>Ga0314771_100049_pt1 | contig 60720 bp, 83 predicted proteins | sample MetaGCB42018_FD_204522 | JGI IMG/M metagenome (GOLD analysis project Ga0314771, IMG submission 204522) | Cryopeg brine microbial communities from Beaufort Sea near Barrow, Alaska, United States - CB4 2018 | ecosystem: Environmental > Aquatic > Marine > Coastal | place: USA: Alaska | collected...
GAACAGGGCGACCTTATTTCGGTCTGTCGCCAGCTGGGCATCCACGTCGCCGGTCTCTGCGCGCAAGCGCAGCTCTTCGAAGGAAATTTCGACGTTGTAGTACGTGCTCAGCGCGGAGTACAGGGAGCTGTACGCCTGCGCGCGCACCCGGACTCGCTCAATGTCCTTGTCTGGGATGGTGACCCACACGCGGTAGAACTCAGCGAGCGAAGACATAATGGCCATCTTGTACCGGCTAGCTTCCTGCACAGCGAACTGCAGAAGCTGCAGCTTGACCTCTTCGTTGCGGATAGTCTCCGTGCGGTTCACCTCCTGCACGGCCTCAGACGCCCGCTGACTGGCTTTGTCCAAAGCGGCTACCATCGCCCCCGGGGGAATAGAGAACCCACGAGCAGAGTACTCTGCCGCCAGCGACGCACGCTCCGACCGGAGCCCTCGCTCTTCGCGGTCGCGGGAGTTGTGCCACACCGCCTCAAACACGGACTCGTGCAACCCGAAGGGGTTGTCCCCCGAGATAATGTTAGACAGCCACTCGTCTGGCACGTCCTTCAGGGAGTCGGTGATTGACGGGAAGTACTCTTTCAACCACCCATTTACCTCATCGTCCAGCCGCTCCACCTCTTCTGCGGTACCGTCAGCGTCGGGGAACAGGTCAGAGAACTTTAGCGGCGGCTCTATGGCCGGCTTGTTCAGGCCTACGTTCGGTCGAGGGTAGCTCATGGCCGGCGGCATTTGGGCCGAAATCCGCCGGGCGGCGTTACTCGCCTCCCGCAGGGCGTCGCTCGCGTGCTGCTGCAGGAACCCGCTGGTATTGTCGTACGTCTGTTGGCTATCCGCCATGGGTCACTCCCCGTTAGTTACCGCGTCCAGCGTCTGACCGACGCCCCGACGACAAAATCCACAGTGTCTAAGTCTACTCGTGTGGCGTCCACTACTTCCAGCTTCAGGCTCCACTCACGTGCAGTGAGGCCCTTGCCTGTGCGCACGCGCATGGTGGGCTCACGCTGGATGACGTGGTAAATCTTCTCGTTCCCGCCGTCCGCTTTTAGCTTGGCGTACACGGTGCCGTCGGTCGTCATACCCAGATACATTGTCTCGATGTTCTTGCGCTGCTGCGCGCCGAACGCCATGGTACCGAAGTCCACCAGTGCTGAGCGGGGTAGGCCGTCGTCGTCACCGGTGCGCAACCGGTACAGGCCGTCGGGCTTAACCGCGTAGGTAGCCCCACCGACTCTGGTGAACTGGGTAAACCCGAAGTCCGAGTACCGTGTCGCTGCGCCGGTAAGCGAGTTGAACGCGTACTGGGCCACCGACGGGTCGGGCATCTGGGTGGCGCTGCTGAGGCTGACGCCGGACTCGATCATCGCGTACAGGAAATCTGTAACGCTCAGCGACGGGTCGAGTATCAGCCCCTCGAAGACCGTACCCGACACTATCACGGCCAGAGACATCTCAGTCTCAAGTTCCAGCGTCTCGTAAATACTGGCGAACAGGCTAGGGTCTGTGTACATAGGGGCGGATAGTTCCAGCCCCTCGTTGTGACCGTAGTAGTTAGGGTCGCCGAACCCGTCGTCGCCATACACAAGGAGCGTAGGCAGAGTCATGGTAGCGCCGGCGTAAGGTCGGTCAGCCGCCAAGGAACGCAGGCTTTGCAGAACCAGCTGACCAGTAATAATCCCGCCCGTCTGCATCGTTGCGTAGCTCACCGGTGGGGCGAGCACAATGTCTGCCCCGTCGACGGTCTGGCTAACCTCGCCCGTCCTACCTTCCACGGCAATGGAGGAGAGGACGGTAGCGCCGGCAGTGTACGGCTTGTCGGCCGCGAAGGTACTCAGCGGCCCGACCGTAATAGCCGCGGACGTAAGCCCGGAGTTAAACGCCTCGGCGCCGCCGTAGGACCCATCGAGCAACGCCACGCCGGTGCGTAGCACGCCGGTAAATCCGACCCGCCCGGATACTGACGCCTCTTGCCCGAGGGCGGTGAGCACAACACCCGTGTACCCAACGCGACCTGCTACGGACACCCGCGCGATGCCGTCAACCAATGTGCCCGCGACGCCGGCGAAACCCAGCGACTGCGGTACACCGGTGCGCGTGCTCAGCCCAGCGGTAAAACCAACGCGCCCTGACACCGAGGCTGAAATGGGCGTGCTGAACTCTGGGTTGTTCACGAAGTCGCTTGAGGTGTACAGCATGGCGTCTAGGTATACTGGCTCTAGCGTTGACGCGGGGGCGGAGTACACCAGAGTGCCACCAGACTGTATGAAGAACCTGTCACCTACGCGGGACAGCACGATGCGGCCACCGTTGGTAAACGTGCCCACAGCTGCCTGCTGCACCCCCGAGTTTATAGGGATAATCTGAGTAGTCTGTCCAGCGGCGACAAACGCCACGCCCATGCGGACGTCGCTCTGGTCGGCGCCGGTATCACGGGTGGATAACCCTATAAGTATCCGAGGACTGTTGCCTACGTCGAACGCAGCGGTGGCATCCCCCGTCCGGCGCTCAATGCTCCGCGCCGAGGCCCGCCAGTCGGGGCCGGCGTTCTGTAGAGTAAGCTGGGCCGCCACGCCTTCCCGGCCGAGCACCGCTGGCGTGCATATCGTTTCCGTGCTCTCGGTATATACCGGGTTGGCCGGGGCGAACCGAAGGGCGTCCCACCCCACAAGCTCTCGGGTTACGAAGTTACCAAACGCGTCGGTGTAGGGCGGGACCTGCCGGAACACTGGAGTAGCGAACCCGCCGAACGACTGGTTCGCACCGTCGGCCAAGGAGACAAACGTGCTGGTCGTGCTCACGCTCCCCGACGTGGTGCGGGTTATCGTCTGGGTGTAGCACCGCGCAGGCGTCGGCGGTATAGCCGCGACACCCGGGATGTACTGTTTGGTAACCGGCCTTATCAGCTTGTTGGTCACGTCGGCCCCTTTACGCTGGCATCAGCACCGAGAAGTAGTCCACTGTCTGCGTAGCGCCGGAGACCAAGTTGACACTGGTCATGTTCAGGTCCGCTCCGGCAAGCCCCGCGGTACCCTGCATGCGCACGGCCGAAGTGGAGGCGGTGCCATCGTCTGCAGACGTCACGACCCGATACCACGCTGCCGTACCTGTGGCTGCGTTAACACCTGACCAGACTTCACCAGCGGACTTCAGTAGCAGCCCCGCGTTCGCGGAGGCTTCAAACGTGAGGCCCGTGCCAGTGCTGTTTACAGACACTAAGCACAGCAGCACTGCGGCGCCGGGTACTGCAGCGTCGGGGGTAGCCGGCGGGGTGCCGGAGTAAATTCTCAGGACGCTGCCGTCCGCACCGGCCTTGAACGAGCCGATGGTCATTAGGTGGTTACGCAACGCCGTGCTTATTGTGGACATATTACTCTCCTGTGATTACCAGCTCGTTGATGGGGATGGAGAACACGCCGCTGGCGCCCACCGCCCGCGACAACGGAAGCTGGAAGATAGCAAGGGCGTTACCACCGGCGACATCGTCGAACACAGACACATAGGTCACGGTGAACGCGGCGGCTGCGGCGGGGAACACAACATCAGCTGCGTTACGTACACGCCACGGGCCGTCGACTACAGGCTGGTCAGCTGCAAACGTCGCAGACTGGCGCGCGTAGTTGGTGTCAGCCACTTCGTTGTCCGAACCATCCAGCGTAGGGTCACCGGTGTGCAGCGCCACATACCAAGCGGTCGGGCGCGTGCCGAGGGCGACGCTTGTGAACAGCAGTTTAACCAGCTGCTCGGATGAAAACTCTGATACGTTCATGTCTTACCTCACAGCGGGTTCGTAGGAGTGAGCGATAGGCCAGCGGTGATCCGCAGGACCGTTCCGTTTTCGACCACCTTGGCCGTACTGAACCGCGCCAGCGACAGCAGGATGCCGGCGGTTCCGCCCTTAGTAGCGTTGGACACAATGAACGCACCGTAGATTGTCTTGCTGGCGTTCATCGCAAACTCGGCCGTGCTGGACGCGTTACCAATGAACCCGACGCCGTCGTAAGCGTTTGTCCATGGGAGGCGGGCAGTCTGGGTGTACGCCGTGGACTCGCCCACGGTGGCCTGTAGGTCAGCCGCAGTGACTGAGCTGTCCGCCACGTAGTTGTTCTCGAACAGCCCGAGGTACCAACCGGAGATCGGTGTCGCGCCCCCGCCCCGAATCAAGCTGGCGATGTGGTCCACCGACTGCTGGGGTAGAATGTTGTGCTCGATGCTGGACTCAGTAACCACGCCGTGATTAATGAGCTCTATTTTATAAACTAGCCCGGTCCCGAGGATCGTCATGGGCGTATAACCTCCGCTTCAAAGTAGTCTTGAGCCACCAGCGTGTTGGCGCCGCTGCTGTCTCTCAGGGTGGTGACAACCATCTCGTTGCCGTTGTTGTCCACAACACCGCTGGCGCCCCGCCCAGCTTCCTCCGGCGCAAACGTCTGCCGGTTCGGTTGTACGATTCCTTCGCGGGCGTCTGGGCTTTCTATGCTCATGCCATACCTCGTAAGCCACACGGCTCGGCCGTCTGGTAGTATAGTACCTGTTCCTGCAACCGCGGGGTAGTCAGTTACTGTGGACTGTTTAGGCTCAGCGGTGTCTGGGTCGGTGAGTTGATACACCTTGTCGGCGCTCAGGTACACCGACCGCTCCCCCGCCAGTAGCATCTCGATGCCGCGGGGGTACTGGAAGAACGCTGTGTCCCTTGAAACTAGGTGCGGGGAGAGCGGGTGGGTGACCTGCAGTACCCCGCCATACGCAATAAGCAGCGCGCCCCGCCACGAAGCTAGGTGCGCCCCGGGCAGCGGCTTGTACATGTGCATGGTGGCAAGGCTCCGCGTGTCATCCACGGGGCGGTTAACCGATACAGTCCCCGCTGCCTCGTAGGTGCCCTGTAGGTAAAGCGTCCTGCCGTTCAGCGGGGACACGTACAGGTTTGCTTTGAGCCCCGCGGCGAGGGGCGGAATAGTGAATGCATACCCCCCATCCGGCACGTCGGCGGCGGACACTGTGCCCCCCTCCTCGCCGTACTGGTTTGTGTAAGTCATGGCGTACAGGCGGCGGCCGGGTTTCTCGCCACGGGCAATCGCCCATGATCGGCCGGTGATACTCACCAGCGGCTGACCCGTGACGTCACGCACCCCCCACTCCCGAAGCGTCTGCCCGTCATAGCGCAGCGTCTCGTTCGCTGTCGATATAAACAGCTCCCCTGCGTGAGTGCACGAGGCTACTGCCCCCGCCCCTGCCACCGTGCGCAGCGTACGAGTAGCGTTGGTGGACAGGTCCATCTCAAAGAGGCCGGTGCCGTCCACGAACAGCACTCGATCCCCGAGCGACATGACCGCACGACAGGCTGTACCCGCCACGACTTTCTCGTAGCCGGTGCGCATCTCGAAGTTGCCACCCACGGGGTCGAGGTTCATCAGGTCACGAACGAATCCCTCGGGCAAACGGTTGGCAGGGGACAGGTTGTTAATCCCGTTCACCCACCCGCTCAGTGATACTTCTGCCACAGGCATTAGTTGCCCTCCCTCAGTCGTCTGGCCAGCGCCAAGCCGCTGCTGTCGCTGCTGCCGCTGATTGGTGCCCCTACGTTCTCCGCGTTGACTATTTGCTCTTGGCGGCGCACGCCCGAGGACTTGAACGCCGACATCTTTATGGGTATCTCGGGGTTAACTTCGTTGAAGGCTACCGCCTCCGCCATAGCGTCTCTGATCTCTTCTGAGTTACGCGCTAGGTTGAACGACCCAACTATCTGGCGCTTACGAACGCTGGCCCGCTTCATACCGGAGTAGACCGCGTTACGATCGTACTGCGCTTCCGCCTGCCCGCCAGACTTGAGGCCCGAGATGTTCAGTAGTCGCTCGAACGTGCTGGGTGTGTAGTACGGAACATCGGCTCGGGTCATGTTCGGCTCGTTCCAGTTATACAGACCGCCAATCGAGTCGGAGAACAGCTTCGGAGAGAAGTACTTCATACCGCCCCAGAAGTCGCCAGACCCCCATTCATCCCACCCACGGGCAAAGTTCTGGCCGAGGCCCACCCACGGGCCGATGCTGTTTGTGACCAGCCACGCTAGGCTGTCGTCGGAAGACTCCTGCACAGGCATGTAGCGCGACCCGCCGATGAACGGTATCAGGGTATCGAAGCCGAACCGGGCAGTGTCCACCCCAAACGACAGCAACCCTTGGCTCATCCACTGGGGGACGGACTGCACGAAGGCTTCCCGGGAACTGAGCAGTTCGTCGTCGTCTGCGAGCAGGTCCAGTATCAGGAACGCAACAGGCGCCAGCACGGAGCCAACGGCGCCGGTGGTGACCAGCTGGACACCGGTCATGTACGCCAGCGCACGCCACGCCTCGCGGCGGTCCGCTTTTTCTTCGACCGTGTTGGCGCCCTTGAACGCCCGCTTAATGTCCGTGGCCATCATGGCCAGCATGTTGATTCGGAACTGCTGGAACTGAAACACCATGCGCGCCACAGGGCGTTGCAGGTTCTTCGGCTTGTTAGACTGGCTGTAGTCGAACTGCGTGGTATCCACGAACTCTTCCGCCACGTCGGTCAGCTCGTCCAGCGTCTTCCGCTGCGTCTCTGGGTCCATGGTGGCAAGGCTCTCGGACGTAATGCCTCGCTGCTGCATCTCCATTTCAACAGAGGCGTATGCCGCTATCTCACGGTTAGCTACCTCCGAGCTGTGCATGAACGTGCTCATCCACTGCAGGGCGGTGCGTTTCTTGGAGTTCATGCCGAAGCTGTCGCCCCTAGCCAGACCGCTCATGTCGTGTGAGAGCGTGAAGTCCAGCACCCCCCGGTCAAACAGCTCTCGCATCACACGGTAGTGTGCGGAGTTCGGGTCGAGCGTGGTGGACTCGGGGTCGTGCATACCACGGAACCGTTTGGTCCCCATGAACTTGACCGTAGCGGTAGCGATGGCCTTCGCAGCCCCCGCCGCGTTGTACTTAGCCGCCAGTCTGGGGACGGTAACCAGCGCTGTTTGCGAGGCGTTCAATGCCATCTGGGCGGGAGACGTCATCCAGTACACGAAGCCCGTCTGAGTAACGAGGTCCGCCACGCGGCTGTACTCGTAGTCCACGGCCGCCTTGTGCTGGCGGCGCACGGCCTCGTACACGCCTGACTGGGTGGACACTTTCTGCGGTGAGCCATCGGGGTCGATGGCCCGCTCCATGTCCCGCATGTTGTCCTCTATGCGATGGTCGTAGCGCATCGACGACAGGCTACGAGAAGCCTTCAGCGCGTACGACGTGAACCCGCGTAGCGTATCCAGTGAGGCGCCATCCACGAACTTGCGCTTCATGCCATGCTTCAGGATGTTCGAGTCCTCAAGCTGCTGCAGGTACACGGATTTCAAGGCGTCTCTGGCAGAGTTCCGGCTGGCAGAATCAGTACCATCGGTGCCCGGGAACGCCGAGTCCAGCGACGCCTGCATGTTTGCGTAAACCTTGCGGTTCATGCCGTCCATCGCCTGATCGAAGTTCTTACGGACGCTGTACTGCACCTTTATCGTGGGGTCAGTCCGAGACTCGCGCAGACGGTCGGCGGTAATCATCGCTTCCCGCTCCGTGTCGTAGGCAGAGAAGTGAAGCACGCCACCGCTCTCGTCACGCACAGTAATGAAGTAGTCACCGTGGCGCTGCAGCGGCGAGTAAGGGCCCTCGCCTAACTTGCGGATAGAGGTGTCGATAATGCTTTTCCACTTGGCGACCCACTGCTTGTTACGCACTTCTTGCCCCGTGTCAGGGTCAACCAGTGTGCGCTCCAACCCGCTCTCCCGCAGGATCGCCGCCTCCAGCGCCTTAAACCGGTCTGTCCACGACTTGACGTAGATGGCTTGGCTCTGCTTGTACAGGGTGTGGCCCTGCTCACCCACAGCACCCCAGTTAGCCCGAAGTTTGTCGAACTGAGCGCGGCGTTCCGCGTCGGTGTAGGGCAGCTTGGTGTGGTCCAGCTTCGACTGCTTGTCCCAGCTACGATCTGGGTGCAGCTTGTACGTGGTGGCCCGGTTGTTCATCTGGTCCAGCTCACGCGCTTTGATCGGGCTCTTAGTACGGAACTCGGACCAGCTTTCGGCAACGACTTGCGCCGAGGTGTTCATCGTTTCTTTCTTGCCGTCTGCACCGGTGTACACGTAGTCGCGCAGCTCGTGGAGTTCCTTGTTGAACGAGGTTTCTTTCCTACGAACCAAATCGGCGTGCGTACCCACGGTATCCACACGGGTCTCGTTACCCTCTCCGTCTATTTTAACAACGTCTAGGGTGCCCTTGTAGTGGCGCTTCAACGCACGCAAGGGCATGAAGTCCATGACGTGCTGGTTCAGGCGGGTCGCCGCCGGCGGCGTTAGGTCTGCCAGTGGCTTGAACGTCTTGTCCTTAATGGCCGAACGGACAGCGTCACCAAGCGCAGCAGAGGCTTTCTTCATGCCGTCTAGGCTGGCCTCGCCGGTGCGCGTGGCATTCTCCAGCGCTATGCCCGCGACGGAGAACTTGGGCGAGGAAGGAATTACGTCGCCACGGATGGCGGCCTCCAGCTCGGACAGCTTGTTCACGTAGCCGCCTATCGGCTCGCCCTGCGCGTAGGTCTGCCCGCCGCGCATGTAGTCCGCAGTGTCCAGTAGCAGCGCGTTTATGTCCGCGTTTGTGAAAGTGTACCCGGCCTGACCTACCAGCGCCTCGGCGGTGCGGTTTATGGCCGCACGAATCTTGGAGAAAATAGACTTGCTCATGGTCTCACGGCCAACAATCATGTCCACCAGCACTTCTTCCGCCGCATCTTGGCGGGTTAGCTGCAGGGCGTCCATCTTGGTCTTTATGCGGGACCGCAGCGCGGGGTTAGACCACAGCCGGCTGTTCACCGCCCGCAGGCGCTCTGCCCCCAGCAGGCCCTCAAGCCCCCCGTGCGCGCGCTCGTGCATCATGGTGTCAGCCAGCTGCTCTACAGTGGTGATGTTCTCGCGGATAACCGCCGCCTCGCCGTTGTAGTACACGCCGTTGGTGTCTGGGGGTAGGGAGGTACCCGTCGCAGCTTCAGCCTCAGCGACCGTGTCGTACACGGTGATTTGCTTCTCGCCCAACTCGGCCAACGCATTAGCGCGGCGAACCGCACGGTCGACTTTACCACTGGACAGCGGGTCCGCCGTAGACACTGTGCCGTCGCCGGTGCGAGAGAACTTAATGGTGTTGTTCGGGTTCGCTGGGTCTTCCAGCATCATGTCAATACGGTCGCCGTAGTAGCGAGTCAACGACTCGTCGATCTCTCTCAGCACACCGGTGTCCTGCCTATCGGGGAACGTGCTGGTGCGGTCGTCCAGAATCTCACGGCTGAGCGGCAGGAAGGCGTTGTTCAGTTCTTCCACGGTCAGGGCATCACCCATGAACTTGCGGGTCACCGCGGCCACGGGCTCATACAAAGACTTGCGGCGTTGTATAGGTGTGAATCCGCGGAACTGCATCTGCGCATACACGGCTTTGACCAGCGCTGGCAAGTCCTGCGGAGTGCGCACCTCGTTTACCATCTTCTTGAACAAGGCCGCCAGTTCTTTCTTGATAAACGTGGGCTCTTTGGAGAACTCCCTAGTTAACGAGTCGGCGTACCCAGCAAACGTGTCCACAAAGTACCCAACCAGCTCTGCTTGTGTCTCGAACTTCTCCCCGTCGATCTCACGCAGTGGGCTCTGGGGCAGGCTCTCAAGGTCTTGAGTAGCCTCGGACGCGCCGGGCTCAGCGAACTCTTCCTGCGTAGTCGGGACCGTAATTTCGAGGTCTTCAGCCACTGGGTAGGCGGTACGCAGAGCTGCGGCAAACGCCGGTGCAGACTCGGGTGGCGCATCAATGGCGGCGGAGGCTTCTTGCAAGAACGCTTCAGCGCCCTCGTCATCAGGACGGATGCCACGCTCAGTGACTAGGGCGTCGAAAGTATCCCACGCCTTGCCGCGCATCTGGGTAGGCTTCAGGCCAAGGGTCTTAGCCAGATACTGTTTCCAGTTCCGACCGGTGGCCTTCGTGCTTGGCTTCCCGCTGGTGCTCGGCTTGCTGGCCGGCTTGCGAGTAGGTGCGAGCGACTGATCGATGTCCGACCCGGGGCCGTACTTCTCGCTCAGTCGCTCTATGAACTTGGACGGCGGCAGCTCTTGGCGAGTCAGCGCCTCAGTCACTTGTACCAGTTCGGGTGCGACGTTGTCGTCTGTTGGGCGCAGGCCCGCCTCGTTTACCAAGGTGGCGAACGCTGTCCACCCTTTACCGCGGAGGGCGGTATTCGGGGGTAGGCCCAAGTCTTTCGATAGGGTTTCTTTCCACAGCAAAGCGGGCTCAGCGGTGCGCTGGCGGACGAACTCTTGTGCTTCGCTCTGCACTTGCTGGTACGGGACTTCTACCTGCGTCTGCAGGCCGCGATCGTACTGCGTGTAGATGGGGTTGCCCGAGGTATCCACGCGCCCGCTGTCGGTGAAGCTGCTTGCTATGTATGCTTCTTGTGCGCTGGACTGCTGCTGTGCGCTGACCTGCTCGCCAGTGAGGAGGTCGCCTTGGCGCACGCCGGTACGCTGGGTAATGCCCAGCACGCGGTCAATAGTCTGGCTGGTGCTCTCGCTGGTACCAGAGGGCGCGGCATCCGGCGGTGGGGCGGCGGTGCGCTGAGCAAGCCCACGTTGGTACGCTTTGAACGCTTTGCTAGCCGCTGACTCCAGCGGGGCGGCTATAAGGTCTGCCTCGGTAATGCCCGTAGGCGGCGTAGTCACCGACTCCCTCAGCTTCTGAGTGGTTGGCGACTCTGACCGTGGGGGCACCACACCCTGCGCACGTAGGGACTCCACGCCGCGGATTACGGAGTCCTCAGTAAGCTCCCCCATATCCAGCGCGTCTCTAACGCGGGGGTTGAACAGCTCCGTGATCTGGATAGACTCTTCCAGCTCGTTGTCCGTGTTGGTCTCTATCTCGCGGACGATCGGCATGAGCGACTGCGCATCAGCGTTGCCTGTGGAGCCCAGCGCGCTGAAGTAGTCTTGGGCTTCCAAGAGCTCTTGGGCCGTCAACGACTCGTCGGTACCCACCTCTGGTAGCGGGGGCTGGGCGGCTTCATCGATCTCCAAGACGCCTTGGCCTGTAGCGTTCCCGACATCCACGAAATCTGAGGGTATCGCGGGAGCAAGGTCGACAGACTCTGGTGGCGCGGGCAGGTCACCGCCCAGAAGGTCTTTACCCCCCGGCACGAACCCCTCTGCTTGCCTACGTGCGTTGCGGCGCAGGTAGGCCGGCGTGTCGAGGCCCTGCTTCTCCGCGTCGCTCTTCTCGATCTCAGATAAGCCGAGGCTCGGGTCACCCAAGTCTTCAGCAGTATCGGTGCGCAGCGTGTCGAGCTCGGTACGCAAGGAGGATGGTGCGCGGGCGAGGCCAACACCGAGGCCCATGCCGCCGCCGGCGATAGCGCTAACGACTGCCGCCTGCCCGAGGTTGTCCGTTACGTTTCTTTCGACACTGGCGAGGTTAAGCGCCGCCTGCTCGGAGGTACCCTGAAGAGTCTCTTGCACGGTCTCTTTAGCAGTTGCTTCGCCGACGCCGCCGATCGCGCCTACGCCCGCACGAACGCCCGTTTTAACGCCTTCACCGCCAAATAGGCGGGCAATGGCCTGACCCTCAATAGCGGCGGGGCCGAGGCCCGGTACAAGCATAGTAGCCGCAGTAGCCGGAGCCACTATAGCCGCGGTCTGGTACGCTTTCGCGGTGGCCTCACCTTCGGACAGCCCCTCTCTAATAGCTTGGTTGTACGCATCAGTGTAGGACATCCCGCCTACCTGCGCCGCGGTTGCACCGGTAGCAGCGCGGCCAGCCGCAGTCGATGCTGCCTTGCCGGCGGTAAGCGAGGTTGCCCCACGCTCAAGGGCACGACCGCCCGCAGCACGCGCAGCCACCGAGCCGAAGCCAATGGCGGGGGCCATGGACGGGGCAGACCGGATGAGAAGGTCGGCTATAAGGCCGGGGCTGGACAGGTACGCCGCGGCGCCGGAAACAAGGCCCTCGTTCTCGAAGGCTTGGCCCGCCATCATTTTTTCATACTGGAGCTGGTTAGTCTTCGCGCCTTCCAGTAGGCCGCCGGTCTGCGCAAAGTTATCGCTCAGCCCCGTGACTGCCTCCAGCCCGCCCCCAGTCGCAATGTTACCTATACCGTATGCCGCAGACCCCAGATCAACAACGCCCTGAAGGCCGGCTAGCCCGGAGTCAGACGCAACTTCACCGAGCGTACGGTCGCGGTTTAGCTCTTGGTCTGTGAGTGCCCGTTGCAGGTTACTTTTGCGGCGCTGCTCAGCGGTCACCCCCGCGGCGCGTTCAGCAGTAATCCGCTCGCTCATCTGCGCCAGTTGGTCGGAAGAAAAATACCTACCTTGGGGTTGAACCGCCATTATCTAACTCCGCCGGGGGTAATTGACATCATGTCGCCGAAGGGCGCTGACGAAGTCTGCTGCCAAGGCAGCCGCTCTTTCCGACGCTGCTGCGCTTGCTGGGCAGCGAACGCTGCTTGCTGTGCGTTCCAGTCGATGGCGGCCTTCAGGGCTTCCTGCGACTGCCGCGCTCCGGCGTCTGCGGCGTCGGCTGCTTCCAGTGTTCTCATCCTGCCGTTCTCGTCCATGGCGTACCCTTGGCCAGTCAGGAACGCTTGGCCCGCAGGAGTGTTCGGGCCTAGGCGTTGGTACTCCTGCATCACAAACGCTTCTTTGCTTGACGGGCCGGTTATGACGGTACCCGTGGGGCCACTCTCCATACTGAACGGGTTGGTCGGTGCGACCATAGCGCCCTGCCCTCGGCCCAAGTTGGCCAGCCCCATCAAGGTGTTGGTGTCAGCGTCCTTAGCAATCTGGCCCATTACGTCGAGCGTGAACCCGGCGTATGGGTCCGCGGCGGCCGACTGCGCAGCCCTGTCTGCCAGACCGAACTGGCCTTCCAGCATAGTCTGGTCGAGGCCGAGCAGGGTGCGGTCAAACGCACCGGCCTCCTGCATCTGGCGGTCTTCGAGAGTAGCGGTAGCAGCCATGTTCTGACCGCGCTCAGTCACGGACCCCTCACGGATACCTTGGAGCGCAGCAAGCCCGCTGTCCACGCTTGCTTGGTTAGCCGTTCTAGCATCACGGCGGTCACGGCGTTCGAAGGCGCCCATGCTGCCGTAGGTCGGGCCACTTAGGCGCTGCTGCTCAATCAAGCTACGACGAAGCGCCTCACCCACTTGAGGGTTGAGGTTGGCCTCGGTGCCGGTACGAGACGATTGCACAGGGTTGTCCAGTAACCGGTTAGCCGTGGCCAGCCGCCCCGCGGGGTTGGCCGTGGGCACAGACGACTGGCCAGCAGTAACGCCGGGCTGACGGATGCTGGTGTTCCCGTTCATCGAGACCGCCGAGCGTTGTGCGCCCGCGGGGGCTGTGGTGCCGGCGATGCGCTTGCCATTGAAGGTTCCGCCACCCATAGTTCCGGTGCTGCCCGCCCGAGGCGGCTGAGCGCCACCCCCGCGCATGTTGGCGATCATTTCTTGCAGCGTTTCTTGGGGAGTAGCCATTACCACCTCCAGCTAGGGGCGAACGAAAACCCGACAAAGGTGCGGTTCTCATGGGTGCGTTTTGCTTCTTCGACAGCGCGCTCGAACCGCGTGCTATGCGCGCTGGCCTTGGCCATGTTCTCGGCGTCGTTGTCGTGGTTTCTGAGCGCGCGGAAAGCCGCCCACTCAAGGATGTCGAGGTGGTACTGCATAGGGATTTCGGGGGAAGCGGCGACATCGTCCAGCGTGAGCGGGACGAGCGGCAGGCGTACAACCCGCAGGTTGATAATCTTACCGGTGTCCGCTTCCGTCGGTGTGCCGACTACGTGGAACGTACCGACGTTGTAGTCAGGTAGGTACGCTGACACGCCGCGGTAGCTAGACACAATGCCGGGGCCGAACCCTATGACTTCTGGCAGGTGCCCCTGTGACTGGTTAGTCGACGCTTTGCGTAGGGCCTTGCCGTCAAGCACAGCGGAGGCCACGCTAATGACGGACTTGTGCAAAGGGTAAGACAATACCCCCTCTTGCAGGACTATCTGGGTGGCCTCTGGGGAAGTCGCATCCTCCAGAATCATCGAACGCTCGCAGAACCGCTGGTACCCGTCGTTGATATAACGAACAAGGACCTCGTCAGTCCACAACAGGTCTTCCTCGTCAGTGCTTAGGGCTCCGCTTACGTCTCTAAGCAGTGGGCCCCGCAGTTCTCCGAGCATCTCTTGTAGGGTCACCAGCGTTCTCCACGGTTACTTCTTCCGAATGATACTATACATGAACCGCGGCTGTTCTTCCCAGCTCTCTACTTGGCCGTTAGCGCCGGTGACCGGCTTCTTCATTACCGCGTTGTCCAGAACGTCGAGCAAAAAATCGGGGACGTCAGCTTCAATGCCGGGCTTCAGCAGGTAGCCTTTGCCATTGTGGCCAAGGTACAGGCCGGATGGCGGAATGTCTCGGCTGTGCGCCAGCTTAATGCGGACGTACTCTACCTTCGCCGGACCGCTAGCTACGGGAGCTGCCTTCTTGGGGCTTGGCTTCTTCAAGTTGGCTGGAGCCGGTGCCGGTTTCTCAACTTCCCCGCCGAATACGTTTTCAATATCGTTGTCATCACTCATCTTTCATTGCCTCATCGAAAGCGGCACCGAACTCGTCACCTGAGTCCTCTGCGCCCATTAGGAGTTTAAGTATGCGCTGAGCTTCTGGCATGGCCTCCTTCGCATCTTTGAATACTAGCCGAACCTCAGCGTCCTCGTAGGTCGAGTCCTCTTCGCGGTTCTTGGCCATGATCTTCGGGTCATCGTACTCAAGGATGATGCCGTTTTCGGCCACCTCGATCTTCAGACTGTTATCCATGCTGGGCCTCGGCACTTCGCTGTGCATAAAAGTTAGCCCCCGTGTTACCGGGGGCCTCCTGTTTAGACGCTCGCGGCCACTTCGGCACGAACAAGGAAGGCGTCCTGCAGGATCACAGTCGCGTTCCACGTCTTCCAACCAGCGGTACCGCGCTGAGCCAGCGGGTCGACGTTGGTAGGCTGAGGATTAACCACCATAACCTGTACCGAGTCACGGCCGCGCAGAGGCACAATGCCGTAGGCGTCGCGGGCCAAGAACAGGATGGGGTAAACGTCAGCTGAGGTGCCAGTAGTAGACAACACAGTGCTGCCCGCGGCGCCGCCAGCGTCCTCGAACGCTTCGAACACGGTGGAACGGATGTAGCGCACGTCTTCCACGGAACCGATCTCGCCTTCCATCGCGGTCACACTTCCGCCGTATTGCTTAACGGAGATGAAACCAGCCAGATCACGGATGTCGTTCTCGATGTCCGGGTGGGTCAGGGCAATGAACGCAGACTCGATGGGCTGAGTGTTGTAGTTCACGGTGGACTTAACCATGCTGGTGATCGGCTTGGCGTTCTGACGCTTCAAGGAGCGGGTGATACGACGCTGCATACCCAGAGTGATCGAGGTATTTACCGCAGTACGCACCGCGCCATTGGCGTAGAACACGTTGGTGCCGGCCTTCAGCACGTTGAAACGCAGGGTCTCAATAGTGTGCGCCGCTTGCTCACCGAGGATGTCAGTCATTTCACGAAGCAATGCAGGCATGTCTTCGTGGGTGTCTTCGATCACGTCGGAGAACTCAAGGAAGTCACCGTACTGCTCCATCTCGACGGTGTAATCTTTGCTGTCAAGCTTGGAGCCAGCGGGTGTGACGCCTTCAGTCAGGGGGGTTAGCGCTTTAGGCACGTTGAAGTCGCCGCCAGCGCCAGAGTTTGAACCTGTAGCACCCACCATGAAGTAGCGACGGAACTTCGCAATCTTCGTGTTGTTGCGGGGGATAGGGTACGCCTGACCGAAGCGTTCGATCATCATGTAAGGCATGGCCCGCGTAAGCAGGTTAGCCACAGAGAACGCCGCTTGGCGTGGGGTGATGTCGCCGTAAACAGTTAAAGCCATGTTGGTATTCCTCGTCGTCAGTAAGTGTTAGATGCCACCTACGGAACCGGCCGCTTCGTCGAACGCAGATGAAAAATCGTCTGGGTCCGCTTGTCTCGGCGGGTCTTTCCGCTTGGTGCTTGGAGTGGCTGCCAGTGCGCGCTTGGCCCCTGCTGAGGGTGGTGTACGCTGCGGCTTTTTGCCTGCTCCGTTACTCGCTGACGAGGCTGGTACTTCTGGCGCTGCACCCGTCTTTCCCGTTGCCTGCTTGTAGGCGTTGAGTAGTTCAACCACCTGCTTAGCAGACCCTGTCTTCAGCACCTGTTCGAACGCTGGGCGTACGAACTCCGGCTGCTCATCAACCCATCTGTTCAGGTCTTCTTTGACATCGTCGATGTCAGCGTGTTCCTGTCGGATGGCATTGAAGTGTGCTTCTACCTTCGATTGCTTCATGTGTTCCACAATCGGCGCCAGCACAGCTTTCAAATCCGAGTATACTACGTCTTGCACATGCTGCAACTGTGCATCACGCTTAATTTGTTCAGCCTGAGAGACCTCAGACCAGTCTGTCTCGTACGGTTCGAGTACTTTCTGGTTATCCTCGGACACGTAGTCACGCCACGTTTTCTGGCGGGGGTCATCGACTGCGGGGGCCTGCTCAGCGGGTTTCGCATTTTTTTCGCTGTCGGTTTCTTCCTGCCGAAGGCGGCGGTACGCTGCTGCGAGCTGCTCTTCGTCTAGGCTGCCGGGCTTCTTGGCCGCTGGCGCTTCCTCTGCTGGCGCTTCCTCTGCTGGCGCTTCCTCTGCTGGCGCTTCCTCTGCTGGCGCTTCATCGGTAGCACCTTCATCGGTAGCACCTTCATCGGTAGCACCTTCATCAGTAGCTGCTTCATCAGTAGCTGCTTCTTCAGTAGCTGCTTCTTCAGTGGCCACTACTTCAGTAGCCGCCGCCCCAGAACCTGCTTCTTCCTCACCCGCGCTGTATTCGTCGCCGGTGTCCTTCAGGCTCTGAGCCGCTGCTTCCTCGGTGGTGCTTGCGGAAGCGTCGTCAAACGCTGACTCAAATTCTTCGTTAGGGGGTAGCATTGCTTACCTCATTCATTTGGTTTTTTAAAAGGGCCTTTGCGGATAATCCGCAGTAGCAAGTCTAGTTCAGCTACTGCGGCCTGCATGCGACACACTTGGTTGTAGTCAGCCGCATACAGTAAATCCTCCGCTATCTGGGCTCTCCTCAGTTCAATATAATCGCTTACGCTAGAAACGCCAACACTTGTGGCGCTACTGTGGACCGCCGCCTCCGCTTCCCGAAGCTGCGCCCTGTTGGCGCTGTTGAACCCTGTCATCTACATCTGCTCCTGTTTCCATAAGTTTAGCCACTGTCTTGACAGCGGTGGCGTCGGCGGTGTCGAGGTTCTTCTTGGCCTGCGCGGAGTCCTTCAGGATTTCTGCTTGGCGCTCCCGCAGCTCAAGCTCAAAGACGCGCTCTTGGCGCTGGCGCTCAACATCAGCTTGTGCGTCGCGGGCTTCGATCCGGCGTTTGACCTCCGAGTCGCTCGCCATAACGTCCATGGCAGGTACGTCGCGGGCAGACAGCCTCTGCTTAATCAGCTTCTCACGGTCGATGTACAGCATGTCCTCTTCGTCCAGAGTCGCCTTGAGATTGTCGAGCTGGAACGCCCGCACTTCTTTGGCTATCAAACTGGTCGCGCCTTTCGCCACGGGGCGCATGTCACCCATGATGTCTATTTCGCCGTTGAACAATCGGTTCCACTCAACCAGTGAGTTGATGACGCTGGTGGTGAACTGGTCAAAGCTGCGGACAATGTCACGGAACGGCAGCGCGGCGTTGCCCAGAACCATGGAGGCGCCGCCGGTGGTGCGCAGCGCTTCGCCGGGCGTGTTGGCTGCAGCGCCGTCTGTGCTTACGAACGTCTCGATGTCAGCGAAGTTCATAAACGTCTGCATGACCTGAATCAGTTCTGGTAGGTGGCTATTGAAGCTAAGGCTTTGAACCGCCTTGTGGCCGCCGGGGTTTGTCTTGCCGTCCTTGTACCAGTTCTGGAACGGACCTACGGGCCGGTTGTCCTGCCCATCAATTAGCTGAGACAGGTCGATCTCTAGGTTAGGGCCGCAGACCACGGACGCGTTGTCGATCATCATTCTCGCCGCAGCGGAAATAGACATCTGACTGTCGCGTACCACCTCGGCCATGGAGCCACCACACAACGCCGGAACGCTGTCGTCAAACACGAACTGGTGGTAGATGGCGGCAGTAGCAGGAAGCGGGTCGACTTCTACCTTGATCGGCATGTCCCCCATGAACCACAGAACCGCGCGGGTGACGTCGCCGTCGTCTTCTTCGGGCGCTTCCTTTTTCGGGTCAAACACGTCGCTGGCTTCCTCCGCTTCGGCTTCGGGGTCCGCTGCCTCGCCGGGCTCGCTGAACGACACGCCAACCTTCTTCAGCATGTGAGTGCTGATCGACCCCCACCACTCGGTCACGCGGTACTTGTTGCTGCGCTGCACCATCTCGCGGCGCTCGTTCAGGACATCTAGGTCCTGCTCGTAGTTTTCCGCGACGTAGTTGCCCTCGGGGTGGTCCTTCAGATAGTCCTTAATCTGCTGCCCAAGGAAGTCGTCCCGCTTGGCCAGCGCCTGCAGCTGGTGCTTGGCGTAGATGTGGTCCTCGAACTGGCCGTCCATCTGGGGGAAGGACTTAGCCTGCATGTCTGGGTAGTAGTTCCACACGTCGACAAACTCGAAGTACGGGCGGTAACCGGCGCGGGTCTCTACCGTTGGCTTGGCGCCGGGCACGATGACCGGTCGGCTGTACTCGTACGAGATTGTCATGGGGCCCTTGAGCACCCCCACGTTGAAGATCGACGCGGATATAATCACTCGGCGGCACAAGGCCACGAAGTCGTTGCTGTCTGATTCCGTCTCCCCACCCATGGAGTCGTTGAGCTGGTCTTCTATGTGCATCTCAAGCTGGCTCGCCGCCTTTCGTGCGAACTCCCTGACCACCGCATCGAGCTCGTCCTCGGAGATTTCCTTCTCTGGGTTCTCCTGCACCCACAGAGAGAACGCGTAATCGAGCTCGTCCTGTTTCAGGTTGGGTACCCGTGACGCCTCAATGGCCCAACTCTTGTCGCCCTGCGGGAACAGCAGGTTCATAAGGCGCGCTACAATGGTCATCAGCTTGGTGCGGGTAATCTTCGGGTACGCCCTAGACCGGTTGGGGTCCAGCTTCGACTCTATCTCAGGGTCATACTTGCCCATGAACTGGCGCAGGTTTTTCATCCACTGCAGTTCCTGCGGCCGTCGGTCCTTCTTGTACGTAGCAAACTTGCCAGACATTACCCGCCCTAGCGCGGAAAGCTCCGCCCAGTCCAGCTCCACGCCGTCCGAGGTAGTCACCGTTTTTTTCTTCATCTCCATATCACCACCTCGCGTACGAACTCATGTTGCCGCTGTTGCCTTGTACGATACTCTGTACCCGCTTGCGCATTTGCGACTGCCGCTTAACATTTGAAAACCCCATCATCATATATTGGTTTGCGTCATGGGGGTGTGAGTACTCGTTCTTGTCGGGGGAGTGGCCGACAGCCCCCTTGGTATTGATTCGGTACATGTACCCAGACCGGTACCCGCGAATCAGCACTTTGCACCGTGGGTCTACAAGCAGCGCCGCCCCGACTGGCGTCAGGGTGGACAGCTGGTACTCGACGGCGCCTATGCGATCGACCAACGTATTGCTGAAGGCGATGTCCACAGGGAAGTCGAGCTCCTCCTTGAGAATGTCCATGACAGAGCGCTCATCCGACTGCGCACGCTGCACCATGGCTGGGTCGCCCACAAGGTATATCTCTTTCACGTTACGGAAACGGGAGTTAATCAGGGGCAGCAGCACCGTTCGACAGAACCGCTGAGCGCCCATGTTGTTGGACACCAGCTCGTCCAGCGTAAGCACGCGCCCGTGAAGGTCCTGCTGGCCGAAGATAGCTGAAGGCGTAAGCCCAGCATCGAACCCGATAATCAACGGCAGGTTAGGCTGCACAGGGATCGGCTTCTTGGCAATGTGCATGTCTGCGTTAAACGCGGAGTACACCGGTTTACCTGACAGGCTATAGCCCCACTGTACTTCAATGAACTGCTTGACCCACTCAGGCGACTTGCCTTCCGCAAGGTTCTCGTAGTACCCGCGCTTGCCGGGCAGGTTCTCCACGTTCTCTGCCTCTTCGCTCCACCCCGAAGGCTGCTCTAGGTACGTCATGTTCTTTGGGCGCTCGCCGGTACCGGTGACGTCAAGCCACTCGAACCACCAGTTATCCTCATTGCCCGGGTTAGAGGCGCCCCACATGCCCCACCACGTGCAGCCGCCCTCTTGCGTAGACGGGTACCGGCCGCACCGGCCGGATAGGGCCTCGACGATCGCCTTGGGTATTTCAACGAACTCGTCCAGCACCGCGCCCGTTACCTCAAGCGAGAGCACGCGGCTCACGTCGTCGGGGGTGTCAAGCGGGCGGAACATCACTTCGGCGTAAACGTCGTCGAACTCGAACACAAACATGGTTCGACCGGACACCCACTTACCGGCTACCCCGGGCTTGAACCACGTGAAGAACGAGTTGATCGTGGTGTCTTTAAGCTGGGGTGCGGTGTTACGCACGACCACCCAGCGGGTGCGGCGCTTGCCGTCCTTGCCGGGGGCCTGCCTGCGGGCGTGGTACAAAATCTTGAACAGAATGCCCGTGGTCTTCGCAGAGCCCACAGGACCAATGATGAAATTGTAAAAAGACTCACTGGTAATTAAGTCCGATACCGTCGTTGACGGCGTGTACTCGACGTCAGCCGTCATTCCAGCTCGCCCTCATAGGTTTGCCCTTTGTCCTTGCCGTTCAGGTTGATGACTACGCTGAACCCACCGCCGGCGCCCGCTACGCCCGCTACGGCTGGGGCGTCGTACCCGGCCCACCGCATGGTGGACTTGATGAGGTCTGCCCTCACTTTCGGGTCGACCCCTTCGTTGTGGATCATGTCCCACGAGTTGGTCAGGTACTGCTCTGCCTGTATCTGGGCCTTTATGCGGAACGACATGCCCTCTTTTTCGAGGTCCTTGCGTGACTTGTTTACCTGACTTATAAACTGCGGGTCTTTGTTTATCTGCACAAACTCGTGCATCTGAAGCTCGTAGGCTTCTAGGATCGCGTCTACGCCCGTACCCATAGCGACGTCAAGCGCCAAGTGGTTACTCCACTCTGGGCGCTGTCGGGCATCGGTTGGGTTCGCTGGTAGTGACTTACTCATGTACGCACACCTTGGCAAAGGTAGGTTCTATGCCGCGCACTATAGTACGCCTCGCGGCTACAAGTCTACTTTGAGTGTTCCGCGAAGGGCAAGGATGACGGGCGTCGGGTCTACGTACTCGCCGTCCTTGTCCTTTATTTCGAAGTGGACGTGCTCTGTTATGCCGGGGTACAGGTTCCCGAGGGCCTGAGATGTACCCAGCACACCATTAAGCTCCACCATGTCCCCCGCTTTCACCGCCGGATCGACGTAGAACACCCGAAAGAAGTAGTCGCCGGCGTTCACTTCAACGTAGCGAATCTCTGGGCGCCCGCGGTATGGCCAGCCCAGCTTGGTGACTACGCCACGCACGGGCGACCCCACTTCTGTGTAGGGGGTGCAGGCCATGTCGACACCGGCGTGCCTACGGCTGCCCCTAGAGGCGCCAAAATGCCCGCAGCCTTTCAGGTCGCACTTTCTAAAGCCCATCGCAAATAAGTTCATAGTACGATTGCCCCGCTAAAAATCTTGGTGGTTACTTCGCCCGTGGTGCACACGTGGCGGACGTATAGGTCTAGCTGCGACGTCTTGGGCGCCAGCAACCAAGGGCCAAATGTCTGCGGGCGGGCCATCCGGCTAATGACGGGGTACCTCGAAAAGACGACTGCGATGTACGTCCCGCCGGAATAGCCTTGCATGTCAATAAATACGCACTCGCGGACCTTGTCAAACGTCCCGCTTATAGTAAGGGTGTCACCGTTATCGACAACCTCGGTTATCTCGAAACGCTTAATGACAGGGAACACCGTAGGCTCTACCTGCTTGAACGTCAGCCAGAAGCCGCAGGCCATGGCGAAGTACAAGGCGCCCTTTGTCCTCCGCCCCAGTGGGGGGCCGCACCGGCGGTTCCGCAGCGTCGCGCGCATGTGCTGGTGTATGATGCCCCTAAGTGCCATATCAAAGTCCTGATAGATGCCGGACGGCCCGGACCAACGCGTCCCACGTTACCGCAAGGGCGCCGAATGCGGCCGCTGTCCACACAGCTACGCGCCGCGACATAGCCCAGAACCACTTTACTCTCTGGTCTGCCAATAAAAGTTCTCGTAGTTCTCGTAGTTCTGCATCTGTAAGCGGGGGCTCCGGCCGGCGCGGACCCGGCCCGTGATAATCTTCGTCTCCCATGTGCGGGCTCCTATCCGTAACGGGAATTTTAGCGCCCCCCTAAGAGTACCTGCGCTCAGCTTGCACGGTGCGTAGTACCTCGTACCGTTTTCCTGCGTACTCAGCGGACAGCTTCATCTGGTACCGTCCGTTGTGCACCACGCCTATTGCGTTTGATAGCTCACCTATGTAGCTCTGCCTGCCGGCGTCGTACACGAGCGACAGCGGCCATGCCACGCCGGGCACTTCAACCTCTGACCCGTTCTCGTAGAGCACTGCCCGAACGGTGGCGCCGGTGATTAACTGCCCACCGGCGTCTCTCAAGCGGGTTATCTCTACGACATGGTCGTTATTTACGTAGAGGACATCCATGGGGTTAGTCCAAAGTGAACGTCAGGTTCCCGGCAGGGAAACGCAATGTCTCCGCAGCAGCGATAGCTTTAGCGACGGTCAGAGTCCCGTAGGTAATCTGGTTACCGGCGGTAGCCGCGTCAAACAGAGCGAAGTGCGTCAACGTGCCCTGTGAGCCTGTGGCTTCTGGGAACGCCATCTCAACGCCGTTGGACATTACGCCCGCGGCGCGAGACCAGTCAGCGCCGGTGGTTGCCACTCGGGCGTAGCCGTTGCCCACAGGCTCTGCTATACCGGAGTTGTCATCAAGCGGGTCGGCAGTGGACACGCCTAGGTACAACGTCGGTTGAGTAAATGCGGTTTTGCCGAACACGTGGTCCAGCACCTTACCTTCTGCATAATCTGAAAAGCTCATCGTGTAGTCCTCATGTTCATTACCTTGGTCGTATGACCCCATCGCCGTACAACGCAGGAGCTACCTTAGTGTAGCACGACATTGCGGGGAATATAGCCACCTTATCCGCGTACATCATACGCGGCTGCACAACGGTTCCGCCTGTTGTATCGCCCCGCGCTATGAGCCTAGCAAACGCCGCCGCCGCGGCGTCTCTGCTGGTGGATACCACCCCCATTGCATTGAGTGTAGCCGCCGCGGCGCCGCTGACGCTGACTGTTTTGGCCGCGGTTCCCGACGCCAGCAGCGTGATGGAGGCGCTACCACTTGAATCTGAAGCCACCCCCGACACAGCAGTGCCGGTAGTCGACAGCACCGAGAACGCGCTAGCGAACACAGAGCGTATAACGGCTGCACTCGCTAGTCCTGAAGTCGTTGCGCTGGCTGCGCCGCCGACTGTTTTGGTGACTGCAGCGGTGGCCGAGACAGCCAGCGTGCTCGAAGCGCTTGCTGCTGCCACCCTATCCGCTAAGGCTGCGCCCGAAGTTGTCAGTGTCGCGGAAGCTGAGCCCGAAGCGTCTGACGCCGCGCCCCCGAACGCACTGCCGGAAGTCGTAAGCGTAGCCGCTGCAGCCGCCGCCACGGATATGATCTTGGAGCCGGCGCCCGTAGTTGTCAGCGCCGCGGTAGCCGCACCTTCTGCAGCCAGCAGCTTGGTGGTGTCGCCGGCAGTGCTCAGCGTCGCAGTAGCTGCGCCGGTTACAGACTTGCTGGTAGCCGCTGAGCCCGAAGCGCTTAACGCTGAGGACGCAGCACCAGCGGCTGTCTTGTCCCCGCTGACCGCTCCGGTTGTTGTCAGGGTAGCGGTAGCCGCGCCCGACACGGACTTGGTAACGGCCGCTGCACCCGTAATGCTTAGCGCCGCAGTAGCTGAGCCACCAGCAAACACGTTCTGTGCGTCAGCCGCCGCGCCTGTAGTGCTGAGCGCTGAAGTAGCTGCGCCAGCCACAGACTTGATAGTAGTGGCCGTGCCCGCAGCACTTAGCGCTGAGGACGCATCAGCGGATACAGACTTGGCGCTGGCTGCTGCACCCGTAGTGCTGAGCGCCGCAGTGGCTGAGCCGGCTGCAGACTTGGTGCTGGCCGCAGCGCCGGCGGTAGATAGCACGCCCGCAGCTGCAGCAGCAATGTCTATGTACGTGACCGCAGCCGCAGTAGCCACGGTATACCAAGCAGAAAACGCAGACTCATCGCCGCCGTCAACTTCCTTTACCCTGAACTCATAGTCTGTACTAGCTGTCAGACCCGACAGATCGTAGAACAGGTCGGTGATACCCGCCACGGAAGTCGTCGCACCCGGTCCAGATTTTACCCGCCACTCAAGCGTGTAGCTCATCAGCCTTGCTCCCACGTAAAGCGGACGGAGTTAGCGAGGATGTTAGTAGCGCCGAGGTTGATGGGTGTGTTTGGATTAGCTGAAACTGGCGTGGTTGGGGCTGGGTCGCCGTCTGTGCCTACGCCGAAGTAGTATAGGTTTGTGCCATCATGGTTCACGTTAGAAAGGTCTAGGAAGCCCGCCCACCCTGCTGGCAGTGGTGATGCGTCGGTGTATGAAAGTGTTGGTGTTGTTGGCTTTGAGTCGCCAGTCAACCATATATATGCTTTAATTTCACCAACTGCATTTATTGAAAAGTCAACACTTAAATCAACCTGTAAAAGCTCCGGTATAAATGTTGATACTGAAGCTACAGTTGAAATTGACCCGTTATTCGCCCTTCTTAAATCAAGTGCCCCACTACCTCTAATAAAAACGTAATAGCCAGACCGTGTTGATTGTGTGCCCCTGCCGCAAAGCACCGGGCTAACGATCCCGTCATCTACGGTAGATGCTTTATAGTCTGAAATGAATCTCGTTGACACCGACATAACAGCGGCATCAACGGGAACTCCCCACGAAACTGCGTTACGCGAAAAGCTAGATCCTTGATGCTCTAAAAATAAAGACTGACCAGATCCGGCCTCTGGATTTCCGGCAACAATCGCCCGTTCTATTAACCCCCACTCAACGGGCCAGTCAGCGGGGATTTCCCCAAGCGTATACTCGCTAAAATCCGTAAAATGTTGAGCCATTACGCAGCTCCAACAACACCGTATGCATCATCAACAAATAGCATCATGCCGCGCCATTGCGCTGGTACAGTGCATTCATAAGCGCCTGAATTGCTTACTGAGCTAAATCCATTGATGAATGTTTTTTTCCCAGTACGCGGATTATCTGCCAGCAGGCGTGGGTTGTGCTGCTCAACATCTGCTGTAGTGGTGATAACAACATATCCATTACTTTGCGTTACCTCAACAACCGGGCACACACCACGGGCCAGCAGTACATCGTGCAGAGTTACCCGTTCAAACGGTTTAGTCGCCATGCTGGCTTCGGCATTCAAGCTGGTACGCAGCGCCTCAAGCTCGGCCTGCTTCTCAGTCATCAGGGCGTTAATTAGCAGGTCAATCATGCCGTTGTTCACATCACCTTTCGGATGACCGGGCATAAAGTTGAACTCGGATTGAGTTCGTAACCGATCCATCAAGGCAAGACAGATTCCACGCGCTGGGTGCTGGGTGTCCACGGAGCAGTCGCGGAAGTAGGCGTACAGCCCTGCTCCCACGAGTAGCATCGTCAAAACGTTGGAGGTAACAATCTTACCCTGAGACCCCTCGAACGCACGGGCTTGCCCGAGTGCGGCGGTGTGGTCAGTGTCTGCGGTCGATAAAAACTCGGCAAGGGTCATATCACAACTCCGTTACTGTGCACCCAGAGGTGCAGGTGACTGTGAACGTCAGGTTCGTGGGCGGCATAGGCGCAGCGGTGCTGTTGACAACGAAGGTCTTACTCACAACCTCGGACAACACGGACTCCACCCCTTTCGTATCCACAGTAGCGATAGCAAAACTGACCACGTACGGGTCAGGCCGAGGTGTTAGCGTGAGCGTAACGGTCTCTGCCGTCGCTGTACCACCGATGACCACCATCGTGCTGGTCTTAGTGGCCTGCTCGTCAACCGCGTAATACACGCGGTACTCTGCGATTTCGCTGGGTGCCAAAGGCGTACCGTCTTCGCGGGTATCGGGACCGGTCCAGCTTAGCTCAGATGGCGCCTCGGCGCCAAACGCGGCGGTAGACAGCGCCAGTAGTAGGCCGACGGCCAATAGTTGCTTTAACATCCTGACTTCTCCTTGTAGATGAACCATCCGAAGACGGCGACGGCTAGGTAGATTGGCCAGCGGCGCCGGATTGGCAGCCCTTCGTCCTTCATGGCCGCCAAGAACGTGCGGTCAGCCACTACTTTGCCCCTCCCCCGCTCATATAGCCAGTCATGTATGACGGCGGCGTTCACCGTATGCCCCTTGAACATGGCGTAGACCATTGGGATACGGGGGACGCTGTCCAGATCGGTGTAGAACCCCGCCGGCACCACGACGGTTGGCAGCCCATCACCCGGCGCGTACTCAAAGTCCACTACTACAAGCCAGCGGCCATTGAGTACGTACTGCAGGCGCAGTAGCGAGAACGGGTTCACGGGGCCAGCTTGTCGATAGCGGACTGTGCGTCGGCGCTGAGATGCTCCAGCTCCTCTTCGGTGATGTCCCGCCCCTCCGCCACAGCGCTGGCGATCAGCGCGCGATACTTCTCACTGTTGCCCGCCAGTATTAGGGCGGCGTTCAGCAGTGAGACCACGCGCGAAATGACCAACAGTGTCGTTACGGTGCTACTCATTAGTGTTCTCCCTTATCATGGCTTCCACTTCTACAAGCAGGTCGCGTACCAGCTCCAAGCGGGATCGGTCCCCGCCTGTCAGGGTGCTGCCTTCCAACACAGCGCTCAGGTCGACGTAGGTTTTCGCCTCCTGCAGCTTCTTGTAGATACGTGTCGTGGTGTCTCGGTCAATGTCGCCGGCTTCGTACGCCAGCAGGGCGGTGTCCGCCAGTGTCTCAATCGCCACGTAGGTTGCCGCCATGGTTTGTTTGGGTGTCTGTGGGGCAACGGCGCAAGCGGCGATCGTAAGTGCCAGAAGGAATATTCCAAATACTGAAAGTGCTCTCATCTTGTGCCCTCCGTGCAGTGTTAGCCCCTACTGTATACCTTACAGGGATGCAGGGCAACAGTCGAACGGTTTCTCTGGGGGCAAAAATTTTACGGGCACGTTGTCCTACTAGCATGAATCTTGCATGGGCGGAGCGCACGTACTTACACAGAGGCGCGCGCTTTTACAGGGGAAGCGGCGGGGTGGGCTAAATGCGAATGATTGTCGACTAGAAAAATATTAGGTAACGGTATACGGGGGACGGGTAAGAGCACCCCCACCCCGTGGCCCCGCAGCCCCCAGCCCCCCTCGCGGCGATAAAAGGATTCTTTAATGTTTCCTGCGCCGCAGCTCGGAGCACCGCAGCACCGCAACGTGGTACAGGATGAGCACACATCACACTAAGTCTGCCTGTCCTAGGCTAGGACAGTGCACCCCCCCCCTATTGACACAAGGTAAGCAAAGGCGGATAGTGTGGTTTCAGGTAGCGATTCCGCCGCCGCACTCGAAGAGACCGACATCATGACTACATCAATTAAAGCCAATGCACGCACCGTTGCCGCTCCTGTCGTTAACGCGGCGATCACGAAAGCGAACCTGCAAATAAAGGAGCTTGCGACGCGCTATACCACACAGGTCGAGGGCGCCGTAGGCAAGGCCCAGTTAGATACAGCGATCAAAGCGCGGCTGATAGTCGAGCGCGTACCTGATGCGGATATAACCCCGCTGATTAGCGCGTTTGGCCGCAAACGTAAAAGCGAGATATGTGCAATCATAGGCGCCACTGATAGCGAGCTGACTATCGCCGGCGGGTTGTTCCAGAAAAACCGTAAACCCGGATTGCAGCAAATGGCGCGGGCAATATCGCTTATCCGGTTTGGCGCGATTGTTGATGACGTGGCCGCACAACGGTATTTGTCCAGCGGTAAAAAGGCGGATTACCTGCTAGCAACTGGGCAAGAGAGCGAGCCCGTTGTACCGGTAGCCGTTGCGGATGAAGGTGACGACGACGACGACGCCACCGAGAGCCGCACGGTTGCGCACAATACGCCCGCGTCGGATACCGTGGGCAATCTAAGCCGCCTCACGGCGCTTATGCCAGCACTTGAGAAAGAGCTAGGCGCCTATGGGCCGGAGTGTAAGAAGGCCATGGTGGCGTTCAAGCGCGCCGCTGATGCATTAGTGAAAGCCGCGGCCAACGGTTAACACTTGCGCCCCGCTCCGGCGGGGTTTCCCACGTCTGGAGTTATTGCCATGAAATACTTACTGTTCTACGTGTTGCCGCTTGCCTACGTTGGTTTTTCGTTGTACCAGTCTGCATTGTCAGTTATGTGATAGCCAACGTATACCAACGCCCGGCCAATGTGTCGGGCTTTTTTGTGCCTGCAATTCGTGCCGCCTGTGGATGCGCCTAATGGCCGTGGATGCGCACCCGGTAGGGTAGGGTAGGGTAGCAGCGTTAAGTGGTACAGCGTGCGGCTCAGGTGCCTTCAGCGCGCGGTATCCAGTGGCGTACGGGTATCCAACGGGGGTGTACCCAGTGGCACCGTTCGCCAACGGGAATGCTGTGGGCGACCAACGGGGTGCGAGCCGTCCTAGTCTAGGACGCTTGAATCTGTATCCTACGTAGTAAGACAAGGCGGCGTAAGGTGAGCGGGTATCCAACGTAGTACTACTAGCAAAGCGTAGGTTCTGTGGTATCCACTGTAGTACTACTAGCCAGTGCATTGTTTCACGCTAGTATCGGGTATCCTGTAAGTTGCCACTAGGCAAGACCCACTAGCACTTATAACTTATTGATTTTGTTTGTAATAGACAAATAGCATAGCAAGTAGAGCAAAAACAACAGTCCCCAGAGAGTCTACGCGTGGCGACCGTCCCAAACGCCAATTCATCGCATTTAGGCCCCGTTTCGCCCTCCACAGTTACTCACATAGCGTGGCTACGTAGGATACCGTCCCGCATTACCTCGCATGGCCCCTCCTAGTCACAAACCATCACAACCCTTAGGAAGTCTCTTACATGGTGTTACTATTCTTACTACGCTTACTAACGCCAGCGTTATCAGCATCTTACTGTGGATACCTACTTGCTATTCTAGCCGGCCTCATTGCTATTCTAAGCGTTATCATGCACTTACCTTATCTATTCCAGAACCTAGCGCAGCACATGCTGGTAACTTACTACCACCACTACCTTTTTTCACCTTTCCGTACATAGCTGCGCAACCTACCTAAAATCCCGCCCGCCGCTTGTGTCCTCATACTCTTACTACGCAGGATACACGCTCACCTATGCTCACATACGCTTACTAGGCAGGATACAAGACCGCCGCTGTTCGCCGCCGACCGACCCAGCATCTGGAACCATCCGCCCCTAATTCGCCGCTCACTCGACCCGCCCTTGTGTTACTACGCAGGATACCCGCGCGCCTACTAGCACGTAGCGCCGCCTTGACGCAAGGTGCCCCGCATGAGATAATGTACGTCGTGGTGGATAGACCATCGCATACTGGCAACATCAGTCGTCGCCACCTACTCAGCGTAGCCCGTCCTAGCCTAGGACACACTGGAGACCTACCATGCTCACGATCACCAACACAACGCTGTGCCACACACTGGCTGCCGTCCGCCGGTACACAGAGCGAGGCGCTATCATCACCAGTGCCACCAGCCCACACCGTGGGCGCTGGATCATTCGCCTCACATGGGCGCGCCCACAGTGACCGAGTTCAAAGGCAAGCTCGTCGTGTCCGCAATCATCGCCGCCGTGGGTGGTGGCGTCATGCTGCTGTCCAACGGCGAAGAAGGCGCTGTCACTACCGCGCTGGCCCTAATCATCATCTGGCTGTAACCCGTCCTAGCCTAGGACAAAGTCGGCGCAAGCCGATACCCAAGAGGACAACGTAATGAAGAGCGCCACAATTTTTGCCTTCGGCGCGTTCTACGCGCTGGTTGTGAACAGCTACTTTGGCTATAACTGGTACCCGCAGTCACCCGAGGAGCTCATAGCAGACGGGCTATTCACGCTAATTATGGCTGTAGGCGTTCTGGCCTATAGCCCACACTGGAGAACACCATGAAAGACAGACTGGATACATTCGAAGCCAAGCTGGTCGAAATGACCAAAGAGTTCACCGCCATTTGGAAGGATGTCCGTGTGCAGGGGCACGAGGCCGCGTTCTCCCAGCACAACCAAGAGGCCGCTGACGAGGTAGCCGCAGGAGTTGCAGAAGAGCTGCGCCGTGGCTACGGAGGTACGCCCACGACCGCGCAGAAAGATGAGATAATCCGCAGTCAGAAGCGAACGCTGGCCACGGACTGCGTTCGGCTGGCGCGCGCTTGGCAGGTTAATGACGATCAGGCCCGAGACATCGCCGCGCTGAAGCACAGTCTGGCCATAGCCGAGAAAGCGGGTGCGTGTGTATCTGATGAACGGCTCAAGGCAGAAACCAAACGGGTCGCGGCGGGGGAGATCGCCACAGCGCAGGCCAAGAAAATAGAGGATATGCAGCGGGGCATTGAGCTTGCCGCCGAGAGCATATTCGGGTCCTAGGCTAGGACAGCCGTCGGCTTGCGCCGACACACTACACCACTTGGAGAACGACCCATGAACCCAACAACGAAAGCCCGACACTTGGCCAAGCGGTGCGAGAAAAAATGCGCTGTGGCGCTGTGGGACGAAAAACGACCCTTGCGCGGCGTAAGGGGCGGGAATACCGACGCGTATCAGTGCCTGTTTTTCATGGGCGCCCCGCTAAACCACGTGCTCGTGATGACATTCCAAATGGAGCGCCACGTGAAGTACGAAAAGGTGGTCGAGTGGAGCGCCAGAGTGGAGCGCCGGTTTGGGTTGGACCCCATGAATGCAGCGGTGGCTACAATGCCCCGCCCAGAGACGCTGGAGCAGGCCAAGGCGTGGGCGCACGTTGTAGCAACCCTCGACATAGCGAACGAGTAACCCGTCCTAGCCTAGGACAACGTCGGCGCAAGCCGACACACCACACTTGGAGATCAACGATATGAACAAACTGGAATGTATCCACGCCGATACCTGCCTGCCCTGCTACTGGGGTGGGCGCTCACTGGCCTACGTTCAAATACACGTATGGCGGGGCATGAGCCTCGAAGAGATAAAGATCGCCCTCAAGTACGAGCTGGACGATGGCGCCATAGCAGGCCACTGCGAGCTGGGCATACTGCTCAGCGACATGCCACCGCCGGCGCACGTATCCGCAGTGGCTAAAGACGCCGCCCACAGCGCAGCGCTGGACGCCATAGACGCAATAACGCCGAGCGACCCGGAGCAGACCGAGTTCTTCCTCGACTTGGGGGAAGCGCCGCCAGAAGATGAGGACGGCGACGAGCTGGTGTACGCGTTCTTCGTCTTTCGGGAGGTGGAGAGTGAGTGACCCAGAACGGTGGAGGACGTGGACGGTTACCCCCAAGGACTCAACCCCTATGGAGGTGTTCTACGACGCGCCGCACACCGGCAAAGGGGTTGGGTCCACGGGCACGTTCGACGCTTTTGTATTCGACGATCTTGCGTTCGACGACAGCGTCGAGTGGAACTCTCGCATGCCTGAGCTGGTACTGAAGGGCCAGACAGTGAAGGTAATGTCCAGCATGACTGACGAGGCAAGTAGAACCACCATCGCCGAGCGCCCGCTGCCCGACACCCTAGAAGAGCTGATTCAATGGGCGCGCATGGTCCACGCAATGCACGGAGGTGAGCATGAGTGATCCAGAACGGTGGCAGACGTGGACCCTTACCGCGCGGCGCGGGGAGACCTCATTGGCGTTCTACCCGGGGTCAGCACCTGCGCAGGGCGTCCGGTCCACAAGCACCCTAGACGCAGCGGCGTTTAGAAAAGACGCGCTCACTGATTGGTCGGGCGGGTTCCACGAGCTGAAACTCACCGGCGACGTGGTGTCGCTGGTTTACGAGGGAGGCGAGCCCCCCTGCGTGTCCGTCATAGCCACATGTACCCTTCCAGACACCCTAGAAGAGCTGATTCAGTGGGCGCGCATGGTCCACGCAATGCACGGAGGTGAGCATGAGTGATCCAGAACGGTGGCAGACGTGGGAGGTGGGGCTGGGGAAGGGCGCGTTCTACACACTGCCGTGCGTTAGTGCCGGCGACGTCTACAGGGCCGCACGGTCGACCGTTGAGCTGGACCTCGTTATTTTCGGCTTTCACAACCCCAGTAATTTTGAGTTGAACGTGCGCGACAGCCGGCTGGCGTTAACTCGCGGGGGACCGATCATCGGAGAAACTATAGCCACATGTACCCTTCCAGACACCCTAAAGGAAGCCATCCAGTGGGCGCGCATGGTCCACGCAATGCACACGCAATCGTCCTAGCCTAGGACACCGTCGGCACAAGCCGACAGGAGAGCGCCGACATGGTAAGCGATAAAATCAAGCAACGACTGGACGAGTGGCTAGTAGGCCGCGTAGAGGCGGGTGGACGAGACGTTTTTTGGCACCCGGAAGACGAGTGGGATGGGCGCCCACCCATCGACGGGGTCGTTGCGGTGTCCAGCGGGTGGGCGGACTGGGCCATCACCCCCGACGGAGAGTTCGAACTGTACTACCTGCTCGAAACCGACGAGGTGTGGCTGACGGAGAGTCCGGGCGGGTTCAGTAACGCAGAGTCGAGGCTGAAAGAACTGCGGGGAGCTGGGCACAGCATAGAAGCAGCACTGCTGGGCACCGTGGGTGAGCCACTGGCCCGGCGCACCTGCCCCGACACGCCCGAAGAGCTACTGGCGTGGGCCCGCATGGCCGCCAGTCTGGTAGGTGACCCATGAACGGGCGAGACATTGTCGACAACTGGCACATCCCGGGGGTACAGCCGAAAGACAGGTGGATAGGCGTCCCATCGGCCGGTCAAAGCCTCGCGGCCTCGCTCCTAGCCCGCGGTGCAGTGAACTACTACGTTTTCGGCGCCCTGACGGAGGTATGGATAAATGTCAACCTAGAGCCCGGCACGGTAGAACTGCAGGACGTGGTGAACAGACTCCCCAGCGGGCCGCTCGCCACACTGGACCACCTGCCCGCCGACTTCGAGGACGTGGTGGCGTGGGCGCGCATGGTCAAAGAATTGAGCAAGGGAGAATGACGTGGACGAAATAAATGACATAGCCGCTGCCCTGCTGCGCACTGAGTGGGAGGGAGAGCCGGTGTTTATAGGCGGGCGGGCTGGCCCACCTCGCTCGGAAGGTATTAGCACCGCTGCGTTCGACCGGGCGTTCTTTGGTGGCGACCACGATCTGGAGGTAAAACAGACCGCCCGTGGGGTTAGGTGCTACATGTGGGGTAAATGGGGCGGTGGCTGGCGTGACCAGACTACCGCCGTGTCCGACGACATAACAACGCCCGAAGAACTGCTGACGTGGGCGCGCATGGTAGCTAACTTGACACAAGGGTAGCTATACCTGTATAATAGTAGTTCAGGTGGGGCATGTACCCACCGCGCTCGAACCCCGTCCTAGCCTAGGACACTCGTACACACTGGAGATTAGCCATGCACGACAGACCCCGCAACTACCGTGAAGCGCTGGAGCTATTGAACGCACGCCGCGACCGCCTCGCCACGAGCCGCACCCTGAGTACAAGGCAGCAATGCCCCGGTGAGGGCATAGAAATCCGCGACCAGCTGATAGCGCACACCGACGACCCGCTGTCGACGTACACCGACACCCCACCGCCTATATCATTCCGACAGTGGAGCACAGACATAGCTACGTTCTACCCGGACGGCAGCATACTGGTCCGTCCTTGGGACAGCGTGACTACTCGCCAGCGCATGGACGACATGGGTTTGCCATGTGTGCGAAGCGGTACGTCGATGGGCCTCACGCGGAATCAGACCGCGCGCCTGTGGTACACCGGCCGCTTCGCCATCAAAGGATTTCGCTACGGTGTGCCCGCTGACCGGTCGTACTTAGTAGACTCCGATCGGGAACTGTGCCACGACGAGCCCGAGCCTACCGACACTGTCTACGTCGAGGCTAGCGAGGGCGCCCACGCCGCGTACAATCTTGGCCGTCGCCGTGTGCTGCGGGTGCTGCGTGAGTACTGCACCATGGTGGACGCAGTGGCAGGCGGCAGCCCCACGGCGACGGTTACCGCGTCCCAAGCGATGGATGTCATGGCCTTGTGCCTGTCGGCCCCGTCGTTGAAGTACCTGCGGGGGGCGTGGCTGCCTGAGTTGTTGAAGAACCACCCGCTGATCGAAGTGCGCAGTTTGAACGCCGTGTTCATTGGGCGGGGCAGGCTCCACGACTTGACCAACAAGCGCGAGCTGTGGGCCCAGAAGCAGGTGCCTTCACGGGAGCTGGACCAGTGGCTATAGCACCGGCAGACTGGCAGACTGGGAGTAGGTACGGCCGCCCGGCGGAGTTCTGGTTGCCCAATTTCATACCAATGTACTGTGGCGACGGGCGGAGGTTCGAGTGCGACGCCGTGAGCAGCGCCGAGGCCGACCACATACTATGCGATGGCACCACTGTGGACGCCGTGGAGCTGGTGGCGTACGACGGCTACACCCTGCTGAGCGTGTGGGTTGCGGAGAACATGCACAATAGCAAGGATCAGATTAACACCTGCATCGTTGACCGTGCACCCATGCCCGACACACCAGAGGAAGCGATAAACTTTGCGCGGTTCGCGCTGCGGATGCTCGGGTCGGCGGGCGCCGACGGCCGTCCTAGCCTAGGACAAGGGGGGTGATCTATGTCAAACATCGACGAGATAGAGGAGCGGGCGCGTGCCCTCAAGGCGTTACTACGAACGGCCAAGCGGGAGCAGTTTATAGCCGCAGGGGCAAAGGACACGGTTAAATGGGGGCACCAGCGCAAGCTTCGGCGGGCGGCCCGATACAAACTGACTCGGGCTAAAGATGCAGCGGCCCGGGCACGACGAGGTAGAGCGAAATGGCTAAGAAAGAACCGACCCTATTCAGGTTGAGCGAAACGCTTGCCGTAGCCCGCCGGTACTACGCGGACGGCGACACGACCAAGGCCAAGGAGCACCTTCGGGCGTTCAAGGCTGAGGCGCAGGCCGTACTGGTTGACCAGCAAAAGGCCATGGTGCGCGAGATGACCCACCACCTGAGCCTGCGGGGCAACCTGAAAGAGCTTACAACAGAGGCGAAAGGGCTCGCCGAGGAGGTGCGCGGTGAAGCACCCGAGTGAGTGGACATACGGAGACCCTGCGTTCCACGAAGTGCTGGGGTGGGGCGGCCGCAACGACCCCGAGCTGGCCGTATTCCGGGACGACAGCGACGGTGGCGGCACCGATCTGCACAACCTCGGCCACTTCCACTACGTGTACTTGTCCGAGGGCACGACGTGCTGGATAGACTGGCCCCGCCGTACGGCCGAGATTCGGCGGGGCGAGTGGGACACCGTTCGGCGGGGCCCCGTCATAGCACAGCTGCGCAAGCTGGAGTCGCAAGAGCAGCTCGTGGCGTGGTGCAAGACGGTAACACGCATGCTCGAAGACTGAACGTCCTAGCCTAGGACAATGTCGGCGCAAGCCGACACCTACTGGAGAGTAGCTATGACACACAACCATCACGATGACGCCCGCCGGCTAATGCGGGACAGCATGAAGGATGACCTGACAAGCCAGAACACCTACACACGGGGCCGCTTGCCGCAGGTATGGCAGCACTTCCAACGCTCGGCGGAGATACGCTGGGCGTTGGACCGCTTCAAAGAGCAGAGACTGGTGGCGATCCACGAAAACCCAGACGACCTGTCGTTCGACGACCTGCACGGGGACACGTTCGACGTCACTATTGACCACGGCATCAACGTCAACGTGGTGCGCAAGCAGCGGGCCGAAGCCATGGACCGCCTTGAACAGGAGGGGCAGTGGGCGATGGAGGCTGTTTTCCGTGACCCCGGCGAGGACGGTTGGCACTCGGCCGACAGCATCGGCGGGTTCGTAGGTGAGGACTTCTGGGGCAGTGGGTATGAGGATGACCTACGCATCGCCGCGCTTGAAGCACTGTTCAACCACTACGGGGGCAAGCTGCCCGACTACGTGCCCTCAAAGACGGGGGCATGGACCAAGGCCGTGCTCATGGGATGGCAGATCATACGGGGTAACACACCATGACTAACGAAGAGAAGATCGCACTCATACTGGAGTGGGAGTCACCGAAGAAGGACTTCGTACCCATAAGCGCGAACGAATACGACGGCAACCGCGGTACGTTCTGGGCAAGGGTGCGCCTGAGTAGCAACGCTTACGGGCCCGGGGTGCTGGCTGTCAGTAACACTGGCACCAACGGGGCGGCCTTTCACGACGACTACCACGTCGGCGTCTACCCGACCGAGCTACGCCTGCTATCAACCGAGCGGGTTATCAGCGAGGTGTACCCCACGGTGCAGACGTTCCCGTTGATCGTTGACCGCGACGAATTTCTAGCGGCAGCGCGCATGTGCATAACCCTGATTAACTGAGAACGTGTACAGACTTGACACAAGCAAGGTAACATGAGATAATAGATTCCTCAGTCGGGGTATGCCCGTCTGTTCCAAATCAGTCGTCGCCAACCGGCTCCCGACTGAACCGTCCTAGACTAGGACAACCAAGTCGGCACAAGCCGACGCATAACTTGAAAGCACTAGGAGAAATACGATGAGCAACAACACCGCCGTAAACATTGACGAGCTGAGCAGGCTAACCGCTGAGCAACTGCCCGATGCAATCAACCTCGCTATCCACGCCGGCCGGCCGCTGATGATCCACGGCTCGCCGGGCCTCGGTAAGTCCGCTGCTGCTGCACAGGCTGCCCGTGACCAAGCGGACAAGCGCGGCCTCAAGCAGGTAGCTATGCTCAGTGACGTCGCCCACCTGACGGACCCAAAGGGCGCATACGGACTGTTCGACGTGCGCCTGTCACAGTGTGACCCGGTGGATGTGGGCGGACTGCCCGTCGCAGACCACGAGCGGGGTACCCAAGGGCGTCTGGTTCCAGATTGGTTCCCGTCCACTGAACGCGCTGACCTGCCGGACTACGGTATCCTCCTTCTGGAAGAGGTAGTGTCTGCGCCGCCTGCTGTACAGGCTGCTGCGTACCAGCTGACACATGACCGTCGCATCGGTGACAAGGTGATGAAGGAAGGCTGGAGCGTGGTACTGACTGGCAACCTGCTGTCGGACGGCGGCGTGGTCCACAAGATGCCAACCCCCCTAGCCAACCGTTTGATACACGTGTATGTCCGGTCAGACGTAGACAGCTGGTGCCGTTGGGCGTTGACGCACGACATTGGGCCAGAGATTATGGGCTTCATTCGTTTCCGCCCTGACTTGCTTAATACTTTCGAGCAGCACGTGAAGAACAAGCAGACCGGGCACGCCTTTGCCACTGAGCGCAGCTGGGAGATGACGTCCGACCTCATCAAGGACGGCGCCAACTCCGCCGTGGTTGCCGCTATGGTCGCTGGTACGATAGGCGCCGGCCCGGCCATGGAGTTCAGCGCCTTCCGTAAGGTGTGGAAAGAGATGCCGAACATCGACCAGATTATGATGGACCCGAACAACGCGCCGATACCTGAGCGTGGTGCCACGGCTTACGCTGTCAGTGCCGCACTGGCGGGCCGCGCCAAGCCGGACACCTTCAGCACCATCCTGATCTACGCCGAGCGTATGCCCCGTGAGTTTATGATGATGATTGTGAAGGACTCCGCACGTCGCAACAGAGAGGTGATGTCCACGTCGGCGTTCGTTAAGTTCTCCTCGGTGCACAGCGACCTGATTATGTAGCATTGTCCTAGCCTAGGACGGGGGCTCAGCCCCCGACTTGAACACACTGGAGAAAAAATTATGGCGACTGTATTCGACAAGGCAAAGGTTCGACTGCTACTGGACGAGCCATTCTACGCCACGCTGATGATGCACATGAAGCTGGTGGAGTGCGAGAAGACGCCGGGCGGGCAGGACCTGTGGCTGGCAGCCACCAACGGCGAGACGATGTTCATTAACCCGGTCAACTTTGAGGAACTGTCGGTACCCAAGGGCGTGTTCGTTCTCAAGCACGAGATCATGCACGTCGGGCTGCTCCACCCGTACCGCAAGGGCGACCGTGAGGGCAAGCGCGCCAACGAAGCGATGGACTACGTAATCAACGACATGATGCACCACGAAGGCAACGACCTAGTGGACAACGTGTTGCACAACCCGTCCCAGTACAACAGGCACATGGCGTGGGAGGAGGTGTACAACCTGCTACCCGAGCAGCCCGAGGGCGAGAAAGGTAGCGGCCAAGGCAAGCCCGGCGACGGTGGTAACCCGCTCGACGACGACGTCATGCCAGCGCCCGACCAGTCCAAGGAAGCGCAGGCTGAGGCGGTGGAGCGCGTGGTGCAGGCGGCGCACATCGCCAAGGCCATGGGCAAGTTGCCCGGCTGGGCCAAGAGTTTCCTCGGCGACCTGCTTGAGCCGAAGGTGGACTGGACCGAGCAACTGGCGCGGTTCCTCACCGAGGTAACGGAGAACGACTACTCATTCGCCAAGCCTAACCGGAGGTTCGTGTCTCAGGGCCTGTACCTGCCGGGCAAGTACGGTAACGATGGCATGGGCTACCTCGCCGTGGTGTTCGACACGTCCGGGTCGGTGTCGATGGAAGAGATGACACGCTTCGCATCCGAGGTGGTCGAGGCGGTGCAGAGTACGGAGCCCGTAGGGCTGGCGCTGATCTACTGCGACGCTGAGGTACAGCACCACGACCTGTTCGACCACCCCACCAAGGACGAAGTCATGGACTCGTTGCACCGGTACGGGTGCGGCGGCACAGACATGACCGCTGCGCTGGACTGGATAGACGACAACCTGTCCGACGTCAAAGCCACGATCGTATTCACCGATGGGTACACCCCGTTCGGTCTGGAGCGCAGCTACCCCACACTGTGGGCGGTGACCACCAAGGGCCTAGAGGCTGACATGGGCGAGACCGTGTACGTGGAGGTGTGACGTGGTGAGCATATCAACGGCAGTGAAGCGGGGCGTCGCTAAGGCCAACCGCAAGGTGCCCGCGGCGGTGTTCGTTACCTCAGCGCACCCGACCGCGACAGACGTAACGGTAATCAAGCAGGGCGTCTGTGTGAGCCTGCGCAACTGGGGGCTAATCCCCCGCACGGGGCAAGCAAACTGCGGGGTGTACGTGTCTCGTAACGGTGGCCAAGTAGTGGCACCAAGGGAGTCCACCCTCAGTGGTGGCACCATCGAGGAGCTGATCCAGTCCACCGTCATGGCCGTCGCACTGGGGGTGTACGATGTATGACAGCGACGGAGCGGTAGAGAAAGACGTGGCGCTGCTGCGGCGCAGGCTCAAGGAGGGGCCGGTGGAGCAGCAGGCATATATCAGTCGGCACATCACGCGGCAATTTGACGGCGTACGAAATGATGTGTGGTGGGTAGTGTCAGTACCAGCCGCCCCGCCGTCACGCACCGCCCGCACGTGGTTTTACCTTGAGAAGGACAAAGGCGGGGGCGGCAGGGTGCAAGTGAAAGACCCCAGCCAAAACATGAAGGTGCTGGCCACCTTGCCTACTGTCGAGTCGGCGTACTTCGCCGGCGCAGTACTAATCGAACGACCGTCCTAGCCTAGGACACCGTCGGCACAAGCCGACACTGGAGAACACTATGAACACTGACAACGTGTACGGAAACGTAATGCTGGTTGACCTGCGGGTTAGCCAGTGGACCGGCCGCAAGATGGACAAGCGTGTGTCCAAGGCAGTCGCGGATGCCAACTCCGTGGCCGAGGGAGCCGGGCGGTACTACAAAACGCTGCTCGACCCCGCGGTTATGAAGGACATCCAACAGCTGGTGACCACCGCACGCAACGAACACTACGCCATGACCCTACCGTGGAGTGACGATGGCCCACGTGTGCTGTCGTCGCAGCTGTACTTCACCTACATGCAGAAGATGCGCGAGTACAAGGACAAGTTTTTGTCCAAGGCCAACGGCTTACTTGCTGAGTACCCGTACCACAGGGAGGAAGCCAAGCGTTTGCTGGGCAATCTGTTCAGTGAGGCGGACTACCCCACCCCGGACGAACTGTCCATGAAGTACGGGTTCAACGTGCGGGTGCAGCCACTGCCCAAGGGCTCCGACTTCCGCTGCAACATCCCCGACGAGGAGCTGGCCGAGGTCCGCCAGCAGATGGAGGGTGAGAACAGTGCGCTGCTCAAGCGGGCCACCGACGAGGCGTACGCCCGGGTCCACAAGGTAGCCACGGCGTACGTCGATCGGCTGGCAGACACCGGCACTGTGTTCCGTGACTCGTTAGTGTGGAACGCACGTGAGCTGGTGGACCTGCTGCCTGCGCTGAACATCACCAACGACCCGAGACTGGACGAGCTGACTGAAAAGCTCAGCACCCACCTCAGCAAGCACGACCCGCAAGTCCTGCGCACCAACATGGGTGCGAGGAAAGAGACGCACGAGGCTGCCAAGGCGGTAGTGTCGGACATTGAATCCATATTCGGAGGCGCGTAATGAACCACACCCCCTGCGTAGATGCTGCGTTGGCCGGCGCGAGCGGTGTGTGTGTGGTCCACACCCGCCTCGGCGACGGGGTGCACACTGCCCTAGTGTTTATCGCTGGCTCCGGAACCCTAGTAGTGGGTAGCACGATCACAGTGGCGTGGCTGGCGCAGCTGTACTCGATGCCACCCGCCCCGGCGGCGGTAACCAGCTGCTCAATATCGCGGCTTGCTAAGCACAGCAAAGAGGACAAGTACCACACAGTCGTACTTGTTATGTCTCATATTAACCGCGGCCCAAAGACGTGGGCTGCTATCAAAAACTTGGTGCGCAACAAACGCGTACTGGTAATGGAGGGAGCATGACAGACAATTCAGTAGACGCCCGGGCCCGGCGTATCGAGACGCGCCTCGGTAACCTCATGCGGTGGATGGGCTACGACCCACGCCGCGAGGTGGCCGCAGAACTGCGCAGCCTAGTCGTGCTCGACGAGAGCAAGGCACTGCACGCCACCACCCCTAACGTCACGGTCGGGGACATCGTTCAGGCGGTGTACTTCTACAAGCTGGACGGCGACGTGCCTATCTACCTGAACGGCGTAGAGCTGGGGGTGTTCAACGTCACCAAAAATCTGACACAAACGTCCTAGTCTAGGACACTGGAGAACACTATGGGATGTGACATGCACGCGTTCATTGAAGAGAAGCATGACGGGCAGTGGGTGTTCGGGCCGCCCGTGTACGAGATAGATTTTAGGCGTACCGAGCGGGGCCGAGAGCGGTTTAATGAACCGGATGAGGTGGCAGCCAACTGCCCCCTAGACCAGCGCAACTACGCCCTGTTCGGGTTCATGGCGGGGATACGCTCAGACACCACACCGTGCATACAACTGCTATACCGGCTGGGAACGGGGGTGTGGTCGCGCGGAACGCCTGACGGTATGTCGCCAGAGACGGAGATAGAATACGGGGAGTGGAGCGGCGATGCGCATAGCCACAGCTGGCTCACGTTGGAGGAGCTGACCACGGGGCTCATGGCGTCCAACCTTGCGGGGGAAGCGGAGGAGTTCAGTAGCCTGCTGTCTTTCTCTCTGAAACAAATGCGGGCCCGCGCCAAAGAGGCGGGACTTGCCGCCACGGAGATGCGCGTCGTCTTCTGGTTCGACAACTAGACACACCCAGCACGGCACAGTACTATACAACACACTAGCGAACACTTGAGGTTACTATGAACATAGAAGAAGCTGTTGAAACTATTCAGATGAACATAAGGATGTACCCCGCCGCTGACGTGGCGGAGAAAGCGGGCATCTCTGTCGGCACGGTGTACCGGTGGCGTAAGGTGCTGCCCCGTCGCCCATCCCTTGAGGTGTTCGTCAGGTTGGCGTGCTTTAGCAGCCTGAACATCCACATCCGTGAGTTGAGGAGGTTGGTATGAATACGACAACACTGAAGACACTCGTTTGGCTGGGCAGACTGGCTATGATCCTGCTGCTGTTTATAGCGATGCTGGAGGTGGGCGCCGAGGCGCTACTCTGGCTGGTCCCCGCCTTGGTGGCGATACGCGTCGGGTGCCACGCCGAGAAAGAAATCCGCCAGCTCGAAGACTTCATCAAGATTAACCGCAGGCTGAACGCGGTACTGAAGCGCATGGAAGAGGGGAAGCGGCTATGAAATTCGTCGAAGACGATATGGTTATCTTTCACAAGCTGCCCCGCTCGAAGGCGGTGTTGCAGCAAGCCGGTACGCTGTCCGTCCACGACGTGTACTGCCTGCCCACCGACTCAGCCCGCAAGTACTGGGGGCTGTATGCCCGCAAGGGCGGCGGGTACATCCGACTCTACGCCTCGAAGGTAACAGGCAAGCGCAGGGTTACCGTGCACAGTTTCCACCTGCCGTTCGGGGTCACGGCGTGCAGGCTGGGGTACCTGTCCATACCAGAAGGGTGGAGGTGGCCGAAGTGAGCGACCTCGGCGAAGACTTCAAGGCCATGAAGGATCACTACCAGAAGGTGCGCCACGAGCGGGCCAGAACCGAGGACCCTACGGGGTGGACACAGCACACCCAGTGGCACTGGTCGCGCAAGTTGAATGGCGTCCGGCTAGACTACTGGCCCAGCCGCCAGCGGTTCCGCTACGGTGGCAGAACAATGAGCGGGGACGTGCACGGGTTCATGCGGAATAGAACCCATGAGTAAATGCCCCCACTGCGGAGACCCGCACATCATTCGCTATAGAAGCCTCAACAAGAAGCAGTGCAGTAACTGCGGGGTGGTGCTGCCGTGGGACCTGAAGCCGGGGCAGCCGCCCCTTGTAACCAACAACCGCGACACGCGGAAGGAGAAATAGATGAAAAAATTATTGGTAGCAACAGTCGCAGCGGTCACCCTCGCCGGCTGTACTGACGCGGGCATCGCATCGCGTAACCTGTCTAAGGCCGCAGATATGTTTGAGTTGGACCGCCGGGTAGTTTTTTACAACGGCATCACGGGCGACTACATGCTGTCGCTGGAGGGCCGGTGCTCTATCACAAAGGACAACCAAGACAACCAGCTTGAGGTGACCTGTAAGACTGGGCGAGAGCAGTACAAGAAACACTTCCTCGGACTCAGTGACAACGTCACTTATTTCTCGGAGCAGATAGCCGAGGCTAACGTGAGCACGTACCACTACCGTGTGGTATTCAAACCTCAGACCATCATCCCCGACGTGGACTTCGAGGGCAGCGCTTCAGCCGCAGCCCGCGACCTAACCAAGTAACAGGAGAAATAGATGGACAACTTTACGATTTACGATTGGCCCGACGCCATGCTCGACCTTGAGACCTTGGGCACAAACCCCGGCGACGCGGTCATATCCATAGGCATCCAGTTGTTCGACGCTGAGGCCGGTAAGCTAGGGCCCGGCGCCAAGGTGAACCTCGACATCGAGAAGGTCATCGCCGCGGGCTTTGGCGTGACCGGCAGCACCATTAAGTTCTGGATCAACCAGAGCGAGGCCGCTACCAAGGCAGCGCTGGAGTCCCCGAGCGATCTGGTGCAGGGCCTCATGGCTGTGGCCGACCTGTTGACTGACGACGAGGGCGGACAGAACGAGAGCCTCAAGGTGTGGGGCAACGGCGTCGGGTTTGACAACGTACTGCTGCGTGAGATGTACCAACGCCTGAACCTGCTGGAGCCGTGGATGCACTGGAACGACCGCTGCTTCCGCACCATGAAGGGCGAGCACGACCCCGACAAAAAGCTACAGCCCGAGTTCGTTGGCGAGAAGCACGACGCCCTTGCGGACGCCACCCACCAAGCCAAGTGGCTCATCAACATCAAGGCGGGCAAGCGCGTGTTCGGCAGTGAGCAGGCCGAGCCCGACTTGTCCGACGAAGCGTCCTATCTAGGACACCACGGGAGGACTGAGTGATGGGTGATCCAACGGAAGAGCCGCGCTACCACCATGAGATGTGTGCGGTGCTTCACTCCGTACGGCGGGCACTGCACGAGCTAGGCGAAGAGCGGGCTATGGCGGCTGAAACCGGGTACCTGTGCGACGTGGCCGTCCGCAAGATCGACGACTTCGTGAAGGCGTTTGAAGAGTGAGCCGCCCTCGCCCAGACGCTGGGCCCTCTCGGCACAACAACCAGCTCTGGCACCTGACACCGGAGCGCATGGCCCACATCAACGCATGCGCTGCGCAAAACCGAGCGCTGAGCAACGCCGCCCGTGAGATAGGCGTACACCCAGCGACCCTCAAGGCCGCCGCCATACGGGAGGGCAAGCTGGAGTGGCTACAGTCTAGGTTCAACACATGCAAGGTGCTACCACAAAGGCCCGAGCCTGTCGGGGGGCTGCGGCAGGTGGCGCGCAAGCAGATCGCTACTCCGCAGGGGGTAGCCACCAAGTGGTTGACCGGTCAGGTCTGGCCACAGGAGGAAGACGATGGATGTGACTGACGAAACAACACGACACTTTCTATTCCGTGGGTTCCAAGGGTGCACCAACCACGGCTGTGTGGTCACCGGCCCGAAGGAAGGCATGGGCACCAACGGTATATGCAGCTGCGTGGAGATGGCCAGCCGCCAGCAGCTTAACATTCTGAGCCAGCGGCTGGGTGTGTTGCTCACTGGGTGTGAGACAAGAGGCGAGCGAGAGGGAGAAGGTTGCACTTAGGTGGGGGCAAAGGTATAGTCAGGTAAACCTATTGCGGAAACAAATATGAGTGCAAAACAAACACCAGAAAACTTTTGGAGCAAGATAAAAACTGGCCCCCCAGACGAGTGCTGGGAGTGGCAGGGAGCTAGGACTAGCGCGGGGTACGGTTGTGTTTTGTGGCACGGCAAAGTTATACAGGCGCACAGAGCGGCTTACTGGCTTACTTATGGGGGCGACAGCCCGCTGACTAAATTCCGTCAGGTGGGGTGGGCAAAGCGATACCAAAGGTTTGTTCTGCATCGTTGCGACAACCGCCCGTGCTGCAACCCGGCCCACCTTTTTCTTGGGTCGATGTCGACCAACCTTAAAGACGCGTATGCGAAAAAGCGTAAGGTTCAGCCCCGATCAAACCACGCTAACGCAAAGCTAAGTCCCGCAGCTGTTCGAGACATTCGTCTGAGGTACGCAAGAGGGGGCGTAAAGCAAGCGGAGCTGGCTGCGGAGTACAAAGTATCACAACGAGCGGTCAGCCTAGTGGTACGCAACGAAACTTATAAGGACGTGGTATGAGTGTACTACCTGTAACATTGGATTGCGAAACTTACTACGACAGCGAGTACACCCTCCGCAAGATGACTGCGGAGGAGTACATACGTGACCCGCGGTTCGAGATCATCGGCCTGTCCGTCCAGCCACACGGCAAGCGGGCGCGGTGGTTCACCGGTACCCACGAGGAGATACGCGAACAGCTAGTCGGCCTGCCGTGGCACAGGATATGGGCCATCGGCCACAACATGAGCATGTTTGACTGCCTCATACTGACGCAGGTACTGGACCTGCACCCACGACGTTGGGGGTGTACCCTGTCCATGGCGCGGCAAGCCATGCCCCAGCGCAGCCTGAGTCTTGCCACTTTGGCTGAGCACTTCGGCCTGCCGTCCAAGGGCACAGCGGTGCACGACATGAAGGGGGTACACCGCCTCGACATGACGGACCGGCAGCACGAGGAGTACGCAGCCTACTGTTGCCACGACTCGGTGCTGTGCACGCTGATCTTTAATATACTACTGCCACAGATACCCGCCAAAGATTTACAGGCTGTCCACTGGTTCACCAAGATGTTTGCCGAGCCTAGGCTGGAGCTGGACGTGCACTCGTACGACCTGTTCGCAGATCAGCTGTCCACTGAGCGAGAGCGCATGCTGGAGGCGTTGGGCATAGACGTCAAAGCCTTACGCAGTGACGCCCAGTTTGCCGACCTGCTACGGGCAGAGGGCGTTGAGCCCGTGACCAAGCTGAACGCCAAGGGGACGGTGAAGTACGCGTTCGCCAAGACGGACAAGGCCATGACGGCGCTGCTTAACCACGTCGACGACCGGGTGCGCACGCTGGCCGAGGCGCGGGTCAAGATGAAGACGTCCATCGAGCAGTCGCGGGTGGACAGGTTCCGTGGCATTGGTCGGCGTGGCCTGCTGCCTGCGCCCATACTGTGGGGCAACACCGTCACCATGCGTGCAGCGGGCGGCGGCAAGATTAACCTGCAGAACCTCGGCCGTGGACGTACGCCTACATCGAAGACACTGAAGGGCACCCTGCTGGTCACGCCCCACGGGTTCCGCACGCTGCAAGTAGTGGACACGCCAGAGGTGCCAGATGAAAACGGCGACGCGCAACCGGGCAACGACATAGCCCGCTTCCGCGAGGGCGGCAGCGAGATGGCCAAGAACGTGCACTGCTTCGGTCTACGCGACGGGCTCAGCGCCCCCCGTGGCAAGAAGCTGGTGGTGGCGGACTCATCCAATATCGAGCTGAGGGTAGCGCACACGCTGGCGGGGCAGACCGACACCGTCGATAAGCTGTGGGCCAACCCCAAGGCTGACCTGTACAGCGAGTTCGCTCAGGACTTGTACGGCTACGCCGTCAACAAGAAGGACCACCCCAAGGAGCGGCAGCACGGCAAGGTGGGCATGCTTCAGCTTCAATACCAGTCCGGCGACAAGGCGTTCCAGAACGCCGCGCGTGTCATGGGCGGCATCAATCTCACCACGGATGAGTCTGTCTACACGGTGGGCCTGTACCGTGAGAAGTTCTCCATGCTGCCTAAGTTCTGGAAGCAGTGCGGCAAGGCGATCAAGGCCATGGCAGCCAACCAGCCCATGGCGATAGACGCGTCCGGCCTATGTCAGACGGGTGACAAGTGTATCTACCTGCCACGCGGCAGGGTGCTCAGGTACCCGAGGCTGCGTGAAGAGTTCGACGAGGAGTGGGGCGGCATGCAGTGGGTGTACAACGACCCGCGCACCGGCGCACTGAAGCGCCTCTACGGCGGCGCGGTGACGGAGAATATCTGTCAGGCACTGGCCGGAATCATCATCACTGACCAGTGTCTGGAGATAGAAAAAGAGTACGGGAAGTACTCCAAGCTGGACGAGGGCGTCGCCTTGACGGTACACGACGAGGCGGTCATAGTAGTCTCTGATGAGCAAGCACAGGCGTGCTTGGCCTTCTCAATAAAAACGATGGCAACGTCGCCCGAGTGGTGGCCCGAACTTCCACTTTCGGCCGAGGGTGATATTGCCCAACGGTATGGTAACGCTAAATCATGAACGTAAAACCGATACGACGAAGGTCGCTATGGGAGCGGCACGATATGCTCTCGAACATACTCAGCGCCACCGAAGAACTGCTCCCCTCACTGGAGGGAGCCGAGCGAACCGAGGCGGCCAACGAACTTACAGAGAACCGCGAGGCCCAGCAGAAACTGCGGGCCAGAGCAGAGCGGGTAGAGGGGGTGAGGCATGGACACACCAACTAGCGCCACGACTGAGGATAGGTTGAGGAGACTGGAAAAGTTTTCAGCGAACCCGAAGCTCATGTTCAGCCTACGTGGCGTCAAGGCAATCATAGTTGAGTACCGAGAAACGTACGAGGAACTGAAACGTGTACGTGCGCAAGTGGTAGAACTGGAAGCCAGCGCACAGGACGGTGGGGATCCTTTCGCTTGGTGCTTTACAGATGTGAATGGAAAGCCAACAGATTTTGCCGACAACCCAATTCATAAAAGCGCAAACGATCTGAGAACTTACACTGCACTTTACACCCGCCCGCCCAGCGCCGTGGTGCCGGAGTGGGTTAAGCGCTCTGTCCGGTTGCCGACTGTAGACGATGCGGATTGCGATTTAGCGGTTTGGGTGAGCGATTCCGCGTTTCATCGCCCAAAGTACGCCCAAAAACGAGTGCATTATGAAACCGTTGAAAGCGTGGAAGAGTACACGCATTGGATGCCAACAGGCATGAAGCGCCCAGCTCCACCAAGACAGGAGCAAGAATCATGAGTAATCGCCGAGAAGAGTTTGAAGCAGTAGCGTTGCGCCTTGGGTTTAGCTTGACAATGAGATGCCCAGAATCGGAGGACGGGGTGTATTTGTACCCAGTAACGCAGGACGTTTGGAATATTTGGCAGGCTGCTTGTGATTGGCAGTCCAGCGCACAGGATTCCACTGACAGTAGCTGTACCTGCGAGGCTCGCAAGACCCTTCTTGAGATCCATAAGATCACCGCCTGCATTTCTGAGGTTGAGGAATTGGACGGCACTGAGCAGCTAACTGTGAGCCGAGTCAAACAAATGGCGCAGTACATTAACCAGATGAGTGTCAGCGCACAGGAAGGCGGGGAGTGGGTTGTTGCAGTACGCACTAACGATTACGGGCAGGTGTATTTGTGCAACCCAGACGGAAGCTCTTTTATACCGTCTAATCACGTTGGGGATACCTACTACACCCACCCGCCCAGCACCGTGGTGCCGGAAGGGTGGAAGCTGATTGAGGTTGGCTTTACCCCCGCGAACGTTGCTGAGGCTGGGGTTAAGTGTCTTCATGCGCTAAAGACTGCTTACTGTGTTGACCCGCGCACAGTCGCTGTAACCGTCTTCCAAGACATGCTCTTGGCCTATGCCCCAACCCCTCCAAAGCAGGAGCAGGAATGATGAGCACCCTAAAACCTCTAAGCGTCTACGTTCTATTCTCAACTGACACAGACGATCGGTACATAAAGGTCAACACAGACGGGTGCCTTGCTATCTTTGAAGATGAGCTTTCCGCCGAGACTGCAAAGAAGCGATGCCCAGGTGCTGACTTCAAACCCGTCAACTATTACACCGAAAAGCAGCTTGAGCAACTAAAGGTGCGAGTAGCTGAGCTTACAACGGCCCTACAGGATGCCGCCGACATAATCCAAGCGGATGCTAACACAGAGGAAAACTACGCCTCACTGTGCCGCGTGGGCAGCGTGCTGGCGAAAGCCACCCGAGCGGGAGCCACCCCATGAGTGAACCAAGGTACAAGCTACTCTCGTGCTCCGACTCTGGGCACTGCTGCTTTGACTACACCATCGTGGACACCCACCGCAATGACGTCATGGACAGAGGATACAATTGGGTGTGCGAGGCTATGGAGGAAGAGTACGCGACGCTCGTGTTGAACGCGCTTAATAAATCTGAAGAGGCGCTGGCCTTTAAGCCGGAGCCGCCCCATGAGTGAAGAAGCCCCCGTAGTATCGTGGTCCTACTCCGCGATGAACACGTTCGACACCTGCCCTCGGATGTACCAAGCCAAGTACGTGACGAAGGAGGTGCCCTACGTACAGAACGCCTCGGCGAAGTGGGGCGACGACGTGCACAAGGCCCTCGAAGATAACATCAAAGTGGGTAAGCCACTGCCGTCTAACATGGCCATGTACCAGCGGTTCCTCGACGCGGTGAAGTTCCGCGCGGACAAGATAGGCGGCGAACTGGTGGCCGAGCAGCAGGTAGCACTGACCAAGGACCTGCACGCGGTCAGCTGGTTCACTAAGAAGACGGCCAAGACCCCCGTGTGGTTCCGCACCAAGATCGACGTGGTGCTGCACGCCAGTGGGTACGGTGAGGTCTACGATTATAAAACGGGAAAGCGCAAGTTCGACAAGGACCAGCTGCACCTGTACGCGCTGGTCGCATTCATCCTGTACCCCGACATGAACCGCCTGAAGGCGGGGTTCATCTGGCTCAAGGACGGCGTCATTGATAAGCCAGTCGAGTACACGCGGGACATGCTGCCTGACATGCTCAAATACTGGCACGAACGCTACGACATTCTGGAGGAAGCATGGATATTAGACGACTTTCCACCCAAGCCAAGCGGGCTCTGTCACGGTTGGTGCGAGGTAACAAGTTGCCCCCACTGGCAGCCGAAGAGGGGGCGGTAGTTCGCGCGGCTGACATGCTGGGGAGGCAGACGATTATGCCCTCTAAGGTGTGGGACCACTACTACTGGGGCACGTCGGAACTGCAGCGCGGGTTCCTAGCGGGGTACCGTGCGGGAATAGCCGCGCGAGGGGAGGGCTCCTTCGACGTACCTGTTGCCGATAAGTTCGAGAGTTTCGTGAAGGAGGGGGAGTACGGTGAATACTGAGTGGGTCGAGGGGTTCAAAGAACTGCGCATGGTAATGGCGATAGGCCAGCAGCCGGCGGTGCTGATGTGCGTCGACGGTAAGCCTGTAGGCCCGTGCGTTAACGTCAGTACGAACCTAGTACGGGGCGCGGATGTGGAAGTGCACGCAGAGTACGAAACGACGCGGGACATGACGGCGAGTGGGGCTATAGTGCGCCTACCTTCGGGGTGGGAACTCGCCGTAGCGTTCCCCGATGCCGTGATAGTACGCGCCTTCGACCGGGTAAATATCCGCGGCACGGTCCACATGGGAGAAACCTAATGGCCAAGACACCAGAAGTAAAAGTGAAGGACAAGATCAAGGCGCTGTGCAAAACCTACGGCGCCTACTACACCATGCCGATGATGACGGGCATGGCCAGCAACGGGACACCGGACATACTGGTGTGCCACCGAGGACAGTTCGCGGGGGTAGAGGCCAAGGCTGGGAAGGGTAAGCCCACTGCGCTACAGATGGTGCGGCTCGAAGAGATACTGGCCGCTGGCGGTGCAGCGCTCATCATTAACGAAGCCAACATGAAGTGGTTGGAGCAGTGGCTGGTAGACCCCACTCGGTGGGACTTCAACAACTTGGATGACTGGCGATAAAAAAGGCGTCCCTGCCAACGGTATGGCGCTCAACAGATGAGGCTGAGTCTAGCCTCGGCCAGTAAAACACGGCGGATAACAGAAGGCAACACGATGCTGGTACACCTACCCAGTAAGTCGCTTGTGCTCAAGCTGCGCAACCCCGAGCGGGTGACTGAGGTCATACCCAACTCGCGGGTCGTGCAGAAGGACGGCGCCACGCTGACTCAAGTTAAGTACGGGCTGGACGAAGCGAAGGTGCTGAACAACCTTGGCATAAATGCTCCGTCACCCATCAACTATTTCTACGAGTGGAAGGGGAAGTTCAAGCCGTTCACCCACCAGCGGGAGACCAGCGCGTTCTTCACGCTGAACCCGCGCTCGATATGCCTCAACGATATGGGGACCGGGAAGACCCTGTCCGTACTCTGGGCTGCGGACTACCTCATGGACATCGGTAAGATACGGCGCGCCATCATCGTATGCCCCAAGTCGGTGATGTCTGTGTGGGAGAACGAGCTACATTGCCACTTCCTGTTCAGCCGGCGGTGCGTTGTGCTGCACGGTGACAAGGCCCGGCGGCTGAAGCTACTGGACATGGACGTGCCGTTCTACATCATCAACCACGACGGTGTGAAGACCATAGAGAAGGAGCTGAAGGCCAAGGGGTTCGACCTGTGGGTCATCGACGAGGCGGCCGCGTTCCGTAACGCTCAGTCCAACCGCAGCAAGTGCCTGAACCGCCTCATCTCCGAAGTGTTCTGGATGTGGATGCTCACCGGTACGCCCTGCCCTACGCTACCCACGGACGCATGGGCGCTGGGGCGGATGCTGCGTAACCCCGGGGCCCCCAAGTTTTTCTCAAACTTCAAAGCCCAAGTGATGCAGCAGCTCACCCCGTTCAAGTGGGTGCCGAAGCCGGGGGCCTACGAGACAGCGTACTCCGTGCTTCAGCCGGGGGTGCGCTACAAGAAGGAGGACTGCATCGACCTGCCGCCAGTGTTGTTCCAGCACTACGAGTGCGAGCAGACCACGGAGCAGAAGGCCGCGTTCAAAGAAATGCAGAAGGACTTGGTGCTGGACCTCAACGGCACGAAGATCACCGCGGCCAACGCCGGTGTCAAACTGAACAAGCTATTGCAGGTATGTTGTGGGGAGGTGTACGACAACAACGGCGGAGCCACCACGATCAACAGCGGTAACCGGCTGCAACTCTGCAACGAGATCGTCGAGCAGGCCAGCCACAAGGTGCTGGTGTTCGTGCCGTTCACCGCAGCGCTCAACGGCGTGGCGCAGTACCTCCGTAAGAAGGGGCACAGCGTAGCCGTGGTGAACGGTGCCACGACGGTCGGGCAGCGCAAGAAAATATTTGGTGACTTCCAGAACGCTGACGAACCCCGCGTGCTGGTGGCCCACCCACAGACGACGGCCCACGGCCTGACCCTGACACGGGCAGACACCACCGTCTGGTACGCGCCGATATTTTCTCTGGAGATATTCGAGCAGGCGAACAACCGGATGAGCCGGCCCGGCCAAGAAAATAAAATGACCGTGGCCATGATCTGTTCCAGCTGGCTGGAGCGGAGGGTCTATGAAGCCTTGGAGAACAAGGCTCACATGCAGAACAGTGTGCTAGAGTTATACAAGAAAGCTGCTAACACGTCCGCTTGACGTAGGGTAGTCGCACGTTGTACTATGTAATCTCACTAGGAGGAGTACGGTATGAGTGAACAACAGAAGGCTGGCCCCCAGCCAGCAGACATCATCCAAGCAATGCTTACGTTGCGTGAGCAGCGGTCACAACTGAAGAAAGAGTTCGAAGAAGCCGACCGAGTGTTTCGCAAGAAGTACGAACGCGGTGAGAACTGGCTGCTCCAGCACATGCTGGAGACTGGCCACGAGAAGTTCAGCGCTGGCGGGGCAACCGTCTACACCAGCAGGAACTCACGGGTATCTATCCCTGACTGGAACGCGTTCTGTGATTACATTCGTGAATCCGGGCAGATAGATTTGTTGCAAAAACGTGTCAGCTCTACCAACTTGAAGGAGCTGATGAAAGATAACCCAACGCCACCCCCCGGACTCGCCGTGGAAGAAGTGGTAGCTGTCAACATTCGTCGCTCTTGAGGGAGACATTATGAGTAATACTGAGAAAGGCATCGCCGTCCTGCAGAACAGCGGCACCCTGCCAGCGTTTATGAAAGAGGTGGACGCCAAGGCGCTCAACCGTGCGGCCGCCAAGGGCACGTCAACAGGCGAGTCTCCGAATCGGATCAGCATTAAGCAGTCGCGGTTCCGCCTGATCGTCGGCGGCCAGCAGGTTAAGGTGTTTGAGAACTCGTTCATTGATGTCATCATGGTGCGATCCAACCCCGAAGCCAGTAAGGTATTCTTCTCTGGCAGCTACGACCCCAACGCCGAAGACCAGATGCCAGACTGCTGGTCCGACAACGGCGTTCACCCGTCACCCAACGTGGAGAACAAGGTCAGCCGTTGGTGCAAGAACTGCCCGAAGAACGCGTGGGGCTCAGCGATCAGCAAGATGAGCGGCAAGAAAATCAAGGCCTGTGACGACCGCAAGCGCATTGCGATTGTTCCGGAGAGCCGTCCCGACGGTGACATGTACCAGCTGTCTATCCCCGGCGCGTCACTGACCGAGTTTGGCCAGTACCTGCGCATGCTGGACGAGGTGTCGCCAGCGGTACCGTACAACGGTGTGGTCACCCGTATCAGCTTTGACCCCGACGCGGACTACCCGAAGCTGCTGTTCAAGCCGATGCGCTACATCACTGACGAGGAGTACGGCCATGTCGGCGGGCGCTTTGATTCTGAGGACGCCCGTAAGGTGGCCACGATTTCTGAGATCACCGATCCACCACCGAGCGACTTAGGTGCTGCGGCGGAAGTGGGCGACAAGGTACCGACGAAGGGCCAAGGCACGCCGCCCGAGCCTGACGCTAAGCCTGACGCTGAGCCCGAGCTGAGCCCAGAGCAGATCGCCGCGGCCGAGCGCGCAGAAGCAGCAGAAGCTGCGAAGTCTCAGGCGCTGGACGACTGGGGCGAGAAGCCAGCCACGACGGAAGCAGCACCGAAAGCTAAGCCACGGGCCAAGGCAAAAGCTAAGCCTGAAGCCGAAGCGCCGCCCACCAAACAGCACGAGCAGGCTGAGCCAGAAGTAGACTCTGGTAAGAGCGCAGTGGATTCTGTGTTTGAAGGTTGGGACGATTAAGGTAAGCTATAGGGCGTCCTAGCTAGGACGCCCTAACATTGGAGAACACAGATGAGCAACACTGAGCAAACATTGGAACAAGACCACGTCGATTTCAAAAGCAAACTGGAGATGTTTTACGCCGAGACCCAGTTGTCCTTCAGCGCTGGCGGCAAGGTACTGGACGTATCCCCCGGCTCCCTCAAGGAGTGGTACCGCCCACGTGGTGGCCGTATGCGCAAGCCAGCCAGCCACATCATGCGGTCAGTAGAACTGAAGATCGACCGACTCAACAGCCTGAACAAAGAGGTGGGTGTCTATAACCACATGCACGGCCTGTCTCCCAACGACCGGGTAGCCTTCCTTCGTGACCACCTCCAGAACCTTGCGGGCTAGCACCAAGTAAACCACCCCGCCAAAGTTACTAGGAGGTCGGCTGTGAATAACTCTGAACTATTGGCTGCCATTCTGCCGGAGGGGGGACCCTACCTTCTGGCGGTACCCGCGCAGTTTACAAACGACGAAAACAAAGTCGTACATTATTTCAAGCACTTCGCCTACGACGACGTGCCCGCCCTGCTGGCCGAAGCCGACCGCCACTCTCAGACCAAGGACGTCTACTTTGCGTTAGGGTCCGTCAAGGAGGTCAAGCAGAAGAAGGTACGCAAGGCGGAGAACATATCGCGTGTGTCTTCGTTCTGGTTAGACCTCGACATCAAGGCGGATAACGCCAAGCACTACCCCGACCAACGCACGGCCGCTACCCAGCTGAAGGGGTTCATCGGCGCCATGGGTCTACCCGACCCGTGCATCGTGGACAGCGGCGGCGGGCTCCACGTGTACTGGATGCTCAGCGAGTCGATAGACGCCGCGCAGTGGGCGCACTACGCCGAGAAGCTGAAGCAGGCCACCAAGCAGTGGGGCCTGAAGGCCGACCCCATGCGCACGGCCGACGTAGCCAGCGTGCTGCGGGTGCCGGGCACGTTCAACCACAAGTACGGCGCGCCCAGAGAAGTGCGGTTGGTAGTAACACGCAGCGCCGTGCCGCTGAAACAGTTCCTCGCCGCGGTGGCTGCCATAGACCTGCCCGACGCGAAGCCTGTACGTGCGTCAGTCCCTGACGACCTGCCGGCGGCTATGAAGGGCGCCTTGCCCGAGCACTTACAGCAGGCGAGCAGTAAGATAAATGAGGAAGCCGCTGGTGGCCTCTCTGGTGGCGTGTACGCGCCGGCTGACCCGAGGAAGGTTGTGTCTCGCTGTCGCCAGATGTCGTGGCAAGCAGCGAACCCTGAGCTCGTGGAAGAGCCACAGTGGTACGACATGGTTGGCTGCCTGAGACACGCGGACAAAGGCGACAAGGCGATCCACGCCATGTCGAAGCGCTACTCGAAATACTCTGCGGGCGAGACTGACCAGAAGATTAGCCACCACACAGAGCAGGGCATAGGGCCCACGCTGTGTGCGACGTTCGAAGACCACAACCCCGGCGGGTGCCAAGGGTGCCCGTACGCAGGCAAGGTAAGCACGCCGTTGCAGACAGGGCAAGAGTACCTAGCCGCGCCGCCGCCCGTTGCCGAGCGCCCAGTGCTGGCGAACAGCACGGCCATGGAAGATAAGCCGCTGCCTGACCCCCCGTTCCCGTTCAAGCGGGTGATGTCAGCCGACGGTAAGAGCGCCAAGATCGCCATAAAACTGATAGGCGATGAGGGCGTGGAGCTGGAAGAAGTCATCTACGACTACGACATCTACCCACAGTCGATCATCTATGATGAGCGTGAAGGGCGGTACGTTGTAGAGGTGCGCCGTTGGTTGCCGCAGGATGGGTGGGAACTTTTCCCCCTACCACTGGGGTCAATATACGACAGGCGCAAACTTTCCACCACGCTGGGAGACATCGGGGTTCTGCCCGACCTCGGCAAGATAGACCTACTGGTGCAATATATGATCGGCTACTTACGGGAACTGCAGAAGCACTCCCCAGCCAATACGATTTACGCTCAGCTGGGGTGGAGAGACAACGGTCGGTTCGTACTGGGTGACCGCGTGATTGAGAAGGACCGCGTACTACCGGTGAACGTACACAAGAACATCGCCAACACGCTCAGCTGGCAGGAGCCACGCGGCGACGTCACCCAGTGGCGCAAGGTTGTTGAGATGTACGAGAAGCCGGGGCTGGAAGGGTTCCTGTTTGGTATCGGTGTAGGCTTCGCGGCGCCCCTGTTCCGCTTCACCAACTTCAACGGCATGATCGTGTCGATGGTGGGCGAGAAGGGCTGCGGCAAGTCGTCCGTCATGCAGGTGGCTAACTCCATCTGGGGGCACAAGACCCACGGCTGGGTAGACTTGGAGCACGACACCATGCGCGCCTTCTACAACAAGCTGGGTGTGCTGAAGAACCTGCCGGCATGCTACGACGAGGTGACCAACCTCGACGAGCAGAACCTGTCGGACCTGTGCTACGCGATCTCCAAGGGGCAAGGCCGGCAGCGGCTGAACCAAGACGGCAGCGCTAAAGAGAACCACGGCAGCTGGCAGACGATGATGCTGACCACCAGTAACGCCAGCCTCCACAGCCGGTTGGCACTGGCCAAGGCGGACGCGAGCGCTGAGTCTGTACGTGTATTCGAGTACTACCTGCCCAACAACATGATTAAGAAGTCCGAAGCCGACGAGCGACTGGACATCATCAACGACCACTTCGGTCTGGCGGGGGAGATATTCATACGAGCCGTGATGAACGACCTCGACGGCGTGAAGGCGTCGATCAAGAAGTGGACCCGCTACATGGAAGAGACCGCGGATGTTAACAGCGGCGAGCGGTTCTGGGCAGCGGCCCCGGCCTGCGTGCTGGCAGCGTTCGAAGTAACCAACAGGATCGGGCTGACCCACGTGGACGTCGAGCGCATCGCAGCGTTCTCTGTGCAGTCAATAACCAACATGAGAGAGTCGGTCGTCGACAACACTCGCACCTCAGTGTCCGTACTGGGTGACTTCCTGAACGGCAACTTCGATAAGATGCTGACGCTGAACACCGCGCCAGTGGACGGGAAGGTTCCGTTCGTGGCACAGGAACCACGGAACGAACTGCGCATACGCTTCGAGGCGTGGCACAGCGTGGCTTATGTAGACCGGGCTTACTTCCGCAGCTTCTGCGCCAGTCGGCACATCGACATCAACCGCCTGAAGTCAGAGCTGAAGAAGCGTGGCATCCTGAAAGACGAGACCCGTATGGTCCTCGGCAGGGACACCGGTTGGAAGACCTCGCAGGTCTGGACGTGGGTGTTTAACATGGCCCACCCTGATCTGGGTAACACCGTAGGGGCGGCCACCTCAGCCAACGCAGCTGAGATAGCCAGTGGAGCAATGGGCGCCGCCCAAGAAAGCAGTCGGTAGGACTACAGCCCCACGGATGGGGCTACTCTACCACCTCTCTGGTCTGGTTAAACGCAGTCCAGAAGGCGGCGGTGACTGGGGCAGCTAGGCTAGTAAGTGTGAACGACGGGAAGTCTATGTACCCGCTGTAATCAGACCCGCCCAGACGCTCCCAAGTGCCGTTTACGTACACGCCAACTGCCACGTCCGTAGCGTTGTATTCATTAAAGGTTACAGCGTCTATCAACATGGTCTCATCGGGGGCGAACGGGTCGAGCACGATAAGCTGGTCTGCGTCGTCAAGCAGTACGAACTCTACCTCGTAGTACCACTGCCCCACGCTGCCATCGAACGCGATAGCTACGTCATCGCTGGTCATCCGAACCCAAGACAGGCTAAAGAAACCGAACTCCGCGTTGAGGGACTGCGGGTACAGAGTAGTGGGCCCATCAAAGGGGTCATTCTCCCGGTATATACCGAGGCGCATGTTGTAGTCGAAGAACGGCTCGCTCCCCGCCATGTACAGCCGCGCTGTGCTCATCCCATCAGTGAAGACCATCGCTTCAGCTCCTCTAGTTGTATATTGTTGCGCACGTTAGACGACGCGGTCCCCTGCCTGTGTAGCCTAACCTGTCCTACGAACATCAGCTGTACCGGGCGCATCGCCCTACGTAGCAGAGCATCTGAGCACCACGGCGAGGTGCGCATTGCCTCATGGAACTTTGCTACGTCTTCCCTGCGGTAGCAGATGGGGGCGTGGTTCCGCACGGGCCTCGGGACCTTGTACCCATTTTCCCACTGCGCTTGTTCTAGCGCTACTACTGCGTGATGCTCAGCCATGGCCTCCGCCAACTTAGCGAAAGCGGCGGGGGTAGCGTAGTCGTCGCAGTCTATGTAAGAAACAAACTCTGCGCTACCGAGCGCGTAGCCTTTAGCCCGGCCCGGACCCACAGCACAACCTGAGTTGTCGACGACAAACACATTGCACGCCTGCCCTTCGAGCGACGCTAGGCACTTGTCCAGCAGCGCAGGCACTGTGTTCTCACAGGTTAGTACGTGTACGTCTACAGGGTGCATACCTACCCGCCGTATAAGTTGTTGGGCGGGGTGGTCTGGAGTGGGTTGCCCAGTGCTGATACGCTCAGCCCCGTGACCAGCCCCATAGATTTCGCCACGCCCCTAGCTATAATGTGGCCCTCGGCGTTTCCACCAGCGTACTCTGAGTTTGCCACAAAGCTGGGCAGGCCCACCACTAGCCCGTCAACTACGGAGCAGCGTTGGTAGACACTTATACTGGGTAGCCTGTCTGAGCGCCGCAGGTTCATCTGGGCTAGGTCCACTTCCCATATACCGAAGCCGTCGACGGTGTCCCATTTGCACAGCTTCAGTTCCTCCGTGGTTATGTCCCACCCGAAGAAACTGACCCCGAACACTCCGCCCGTATCCACGTGGCATGCTACGTATGAGAACCCGCGCGTCGTCCACGTAGCGTCGGTAAGCAGCACTGTGGGTAAGGCGGGAAACCTGAACAACGTAATATTAGCGGGCCTCCCGCGCGCCGCCTCTACCGCCCCGCGGTTTATGACAATCGCAAAGTCGGTGGGGATAGAGTACCCCCCACGGTAGGACGGGCTGTACGCTAGCCCGTCCGAAGGAATGTTGTACTGGGGCCAAAACGCCCAAGGGCTACCACCACCATAGAAAACCGTTGGCGTCTCCACCCACCGGAACTGACCCGCGGCAGAACCTATTCTCCGTGCAGCCAGAGACGCATCGGACCCTGACACGTCACAGCTCAGAACCGCCCACGAAGCCAGACCTTCAGGTGTGATGCTTAGCATAAAGCGCGTCAGCATCTGCTCAAAGTCTGCCGCAGCGGGCGCGGTGGTTCCGTACACAAACCCGTAGAACCTCCCGTAGATCGTAGTCGACCCGTCGGGGTGCAAGACGGCCTGACTGTCGACCGTCGTCGGCGTGTACCCACGTTCTTCCTCGCCCCGCCACAGCGTCTGCTGGAACGCCGCTAGGTTCGGGAACTGGAACAGGTACAGCGAGGTGCCGGACTCTTCGGTGCCGACGTCGACGGACCGAGTAAAGAACACCGCCACGCTTCCGTAGTCTTGGCCGGTGTCTGCCGCGATTTTTGCTAGCGACTTCGTAACCGGCGTGGCCGCTACTATGGTGCCTGCTATCGGGTCGTAGTCTGTGGCGGCGTGGGGAGTTACCGCCGGGTACGCCAGCTGGAATGCGGTGTCTACTATGTCCCGCGGAGACATTACGTACCCGCCGGTAATAGACGTGACGAACGACTCCGGCGTGTTAATAGCAGTGCCGGTATCGCCACGACCCAGAAACTCCACCCTCGTGTAAAGCGGGCGGGCGGCGCTTAAAGGGTAAACCTCCACTTGCGCGGCAGAGTCCGAAGGCCCACCGTACCATAGCTTGGTCACCCCCTTGACCTCGGGCAGGGCCGACGCCCGCCACAACCCAAACACCGCGGGAGTTGCGCCTAAGTTTATGGTGCTAAAGCTGGTGGGGAACTGCGCCCCGTCTAGGTCCTCTACTGTAACCAGAGTAGGGTCCGCTCCAATGCCCGGGTGAAACGCGTCCCGGTTGCCCCCTACTTTTACACGAGGAGACCCAAGGAGCTGCCCCGGCACGACACCAGTGTTACCCACCACGCGCACGTGGGGCGGCATGTCCAGTACCGAGGCGGTACGTTGCTTACCCACGCGCTTGGCCCACAACAGGTATCCATCTTGGACGCCGAACCACTTCGCGTTCTTGGCCAGCCTAGACGCCGTAGCCATCGTCCGCCGAAGCCAGTGCGCGCCGGTGGCGGTGTTGGTCTGGCGGCGGACGATGTTGCTCATATCGACTCGATCTGGGCGACCAGTGAACCCGCTGCGTTTGCGGCGCCGGCGGATATGTCGGAGAAGCCGCGCACTGCGCTACCGAGCGCAGACGCCGCGCCGTTGGCAGCGAACAGGGCGACCTTATTTCGGTCTGTCGCCAGCTGGGCATCCACGTCGCCGGTCTCTGCGCGCAAGCGCAGCTCTTCGAAGGAAATTTCGACGTTGTAGTACGTGCTCAGCGCGGAGTACAGGGAGTTGTACGCCTGCGCGCGCACCCGGACTCGCTCAATGTCCTTGTCTGGGATGGTGACCCACACGCGGTAGAACTCAGCGAGCGAAGACATAATGGCCATCT
>Ga0314771_100051_pt1 | contig 56853 bp, 79 predicted proteins | sample MetaGCB42018_FD_204522 | JGI IMG/M metagenome (GOLD analysis project Ga0314771, IMG submission 204522) | Cryopeg brine microbial communities from Beaufort Sea near Barrow, Alaska, United States - CB4 2018 | ecosystem: Environmental > Aquatic > Marine > Coastal | place: USA: Alaska | collected...
ATGGTGCGCTTGTCGGTCCGTCTTTTGTCCTTGTGAGTAGTTCCTCGGGCGTTCGGTATCGGTACGTCTCCGGGCGGCTTGCTTACTCCAAAAATCAATAATCCATTAAACAGCTAAGGAGACTGATGGCTAAAAACTAGGGGTTCTTTGTTAGGCAGGGAAGGTAGCCCATGTAGGTGGTAACACCTCGAATGGTACGAATGTCAGTCCGTCTTATGTCAATGTGAATAATTCCTCAGGCAATCGGAATCGGAACATCACCAGGCAACTTGCTATAGATCACAGGAAAACAAAGAATCCCGCCGAGAGGCGTAAACGCATCCCACAAAAGCTTAGTAAACCGGATTGGTCTGAAACGCTTGGGCGCTGTATAGCATTAAAGGATGATTATGAAACGATATGGTAATCTCTTTGACGAGATCGCATCTATGGACAACTTACGGGAGGCCCATAGAAAGGCCTCAAAAGGTAAGGGTCATTATACAGAAGTGCTGGAGATAAATAAGTGCAAAGAATTTTACCTCCAGCAGCTACACGATCAGCTTATAAGTGGTACGTACCAAACCAGCGAGTATCGTGTGATGGAGCGAGTAGAGGGGCGTAAGCTCCGTGTAATACACGTATTGCCTTATTTCCCAGACCGGATTGTTCACCATGCCATTATGCAGGTTGTTGGTGGTATCTGGAAACGCTCGCTGATACGGGATACGTTTCAATCTTTGGTAGGTCGTGGCACCTCAGATGCACGCCGACGTGTGCAGAAAGCCATACGGAATGGAAAACCTACCTACTACCTACAAATGGACGTTAAGAAGTTCTACCCGTCAGTACAACACTGGGTCAGTAAGCTATGTGTTCGTCGCCATATAAAGTGCCCGCGTACTCTTGCATTACTAGACAACATTATTGAGAGTGTTGAGGGACTGCCTATTGGTAACTACATATCACAGATGATAGGTAACATGGTCCTGTCTAGTGTTGATTGGTATGTAAAGCAGGCATTAAAAGCGAAGTATTACTTCCGTTATTGTGATGATCTTATTGTACTGGGTTCGTGTAAGAAATGGTTACGGTCAGCACAAAAAAGAATTGAGCAACAGGTGAATAAACTAGGACTTATAATTAAACCCACTTGGATTATTCAATCCTTGGAAAGCAACGGTTTAGATTTTTGTGGGTACGCCTTTTTCAGAGACTGCATTCGTCTGCGTGCGACGATCAAGTATAGGTACCTGCAATCGGTGAACGATAAATGGATAACGAGTATCAACGCTTATTGGGGGTGGTTAAAGCCACTTAACAATAAGGGTCTTTGGCAACCAGGAAGAGAGGTACTGAAAAATGCTTAACCGATTAACACACACCCCAGTTCCATTAAATACGTATGAAGTGATGGGCCATAAAGTCCGTATCCATTTCAATGAGCAGACCGTCACGAGAATGGGTGAAGACGGCGTAGAGGTAGCATCGTACACATACAGTACAGCATGTGTAGATAAAGTCGTAGGGCGTGATGCAGTCATTGAAGCAATTATCGCTACACAATACCCAACCTACGGTAGCGAACTCGCAGCTATCCAGAATGGAGGTGATGCGGCTCAGGAACATGCTGACTTGCGTATCCTGGCTAAGAGTCTCGCTACGGGGTGGCTACAATAATGTTCATAGCGCTGATATGGTTCACCCTACTCGACATTTCCTTGGCCCTGTTACGTATGCTGGGGGCTCTTGGGGCCGCCTATGGTAATAAAAACCCTACCAAAGCACGAAGATGGTTGCGCGTATTTACACGTGGGGTTAATAGGAAAAGGCCCGTCACGGGGCCTTTAGTTCATTGCCTGCCCCCTCTACGACGTATTGCCACCGCTTTTATAACTCGCCCCTATACGAACGCCTAGCCCAGCTTTGCGTTACTCGGTGGCAACGTCTAGGCATTGTGCCTCATAAATGTGTTTGTAATCTGGCCACCCATACGCTCCATTACTGTCCATAAATATTTTGACCGAGGTGCAATACTCTCGTCCTTGGGCCTCGGCTTCGTTTACCGGGTCGGAAATAGCCGACGGCAGAAGCGTAGAGCCGACTAAAAACCCGAGTAAGCCGAGACCGGAGGCGATACGCTTCTGCGCCTTGGTAAGGTGCATTATAGGATCCCGTGTGGCGCGCCACGAAAATTACCTTCCGCTGCCCCGACCTGGATCAGGAAACCCGCAACCGTTCTGCGCCCAAGACTAACCTCTTTCCATTCTCTTTTTGTGGAACGATGGGTACGACCGACCGACGTGTACGCCATTTCCTGGCGGGTAAGAACCCGGCCGTCCTCGCTGACCACAATACGCATCTCGATCTGCTGGGTAAAAGCCTTATGCGCATCGGTGCCCCATGTGTACGGGTTTGGGGCGTCTACGTTGGTAAGATATTTTTTCATGGGCCACCTTTTAGTTTAATCGGAGGGGGCAATCCCCCTCCACCATGATTAAATTATACCACTACTTGTCTTTTGAATCAAGTTTCTGGGGGGCTGGTACTTTTTTTGGAAAAAGTTTTTTGTACGACCCGGGTACAAAACGAGCTAACGAGCGGGACCAGATTACCGGCGTATCGGATCCGACGAGAACGAAGCGTTCGCCTTCCGTGTCGTACCTTACGCTTTTACCCATCGCTTTGCGAATAGCTTGGATCCCTTTTTGGTACCTTGCTTCGTAGTCGGTCGATGCGTCCGCCGGAAGCGTTATCGCAAAGCGCGGTCCGCCATTACTGGTTTCGTAAACCTCCAAACAGGGGTCTTGTGGCTTTCCGAATTTACGTTCTACCCGTTCAACGCCCAGACCTGCAAGGCCGGGCTCCTTAATTAAAATTCCCATTTCATTTCTCCAAAGGTTGCATATGGCCCCAGTCGGGGCCTATTTCGCCATCCGCCTTCATTGGGATGGATATCTCTGGTATAGCCGTTTCCATTATATATTGCATTTCTCTAAAAGCGCTATCCTTCCCACCCGGGTCGCTAAAATCTAGCTCGTCGTGTACGGTTAGGCGAGGGATTCCGGTTTCGTCAAAAATGCCACCCTCATAACACATCAGCATGGCCTTTTTCATGAGATCGGCTGACGACCCTTGTAGACGACGGTTTAGCGCCTTATGCGTACCCGCCCTCTGGATATTACCGCCATAGGTCATCAACGCCTTTTGATACCCCAGTGGTGGGCGGCTATCATCGAAACGGACCGGCTCGTACATATCAAAGCGAGATTTGCGCCCTAGTATTGTGGTTATAACCCCCAACTTTTGCGCCTCTTTCATGGCCGCCGACATAGTTGGCTTGGCGAACGGTACCCCGGTAAAATAGGCCTCCATTAGTTTTTTGGCGTCTTTAATCGACATTTGCAACCCGGCTGCCAAGGCCGCTAGCCCCATGCCGTAGATCAAACCGAAGTTTATACTCTTAATGGGTTTACGCTCGATAAACAACCCGGAGGCTTGCTCTACGACCTTCTGGGCATAAATGTGGTAGTCGGTGTCGGGGTGTAAATTAAAGTGGCGGCGAATGTCCTCGCCAGCCTGCCCGATTGCAAAATGGATTAGGAAACGGTATTCTACTTGGCTGTAATCATATTTGCGCCAGTATGGGTGGCCGTCGTCTGGGACGAATAGCCCTCGGATCAATGGGGCTAACTCGTCGTCTTTTGAAGGTATATTTTGGAGGTTCGGGGTACTCGACGAGTAACGCCCGGACCGCGTCCCGCCGCCCTCGCCCCTCAGCGGATGGAATTGGCCGTAAACTTTACCGTTAACATGGGAGTCTAAAATATACGACTCGATAAAAGTGCTGCGTAGTTTAAAACACTTTTTAGCTTCTCGTATTAGGTCAGCCATTGGGTGATTAACCGTATCCAGAAACGCCCCTTTAAAAGAGGGGTTCCCGTTGGCGGTTTTTGGGTAAGGGAGTCCTAGGTGATCGAAAAGTTCTGCAAGGCTTGCCGAAGCATTGACATTAACGGATAATCCTGTTTTGTGTTTTATGTTTTGTATAATACCGTCGAATCTAACCTGCAACGTATCCCGCAATTTTTCCGCTTTATCGACGTCCACCGATACCCCGGCAAAACGCATATCGACGGTTAGACGTATAAGGCGACACTCCATTGAAAATAGGTCTAAAAGATCCTCCTTACGCAGCTGGTCCACCATCGTCTGGTAAAGGCGCAACGGGATGTCGGCGTCGGATTCGGCGTAAGGCCCAACTAACGAGGGTGGCGCCTTGTAAATCCATTTACGCTGATCTGGCGTCGGTGCCCCGCCAAACCAATCGCTTAACCAAAGGTAAAGAAATTCCGAATCCTTACCAAGGCCGAGGTATTTTTGACCCAGACTTTCTAACGCTACCGGGGCCGCCTCGTTTAGTAAGGCTTCCGCATACTGGACATCAAATAGGAACCCGGCTACCGCGACCCCCTCTTGACGCAGCCATCCAACATCGTATTGCAGGTTAGCGCCAATTTTCGGCTGCGCCGGATTCGCCAAGGTATCTCTTAAATAGGCGAAGACCTTTTCCGGGTCCATGTTAAGCTCGGTCTGGCTTTCGTGGCGAATTGGAAAGTACCACTTACCTTTATTACCGAGGCTATCCACCGCCGCAAGGGAGATGCCCACAATATGGCCAGATCCTCTCGCCCATCCGGGGCCCATCTTTTTCAACTCCGGGTCATACGTTTCGGTGTCCAGCGCTATCATTACCGCTTGGGATAAATTGGGAAACTCAATAGGAGGGCGCCACCCGGTTTCCGGGATCTCCGGCATCGGCCGTTGTATTTTTATGGAGGAACGAGTTTGCTGGACGTCCTCCCAAAACATACCAATGGAATCAAATCGCATTTAAACCTAAATCCTGTGGAGTGGCGTTTTTCATAAAACCCTGCTGTTTAATGAATACCATATTATACATTGGTTTATACCCCTCCACAAGGTCTTCGCAGTATTTTCTAGACATTAAATAGACGCGATTTGTGTACCTGGACAGGACCTCGTTGGCCTCTAGTTTTAACTTAGCAACCTCGTCCGAATCCGCCAAAGGTGGAAGCGGTACCCCCTTTTGTTTAAAGGCAGCCTTCATCGTATTGTTATGCCATAGGGTAAGCTCATAGGGGTTGATCATGGTATCCAGCGTAATCAACCCATACTTGGCACTAAAAATATAGAGGTCAGCGTCGCATTTTTTAGCCAAGACCAAGGCTCTTTTAAACACGTGAGAGATGTACATTTCGGATGCTTTTGCCTTGACCGTTAGTTTAGGTCCAGAGCACGGGATTACTACGCAATCGTTTTTCATAATGGGCCTCATTGTTTAACTCCGACGATAGCACCACGGCAATTCTCGCCGTAAAAAATACACGGAGCCGGATATGCGGTAAAGTCCACCTTTTCCGCTACCCCTTCTAAAAGTAAAAGCTGGGTCGCTTGGAAGCAACCATCGCCCTGCAAACCCGGGACCTCCATCTGCGCCCCATCGTCTTTATGAGGTACGGTCGAAAGCGTCTCCCCTTGGAAAAACAACTGGTCCAATTCGCCAGTAAAATTGGCCAGGTCCGCGACCGCCGAGAACAACCCGTCCGGCAACGCTACGGCATTATTTTCTACGCTTAGGATTCTGCTTATGTCGGGCCATTCCAAGGTCGTTACTTGGGACCGCAACCAGCGATCGCCTTCAAAAAAGAACGTAATAGAATTATCCGAAACCTGTAAGCCGATTGGTTCTTCTTTTATTCGCAGCAACTCCTTTATAGTCAAAACTGGTAAATTTATATTGACCGGAAACTCGTACCCTAACCAATGCTCTATTAGGACTACGTTGTTCGTAGCGTAGGCCGACTGCCCCCTGAATAGGATACCAGAGGCCCATGGTCTAGAGGCGTCTAGGGCTACCATCGGAAGCAGCTTTTTTAAAACGGGCAACAATTTAACCCCTTCCAGCGATATGTGCTCCCCTTGGGGTTCGATGTACGGAAAGGGCTCGGCCGTGCAATCGACGTAGACCCGAAAAGCACCCGACTTAATGGCGAGTTTTCCGGAGGCCGTTATGTGTAGGGCGGCGGTATCCCGACAGGTTTTAATGGCTTTAACAAAAGGAACGGCACTGGGACACGCTTCGATGTCCAAGTCAATAGGGCTACTAATCGCCAGGTTTCCGTTGTATCCGAGTATCCGACGGTTTAAAATGTGAAAGTGCATTAGGGTCGGCACAAAATCTTTTTTGGCTACCGCCCCCTGAACAAACTTTAGAGCCTCTAACATTTAGTCCTCCTCGGGTTGCTCGTTTTTAAACGACTCGTCAAAACTGGCTTCGGCCTCGGCCACTCGATGCAGCTCATAGGTCGTATCTGTACCGATTACTTCGATGGCCGCCAATCGGGCCTTTGCCTCGATCAGTTCCATTAGCACTTCACGCTGCGTTTCTTTCATTCGACAAAACATTAAAATAACCCCATTTGTTCCATATGAAATTTCGGGTCGCCTTCCAAGAGTAACTCGGATAGCTGCTTAAACGCCCAGCAATTAAAAATCCAGCGTGCCATGTATTGCGTTTGGAGGCGCTCCATACTAAACCCGAATTCTTCTATACGCTTGGTTAAAGCGATTCGCAAATCGTCCGGAATCGTGTCTAGGTGCTGGTTGTGATTATGGCGCGCCGAGCTATTAGATGACACGGCAAACTTGGCCCCGTTCCAAGGTAGCACAATCAAGCCGTTCGCCGCCGCTTGAACCCATGACGACGAATCCACCGAGTACCAAGGGTACCGTTTCATTAAGGATGGCGCTGTAAGGCCAAACCCGTGGATTTTGATCAGAGGGCGACCAGCGCCGTCTGTTAAATGGTGTTCCCATATCCGGTCCAACCATAGAAGCAGCTGAGGTGTGGATATCGGGACCATACCACCAATAGTAACGTACTCGTAGTTAGCGACATAATAATCTAAGTACCGGGTATCTTCGCCGTAGTGGAAACAAGGCAGCGGCTGCACTCCTTGGCGTTCCATCTCTATCTGGTTAGCGAAGGTACCTTGTGCATCGCCAATGGCGTCTAGGACTGAAGCGAATTTAATAATATCCTGTTTATCTTTTATGTAGGCGCAGTACTTGTTCAGGTTAACGTCCACCCCTTTGGTAAACGCCGAGAAAGCACCAGAGTCCAAGAAAATTTTAGTCCCGTCCTGGCGAATTTTACGAACAACGGTTTCCTTGTGGATGTAATGGTACGACTCCAAAATATAAGGCAATTCCAACCGGGCCGCCTGTTCGCGCTCATCCAGACGATGGAAAATGTTACCCTGTAAATTCATGTTGGAGGTGTAAATACCGGCTAGGTATAGCTTCACTCCTCGCCTCCACTTTCAATAATGGCTTTGTCCCACCCTTCTTGGTCTACTACTATTATGCTGCCATCGTCCCAGCCATACCAAGTCCGCTCTGGATCTTGGGTTTCTAGGACGGCTATTAAATCTGCTATGGTTTTTGCATTACCTAAAATAGGTATCATATGACCTCCAGTAAAAGAGGGCGACCTTAGCCGCCCACCTTTTTCTATTTTACCAAAGTAATGAATTCTAGTCTAGCGGAAGGGTCCTCTTTTATAACCCCTCGCAAGGCAGAGGTTATGGTATGGTGTCCTTGCTTACACACGCCTCTCGACTCCATGCACATGTGACGGGCCTTAATAACCACACCCACCCCTTTCGGTGCTAAGTGCTCGACCAAGGAGTCGGCTACCTGGCTTGTTAGGCGTTCTTGCACCTGGAGGCGTCGGGCGAACACGTCTACCAGACGAGACAATTTGGAAAGTCCGACTATTTTACCATCTGGAATATAGGCTATAGTCGCCGTCCCAAAAATGTCCGCCATGTGGTGTTCGCATTTCGAGTAAAACGGGATGTCCTTAACCACCACCATCTCGTCGTACCCATCGGCCCCGTCCTCGAAAACCTTCAAGACGTCCGCTGCGTTTTCCTGGTAACCTTTACACCAGTACGCTAGGGCTTTTGCCACCCGGGCCGGGGTTTCGGAAAGCCCCTCTCGGTCCACGTCTTCGCCGACCCATTGCAAAATTCGGCGGATGTTACCTTCGATACCCGTGGAGGCGTCGCCCTCCCAAGGGAAGACTACCCATTTACCTTTGAACGGGGTCGCTGGCAGCGTTTTGTCGACCAAGGCGATAAACGGCTTACCCGGGTACTCGTCGCACCACAAACGCATGGAGGCACCGCTGTCGATTATATCGTCAACAAAAAAGTCCGCCATTGCGGGATCGTCCACGACTTCCAAATCAAACTCGGCGCTTAGGGCGTAGGCGGCCGGGACTCCACCGCGTGGAATCGGGTAGCAACGGTTTAGCCTTCTACCGTTCCCGTTTTTAAGGAACACGCCAATACTCGCCAACGTATCGCCAAGACCCAAGCACAGGTTTTCAATATCGCTGTTTTGTAAATAGGCCTTAGACTTCATATTCTGGTTCCCCTAGTTCGTAACTGGCGCTGCATTTTGCGGTTTCTTCAATGTCGACCATGGTAAGGCGAACGCCGGTACCGAAGAGTACCGCAGGGCCAATATCTTCGACCAAATACTTTGCCATATTTTCTGCCGTCGGATTAAACGGGACCCGGACGACTTGGTCGTCAATATCCAGTAAGTAGGCGCCTATAGGGTCGCCATCCCAAACCAGAAAACGGTGGTCCCATTCGTTCTCTACCCACATGCATAGCTTTTCCTTAATTACCGAAAAGTCGATGACCCGCCCAACACTGTCCAGATTATCCGACTCGCAAATAAAATGGATGCGGTAGTTATGGCCGTGCAGGTGGGCGCATTTGCTTTCGTGACCGTAGACGCGGTGTCCGGCACAAATATCGTGGTAACGCTTAGCTTTGGTTTTTTGCATTTTGGTTTCCTCAAAATAAGGTGGGGCGAGCCCACCGGTGGGGGCTACTCGGATTCTTCTTCGTTACTGCCGACTAGATACCCGTCGGTATCGCGGCTTACTACAAATTCGTGGTAGCCTTTGCGTCGAAGATTGCAAGCGGGGCACTTACCGCAACCGGCGCCCCATTCGTGTTTGATATTACGGACCCCATTATAGCACGTGTGGCTATGCTCCAAGACGACCTGTAGAATCCCGACTTCGTCGGCCAGGTCGAAGGTTTCGGCCTTGGTTAAATTCATCAAAGGGGTTTCGATTTGGATATCCGTTAAGTACCCAATATTCAGGGCGTTTTGCAAGGCCACGATAAACGCTAACCGGCAATCTGGGTAGCCACTGTAATCTGTTTGGCAAACCCCGGTATAGATCGTAGACGCTTCGACTTTTTGAGCGTAAGCATGGGCTGTGGTAAGGAACAAGGCGTTTCTATTCGGGACAAAAGACGCCGGTAGAGTTTTGTTACGATGGTGCGCCGCCGAAACGTCGCCGCCGGTAGTTAAGGCGCTATCGCCGAGTTCTTTTAAGGCTGGGATGGTGAAAATTTCAAAAGGTACGTCAAATCCCTCGCAGATCAATTTAGCCTGCTCCAATTCGACGGAATGGGTTTGCCCGTAAGAAAAGCCTAAGCCATAAACTTTAGTGTGCTTTTTTAGGGCGAGGCCCAAACAGGTAACCGAGTCTTGCCCGCCAGACAAGACGACAACGGCGGAGGACGACGATGGTTTAAGATCCAGTTCTTGCTGTTTCATTTGGGTTATTCCAAGTCGAGTAGTTTATGTAGCTGCAAGCATAGGGTGTACCCATAACGGAAGCAGCTACGTACTGCGGCGTCGAGATGGCGTTTATTTTCCACCTCGTCTTCTACGTCAACGGGTTGGACGTAAATTATACGGTCAAACCCCGCTGGCGGTTTAGCGGTGACCGGACGGGCGGAATGGCCGAGGGCTGTTATTGGTAATCCGTCCGTCTGGTCAATCTGGTCGGCGTGAACTACGTATTTTAGCGCCGTAATATGCGGGGCCAACTTCGAGTTAATGCTTCCCGCTTTTGGGCTGCAAACTATGGTGACGTTCGGGTCGTCGTAAGGGAACCCGGCGCAATACAACGTTCCGTTGGTTTCGATTTGGACGTGGTAACCTAGGCCTACCAGTACCCTAACTAACGGACCGATATTTTGGCGGAAAGGCTCGCCACCAGTAATGACGACCAAGTCCGTGGCGTAGTCGTCGGTAGTGCACGCTTTAACTTTGTCCACAATAAACTCTGGTTTTACCGCCGTTCTTTGGCTTGTGTAATCGGTGTCGCATAAGGGGCAGCATAAATTGCATCCCGATAAACGAACGAATACGGCAGCGGTCCCGGCAAATGGCCCTTCACCCTGCATGGTTGGAAAAACGTGGTGGAGGTCGACGATACCGGATTGTATGTGTTTTGGTTTTTCTACGGTCTGAGTATTTTGCATAGCGTTTTCTCCTATTGGTAAGTTTTTATTATACTGTTAAAGTGGTGATATCTAAAGCAGGGTTTAGCGCAAAAAAGAAGGGGGTCGAAACCCCCTCCAGTACTGCACCCAACAGCCAGTCAGGTTTACTCGACGCCAGCGTCCGCTGTCGCTTCATCGTCGGCCGGAGCGTCAACATCAGGTGTTGCTTTCGGCGCACGCGGTTCCGCTTTCAGGTCGTGGTACTTTCTCCAACGCCCATACTGGGTAGCGGCGGTAGCGGCATTAATGTCGCTCTCCATGCACTCGGCGATCACATCTTTACGAGTCGCCGGGGAGCCCGTTTTGCTGGACAGGCTGTCGGACGCTTCCCAGACTTTACCGGTCTTGGTTCCGGCGCGAGGACGAGTCACGCCATTTTTGGTGTCTTTTGGGGCTTTCTCAACGGCTTCTTTTTTGGTATTGGCTGCTTTGGCGGCCGTGTTATTTTGGGTCATGGTAGTTTCCTCTTGCAGTGGAATCGAACGGGGCATCCCGTTCGGGTTATTGGTTTCTGTTAACCAGACTCGTATATTAAATCAAGGTACGAATCTAGTCACTGCCTTTCTTGCGCCCACGACTACGCGTCTTGAACACTACGCTTCCACTTCGCAAACTGGGTCGCCACCGTGGACGGATTAATCCCTTCCGCCGTGGCTTTTGCGATGACGTCGGCGCGGTCCGGTGTCGCTTTGCCGTTCGCTTCGTAACACGCGTCCGCTATCGCCCATACCCGTCCGGTAGCGGTACCCTCCTTCGGGCGAGTAGGAACACCTCCACTGCCTTGACCCGGTGGTTTACGCGACGGCTTTTCCTTTTCTGGAGCCGGGGTAAGGTCCGGTTTTGTAAGGTCATGGCCTAGCTGGCCCTTTAACTGCCAGACCTCGGTTAAATCTACCTCCAATTGACCGGCTAGGTACGCCACTCCCTTCATCAACTTATTGTACTCCATATTTTCGGGAGGCATCTCGCCGCTAGTATTGTAGTACAGGATTCGCAATTCGTATTCCGTGTAGACCGAGAAGCATTTGTTTTCTAGGCCCGTAACCAAATAGTCGGATTTTGGGATTATTAATTCGGCCCAAAACATCGCTTGCTCTAGGGTCTCGGTGGCTTTAATAAACTGCAACCGGTCGTTATCCATTAGGACGTGGGTTGGCATAGCGGTATCCCCTGTTAGTTAATCTAGGGGCTTTCGCCCCCGTCCCGTTTTAGCTATTGTTTTTGGCCGCTTTCCAGGCTTGGTACTGGGTACGAGCGGTGTAGTAAGCTACGCCACGATTTTGCGCTTCGGCGATTACGTCTTTGCGACGAGCGCCCTGCGCCACCATTTCTTCGGCCAGGTTCCAAACCAAGGCGCAAGGGCCTTCGACCGTTGACTTGTTTACGATGGTCTTTTTAACCGGCAAGGCCCGCTCTTCGCCAAACTCTTCGCCGCAACCCAAACAAAGGAACTCGTGTGTGATGGGCTCGATTTCACTCTGGTTGTTGTGGCTGTCCAGCATGTTTTCGAAGTCTTGCAGACCGTTGCTCAGGTGGATTCCGCAGTGTGGGCAATAAGCTGAACCGGTCGACTCGATCAATGCTTGGTCTTCGGCGTCGGCCACTTCGTCGATTACTGCGACGTCTGCTTGCGGCGCTTCCACCATGGTCTTCGGCGTGAAGTAAAAACGGCCTTCTTCGTTTTTCTCGATTACCACGTCTGCCTTGTCATATCCAGCTTGCTTGGCGGCACGGGCGGCGCTTGCTTTGATTGAGTAAGTTTTCATTTTTGAATCCCTGTTTTGGCTGTTGGCGGCTGGGGGCGCTTCCCCCTAACCATGAAACCATTATCCTAGATTCCGAGGTCTTTGGAACCCCTTTTAACAAAAATAATGCGCAACCAAGTAGATTCATTTGGACTAAAAAGGGATATCTATAGCCCAATCTGGACACCCCAAAACAATGACCTCGACCGGTGGTGTCGCTTGGTATAGGACGCAGGTCGGACCATCCTTCGGCTGCCCCGGCGTGTTAATCGCACAGTGCTCGCAATTGTAGCAGCTAGGGTATCGGCCCTCGGCCAGCATTTGCTTATGGATATCTCTGGCGTGTTCGTCAACCTTGTGGATAGGCATGATTCATTACCTCTGGATACTTCTTATTTACCCACACGTCGATAGCGGTAGGCGTTTTTAGCTGGCTCACCATATTAAGAGCCTGCTTGGTCGTTTCTGGTATGATCTCTCCGTGTACGTCGGTAGGCCAGGCGCATCTCCACCATTGGCGTGCCTTGGTGGCGGCGTAACCGCCGTGCTCTAGGCAAATAAATTCCTTAAACCGGCGCAACCCGCAATGGTAGTGTACCACGATAGCGTCCGGGCGCCCTTGCTTCTGGTGTTTAAGGTACACCACACGGTCCACCGTTAGGGTCTCGACCTGAGGCTCGTCCGCCTTTGCGATAAGCTCGTCAGTACCCGCTGTAAACCCGAATTTAGTACTAATGGGAAATTCAAAACCGCACTTCGGACAAACCCGTATCGACGCATGGATGTAGATGCTGCAGTTTTCGCAAAGGCGTACTGGTGCTACCCCCTTTCGGTCGCCCTTTTTTCTAGGAAGCACCGGGTCGTTTATTGGCCCGAGCCGTCGGGTGTTGCCTGCAAAGTCTAGTACTAAGCAATCCTGTTTAGAACCGGCTTCGATAGCGGCCAAGCGGCCAGCGGTCGACCAGAGGTCGAAACCGGGCGCATAGACCGGGCGCGTCCCTCGCCCCAACATCTGGACCCAAAGACCCGGAGAATTGGTGGGGCGAATAACTGCAATCAAGTCTATCGACGGCAGGTCAAAGCCGGTAGTTAAAATGTTGTTGTTTACCGCGGCCCGATACTTTCCAGATTTTAACCCGGCTAGGCGTTCCGTGCGCTCATCTTTCGTTAGTTTGCTATGTATGCAAGTCGTCGGTATTCCGTAAAGCTCCATTACAGCGGTTATGTGCAAAGCGTGGTCGATACCGGTGGCGAAGACTAACCAGCAATTGCGGTCGACCCCAAACTCGATAGTCTCCAATACCGCTTTGTAAGTAATCTCGTCCTTGTCGACCGCTTGCTGGAGATCCTTGTTAACAAATTCCCCGCCTTGGACTCGGACCGATTCGAGGTCCAACTGCATACTGGTACGTTTCGGTACCAGAGGCGACAGGTAGCCCTCGTCCAGAAGCCAATTAAACGAGGCCATTGTGGTCATATCAAAACAAATATCGGTAAACAACCCGCCTTCCGTAAGCATACCCTGACCCATTCTATAGGGGGTCGCCGAGAGCCCGATAACTTTGAGTTTAGGATTCGCCTTTTTTAGCGTAGCAATAAACTTTTGATATGAGGTGGATTTTGCTGGGCTGACTAGATGCGCCTCGTCAATAAACAATAAATCCACAAACCCGAAGGCCTCTGCTTTATTGACCGCGGATTGGACCCCGACAAACAAAATAGGCGCGTCCAATTCCTTACGCCCCAGTCCGGCCGAATAAATACCAGCGGGGGCGGTAGGCCACATGGCGATTAGCTTTTCAAAGTTTTGTTCGATAAGCTCCTGGACGTGGGTGGCGATGACTATCTTTTGGTCCGGAAAAACGTGGTATACCTGACTTAAAAATTCGGCTATAACGTGGGACTTTCCGGTACCCGTCGGCATGGCCACAATCGGGTTGCCTTTATTACCCTCCGCGAAGTATCGAAAGATAGAAGCGACCCCGTATAACTGGTAATCTCTTGATTTCATGTTATGCACCGCTGCTGCTCGTATAGAACTGCGTCCCTTGATAAAACGGCTGGGTTGGCGGGGCGTCGCCTCCCGTGTAGCTACACGCCGCCAGCTTAGCTTTTATCACGTCTATAACTTCTTGCATCTCTCGGGACTCGTCGATAGCTCCCGACATCTGTTGGTAACGAAAGTTTAGGCCGTCCTTAAAGGTCCAATCTCCGCCCTTTAGATTATCCAGCAAATAGGCCAAGCGTTCCATGTCTCTTTCAACTTTTTTAAGCCTAACCCTAGCCTCCGCTTCCTGCTCCGCAATAATCTCGGTGGCCTTCGCAACGTAATCCATCCGGACAAACTCGTGTGCCTCGACAATGTTTAAAAACATTTGCGCCAGGATTTCTTGCGCCTTTGCCTCTACTTTGTCCTGGAAGCCCTTTGGACGCCCGGTACAATCGTAGTAGTCCCGAGCCTCCTCGTCCGCTAAAGTCTCGTAAGCTAGGCGAGCGTCGTTAAACTGGCCAGCGGTATCCGGGTCGTCTGGGTTTTTGTCCGGATGTAGCCTAGACGCCAACCTCTTAAAGGCTTTTTTGATTTCGGATTGGGAGGCGTCCTTTGGTACGCCAAGCGTGTCGTAGTAGCTCATTTCAGACCCTTGGCAAACAGCTGCTGACTGGTTAAGTCTTGGGGACCGTGGCTAACCGTTTCACCGCTTGGTAGCTGCAAAGCGATCATGTTGCGAGAGGCGTCCCCGTCCATCATGGTGACCCCCTGCAACATAGTTGGGTTATAGATATGGTCTGGACAGCCATACATGGCGGCGTCGGAATTTATTATGTCCGAATGGCCAAGCGCGCACGACCAAGCTCCGCCGTCCTCGGCGGTACTGTGGGCACAGGTACGGCAATTAATATCCGGAACTTCGTACTTTTTGCAAATCCCGAGGTAGTCGCAATACAAACACTCGTACCAACCCGGCGACGGGTGGATCATCGGTAATGGCTCGGTGGAATGGATAATATGGTGGCCACGATCTTGGTACCGTATTACCGTGTCGCTATCGTAATCCAAAACCTCGGCGTGTAGTGTGTCGTCGTTCTTATTGACGACCATGTAAAGGGCGTGCCGGAGGTTCATATAATGCATACACATTTGCATTTGTACGTAGTGCTCGAATTTAACCTCCGCTACCCCCTTCTTTACTATTTTCTGGAAAACCTTATCGCTACAGGTTTTAAATTCGGCATAGGCCGGCGCCCCTTCTGGGAGGTCCGGTATACCACGAATTACCCCATCCAACGAAGATCCGAAGTGACCGCCCAGCCCAGAAAATTTAAACTGACCACCATCTTCCTTCTCGAACCATAGCTCAAACCCGGCACCAATTAGCATCGCTAAAAACCGAGCCTCCTCCAGGTGCCCACGATTAAACAGCCGTTGGATACGAGCGGGGAACTTTTTAACCGTCGCCCAGTGAAACGAATACCAGAGTTCTCGACTGCACTTTTTACCGATTAAAGAGGCGCCGAGATGGCTGCGAAATTTAGACGACGACCCACGATAGGCGTCATCCATTTTAGGTAAAAGCCATTCCAGGTTCTGGCGAAACGCCGCACCGTCGTCTTTACTAATGGCCTCGTCTATACGCTCTAAAGTTTGCTTGGCTTTTTTCACAACAGCTCCTATTTAGAGATGGGCGCCTTGATAGACGACTGCGGCCGATACTGGGTTAACCCTTCTAGGATTTCGTCGGTGGTATAATTCGCCGGGTCCGGTTGTGGCTTATCAATGGTAAAGGAGGGAAGCTCCCCCGGAGTTCTCGCTAACTGTTTGTCCACAATAGTCGGAGTCATGTGGTTTTTATAGATATGGACATCTCCAAATACCACGTGAAGGTTACCCGGGCGTAAACTTACCGCTGCCGCCATCATATGAGTTAGCAGAGCATACGACGCGATGTTAAAAGGAACGCCGAGAAAAAGGTCGGCCGAACGCTGGTACATTTGACACGACAGGTACTCGCCGTCCACGTAAAACTGAAATAAGCAGTGACACGGCGCGAGAGCCATTCTACCAAGAGCGGGGTTTTTTTCGGGGGCTATGCCCTTAGCCGGAAGCACCGCGGTATTCCACGCGGACACTACCATACGCCGGCTGGCCGGGTCGTTGGTTAGCGTCTGGATTACTTGGGCGATCTGGTCAATGGCCGTACCGTCGATTGCTCGCCAGGACCGCCATTGCTGGCCGTAAATTGGACCGAGGCCGCCTAGCGGGTCTGCCCATTCGTCCCAGATTTTAGTATCTAGCGTGCTAACATTGGTTTCCCCACGTAAGAACCATAGCAGCTCCAATACGATGGCTCTAAAATTTACGTACTTAGTGGTCATCAACGGGAAGCCTTTGCGTAAATCGAAATCCAGTTTTTCCGAAAATAAAGAACGCGTCCCGGTCCCAGTGCGGTCCATTCTCTCGGACCCATTAAAGTAAACTTTTTCTAGTAGATCTAAATAGTTGCGCATTCTGGGCCTCACTTATACTTTTTACACAAACGAACTACCAGTTTACAGGTATCGCTATCGAACCATGACATGTGGCATTCGCTCTCGGTGATTTTAAGCTGATTCGCCAACCATCGGTAGGCGGCGCCCCTTGTTAACGTACTGCTGCGTTTCCAAATCGGGTCAAACGCTTCGTGCGCTCGAGTTCTCATTTTACGGGTGGCGGAATCCGCCATCTTACCCAAGGGGTTGGACTTGCCGGGGTGGCACCCGACTGCCGCGGTGCAGGTATCGCAATACCAAATTAAAGGCCACTGCCCATAAAGACGCCCATAAATTTGACTGTTTTTAACTAAACGAATTTTTCCACTATTACAAGAATCACACCTTATTGGCCTCCGCAAGATCCTATTTCTAGGGTGTACGCTCATTGTCCTACCTCCAGATAAAAATAGGGGACCGTAGCCCCCTATTTTTCTACTTCGGTTTACTGCTGCCAAGGCGGCCGCTGGGCATTCGCATTGGTAGACGCTCCGTTGTTCCCTACCGGTGCATTTTCACCGTCATTTTGTTGCGTCGGGTTGTTAAAGCCCGGCGGTGTCTGCTGTTGCTGTTGCTGCGGCTGGTTTTGTGGTTGCTGCTCGTTTTGCTGAGGCGGATTATTCTGTTGCTGCTGTGGGGGGTTCTGCCACCCACCGTTTTGGTTTTGTGGAGGCTGCTGCTCGACCCCGGCATTCTGGGGTGGCTGCTGCTGCTGCTGCTGCTGTTGTTGTTGTTGTTGTTGCTGTTGCTGGGGTGGGTTTTGTGGTTGGGTCCAGTTACCCTGTGGCGGCTGCTGGGGTTGGTTTTGTGGAGGCTGCTGCTGCTGCGGTGGCTGCCAAGTTTGTTGTGGTTGGTTTTGGTTTCCACCGCCCATGTTAGCCGCTGGGTTACTGGTAGGCGCCGCCCCTGTGGTTGCCCCGTCCATCGCACGATAGCCTTTCACATCGTTGCTGGCGTCGTACTGGTCTTTTGCGGGTTTCAATACGGCACGAGCCGAAAGCGGGATGTTGTGCAGCTGCGTAGATTCCTGTACCTGGATTACGCCGACCGAGTGGCAAATAGACGATAGCGTTTTGTACGCAATATCGACCGCCACCGGGTTAGGGTTTTTCAGGTTTAGCCGGTCGTAAAGTTTACGCCCAGCGTACTCGCCGTCCAGGATCTGCATTACCAGCTCAAGGTACATTGCACCTGTGTTGGCAAAGTCCTTGGTCGGCTTTTCCTCGGATTCTACTATTTGCACGTTGTACCAGCCGGTTGGGACTGGTTCGGGTGCGGTGTTCTGCTCGACGTTAGTTGCGTCAAAGTTAAGCATAGCCATCGGTACTGCTCCTACGTAGGTTGTTGCGTCCCCATTATTTTTGCGAATATATAACCCAAGTGGGGTACTTCGATTTCTTCCAGCGCGCCGGACCGGTCCTTTGCATCGTAGTTGAAATCAGGTTGGGTTCGCAAATAACGATAGGAACGCTGTTGTGCGTCCCTTCCGATATTAAGGTTGAAAACTTCGTCGTATAGATAAGGCATAGCGGGTCCAGCTTTCTGCCCCGGCATGGATGGACCCGCCAAGGTGGCTCCGGTACCCTCGTCCTTAACCCGTTCTTCCTTAGCCGCCATGTATACGTTATACCCGCGCAGATCGCGGAAAGACTTTATTGTGGCTATCGCCTTTTCAATAAGTTCGCCATAGGCTTGGCGCGGGTCCTTGACCTGTTGCTTTGCGTTGGTTAAAATCTTCTCGCCTATTTCAGTTATCGAATCCAAGCAGATGGTTTCAAACTGCTTGGCCTCGCTAGACGTTGCGGCCCATCGTTCGACCTCGACTAGGTCCTGGAGCGTGTTAATTTCTATAATCGGTAAGTTGTAGCTAATGCCGGGTACGTTAGCGCCAAACATCCTCGTTATGTTTTCCGGCCGCAGGGACAGCAACCCGCTTTCCGCCGAGCATACGACGGGTGAAGGGGCGGTGGCGCAAAGCGAGGTCTTGCCCATACCCGCCCGTGAATACACGATTACTTTTACCCCATGGACCTTTGAAAGCACGGCCGATGATTGCAGCTGTATTGCCATTGGATTATCCTTGGTCTTTGCGGTCTATAGCTTGGGTGTCGGTATAGCCGCCGGATGGAAAGCGAGCAGATAACTTATCCATGTTCGCTTCTAGGACGTCTCCGCGTACCGCGCCAGATTGCGCGTACAGGATGTCGAGTTGCCGACGTAAACGCCGGGTAAGAATAGTAGCCATTGAAACATTTAACGGCTTATTATACACCGCGGCTTTTTTGGCCTCGTCTAGTAAGCCGGCTGCCGTGATTATCAGGCGCACGTAAAACCCCTGACTGTCCCAGCAAACCGCCTTAGCCACCCGTTTAGACTCGAAGGCTACTCCGAGCCCTTGGGAAAACCCCGTCAAGTAAAACTCAACGTCACCCAGTTCTTTTATAAACTCGGCAGCACCGTTGGTGCCCGTTACACACGTAAGCAGCTCGCCGACCTCGCCAGCTAAACCCGCCGCCATGTGCAGGAAATGGGCGTTCTCGTCGGTAAGGGTGGCCACAATATCACGGCCGGGTTTAACAAGGGTTTTAACCATTTTGGGATGATCGGTAAACATAATCAACGCCTTTTACTTAGGGAAGAAAAGGCCCCCTTCATAGGACGAGGGCTTTGGTTGCAAAACGCCTTTTAGCGCCTAGGATTTCTCTAGCTTATCCGTGTGAACCATGGAGGCCCTAGCGTTCGCCAGGTTTGTAGCCGCCTGTGAAAACCGGAGGGCATCTTCAGATTTTGCAGCTTGTTGAGACTTCTCTCTCAAAGCTTCTATGGCCGTTACCATGTCAATACTCATAAGGTTTTACCTCTTATAAAGCAAAAAAGTGATTGAAACTAAGCGTCCTTTCAAATACTTGGGCGGGATTGTCGATAACAGCATAAGCAGTGCCTTATCTCGGCCCCCTATTATAGGACGGGGGCGGTTGGATTACAAAGATCTATTTGTTGAAGGAAGGTGGCGTTGGGTACACCACTGAGTCTTGAGCCGCTGGTATTGATCCACCACCGTAAAGACCCGCTTCAGGGTCCGACGCTGTTAAGCTGCTAACTACCTCCTCCATGATTTTCATGGCTTGGCTGTTACCCTCTAACGCTTCCCAACATTCGTCCATCGCCTTTTTCTTAGCGACCAAGGTCGCCGCCTTGCGCAGCTCCCTTTCGGCGGCCCCTTCGACGGCCATGCGCTGCAGGTACTCGACGACCTGAACCTTCTGGACAATCCATTTGTAGCTAAAACCAGCTCGGAGATCCAGGTTGGCGCAGTCGTCCACTTGGGTAACCATTACGACGACCATACCCTTACTTGGCGAGTTCACCACTGCTTCGTCGCCAATCTCGAGTCCCATGGTAATAGGTGCTTTATACGAATACTCTTTTGCCGAGAGCTGGCCGTCCGTGTGCTTAAAACGTACCTTGCAGGTTACGAAGGTGTCCGACTGCAACAAGGCGATTAGCATTTTATGGTCCATTATATACGTCCTTTCTTTTTGGTTTCGGTTAATCGAAAATCTAGAGTATGTTAAATTCGGGGGCCGATCACCCCCTATATTGCGTCAATGAGATTTTTCTTCGCCGGTTAGCTTGGCGGCCATGGCGGCGCTGGTAGCCTTATCCAAGGCTTTAAAGGATACGCAACCAGACGCTAGGTCAAAACCAATCGCCAAACCACCAATGTCGGCAAGGTCGAAAGCGTCTCCCGGTAATTCTAGGACGCCCCCGTTCATCGTGGCCAAGCGCCAAAGGGCCGCCGCCATGATCTCTAGCCGGTTATTAGATAGCACCACTTGGAGTTCCTGGCGCATCCTACTGGATTGAGCCTCGGTGAGACCGTCCTTTCGTTCGCTCATTATCGTGCGTCCTTTACCGTTTTGGTAACCTTCGGCGGCTCTATCGCCAGCGCCGGGGATCCGGGCTTTATAACCAAGGCCTCTTCCACAATGTGCCGTACTTCGTCGGGCAGGGCTTTATAATCCCGTACCCGAAGTTCTGGCTTGTATTTAAAAATGCGATCCGAGGCCCCTTCCGGGAGGCGCTCCAGTATCGCTGGCAACGCCGCCTCGTCCACCGTTCGGTAATACTTATAGTCGGCCTTTAACCGCCAACCATTCGCAATATCCACCCGATTGACCCCCTCTACTGGGTCTTTAAAAAGGGTGGTAAAAACTTCCGTTCTAAGGTCAGACTCCTCCACCTTGGCTCCCACTAAATTAACGGCCGCTACCCGCCACCTTTCGAGCAAATCCTGATGCGCCTTCGACATACTTTTTATCACCGGGGACCCCTTTTTCTACGAATAGGACACCATTATAATGGACGTCGCTACGATGGCCAACCGCCCATTAGATGTTTTTATAATACCATCAAGGCTCCATGGCTAATTTCCCTTTCCCCCTATATAATGGCGGTTCGATGCATAAAGGACGCTACGCTATGCCAAGCACGATTCACTCCCACCCGTTTGATTCCCCTAGAAAATTAATGACGAAAGTGCAGCAGTTATTAGGCGAAGACCCGAGGTCCAATCCCGAAATATTTAGGGATACCGGCGTTCCCCTTAACTGGCTAAACTCGTTTACCTCGAACAAGTTTAAGAACCCATCGGTCAATCGTATGGAATACCTGTACGAGCAGCTAAGCGGCAAGGATCTTATTTTATGAGCCGTTATTCGATACCGGACGAGATGCGCGAACTACCCCAATGGGTCGGTACGGATCTTACCAAGCGCCCTATCAATCCCAAAACCGGACACGCCGCCGCGGTCGATGACCCGGGCTCTTGGGGTACCTTTGAACAGGCGTGTCAATGCGGCACCCCCTATATCGGTTTTGTGTTCACCAAGGAAGACCCTTACGTCTTTATCGACCTCGATACCGGCAAGGTCCCGGAAATGACCGCTTGGCATTCGCAGCTGGTACAAGACGCGGCCAGCTACACGGAAACCTCGTTATCGGGTAAAGGCAGCCATATTGTGGTTAAAGCCGAATTGGACCGGGGGTTGCGTTCGGATCGCCACGGTATCGAAATATACCCGGACAAGCGCTTTATGCTAATGACGGGTTGGACCTATTTTTGCGACGAGATAAGCGACGCACAGGAATTGGTCACGGCCTTGGCGGCGGCTATCGAGCGCACCCGGGTCACGAAAATAGACGAGCTAGTTTCCGAAGCGTCGGACGTTAGCGACCAAGACCTTTTCATAAAAGCCAGAGGGGCCGAGAACGGGCAAAAATTTGAGGCCCTATTTAACGGGGAGTGGGAGGACTACGAAGAATACCAAAACGACCATAGTCGAGCAGACCTGGCCCTGACTACCTTTCTTGATTTTTACTCGCACGACGTAGAGCAGTGCGTTCGGATGTTTAAGCTGTCCAAACTGTATCGTAAAGAAAAGGGGCGAAGAAGCGGCGATGGTACCGATTACATCTTACGAACGCTCGAACAAGCGCGGGCGCGTAATTTACAGGACGCGCCGCTGGACATCGACTTTTCGGAAATGCGACGCCGTAGTGAGGAGGCGTATACCCGAGCGAAGAACGAAGAGTACCCGAGCCACATGGCTAACCCTCCCATAAAGGAAGGGGAGGTACCACCGCCTTCCACCACGTTATTTCCACCCGGGCTGGTCGGCGAGATGGCTCAGTATTTTTTTACCAGCGCTATTCGCCCGGTTCCGGAGGTCGCTTTAATGGGCGCGCTTGGTATGGTATCGGGGATAGTCGGGCGCCAATACAATATACCGGGGTCCGGCCTTAACCTGTATTTAATTTTGCTGGCGGCGACTGGGACCGGTAAAGAAGGCATGGCGACGGGCATCAACGCGCTAGTCTCGAAGGTACGAGAAACGGTCCCCGCGGTGGACCAATTCGTGGGCCCGGCGGAATTCTCGTCCGGCCCCGCTTTGGTTAAGGCGTTGAACGCGCAATCGTGTTTTTTCTCGGTGATAGGAGAGTTTGGTATGCGATTGCAAACGATGGCCGACCCACGTTCGGGCCCCGCCGAGAAAACTTTGCAACGCGCCTTAATGAACCTCTATTCCAAGTCCGGGTGGAACCAAACGGAAAACAGCTCCGTCTATTCGGACCGGGAGAAAAACACGTCGGTCCTTTACGCCCCCTCTTTAACCATTGTTGGCGAGACCACACCAGAAACCTTTTTCGCTACGCTAAACGAAACCCACATCCAGTCTGGTTTGATACCCCGGTTTATGTTTTTAGAGTATAGAGGGCCGCGCCCACCCATGAACGAGATTTCCGCCTTTTGCGATCCGGCTCCGACGCTGGTCCAGAAAACGGCGGACCTGGCGGCGCAGTGCATTCGGATGGAAGCGAACGCCGCCTGTCAAACGGTCAATATAGACCAGAACGCTTACGCCACGCTAAAACGAATGAACGAATACGCCGACCTCAAGATTAATAGCGGGTCCGAAGTTTACAAGCAATTGTGGAACAGAGCCCACCTGAAAGCGCTTCGCCTTTCGGCCGTGGTAGCCGTCGGCATAAACTTCTCTGCTCCAATCATAACCGAAGAGATCGCGCAATGGGCGGTGGACTTTGTCTATAAGGATGTGGCCACAATAGAGACTCGGTTTGAAAATAACGAGGTCGGTACCGGCGAGCATTTGTTTGAAGGGGATATACGGCGAGCGGTTAACAGCTACATTAGCATGACAAGCGATCAACGGATGAATACGTATAAGGTACCGAAGTTAGTCGCTAACGAGCCGGGCGTGGTGCCTTATGGTTATTTGCGTCGGCGGTTGCGGTTGCTTACCGGGTTTAAAGAAGATCGCCGAGGGTCCAGCAGAGCCATTCAAGACGCGCTAAAAGATTTGGTCCAAGCCGACATCCTGGCGTTAGTCCCGGCACACGTTCGTCGTGACAAGTTCGGGGTTCGGGCAGAGCTGTATACTTTTGGGCCCAGCTGGTGATTCGGTTTTTGGTTATTCGGTTTGGGTGGTTTTGGACCGTGATTTTGGCTAGTGTGGGTGGAAATACCCCTAACCCAGACAATTTTCCCCTTACCGGAATCGCCACCGCCCTTTCGTTCCAACGATGGTGGGCGATTAGGGGAAAGAATTGGGGGGAAGGACCTTTTTCTGGGCACGCTGTTTTTGGTAATGATTTTGGTCAGGGGGTTGTGAAATTCCTTAATAAAGGGGAGTTTTCCCTCAGCCAAAACGCCCACATCGCCCTCGTTCCAACGCTTGTGGGCGATTGGGGAAATGGGAATGGGGGAAGCGTATATATAGAGGACGATAGAGAAGGAGAAATAAACATGATATCTATAAACATCCATAATGGCTATTTATACGTTCCTTATTACCTTATTACCCCTACTATATATATATATATGATATATATAAATAAAATATTATTAAGTCTGGGAAGAAAAGAGGGTAATTGGGGGTATTCGTAAAAAACCTAACTAAAATATAGTGAACTAAGAACTAAAAGTAGCTTGCCGTAACCAAAAACTAACCAAACCGAGGATATTCCGATGGGTGGCAAATCGAGCTTAAACAAGGGCAAACGAGGCGAAAGAGAAGTAGTCAAGCTGTTACAGCCTATTGTGGACAAAGTCTACTCGGCGTATCCGATGTTAGGAGACGCTCCGGCAATTCAGCGTAACACGTTGCAATCGGATAAGGGTGGTTTTGACCTGGTTGGTCTGGACTGGCTAGCTCCGGAAGTCAAGTTTCAAGAATCGTTTAACCTGTCTGGGTGGTGGGCACAGACCGAACGACAGGCGGCCACCCACCAAACACCAGTTTTGATTTACCGACGCAGCCGGGTGTCGTGGCGCGTCCGAATCAAGATGTACCGGCAGCTGGGCCAAAAAAGGTTTTTCTGCGTGGCGGATATTACGGTGGACGACTTTCTGGTTTACTTCGAGCACCGGTTGCACTCGGAATTGCAAATCCAGCTCCTAGAACAAGAGACTAAAGGCTACGCCGATTAGTCTAAACAAGTGTTGTCTGCTTTTGTTGTTTGTGGGATAATTAATCATCGAATAAAGAAACGCCAACGGAGATTAAGCAGATGACCATAACCCTTATAGTAATTCATCCCGGCTTGCTGAAGTCATTCGCCAAGGTCACTTATTCGGACGGAAGCTCCCTTATCACTTCCGCCAATGAAGGCGAGCGGCTCGCACGCCAACACAACGCAAAGGGGGTTAAGTAAATGACCAAAATGAGCCCTAGCGCCTTTAAAAAAGCCATGCTAGTCAGGAAGCGGCTCTACTCCCACTCCCTATATCATAGCGTGGGGGATTCCAAGTTCCTGGATAACGTACAGAAGCAAGGCTTTATCACCCCCTCCCAGAGTGACTGCGTCATCCGGGTTAGCCAGAGGCTGAACACGGCGGATACGTGGAAGGTCTCCACAAAAAAGAAGTACCACAATACGGACAATTTTGAGTCCTTTGATTACGGCTTCGGCTACTACTCAGACTAAAGGGATCGACGATGCAAAAACTAACCTATGAAACCGAAACCTGTACCCACTGCGGGGGTACTGGGCGCTTTTCCTACAACGCGATGCACGGCGACCGTTGCTTTAAATGCGGCGGCTCGGGTAAGCAGCGTACCAAACGAGGCGCGGCCGCCCGAGCATACGCTAACACCTTGCTGGAGATTAAAATCGAGGACGTACCAGAAGGTACCTTGTTTTCCTACTCTGATGCTCTCGCTGGTCGTCAATTTTGGTTTTGCACCTCGGTCAAAACTACGAGTGATTGGGTAGGCCCAAACGGGCGACCCGTCGCCGTCTTCGATGTCAGGACCAGAGACGGTGACACGGTATGGTGCATCGGAAGTGGTACTCGTGTTCGTCTGGTTCCGTCCCCTAATCAGATCAAGATAATCCGGGAGTACCAGGATTCGCTAACCAAAGCGGGTAAGCCGAGAAAACGCTAGACCCGCCAACGCTGTCACCGTTGGCGCCCTTTAACGCATAAACAGGACCGTAACCATGAAAAGCGAGCAGTACGTAACCACCCAACGCACGGCTAAGAGTTTTAAGCTTCAGAGCCTACTCTCGGTCCTTATGATGTTCCTTGGCGCTATTATGGCGATGCAGGTGGAGCCCAGCACTACGGGCAACGCTGGCATTCTTTGGGGGGTCTTTCTGGTATTGTTTGGATTTGTCTGGCACATCATTAATCGAATAAGGATCTGGTGGAACCATGCGTAGAGTATTTAATGCAACTAAAGGTCTAGGGGGTGGTAATGAGTAGCCCAGAGGTGGTACTAGAATTGATGCGACGAACCGGCGAGGGCAAGCTGGCCTGCACTATAGCCCTGCAACTTACCGGGTGGGATCCCACAAAGGCTCTCGAGCGCATGCGTGTTTCGTACCCAGACATGAAGGAAAAAGACTTATGAGAACCAAACACGTTACCGAAGCGACGGAATACGGGTATACTTGTATTGTGGATAACGACCTGGAGATTACGGTATGAAACAACCAACAACAGAGCAGTTAAATGATCCGGCGTGGTGGGCTATTAACGCCAAGCCACCCGCACCGAAGTGGGTTAACCAACTGCCGCCTGTTGGTTACGAGTGCGGGTTCGAGTGCTCGGGAAAGGAGAATAAAATATTCGAGGAGATCGGGTGTAGGGTTGTTAAAATTATTGCTCACGACACCTGCTCTGAAGGTACGACGCCGGTTGCGGTATTTTCGTGGGTGGACGCCAAGGGCAAGAAAAGGTTTAACGGTGTTTGCAAAGGCTGGCTCCGCCCAATCCGCGCACCGAAAGAACCGGCCCCGCAGGAGTGGGTCAATGGCCTGCCGTTTGTTGGATGCGAGTGCAAGGTTTTACACAACGGCCTTTTTATTCCAGCCACGATAATCGCACACGGCGAACAGCACGGAGAAAGCGTTGCCGTTTGTCAAACCGAGTTTCACGCCCTAATCCGTAATGCTACGCAGTGTCGTCCCACCCGCTCCCCGGCAGAGCGGGTTAAAGAAGAGACTATGGCTTACGCGAGGAATGTCTGCCCATACCCCCACAGCGAGACTACGAAGGTGGATGTCGAGGCGCTGTACGACTGCGGGCTGCTGCTTGCCTTAGAGGCGGAGATATAAAACAGGAGCAAGACTTATGAGTACGAAAGCAATTCATCTAGGGGATGGGGCCTACGCCTCCATCAGTGAATACGGCGATCTGTACATCACGGCAAACCACCACGAGCCCAGTCAGGCAACCGATACTGTCGTCATCGAAAGAGCCCGAGCGCAAGCACTGGTCAAGTTTATTGAAGACGAGATTACAGGCTTAAAACAGGAGCAAGGGACATGAGCAAGCGATATTCAGAACGCGACATTATTGAGCAGGGCAATTATTACTCCCGCCATACTTCAGCAATGACGGGCGAGGGGCTGCACAGCAAGTCAGCCATTGCCGCCGATCTAAAAGCCGAAGACCGGGCGGAGCGCCTTTATCGGCGAAGCCTCGCCCGCCACCCCGACTGTAACGACCCGGACCATCCTGGCTGTGCAAATTGCGAACCACCCGAGGACTTCGAGGGATAGGTGCGTACCTAATACGCTTCCTTTATACTTTGTAAAACCTCTTTACAAGGGAACTCGGATGCCACCTAAAGCGCCACCCAAAAAACCCATCCCTACTCGCCGGGACTTTAATGTCTTATTGAAGGAGATGGCGACCATTATTGAAGAACGTATGGTTGGGTTCGGGTCCGACCCACGCAGCCCGGCCGACGTTGATAATTTTGTTAACGGCATTGCCGTCGCCAAAAAATTAAAGATTTTACTTACCGTGGAAATGGACGAGGAGTAACCCGTGCACTACGTACCCGGCCAGAACGCTGCTAAAGCAGAGCTAAGCTGTACGACAGAGGTCAAGTAACAGTGAGCGCAACCACCCCCATAAACCTCGGCGTTACCAACATCCTGGCGACCTCAGTACGTTTTATTTGGGAGTCTGGTACCTTCACCCCCACTTCATTATTCACAAATGGAGAAAGCGGCGCTTGGTACGACCCTAGTGATTTATCAACACTCTTCCAAGATTCAGCGGGTACTACTCCGGTCACAGCAGACGGTGATCCGGTTGGTTTGATGCTGGATAAATCTGGCAATGGCAATCACGCCAGTCAATCAGTCAGTGCATCAAGACCGGTCTACCGTACAGACGGTGTGTTGCATTGGCTTTCTTTTGACGGTGTTGATGATTGGATGCAGGCAGATGGATTTTCGTGGCTGACGACAGGAACAGCAAAGCAAATATCTGGTGCTGGGTATAGAAACACTGGGGGTCCGGGCTATTTGCTGCATTCCTCCGGTGATAGCGTTTCAGCTCCTGGAATTCAATACGCCTATGTAATGCAAACTACCAATAACAATGGATTCTTTAGATTTGGTACTGATACAAACGTTTCTCAATCTGTTGGTCTTAAAGATATTATGTCATCAACATACGATGTGTCTTTGTTAGCCGCTTCCGGCGGGGTGTCTGGGGAAATAAATAGCCTAGGCGTTCAAAATGTCATTGACGGTATTGATACATTAACAATAGGCTGTAGAACGCCAAGCAACCCCTCAGTATTTTGGGAGGGTGATTTATACGGTGTTGTTATTTCTGAATCTTACATCCCTGATAAATTACCTGACTTAAACAACTATTTAGCAGATAAGGCAGGGGTAACCCTATGAGCACGCAATACACCCATCGAGTTACCATAGCCTGCCCCGAACACATGATAGCCAGCGCCAACCAACTGGCGCTCATAAAAGGTGAGTCTTCGGCAGACGACCAGACGTTCCTAACGGCACGCTATGCAGACTCAACCGACAACCTGTTTGCCATATGCTCAACCGTGGTTACTGAGGGATTTCTTGCGCTTGAGAATGGCCTGCCTGACGTGCTACCGGATCACGCTATAAGTGCTGACAGGGCAATGGCACAGAGCGCGTTCGATAAGCTGGTCATCTGGCATAGCGGAGAACTTGATTATAGTGCGCTGACGGTTGCCATTGACATTGATCCGCAGGAAGTCATTAGGCAATGGAAGGTCAAGGCGGTTGAACAGGAAGAGTTAAATGTTTAAGCCGCTTATGCGCTTCACGTGGGAGCAAGGCTAGTGTCGTATACGCTTGAATGGCGGCTAGTGGCAGGCCCGGGGGCGACGACTACTGTAACGGGTATCACCGACCCGTTCTACGACCTGTCTGGCCTAACAGAAAGCACAGATTATGAGTTCAGGGTATTAGAGACTGACGGAACTACGCCTTCTGCGTTCTCGGCTTGGTACTCGTTTACTTCTGGTACCCCGGCAACGCCGTCCATCGGGGTCGCTAGTATATCGTTGTCCATGCAGCCATCGACTATCGGAATCGGACAAGGGCTGGATTTCGGTCCAGCGTCGGTTCTGGTTACCGGGTTGGCTGGGCAAGTTGTTAGCGGAGGGTGGACGGGCTCGGTTGGAAACGTCGCCAAGGTAATAACCGTAGTTCAATTTGGTAGCGCTATTGGTGGGGCCCTTTCCCAAGGCCCGGCTAGCCTTGTGATAACCACAAAAGCACCCTCGGTATCCGCCGGGCATGCCGAGGCCACGCTAAAAGGCCAAATCTCTATCCAAACTAAAGGCTTCGGGTACGCGACTGGGGCCGGCCTCAGTTTAACGCCGACTGTGGAGGCCATCCAAGAGGTGGCCTTTGGTATTGCTGCAGGCGGAGGTTTCGGTTTCGGGGGCGGGTCCCTTACTATTAACCCGCAACTCGTAGAAATGGTACTTGGTTTGTCTCTTGGGTTCCAAGCGCAATCCATTACGATAAATACCAGTAAATTCGGACTGGCCTACTTCACAACGACGCCGGGGTTTCGTACCATTGAAATCCCATTAATGGACGTCACCTTGGGGGTCCCATTAATGGACGTCACCTTGGGGGTCCCGGCCATCGAGCGCTTGTTGACGATTAGCGAGACAGATCGTAAAATACAAATTGGGTAGTATATTAAATAAGCAAGGGGAAGGGTCATGGCAGTAGGTAACTTCACGTTTTATCATCAAGGCAAACTCTCAAAGCACGACGGCGACATTGATTTGGGTACCGATAGTATTATGTGCATCCTGGTCGCCGCCGCGTATACCCCGGCGGTCACGACCGACGCGACCTATGCGGACGTTAGCGCTAACGAGATCGCGGATACCGATTACGCCCAACAGCTGGTCACCGCTCTGACTTCCAGTATCGACGGCTCCGGGGTTATCACCGTGGATAGCGCTGACGTCCCATTTGGGAACCCGGTCAGCATTACCGCCAAGTACGCGGTATTCGCTAAACGGGCCGGCGCGTCCTTGGTGGCGGGGGACTCGCTTTTGGGGTACGTGGACCTGGACGACACGACTACGGCAGCCGAGGTATCGTCTACCAACAGCGAGTTTTCCGTGAAAACGCCAAACGGCTTTTACACGCTGACATAAGGAGAGGTTGCCATGACCATTGCGTATAGCGGGGAACCGACCAGCCTTGGTAAAAAGGACCCGGACTCGAAGGTGGATTACAAGATGGATTGGTCCGCCTATATGGCAGCCCTCGGCAACGATACCATTATGCAATCTGAATGGCTTGTGGTCGGGTCCATGGTAATCGCCTCGTCACCGGGTCCCAGCTTTACGGATACGGAAACCACCGTCTGGATCGAGGGCGGCGGAGCCGTTGGCGAATCGAATACCATCACCAACCGGGTTACCACCGCTGGTGGGCGTATCGAGGATCGGTCTTTTGTACTTACGGTAGCAGAGCTTTAAAGGTCCTCTTGCCCGGCTAGCCCGGGTATTTTTTTGACTCGATTTAGTGGTAATCTAGTGGTAGGTGTGTTATTATAATAAGACGAACACCAAACAGCCAGAAGGATCCAAAAATGAGCAACTACCGTACCAACGCCCACGCCGTCCAAGAAGAGGCAAAGCGCCTGTTCGATCAGGAGGGCCTTGCGGTCGAGGGCTGGTCCTTCCGTATTAACAACCGCACGGTTAACATCGCTGGCAGATGCCGGTATAGCACCCGGGTCATCGAGCATAGCGCTACCCACCTAAAGCACTCGACCTTGGCCTTTAACCTGGACACCATTCGCCACGAAGTAGCCCATGCCATTACAAAAGGCGACGGCCACGGAGCAAAATGGAAAGCGGAAGCCATTCGCTTGGGTGCTAATGGATCTAAGTGCTATAGCATGAATGAGCAGGACCACGGAACGCTAGTCGACCTCCTGGACGCCAAGCGTACTTGGCTTTGCGTTTCCATCCAAGGTCAAGAGGCGCTCCACCAGTTTTCTAGGGAGCGGATTGGGCGCCCCCTGCATAACGGGATGTGGACGAAGGGTAAAAAGCGCAAAACAGCGGGTACTTTGCATTACGTGCAGCGGGAGCGCCACGTAGCGTTCAAAGCTGGGACCATCACCTTTGACGAGCTAACAAAGCACCTAACCCGCGACGGCAAAACATCGTCGTATAACCCGGACACGTTTATCACCCAGCCAGTAGCGGCAAAGCGCCCGACCACGCCGAACGCCTCGACCACTAAAGCGACCTCCACGTACACCTCGTTCACCGCTTCCGTGTATAAGGCTGAAATGGCTTTCGAGGAGTTCTTGCTGGCGTACACCATGAGCAAACCGAATGCGGCATACTCGACGGTCAAAGCCCAGTATGGCCGAATCAAAAAAGGTACGGCTTAGTACCCGCCTTGCCACTACGTTCGTCTCCCGGGGCTCCCCCGGGTATTAACCGCTAACGCCAAAACGGGTGACAACGCCCTCCACTAAATACAACGCTAAGGATTACCCATGTCTAAACGTAAGAAATTTTACCCAGCGCCCAATGCCAAGCAACTCGTCCAGATGTTTTATGCGATGCAAGCCGCCGAGGATGCCGACGCACCGGACGGGGCTTGGCAAGCCATGCTGGAAGACGCGGCTGGCCATTTCGGGCGTGCGAATAGCCTGTCGGTCGATACACACAACGCGTTCATGGACTTCTTGGAATGGAGGGCTTAGGTATGAAAACAAAAATCACGAGGCTTAAAGCGGCTAATGATACAACTAGCCATAGCCACCGGTCCCTCGCCGAGTACCGAATAACAGGGCGCGACCCGCGAACCGGGAAACGCCGTACTATTGTGGTTACTGGTACCCGGGTTTATGCCGAAGGTATAGCACTGGGGGCCTTTGGCGGACTTTAATACTAGGTTGCATAGATTACCGGTCGTGCGCTATCCTCCCTTAATTGATATTAACACTTAGGGGATTCCCAGATGGCTGGTAATCAAAAGAAAACGGGGGCTAGTGGTAGCTTCCCAGAATGGAAAAACGGTCGGGGCTATGAGGCCAGGATGCGAGCGACCGAAGAAACCATGACTCCGGCAGGCAAGGTTCGACGCCAACTGTTTGTGGCCCATTATATAGAGACCCTTAATAAAAAAGGCTCCGCCGAGTTCGCTGGTTTTAAAAGTCCCGCTTCCAAAGGGGTTTTGCTATGTAAAGAACCCTATGTCCAACACCTGATAAAAAATGCTTTGAAAAGGATTGACCAAGACGCTATTATGTCGGCTAACGAAATCCTATTCCAAGCCAAGAAAGAGGCGCTGGACGATACCGACACTAATAAGTCAGCAAGGATCCAAGCGCTTTCGCTAATGGCCAAGATGCGAGGGCTGCTGGTCGAGAAGCACGAAGTTAATACGAACAACGGCGGGGTGATGATCGTACCCGGAATGGTGTCGCCTACCGAGTGGTCCGAAATGGCCGCTAAGTCCCAAGAGGAGCTGAAAGGGACTGTCCGGGACTAACCACAAGGGGGTTGTATGTTTCCTAAATTTATCACGGTACACGCTAGCGCCACCAAAATGGACCAGGACTTTGACGTCGAAGACGTAAGGCGATGGCATACCGATCCGAAGCCGCGCGGACGAGGGTGGAGCGATATTGGGTACCACCTGTTCATTAAGCTGGACGGTACGCTACAGCTAGGGAGACCGCTGTATCGGCAAGGCGCCCATGTCGGCGGCCATAATGAAGACAACGTCGGGATTTGCATGGCGGGTGGTTTGGACCCGTCGGGCGTTCCCGCCTTTACGTTTACGGGTGACCAGATAGAAACGCTGGTCCGGGTCCTTCGCGTGTTTTCGATCGCCTACAATATACCGCTGGAAAATATAAAGGGGCATCGAGACTGGTCCCCGGATTTAGACGGTAATGGCGAAATCACAGCAGACGAATACATGAAAGAATGTCCTTGTTTCGACGTTCGGGAGCTGGTCTTGGCTAGGCTGCCCTAATGAACCAGGAGTGACGTATGCACGACAGCGGCCATGTAACCATAGTATTATCTGAAATCTTTATATTTGGTGGATTTGCCGCTATGGGCGGGATTCTGGCGTATCTTTTGCGGACGCTAGACGAGGGCGGGGGGCCAAAGGCCTGGCGCGCTCTAGTCGAGGCGCTTTCTTCCGGTTTTATTGGATTGATTGCCATGCTGGCGTGTGACGCCTTGGGAGTGGACTGGCGATGGTCCGGAGTGGTAGTTGGGGTGTTCGGATGGCTAGGGGCGGAGGCTAGTATTGTTTTTGTTATCCGAATAGTAAAATCTAAATTGGGGTTGAGATCCGATGATCGCTAGCGCCATAGTAATGAGATTAGCCCCGGTCCTAGGCGTCGCCATGCTGGGGGTGGCCGGGTACGCTTTTTACCTAAACTTAAAGCTGGATACCGCCGAGGCCGAGGCGGGGCGCCTCAAAGGCCAGTACGCTCAAGTCCTTTCTACGAACCAGCTACAGGCTAACACCATTAAGCGAATGGCGGATCAAAGACGAATTGACGACGAGTTACTAGTTACCTTACAATCGAACGCTAACGAGGCGCGCCGCCTTTCCACTCGTTTAACTAAGGGGCTAGACGGTCTTGGTGAAAATTATGACACGATTAAAAACTATTTTGATACTCGGGTTCCTATCGACGTTACTCGGATGCTCATTGACCGGACCACGCCCGGTCCGAGTGGAAACAATAAAGCTGATGCCACCGGAAACGGCGCTGATTGATTGTATCTTACCGGTATATAAGGTCCCGGACCTGGCGCTGGATCAGTACCGCAATCGCTACCTCCTGGATTATATAGACTTAGTATACACCGAACTAGAGGTGTGCGCCAGTCGAGTACGTGGGATTAAGGAGTGGTATGCAAAGCAACCGCTCTAAACAGGTAGTCTGGAAGCCGCTGGATGGCTCGCAAAGCCTAGTAATGTGTTGCCCCTGTAACCACATCCTTTACGAAGGGACTAGAGGCCCTGGAAAAACGGATTCCCAACTTATGTTTTTCCGACGCTTTGTAGGCGTCGGCTACGGGGCGTTCTGGCGTGGCGTAATCTTCGACAAAGAATACAAAAACCTGGACGACTTGGTATCCAAGTCCAAGAGGTGGTTTCGTCAATTCGGCGATGGGGCTAGATTCCTAAGCTCAAACCGGGACCTTAAATGGGTGTGGCCTACTGGCGAGGAGTTGCTATTTCGCCAGATGAAAACCGAAAACGACTATTGGAATTACCACGGCCAGGAGTTTCCTTTTATTGGGTGGAACGAGCTAACCAAACACCCTAACTCCAACTTGTATGACATGATTATGTCGTGCAATCGTTCGTCCTTTATCCCAGACGAGCATAGCCCGATAAACGAGGGGTCTGGACAACGGGACGTTTTGCCGGAAATGCCCTTGGTAGTTTTGTCTACCACTAACCCTTATGGGGTGGGGCATAATTGGGTCAAGCAACGCTTTATAGACCCGGCGGCCCCCGGAGTTGTGGTCAATAACACCAAAGACGTTTTCAACCCAAGGACGCAGCAACGAGAAGAGGTTACCAAAACCCAAGTCCGTATTTTTGGGTCGTACAAGGAAAACCGATATCTGTCTCCCGAGTATATTTTGGAGCTTGAATCCATAACCGACCCGAACAAGAAAAAGGCTTGGCTGTGGGGCGACTGGGATATTACGTCGGGCGGTATGTTTGACGATGTCTGGTCTAGCGATTATAACATTGTTCCGGAGTTCGTTATCCCGAGGGGATGGCGCATGTTTCGGTCTTTCGACTGGGGGTCCTCCAAACCGTTTAGCGTTGGGTGGTGGGCCGAGTCCGACGGGTCGGACGTACCGATGAACGACGGCTCGGTCCGGTCCACCGTTAGAGGCGACCTTTTCCGTATAGGGGAATGGTACGGCTGGAACGGGGTACCAAATACTGGGCTGCGCTTATTGGCTACACAAATCTCTAAAGGGATAGTGGAAAGGGAATTGAAATCCGGGTACTATGGGAGGATCCAACCTGGCCCAGCGGATAACTCGATTAACGATACGGAGAACGGGGTCAACATCGCACAGGATATGATGCGACCGGTTACGATAAACGGGCACCGTTATAAAGGGGTCCAATGGTCCAGATCCAACAAGGGGCCCGGTAGCAGAAAGAACGGATGGGAGAAGATGCGGGTGGCGATCTATAATGCGCAACCACCACAAGAAGGCGGCCCACGGGAGGACCCCGGTCTTTTCGCCTTTCGTGTATGTCAAGACGGGTTTATGCGGACCGTCCCGTCCGTTCCACGGGACACGAAAGACCTGGACGACGTAAACACGGACGCCGAGGATCACGTCTGCGATGAAGTACGTTATGTTATACTATCGGTAGGCGACCGCTTTGTATCTGGGTCAACCACTGGGCACTTTTAAAGGATCACAAAGATGGCTATTTCTACCAAGCATCCGCAATACACTTCAAAGGCCCAAAAGTGGGAAACCTGCAACGATACGTATGACGGCGAGGACCAGATTAAGGACCGGGGGGTTAAACACCTCCCAGCTACCTCTGGCCAAATCGCCGACGGCCAAGGTCTAGGCCAAACCAGCCCCGGCGAGCTAGCCTATCAAGCGTATAAGTTAAGAGCCGTTTTTCCGGACCTTATGGCGGAAGCGGTCGAGGCGGCCATTGGTACCATGCATCGTAAACCGGCATCCATCGAGCTCCCTTCCAGCATGGAGCCTCTGCGCCTATCCGCTACGCCATTGGGAGAGTCTTTACAAATGGTGCTGCGTAAGATTAACGTACGTCAATTAGTTGCCGGAAGGGTCGGGCTTTTAGGGGACGTCCAGGAGACCGACGGCCAACCTACCCCGGTACTGGTACTATACGGGGAAGGCGCCGTGATTAATTGGGTACAGGGTGGCGGAAAAATGGCCCCAACCGACGTAGTTTTAGCGGTAGCCGACGAAAGCGGCTATGTGGTAGGTGCCGACCTTCAATGGTCGCATAAGGCTAAGTTTAAAGTGTTCGCTTTAATGGACGCGGAAGGCAAAGCCAGCTTGACCGGCGGTACCTACGGTTTCGCCGACGCCGAGCCCTCGGACGAGCCTTCTACCTTGGAGTTTACCGCGGTCACCGTTCGAGGTAATACCCTGCAAGAGCTGCCGTTTACTTTTATCAACTCTAAAGACCTGGCCCCTACTCCCGATAACCCGCCACTGTACGGACTGGCAAAACTGGCGTTGGCTATTTACCGGGGTGACGCGGACCATCGCCAGCACCTATTTATGCAAAGCCAAGACACCTTGGTACTAATCGGTAACATGATGGCGACGGCCGTGGACGGTAGCGACGGTGACGAGGCGCCAATTAGAACCGGTGCGGGGGCCAGTATTAATGTTCCGCAAGGTGGCGATGCTAAATACATTGGGGTCAGCGGGAACGGGTTGTCCGAACAACGCCAAAACCTGGAAAACGACTATAAGCGAGCGACCCAGAAAGCAGGTCAATTGCTAGACTCGGCAGGTCAAGCGAAGGAGTCTGGCGAAGCGCTGAAAATTCGATCCGCCGCCCAAACCGCCACGCTAGTCCAGATAGCGCAAGCAGGGGCCGCCGGTTTAGAAACGGTACTTAAAGCCATGGCCCCATGGTTCGGCGCGAATCCAGAAGATATTGTGGTCACCCCTAACCTGGAATTTACCGACGCTAATTTCAACGGGATGGCGCTAGTACAAATGCAACAGGCCAAGACCCTCGGCGCGCCACTTTCGTCTAAGTCAATTCATGGCTGGCTAGCGGATCAGGGTATGACTAAGCTTACCTATGACGAGGAAGTAAACACGATTGACTCCGAAGTGCCGGGCATCTAATGAAAAGCGCTAACGAGCTTTTACTCGACCGCTTTATTCGTCACCAAACCTACCTGCTAAGGTACGCCGGTGGGCTGCGCAACGAGTCAACGGATTTGTTGCGTAAGTCGGAAGGTAAGTTAAATTCTCTGATACTTAAATACTCGGAAAGCCTTGCGGGCGCCGACCTAGGGCTACCCGGGGTCCAGAAGCAGCTCGACCAAATGACTTCGGATATTCGGGTATTGCGAGCGCAATCCTGGAAAGCCGTTCACGACACCGCTACCAAGCAGATGCAAGCGCTAGCGCAACAGGAAGTCTTAACGGCGGCTAAAGTCATAACCGGTAGCGTCCCGGTAATTTTAAACCTATCCATACCACCCGTAGCGCAGCTGGAGGCTATCGCTGCCACACGCCCTTTCGAGGGGCGAACGCTAAAGGCGTGGATGGATAAGGCGGAAATTGACGACGTTGCGCGCATCGCTGCCACCGCCAAGATAGGCATAATTCAGGGCGATAGCCCGACGGCCGTTGCTAGGAGGGTACTGGGTGGCGGGACCGTCCCAACGACAAGGGCCGCTGCTCGCAAAGCCTTTCGAGACTTGGAATCGGTTTATTTAACCGTAACCAACGGGGTCCAGAACGAATCTAAAAAGATGTTCTATGAGGCTAACCCAGACCTGATCCAAGAAACATACTTTGTTGCTACCTTGGACAGTCGAACCACCCTCGAATGCGCTTCCAACGATACTAAAAAATTCCCCGTAAAAGAGGGGCCGCAACCGCCACTGCATTTCCGGTGCCGCTCGTTGCGCGTGCCGTTGCTGGACGCCGATAACTTGGGTAGTCGGCCATTTAACCCGACCACGGAAAAACAAATGGTTGGCGAGTACGCGGATAAGAATGGTCTTGGTAAAATTAAAAAGCGGGGCGACCTCCCTTATGGCCACAAGACAAAGTACGACGCTTTCTCCGCAAAGCGGAAGCGGGAGTTAATCGGCCAGGTGCCGGGTAAGACATCGTATCAAGAGTGGTTAACCGGGCAGTCGCCAGACTTCCAAAACGAAGTGCTTGGCCCTACCCGTGCTGCCATGTTTCGAGATGGCCATATTACCTTGGACAAGTTTGTTGCGAGGGATGGCGATACCCTAACCCTAGATCAACTGAAGTCGAGGGGGTTACAAATACCCGACGATGCGTGACGATTTAAAAATACCGTGCCTACACTGGACGGGCTTAAATGGGGGATCCGGAAGAAACCCGGATAAAAATGGACGCCACTATGGTAACCTACCTCGCTACATAAGGGCATGGCCCCTTAACAAACTGGAGTGATTCCAATGCTTTTGAAACACCGCTATGAAAAGAAAGACGAAATCCCAGTAGAGTACCTCGGGTTGTTTACCGAGCAGGACGGGGCATGGGTCCTAACCGGCATTTCTGGGATCAAGACCCAAGACGACGTTGACCGGTTAACCGACAGCCTTCGCAAAGAACGCGAGGACCACGGCGAGGTTAAAAAGAAGCTGCGTAAGTTTAACGACCTGGAGCCAGACGACGTCTTCGCAAAGCTGGACCGGATTACGGAACTGGAAGCCGCTGCCGCAAATAAGATCGACGATACCAAGTTGAACGAAATGGTCGAGACCCGTATTAAATCCAGAACGGCCCCTCTGGAACGGCAGATCAAAGAATTGACCGACGATAGCGTGCGGCTTACCGGTGAAGTCGATACCTACAAGGGCAAAGAAACAAAACGAACTATCCACGACCAAATCCGTAAGGCGGCTGTTCAAGCTAAGCTGCGCGACACGGCGGTGGATGACGCCCTTATGATTGGTGAAAACGTATTCGAGCTGGATGACCGTGGGCGGGCCGTTACTAAAGATGGCGTCGGTATTACGCCGGGCCTAGCACCGGATGTATGGTTTACCGAAAATACCAAGGTGCGCCCACATTGGTGGCCTGAATCGCAGGGCGCTGGTGCGAAGGGCGGCAACGGGTCGGACGGGGCCAATAACCCGTTTTCAGCTGAAAACTGGAATATGACCGAGCAGGGCCAACTGTTTAAAGCGGACCCGGAAAAAGCGACGCAATTTGCTAAGTCCGCCGGTACCACTATTGGCGGTGGAAAGCCCGCTCGAAAATAAGTGTTGCCAGGAATATTTCTAATGGCTTAGAATAGGGGTAGCTTCTATGGTGGAGCTACCTTTTTTTGTATTTTGGCGCGGTCATGGGATTCGTCGCTTCTCGGTAAAGAAGACTAATTCAGCCTATTACATCCTGAGGAGGATACCATGGCTACCGGACCAATTACGCAACTCGCAGACGTTATCGTACCAGAAATGTTCAACCCTTACGTGCAGCAGCTTACCGAAGAAAAATCCCGCATCATTGCGTCCGGCGCTTTGGTACGTGACGGCGCTTTGGACGCGGAGCTCGCTGGCGGTGGTCTTACTTTCCACACCCCGTCTTTTAAAGATCTCGATAACGACGCTGACAATGTCGGCTCGGACGAAGCGGATGACCGTTACACCGGGGGCACTGCAAACAGCGTTCCGAAAAAGATTGGTACCTCGGAAGAAATTTCGGTACGCCTTTCTCGGAACCAGTCTTGGAGCTCCGCCGACCTGGCGTCTGCTTTGATCGGTACCGACCCAATGGACGCCATTGCTGGACGGATTTCCCAGTACTGGGCTCGTCGCCTTCAGGCGGCTTTCGTTGCGAGCATGAAAGGGGTGTTTGCGGATAACGCCGCGGCTCCTACGACTTCCGAGCACGTCCAGAATGACCTGACAAACGACGTATCTGGTACCGCCTACTCGGCTGGAGTTACTAACTTCAGCGCGGGCGCGTTCTTGGATGCCGCCGTCACGATGGGCGACAGCATGGATTCGCTCGGCCTCGTGTTGGTGCACTCCATCGTGTATAACCGGATGCAGAAAAATAACCTGATCGACTTCATCGTTGATTCGGAATCCAAGGTACGCATCCCGACCTTCCTTAACCGAGTGGTTGTTATGGACGACGGACTGCCGGCCACTTCCGGGGTATTCGAGTCCTGGATGTTCGGCGCGGGTGCTATCCGCTTGGGTATGGGTCAGCCAAAAACTCCGACCGAAACCAAGCGCGATCCTGATTCCGGTAACGGGTCTGGTTCCGAGATTCTGTACAACCGTACAGAGCTGTGCATCCACCCGGTCGGCCATAAGTTCGCGGCAACGGCTTCCAAGGGCGGCCCGTCCAACGCCGCTACCACCGGCAACCTAGCCGCCGCCGCTTCGTGGGCGCGGGCGTTCAGCGAGCGGAAGCAAATCAAAATCGCTCGTCTTATTACTCGGGAATTTTAATCGGGTAGTAGTTAAAAGCGGGGGGAGACCCCGCTTTTATCCCCATTTTGGAGAACGCGCAATGACTATATATCGCCGCTACATGCGCCACGCCACCTACGACCTGCTACGCCATAGCAAGAAGCTCTTGGCTTTTCTTGGTAACCAAGCCGCTCGCCTATCCGGGACCGGTGCTGGGACCGTCGTGACCTTTACTAATGCCACAAACCTCGTGAACCTGATAGGTCACGGATTCGTGGCTGGCGGGGGCCCTTTTGTATTAGAGAACGCTGGCGGCGCTCTGCCGACTGGTTTGGACGCCGCTACGCTGTACTTCGTCGGGGTACCCAGTGTGGACACCCTTACGTTACACATCACCTCCGATGCGGCGATTGGTGCCAGCAACGAGGTGGCTTTTTCTACCGACGGCACGGGGACGACCCAGATTTTAAAAGGGGCCGACGAGCTGACGGTTTTTGACGCCATGAATGATGGCGCTTACTCGGCCGCTGGGATTATGCTAGTTACCGATATTGATACTTTGTGAGGACCCAGAAATGAGCGAAAAGATTAAAGCGGCCCTGACCGCGCTAGACCCGAAGAACGACGCCCATTGGACCACCGATGGGCTCCCCCGTTTGGACGTAATGAAGGAGCTTCTCGGTGAAAATGTGACCCGGGAGGCCCTTAGTAGTGTCGCTAAGGGGTTCACTCGTACCTCGCCAGTAATCGAGACCCCCGCACCGTGGGCGCCGGCAGCACCGATTGCCACGCCAGAAGTAGCAACTGCAAAACTGGGAGACGCTACTACGGAGGAGGCAGATGCCGCCGAAGCCGCCGAGAGTCTTGTTCTGGAAGAGCTGGAGGAGGCAAAAAAGGTACACGAGAAAAGTAGGCTGCGCCTTCAGCTGGCTCTTAAGGCTTACGACACGATTGTGGATCACAAGGAACAAGACGCCAAGTCGAGTGGTGGTATGACCGATATTCAATTGTTTCAAAAGGCCCAAGCGAAGGAACGAGAAGGGCTCGCCGGGCGGCAGGCTCGGCTGAAAGATATGATCAACAACATGGATATCTAATGGCCGGGGGCTATGCCCCCATTTTTTTTTAAAGCAGGTGAAAAATGGCTTTTATTGTAGAAGACGGCACCATCGTGGACGGGGCTACCTCTTACGTGGCGGAAGCCTTTTCCGACGCCTATTTCACCGACCTTGCAGTTGCCGAATGGACTGACGCTACGCCCAGCGCCAAAAAGGCGGCGCTCGTTAACGGGTCCGAGTATGCCTCCTTGCGATGGGGCCGCATCCTATCCGGGGTCAAAATGATTTCTACCCAGCCTCTGGAATTTCCTCGATACCGTTGTACCGACGTAACCGGCGGGTCGACCGCTTTGGTACCTGTCGCATGGAAACAAGCGATCTGCAACTACGCGTTACAATACCTCCAAAACGCTTTATACCAATCCACCGACGTAAACGATACCCGGCAAGTTCAAAGCAAGTCGGTTACCATCGGTCCTATTAAAACCGCCACCACGTTTACCCAGAAAACGGTACCACGTTTTCCAAAGGCGGATCGTCTGGCTAGCCGTTATGTCTATGCCGTTAGCCAAGTGATAAGGAATTAATCGTGGCCGCTTCGGACGCTTTTTACAATGGCCTTATACCCGAGATAACCGGGCTCCTCGCCGAGTACGGGACGACCTTTACCGTGAGGGCGGCTCCTATTTATAACGATGCCACCATGAGGTCAACGTTGGGAACGGAAAGGGCGGTTAAAGGGGTTATTGTGGACAGCGCCACAAAGAACAACCTGGCGAGTCAAATATACCCGGTCGGCGAAGCGTCCCAAGGGTGGTTTACCACACGGGGCCTTATCCTGGAGCCAGCGGCGAATTTACAACCAGAAGACGAGGTCCTGGTCGATGGCCAGTGGTTTCCGGTCGGCAAGACGAGCCCACTTAAACCGGCCGACGTGACCTTGCTTTACATTGTGGCCCTATCCAAATGAGCTTTTCCAGAAGTTTAAGGCTGTTCCATGGTAGGACCCTGACTAAATTTAATAAGGTACGAGCCTTGGCGGCACTGGATATTTTTAGTTCTATTATTATCGCAACGCCGGTCGATAAGGGGCCGCTGCGCAATAACTGGTTCGTTTCTCTTAACACGGCCGTCGGCACCGCCAATCCAAACGACACCGGTGGAGGTGGCCAGGAAAAAGTAAACGAGATTACGGCGAAAGTCGAGGGCTACGACGACCCGTTTGACGACATTTTATTTATCAACAATTTAAAGTATGCGGGGGCGATAGAATACGACGGCCATTCTTCGCAAGCTCCGGGCGGCATGGTTCGAGTAAACACCTCTCGTTGGGATCAGGTGGTAAGACAGGCGTTGAGGCGGGTTAGTTATGGCGACTAGGTATTTTGATATTGAAAAGGCCTTACTGGATGGCCTTCGGGTGGTCGATGCGGTTACTCCGATGGAAACGCCGAACAGCCCTATCTCGTCGAAACCGGAAGGTCTTTGGTTAAAAGTTTATAATGGGAGGACCGGAACCGTTCCGATAACCCTAGGCGTAAACGGCGAAGACGAGCATAGGGGGTTTTTACAAGTAGATATTAATTACCCGCAAAACCAAGGGTCTGGCTTAATTTTAGAAAAAGCCGATGAAATCGCTAGCGCCTTTCCAGCGGGGCAAGCCTTGCTATATAATGGCCAGGAGGTCATTTTAAAGGGTACGTCGGTAAGTGGGGGTCGCTACGCAGGCGGCTACTATAGAGTTAGTGTTAGCATTTACTACTATGCTAGGACTGCACGAACAGTTTAGGAGATAAATGTTATGGCCAATGGTAGCCGTCACGCGCTTTTCAGCGCACCAGAAAGTACGTATGGAACGCTCCCTACTAGTCCAGCCTTGGACGCGGTGCGTTTAACTTCGTGTACCCTTGGTCTATCCAAGGATAGTCTAGAATCCGCCGAGATTCGTTCCGACCGGCAAAAGGCGGACTTCCGCCTTGGCGCTAATCAGGTAAACGGAGAAATAGGCTTCGAGCTTAGCTATGGGTCGTTTGATCAGTTCCTGGAAGCCGTTTTGATGGGTACTGGTTGGGAAACGGGGGCTCCGCTAGTCGGCACGGACCAAGTCAAAGCTGGCGTAGTTCGTCGATCGTTTACCATGGTTCGGCACTTCTCGGATATCCTAACAGCGGACAAACCGTACTATATTTTCAGCGGCGTAGAAATCAATAGCTTGACGCTGAGCATAGCGGCTAGCCAAATGATTACCGGGACCATGAGCGTAGTCGGTAAAGGGCAGACCGTAGCGGCCGACCTGACCGCGCTCGGCACCCCGACCTACGCCCCCGAGTCCACCACTTCGCCTTTGGATTCCTTTACTGGAACGCTGGACGAGGGTGGAACCACGATTGCGGTAGTGACCGAAATAGCGCTGGACCTCCAGAATGGGGTGGAGCCCCGTTATGTAGTCGGCAGTAAAGAAACCATTAAGCCTTCCGACGGTCGATCCAACCTAACCGGTACGGTTAGCGCTTATTTTGAAAACTCGGACCTCGTTGAAAAGTTCGTCAACGAAACCGAGTCTAGCCTAACCCTGATCCTACCAGACGCAGCGGGCAATAGCATTAAAGTTATCATCCCGCGCATCAAGTACACCGGTGGCAAACCCGACGTTAGCGGTGAGGGCCCGATTATCCTGTCCATGCCATTCCAAGCGCTATTGGACAGCGCTAGCGGCACCAACATCACTATCGAAAGGACGCCGGTGTAACCTTTAACCACAAATAGGCGAAGGACCCAGACCTATGGAAATGAAAGATTTTTATACACGTGAAGTATCGAATACGGGGAAGCGAGTTCCCCTATATCGTCCAGACGGTACTCTGTCGGACGAGCACTTTGTTATCCGAGGAGTCGACTCTGACACCTTTCGCCGGGCGGATTTAAACGCTAAGCGGAAAATGATGGAGGCGGGGAACCTACTAGACGACATCGAACGGGCAGACGTGGTCGCCGTTATAGAACGAGAGCTGGTATCCTCTCTGGTCGTCGAATGGTCGTTCCCTCAGGAGTGCTCCCCTGAAAACGTGTCTCTGTTTTTTAAGGAGGCTCCACAGCTGCAAAAAATGGTTAACGTGTTGGCGGCGCAAAGATCGTTTTTTTTCGAGAAAGAGTTGAAGCCCTCGTCCACTGGGTTGAAGAAGACACGAAGCTAAATCTCCCGGTAAAGGGAAGCAAGCTCTCGCTTCGACGCCACTTGGAACAGGTCCACAAGGCGACGGGTGTTTTACCTAAGCCCCTCGCCGAGCTTCCGAGGTTTCCGGAAGACATCGGGTACTTGTGGGAACTATACAACGAAGTTCGGACGGAAGCCGCCCTGACGTACACCGAGGTCGCTAGCTGGTTACAAGTAACCGGGGTGCAACTCGAAGGGTGGGAGGTTCGAGTTTTGAAGTTACTAGACCGCGTGGTCTTAAAGGTGGCGAGGAATGGCTGACGAGTTAGCAAGTTTACAAATTCGTATTAGATCCCTTGAGGCCGAGGTCGCAGACCGGCGTTTGCGAGGACTCTCAGAAACCGGAAGAAGGACCGAACGTGTAACCGATGGGTTGACTCGGTCTTTCCTACGGTTTGCCGGGCCAGCCGCTATAGTGGCCGGTACGATTGCCGCTTTAACTAAAACCATATCATCGACCCGTACTTTTGAAGTCCTGAATGCTCAGTTAATAACAGCGACTGGGTCCGCTGAGAACGCTGCGACTGCCTTTAAGGTCCTTCAGGACTTCGCCTCTAACACCCCCTACGATTTAGCGCAAGTAACCGACAGCTTTACTAAATTGGTTAACCTTGGCCTTACACCATCCGAGCGTGCCTTAACCAGCTACGGTGATACCGCCTCCGCCATGGGTAAGGACTTAAACCAACTTATTGAAGCGGTGGCTGATGCCGCCACCGGGGAATTTGAACGCCTAAAAGAGTTCGGTATTCGGGCGAGTAAGCAAGGTGACGAAGTATCTTTCACCTTTCGAGGGGTCACGGACACAGTCGCTTTTAACTCGGCCGAGATCGAGTCTTACCTGATGAAACTTGGCGAAAATAACTTTGCCGGGGCGATGGCCGCACGAATGGCCACGCTTGATGGCGCCATTTCCAACCTTGGCGACGAATGGGAAAAGTTGTGGATGACCGTCGGACAGGCCGGGGTCGGCGACTTGGTCGAGACGCAGGTGCACAGAGCTACCGACGCCTTGTCCGATATGACCGCCATGGTCGCTTCTAAGCAACTTGCCGGTTATGTGGACGCTTTAGGAAATCGCTTTTTGCGGGTCGCAGACGACGTTATTACTATGGTGGAGATTAACGACACCGCAGTAACCGGCTGGCTAGATAAATGGGTGACCGATACCGATGACGCCATGGACATCCTTAAATCGTCTTTTTTCGAGTTCCCGGAAAATGTTAAAGCGATGCTGGATTTGGCCTATGTTGAATTCCAAGCCTTTGATAAAAAGATGGGGGTAGTAGAGGACCTAATTCTGGACCACCTAGATTTCACTACCTTCTGGAAAGACCCTCTACGAATTGGCCCGGGCGCTGCCTACGACAAGGCTATGACCACAATAGCAGACGGACGTACCGCCGCTATTGCCACGGTTTTAAAAGAAAGGGAAGCCTCCCTAAATGCGTTTAATGCAGATATTAGCGCTGCCGACGCCGCACGGGCCGCTTACGACAAAGCACAAGCGGCAAGGGCTGGCTTATCCGGGGACGCTTTGGCGCCCTTTAAAATCGAGCCCGGCAGTGGGGACTCCGGCGGCAGCGATGGGGCGGTAACCGCGATAGACAAGAAAATTGCTAAGCTACAAGATGAAGCGGACATGGCGTGGGCCGTCGGCACCCAACTGGAAATGCTAAAACTGCATAGCGAAGGCGCTTCCGACGCCCAGATTATGTTAGCGCAAAACGCCTACGCAACCATAGACGCCATGGCGGCGTTGGATGCCGAATTGTCCGCCCAAGCGGATACTAACGAGGCAGCCGCTGGAATCGCCGCCTCGCTGAAAAGCGAAGAAGACCAGATTACCGCGTCCTACCAGCGTCGCCGGGAGATCATTTTAGACAGCACTCGGATGTCCGAAGACGAGCGCCATACCGTTTTAAAAGACCTGGAAGCTCAATACCAAGAAGATTTGTTAACGGCAAACGACTCCTATTGGGCGAAATGGCTACAAGGGGCCGAGTTAGCTTTGACCGACTTTAAAGAGTTGGCGGGTTCGACCATTGAGGCCTTTTCCACCGGTTTTGGTAATGCGTTTGAATCTGTGATCCTGGATTCGCAAAGTACCGACGAAGCGTTGAAAGGGTTGCTGCGCAGCCTTTTGCGTGGGACCGTTAACTCCCTTGGACAAATGACGGCGCAATGGTTGGCATTTCAGGCGCTGAAAATGGCTGGCATCACCGCTGAGACGGGCGCTGTCGTGGCGGCCGAGGCCACCAAAGCCACGGCCAGCGTGGCCGCGACCACTACCGCGGCTACCGCCAGCGTGGCCGCGACCACCACCACCACTACCGCCCAAGTCGCCGCGGCCGCCACTACGGCCACGGCCTGGTTGCCAGCGGCGCTGGTGGCCTCGATTGGTTCGTTCGGTGCTGCAGCGGTGGTCGGCGGCGCTGCGCTGATCGCTGCTTATGCGCTGATCGGTGGCTTCAAGGAAGGCGGCTACACCGGGGACGCCAGCGAGAACGCGATAGCCGGCGTAGTGCACGGAAAAGAGTTCGTGGTAGACGCCGACACCACCCGCCGAATTGGGGTTAGCAACCTCATGCAGATGACTGGAATGGCGCACGATGGCATCGACAAGGTCCCAAGGGAAGGTACTTGGCTCCTAGGCAAGGGTGAGCGAGTAACCGGGGCTCCGCTTAACCAAGACCTTACCACTTTCCTCCAACGGGAAAACACCAAAGCGCGTCAGGAAGAAGCGCCTACCAAGCAATCCGGAAATGGGGCCGCTACTAGAGGCGGGGACATGAACCCAACCGTAGTAATGCAGCTAACCGCCGGGGTCCCGGAAGCAGTCCGCCAGGAGATCGTGCGCTTAATGCCGCAAATAACCACGGCTGCTCTTTCCGCTATGCGACAAGCTATTTCGGAAGGCGGCGATATGGCTAGGGCCGTCGGTCGTAAATAAACCGGGTGCGGGCCTCGCATTAAATACATTACAATCGTTTATGGGCGACGACCTACGACCCACTTTAAATGGAGATATTTATGTACAATTCCAGTAAACCATGGTGGAAATCAAAAACGGTAATTGGCGGCTTGGTAGCGCTAGTGGCCGTTATCCTGCAAAGCACCGGATTTGATTTTGGCATGGCTGACCAGCAGCTAGTTACCGACGGTATACTAGAAATGGTGGGTGGTGCCGGGGCCGTGCTTGCGGTATACGGACGAGTGAAAGCGACCCACGCTATTTCACCCATCGTAAAGAAAACAAAGAAGGAGTAAGTTGTTTATGGCCACCTTTATGCGCAAAAGTAATAGCTGTCTAATCCTATTTTGTATCTTTTTTGCATTCCTAATGTTCGTATTATTTCCGAGAGTCGCGTTTAGTCAGGCGATTTCCTTCGGGACCGTCGAAACAACGGTCACGTGGACCCATCCTGCTACCCGGGTTAACGGGGACGCCCTGCCAGTCGTGGAAATAGACCACTACGTAATCGAAACCGTCGTTCGAGATAAGGCAGAAACGGTCATTGTGGACAGAGGGGACACGGCGACTTTACCATCGACCACGACCCTGGAATCACAGGTCCTGGTTTCCCCCGACCCGGTATTGCTATCCTATCGAATAAAAACGGTAGATATATACGGGTTGGAAAGCGAGTGGTCGGATCCGGCGACAAAAGAAGAAATAGTCGGACCAGACAGTACCGCCATCCCAATAAAGATTTACATTGAAATTAGTGTGGCGTGTAGCAGCGGATGTACTATTATCCCGGTCCCAACAACCCAGTAAGGAGTTATCCGGATGGCGTTTTCCATAAGCGATTTTGGTACCGACGAGATTGTAGTTCCTAACCAAGCAGCGACGATAACGGTTAGCGGCACGATCACTACTACCGTTGGCTATGTCAAACTGGAAAACGTGTCCGGTACCATAATCGCTGCCCAGACTATAACCGGTTGGGATGATACGGCGAACACCATCGACATCCTAGTTCAGCAACGCAATCTTCGATATGGGGATGCCGATAGCCTTTTGCGGGTTACCCTCGCCGATTACGCCACACAGACCTTGGCCGGTATTACGCTTAACCCAGAATCCGGGGTTAGCTACCAAAACCTGGTCTCCCCCGGCACCGGGGCGGGTACCATAAGCGCCTTACTTGGCGTAGTTCTGCTGGACGGGTCCCAAGTAGCTTGGCGGGATATCAATTCTCTAGGCGTGGCGATTGCGGCAGACGGTGCCGTGACCGGTACCCCGGGTCCATTTTATGTAAAAACTTGGGACCCTGCTACACAGGTGTGGTCATCTTACGTACTAGCGGACTCCAGCGCGCCAGGCTTCGACCTAAGCATGATTGGCCCAATAGTCGGGTTTCCATCTATTTACCCAGATTCATTTGATGTCGAGGTTATGAGAAAACAAACCGAGTTTCAAAGCGACCTGAGCGGGGTTATAACCACGGCGGAGTTACCTGGTACTCGGTGGAAATTTACCTTGCAGTTCGGTAAACGCGGTGGGCGCGAGGCTCGGACGCTTTCGGCTTTTCTCATATCCCTGCGAGGCATGGCCGGACGCTTTAATATTACCGTTGCCAACTTCGCACCACTAAACGGAACGGCCTTGGGGTCCCCAACGGTAAAGGGGGCCAACCAAACGGGGAACGCCTTGGTTACCGACGGGTGGCAATCGGGTCAACTAGAGGCGTTAGCCGTCGGGGACTACTTTTCCGTAAACGGGGAATTAAAAATGGTAACCTCGCCAACCGTGCCAGACGGTACCGGGACGGCTGTTATCCAGTTCGAGCCATCGCTTCATCAAGCGCCACCAGATAACGGCCAAATTATTACGCAGCAGCCGTCTTGTCGGGTCAAGCTAGTTAAGCCGTTTAGTTTTTCGCTGACTAGTCCAGTTCTTTATGGTATAACAGTAGACGCAGTGGAGGCCATTGATGCCTAAAAGATTTAGTCAAGAATTTATAGACGCCGCTAGCAAGCCACATGTTGACTGGATTTATTTATGCCGCTTGGAATTTGACTCCGGGACCTTGGCGTTTTGCAGTCTTACGCATACTTTCCGTTATGACGGGGTCGACTACGTTGGGCGAGGTACGCTAGGTAATGTTTCCAAGTTACAGGAAAATAATAAGCTAGACCCCATTCGCTTTCAGGTACGTCTAGCTGGCGTAGACCCCATAATATTAGAAGCGGTTTTAAACGAGCCGTATATTAACCGCCGAGCAGTTTGCTACTTAGGGGTCCTCGGAGAAGACGGTCAATTAGAATGCGACCCGGTAATCTACTTTAAAGGTACCATGGACCAGCCGACGTGCGAGCATGGCAAGACCGGTATGATAGAGGTTACCGTTACAGACGAAAGCGCGGACTGGACTCGTGTGCGGTCCGAGCGGTACACCGATCAGGACCAGCAAGCCGTGTACCCCGGTGATAAGGGTTTCGAGTTTGTATCCAGTATAGCCTCTAAAGAGGTTATATGGCCCGCTTCCACCTTCTTCGATAAGTAAGGAATAATGTATGGGTTTCTTCAGTAGTGCGTGGAGTAGCGTTAAAGACGCCTTTAGCGATGTAGGAGACGCACTTGGAAGCGCAGTCGAGAGCGTCGGGGACGCCTTCGGAGACTACTGGGACTCGGCGGCCAACTTCCTGACCTTGGGGCTTTATGACAAAGTCGGCGAGTGGATTGGCGACCTGTTTTCGATGCCGACGCCACCATCCCCGTCCGAATATTTATCCGACCGTAAAAATACCGTCCGAGCGCCCGCTAGCAGCCGAGCCGTAGTATACGGGTCCGCTCGGGTAGGGGGCCAAATTGTTTACTTGGAGTCCTCTGGAGCTGACGATAAATACCTGCATTTAATAGTCGTGTTCGCAGCCCACGAAAGCAGAAGGATCCAAGCGATTTACTTTGGCGATGAAGCGGCCGCCACCGAGATTAGCATTGGGAGTAAAACGTACACCATAGCTTCGGAGTACGCCGGGCTTTTGGACGTTCACGTGGAACTCGGTGACCAGACGTCGGTCGATGCCGGGATGTTGGCCATGATCCCGGATAACTGGACCGTTAACCACAAGCTGCTTGGGCAAACCTACGTATACCTGCGGCTTACTTACAACAAGGACGCCTATAACGGCATTCCTAGAATTTCTGCTCAGGTCGATGGTAAAAACGACGTGTATGACCCGGCGACCGGGGTTACGGGTTGGACGGATAATCACGCTGCGTGTACCCGCGACTACATGATATGGGCGCGGGGCTACAACCTGGACGTGGCGGACCTGAACGAGGCATCGTTTCTCGAAGGAGCGCAAATCTCCAACGAGGTACCGGCCACCTCGGGCGTTAAACGCTACACTGTAAATGGTACCTTTAAAATCAATACTCGTCCTCCCGCCATTTTGGAGGACCTATTAAGGGCCGGGGCGGCGACCTGTGTAAATGCGCAAGGCTCCTGGTACTATATCGCTGGTGCGTATAAGGCTCCCGACACCGACGCTTACTACACCCCAGATGATTTGGTTGGCGCTATATCCTTTGCAGCAGGGGCGCCCAAAAATGAGCGAGTCAATTATGGTAAGGGGGTATTTATATCGCCAGACCATAACTATGAGCTGGTCGATTTTGTCCCTATCGCAATCAATAACTATATTGCGAAGGACGGCGAGGTCCTGGAGCAGGACTATTCCTTCCCGTTTACTAATGCCGGGACGATGGCTCGACGTTTAACAAAAATCTACATAGAGAAGAACCGCTATGGGCTTTCCGCCACCATTACCGGGCGCCCCTATATGTTTAAACATAAGGTTGGTGACCGCATAGGTCTAACCGTCCCGTCCCTCGGGTGGTCGCGTCGGGTTTTCCGTGTCGAGGCTATTCCGAGTTTTGACCCAATGGCGGGCATTAACTTTCGCCTTCGAGAGGACGTAGCCGATATTTATGATTGGTCCGAAGGCGAGGAGCTGGCAGTTCCGGTCCCGGCGCCAGTCAACCTTCCGAATCCGTATTCATTACTACCGCCGACTGGCCTTAATATTAGCGAGGCGCCCTATACTGACTCTAACGGGGTGCTACGGGTAAAAGTGCAGTTTTCCTACGTCGCTGGGTCGTTGGCCGCCTCTGCCTTTAATGTCGAGGTTAAGCTAACCTCGGATACTGGTTGGCGTCGTGTGTTTTCAAACTGGTCCGATACTACCGCCACCATATTCGACCTGGAACCGAGCACCTTTGATTTCCGCGTCCAAGGGATTAACGCTATCGGTACCCGTTCGGATTGGGCGTCTATTACCTCGACCGTTGATAGCCTAACTTCAAGTGCGGTTACTGCTGTCGGTTTGTTTGAGCTTACCAATACGCCAAAAGACCCAGATGCGATCTTTAGCACTGTCGTTGTTAACGTGGGTGCGCCGGCAGATCCAGACTTTGACTACGCCACTATAGAGTATAGAAAATCTGGAGATCCTAGCTGGACGCTTATAGGGCCAACAGATCAGAACCTGGCTGCGAGGTTTGTCACTAAGTCAGACGGGCTGACGTATCAATTCAGAGCTTTCTCTGTGTCCGTAGTTGGGATTAGGTCATCAGTCTCGGTATCTAATTCTATTACTATTTCAAACACTACTGACTTTGAGCAGCCGGATATTTGGGACTTGATTGCTGTTCCTCCGGTACATGGCCTTGAGCTTTTCGCACAGGGTAATGATTCCGAGTTCGGCGGTAAAGACGCCAAGTTTGAATGGAGAAAGACAACCATATCCCAGTGGCTGCCCATTGGGGGCGAGGGGTTTGCCGGGGCTTCTGGCGGCAACCTTGACCAGTATTTCAGGGACTATCAAGTCGAAGTATGGGCTGACAATAAGATTGTAAGGACAGAATTTATATTCGATCCTTCCTATGTCTACGCCTTCGAGAAGAATGCGGAAGACTACCGGCGAGAGAATAGCGAGTCAGGCGCGTGGAGAGAGTTCCAGCTAAGGGTCTATTGCCGTAGCCGTGCCGGTGGAATCAGCGAGTCGCCGGCAGTACTGGACGTATCGAACACAGCCCCCGACCCATTATCAGCCCTGTCAGTCGTGCCAGGCTTCAGCGTTATCGAGATCAGTTACCTGAGGCCGGATGACCTGGATTTTGCAGGCGTTGATATCTGGCTCAGCGAAACCCAAGGCTTTGATCCTGATACCACAGCACCAGTGGCAACCGTCTCTGATAATAGCTATGTAGTCTCCGGGCTTACAGATGGAACATTGTACTATGTACGGCTTCGCCCGTTCGACCTGTTCGGGCGCACCGGCACCAACACCAGCGCAGAGTTTTCAGTCACAACGAAAACAGCACAAGACCTTAGTGGCTTGTCTGGGTGGGCTTATGAGGTTGATCCGGTAAATCGAACCTTCATTCAAGACAACATCGAAGGCGGCGCGATTGATCTTGGAGACCCTGTAGTCGGCGGGCAACTAGGGACTGCTAAGCTGGCGGATCTTTCGGTAGAGGCCGGTAAGCTAGCGGAAAGCAGCGTCACTGCAACCAAAATTGCAAACCTCGCAGTAGGAACAGCGGCGATAGACACGGCAGCAGTCACCAATGCGAAGATTGCCAACCTAGCCGTTGGAACAGCCCAGATACAGGACGCATCAATACAGTCTGCCAAGATTGGTGATGCTCAGATAACGAATGCCAAGATTATTGACCTAACTGCATCCAAGCTAACGGCTGGAACAATCAACGCAACTGAGACAATCACAGCAGAAGGCTTAATCCGATCTGTTGATAATATAAACACACCACAATATCAAACAGGGATTGGCCCACTCACTATTGATGGAACAACCTACCTCATGTGGGGGTACAACGCGGCAGGCGCTGTTGGTGATAAGTTGCGGTTTGGTATTGATGAGATTGGCAATGCATATTTCCGTGGTGACTTGGAAGCATCCAGCTTCACCAACACTGAGTTGACGATAGATTCCGCGGGCAATGTGACCAGCACAGGGACATTCAGATTTGGGGGTGTGTCTGACAACTTCATCAACTTCAACGGAACGCAGCTTGAGATAGATACTGATAACTTCAGTGTTGATGCCGCTGGCAATGCTTCGTTTAGTGGGGATGTCGTCGCTTCTGACGTTAGGTCTGGAAAGACTTCACTGATTGACACAACTGCCGGTTATTATCTTGACAATTCGGGAAGCCTTGCTATTGGCGATGCAAGTGTATCATTATCGTTCGATAATACAGGTCTTACTATGAATGGTGGCGTTATAAAATCAGCAGATGGTAAATTTGTAATAGACCTAGTTAACAAGTTTATCAGTATAGAGGTGTAGCTCATGGCAAAGAGAATGTACGCTGATACCAACAAAACAGTTATCTATCAAAACAACAATGCGGTGATAGACAACCCGTTGGGGGATATCAACAATGTGTTCTTCCACAGCATATTCGACTACTTAGCCATACAAAATAAGGTTCGGACAAATGTTACGATACCAAGTAGTGCGGGGGGTACGTTTAACCAATGGGATATTATAAACGCATTCGCTCATGGTTTATCATATAAGCCAACCGTGGGAGCTTACATAAACAATACTGGGATACAAGCGCCCATTGTGGGTACGTTCGTTTACTCAATGGAAGAAGGTTCAGGCGGCACACAGATACAACAACTATATGCAGTGTCTAATGATACTCATGTTGGCATACTGTATGGCAGAACTGCAAAGCCCGCCACCAGCCTACCATCGTTCGTATTGGACGTTACATTCTTCGTATATGAGGAAATTCCATGACGCTTTATGTAGATGCGGATACGTTTACGGCTGGAGATAGCTTTGACTCTAATAAGGTTTATACGCGCCAAAGTAATGAGGCCGCATTAGACAAGTTTTACCTTCCGACAAATGAGACAACGACAATATTTCTAGGTGGTAATGCTGATAACTTTGCGTATGTGTTCAACGCCTTAGCCTGGTCTAAGGGAGTAAATGTCAACATGTTTTCATCAGCTTTATATTCGTGTACAGATGAATGGGGCACCCCAACATCAACAGATAGCTTTGTAGCTGCAAATGATAAGATCGAGATTAACAAAAATGGGCGCCTTGCCTTCGGTACGGGTAACTCTATGCCCCACATATACTCGAAAGAGTCGGGTACAGTCTCGTTTCCCGCCCGCGCCCCTGATGCACAGGCAGCAGAAATATTTACAGATGTTGCAGTGTTGGCGACTGGGAAACTTCCTCAGACAGATTTCGTTTTTGTCCAAGCTGAGTATACAGCTCCCGCTTACTTGAGTGGTTATAAAATAAACTTCGACGGGACGTCATCACCGTACTCCGTACAGCAAGGTTTCTCAGGAGGTCTTGAGCTCTGGGTGGCGCACTCACTTCTTGACTTCTCGGTAAATAGCTCTGGTCAACTAATAGTGACTAACCGTTGGTTTAACCAGTCATCAGCCGGACAAAACATACCAGCGATCAACTTCTCATACACTGTGTATCTTGGCTTATTCAACTAACACCACAAAGAATTAAAGGGAGCAAGCTAAATGCAATACAAAACAGGCACAGCAAGCGTCACAAACGGCTCCGCTGTCGTAACAGGCTCTGGCACGGCATGGTTGGCCAACGTAAGCATAGGTGACGGGTTCGTTATCGCGGGAATCCCCGCTCCCTACACCGTCTCTGCTGTCGGCACAGACACACAGATCACCCTGTCTGCACCGTGGGCCGGCGCCAGTGCTTCTGGCTCAGTCTATGCCGTGTTCAGGGACTTCACGACCAACGAGAATCTGCCTGAGCTGTCGAAAGGCGATATTGAGACAGCTACTATCTGGACTAGGGCGTTAAGGCTTGTTGATGCGCTCGTTGGCGCTGCAACGACTACTAGCAGGGGGACGGTCGAGCAGGCCACCACTCAAGAGGCATTAGACGCAACAGCAGACAAATATCCTGATGCAGCTGGGGTTCATGCGGCTGCTGAGGTGGTGGTAGCGGCTCACGTTGCAGGGAGTGACCCTCATACGCAGTACGTCCCAAAAGCCACAGCCGAGCAGGAATTGCAGGAATACTTTGAACCACGGAGGTCCGGCAACGTGGTATGGAACCAAACGTCAGACACTTTTAGTCGGGAAGGTATGTCCACAGGAGTCACGCCGATTCATGAACGGATGCGGCGATGCCTGCTGAATGATGATGGTACGGTGAACTATTACCTTAGCCTGAACGACTCAACGCTGAAAGCCGACGGGACTGCTGCCGTTCTGGACGGTACCGATGGTCAGGTGATGGTCGAGATTCCTAAGTGCTACGTCCGAGTTTCCACGTTATTTAACGGTGACATTAAGCGGGAGATTAGTGATTACCCCCGGTCGGGCTTCGTGCTGCACCCTGCGTTCGCTATTGGCGGTGTGTTGGCTCACGATCCCGCGCTGGACATGTGGTACTACCAAAATCCAACCGGGGAGAAGTCAGCCACTTACCTCGGTGCGTATCAAGCCAGTGTGTATGACACCAGTGGACTGGCTTATATTGATGGCCTGAACCTGGACAATAACGACGCTAGGGTGGACTACGCAGCCGACATTCTGGGCTCCGTGTCCGGCCAGTATCCAATGGTCGGTGTCACTCGGTCACAGACGCGACAATTGGCCAGTAACCGGGGCTCCAGTTGGTCGCAGATGACGTTCTGGCAATGGTCGCTGGTGAAATTGTTGTTCTTCGTAGAGTACGGTGGCTTTGACGGTCAGGCTCTGTTAGCAGCCGGTAGTGCCAGTGTAAGTACTGGGTATTCGGCTTCATCGTCCGTCCAGACCGATTCACCCCACTCAGCTGCCGGTAAGTCCAATATCGTTGGTAACGGCTCAGGTGGTGTTGATAGCAGCACCCGAGACACTGCATGGATGAGCTACCGGGGAATCGAAAACTTCTGGGGTAACGCATGGCAGTTCTGCGACGGTTTTAACGTCAACGACTGGATATGGTATGTCAGTAATGACCCTGGTACCTTTACCGATGATACGGCTACCGGGTACAACCAACTCGGTGTAGCTGCACCGGCGTCAAACGGGTACATCCGGAATGTGCAGCACAACACCCTTGGTGATGTCTTAGCCGACTCGAGTGGTAATTCATCTACCGCGTTTGCCGATTATTACTACCAGAATCCAGGATGGCGGGGGGCCCGTGTGGGTGGTCACGCCTCGTATGGTGCGCTTGTCGGTCCGTCTTTTGTCCTTGTGAGTAGTTCCTCGGGCGTTCGGTATCGGTACGTCTCCGGGCGGCTTGCTTACTCCAAAAATCAATAATCCATTAAACAGCTAAGGAGACTGAT
>Ga0314771_100052_pt1 | contig 55667 bp, 48 predicted proteins | sample MetaGCB42018_FD_204522 | JGI IMG/M metagenome (GOLD analysis project Ga0314771, IMG submission 204522) | Cryopeg brine microbial communities from Beaufort Sea near Barrow, Alaska, United States - CB4 2018 | ecosystem: Environmental > Aquatic > Marine > Coastal | place: USA: Alaska | collected...
AAATCCCATCGAGAAGAAATGGGCTCAAGTGAAGTTTCTACGTCAAGGATGGATGGAAAATGACTTATCTAAATTGTTTTATGATGTTCATCCAAAACATAACTCTTTTATGGTGCAGTGACTATAGCATCGTTAACGAGGGTTCAAGATTATTAGTGTGCTGAATAAATATCGATAATGATTAGATATAGGTAGTAGCAAAAAAAGGTGCTAACAATATATAAGACATATTGTTAGCACCCTTTTTGGGTTCGGAAATTTACTCAGGTGAGTTTGTCAAAATTAGGGTTTGATGAATTCCTTTCATTAGTGATTTCCTTTTTTGGTATTTTAAGGACTCTTTTTTGTTTATCCGATCAACACAGTAATATTACGTTTTCCTTTAGGGTAAATAGCCATCCGTAAGTTTAAGCATACTTTTTAGAACACCATTATCTAGTTGAGCAAATGCAATGGGTTCGTATGAATCATTGTTCGAACTTCACTTTGTGTGATACCATTTATTAATATTTCATCTATAAAATTACTGAAAGCTTCTACAATCGGAATATGGTGTGCTTGCCCATAATCGGTGACCATAACACAAGAACCAACCCCAAGAATTTTAATATTTTCAGCCATTTCTGCTACTGTTAAATTATTAAAATCTGACGAACAAGCTAAATAACATTTCTCAATAATTGCTCCTTGATATACTAGGTCTTTTTGAACCTCAAAAGGAATACGAGCAATACCCAGATCGGCATGCTGAATTAAAATCTTATCTATCCCATGTAATTTTGCTTCTCTAACAAGAATGCATACTTCTTTAACAGATAAGTGCCCTGTTGATAAAATAGCATTCGAAGATGCTATTAATTCTAATATTTCATGCACATGTATCTTTAATTTGTCATTGTCATCAAGAATTTCGATGCCATAACCTTGCTGGGAAAGCATATTACTATTCTTAAAAAGATTTGTTTTCCTTTCTTCAAAATAATTTTGATGTTGTTTTGATGAAAACGTGGGCATCCAGATAATTTGTGCACCAGATTGAATAGCAGCATCTACAGTAAATGGGTTAAGTCCCCCGCTGAAATGATTTAGTACTAAACCACCTATAACCTTAACGTCTTCTTGCTTTAAATTTAACAAAGTAGCTCTGTCGTAAGTCTGTGATTCATGTGACTTGATGACAATGCTATGCATTTTTGCTTGTTTAGCATCTTCAAGCAGTTCCCAATCGTTTTGCTTTCTTGGAAATAGGCTGGGACTGGAATGACAATGCATTTCAATCGCGCCTTCGAGTAGAGGGTTGTAAGTGGCCATATTCATCACCTTTTTATTAAAAAAACTTTAAACTATGCTATGCCAAGAGCACGTAGGATATTCATGACACCCAGATAAATAGCGAATCCTACAGCGAAAATCCCAAGAATATTTGTTGTTGGTTTATTTCTAAATTTTCCAGCAATTGATTTTTTGTTAATTAAATAAAATATGAAAATGGCTGTGATTGGTAACAACATGCCATTAACGGACTGCGCCATAATAATAGTCCAAACAGGATTTTTGACACCAGCAGCAAAGATGAAAGGAACCCATGCAACTAGTGTAAAAACAATGCGAAAGGGTGGACTCTTCATATCAGAAGATAACTTGAAGCTTTGTGTTACAACATATGCAGCGGAAAGAGCAGCCATTGGCATTGAAGACACTGCTGCTGCAAAAAGTCCTATACTAAACAAAAAGAATGCAGCATTACCTAGTAAAGGCTCTAATGCCATAGCCATTTGCTGAGCTCCAACAATTTCAAGACCTTCAGAAATGCGTAGTGGATTTAGTACTTTTGCAGCTACTACTCCTACGGCCATAGTCACTAGCCCACCTAAGAATATCGGAATAAGTGTATCAAATCGCATAAGCCTCATGTTTTTATCTGGATTTTTATGCCATCCTCTTTCTACAACACCCGAGGAATGCAAGTAAAGGTTATACGGAACCACCGTCGTTCCTATTAAGCCAAGAATTAACATCGTGTCCGAAATTTCGAATTTAGGAATAATTAGTCCGGTTAAAACTTGTGAGTAATCCGGTTGAACGATCACCATATTTATCAGAAATGTCACACTCATAATCGCAACAAGAATAGTGATAGCCTTTTCCATTACTGAATATTTACCTATCATTAACAATGCCCAATAAAACAAGGTAACGATAAACATCCATCCCCAAACTGGGAACCCTTCAATTAGACCACCAAGGGCAATTCCTACTCCTGATAAATTTCCTACCGAATAGATAGAATTCCCACCAGCTATCGCAACAACAGCGATTAAACTTGCCCACAGTCCCAATTTCTCTCTAATAAGTGTTGCTAATGGGAGGCCAGTAGCTAGAGCTAAACGTGCAGCCATCTCTTGGAGTACAATCGTTAAAATAACTGCTAGTGTGACTGACGCCCATAATAAATTATAACCATTGTTGGTTCCTGCTACGATGCTTGTCGTAATAGTTCCCGTTCCGATGAAAGCCCCTGCAACCATCATCCCTGGCCCTAGTTGCCTGAACAGAGAAAATATACTGTCTTTTTTTTCATCTTGTATTATTTCTTTATCCGTTGTCTTGAGCTTGTTTTCTTCCATGAATTTGCCCACTTCTATACCCCTTCTACTATAAAAACTAACAATGAGGAATTGATAAATGAATTGTGTTGTTATTTCTTACATCAAGTAAATCTGGTGCTAATAAAAGGGTTTCATTAGCGTCATAAGATGCTACCCAGATATTATTTTTTTTGATTAATGGAACATCATGGCCGGGGTAGAGGGTGTGCGCAAGAGTACTTAGTTTTCGTATGGACCTAATAGCTTCTTCCTTGTCCCATACTGCTCCAAGCGGACCATGAGTTAATTCAGCTCGATTTTTAATAGCATCACTCGCAAATACTTTGCCACCTATATCGAGCGCAATCATCCCAGGAGTATGGCCAGGTGCACCTACAATAGTCATGCCTTCAATATCCACACCGTCTGAGACCAAATTTAATTTAGATGAAATCCTTAGCTCTTTTTGATGGAAATCAGGAATAGCAAGATCCTGCTTGTTTTCTTGAAACTCTTTCTCATTTACATAGATTTGAGCTTCAGGAAATAATGTCCAATTAACCGCGTGATCAAAATGAAGATGGCTTAAGATGATTCCATGAATATCTCCCTGTTCAATAGATAATTCACTCAGCTTCTTTAGAAGAAAGATACGTTCGTTGTAGCCTCCTGTATCAAAAAGATAGTTATAAGTCGTGCCATTTTTATTTACTCTTATTAAATGAACGCTACTCCAACCGAGATACCCCCTATTAGCTCGAGCAGGGAAACCTTCAAATATCGTGATTGTTTCAATATTACTAACCATTTTCTACATCCCTATTTAGTATGGTTTTATGATAAATATTTCTCTTAAATGGTTTCTATAATTGCTAATAATCAAAATATCTCTTACTAACTTTTCTATCTACGAATTTGTCATTACTTCTCTTACAATATATTCAGCAATAGCCAAAGATGATGTTGCACCTGGAGATGGGGCGTTACGAATATGTGTAATACGGCCTTGTTTTCTAATAATAAAATCGTCTACTAAAGAACCATCGGTTTCCATTGCTTGTGCGCGGATACCTCTTGTAGCAGGGGTTACCGAGACACTAGATAAAGACGGAACATATTTAGCTGCTTCTTCAATAAAGCTTACTTGACTTAATACCGTACGTAACTCACGCATTGCTGCAGGCATATTTTTAGATGAAAATTTCCAAAAACCTCTATAAGTTAGGAAATCATAAATATCTGAAACGTTATAATCTTTACCGCTATAATTCTCCCTACCTAAAGAGATAAATGCGTTTGGCCCAATAGTCATTTGCCCATCAATTCTCTTCGTAAAATGCACGCCTAAGAAAGGATATTTAGGATCAGGGACGGGATAAATCAAACCTTTAACATGCTCTTTATAGTTTTCATCAATCACATAATATTGACCAAAAAATGGAACTATTTTTGGGGTTGCTATATCACCTGACTGAGCTGCCAGTCGATCAGATTGCAAACCAGCACAAGCAATCACATGATCAAATTCAGCATGATAATGGTCATTATCAGAAAAATGTACAGTTATCTTTTTATTTTTTTCGCTCAAATTTACAACTCTTTTTCCAACAATAATTTCGCCGCCTTTTTTTTTGATTTCTTTAGCAATTTCTTTAGCAATATCTCCATAACTTACAATAGCGGTATGAGGAGAATAAAGTGCTTTAATACCAATACAATTAGGTTCTACTTCTTTAATTTCTTGGGCGTTCAACATTTGAACATTTGGTACTTTATTTGCTATAGATTTCCGATAAAGGCTTTCTAATCTATTTTCTTCAATTTCGTTTAAAGCAACGACCACTTTTCCACACTCGTCGTATGCAAGATTATGCTCTAAACAATATTGTTTGATTAGTTCAGCACCTCTACGACATAAGCGTGCTTTAAGACTATTAGGCTCATAATAGAGACCTGCATGTACAACACCGGAGTTATGGCTTGATTGATGTTGGGCTACATCTACTTCTTTTTCGAATACAGTTACTCTAGAATCTGGGAAGTCTAAAAGTAATTGCCGAGCAACAGAGAGTCCATTGATTCCACCTCCAATAATGCCATAATGGTTATTAATCATATAAACCTCCTTGATAAGATAAATAGTATGGAACAAATTAAAAAGTCAAAAACATTAGCTGAGGAAGCATTTGAAATTTTGCAGGATGCTATTATTAACCATAAGTTACAATTTAACGTACTTTATTCAGCCACTGAGTTGGGTCAAATGCTTGGTGGTATATCTCGGACACCTGTTAGAGAAGCGGCTCAAATGCTTGAAAAAATTGGTATTGTCCGAATAGAAAGAAATAAAGGTATTCGGATTTTACCAACATCATTTGCAACAATGATCGAGTCATTTCAGATTCGTTTGATGCTTGAGGTTCCATTAATTAGTAGAGTTGCCGAAGTAAGAACAAAAGAAGACTTAAATCAACTCGACCAAATTTTCGAGGTCTTCAAAAATAAAGCTATGTCTGAAGATGTTACTGGAACACTAAAATCAGACCGGGACTATCATTTAGCTCTTTTACAAATCGCAGGCAATCGAAAAGCAATTGATGTTATTAGCAATTGTCGTAATCAAGTTCTTATTGCTGGCTCTGCTACAATCCCTCATTCAAGAAGTTGTATAGAAACCTTTGAAGATCACCTCGAGTTACATCAATCAGTTATAGATGGCGATTCTAAAGGCGCCGCTATTTTCATGAAAAACCATATTATTAATACCGCAACACTATTAATTGAACAGGAGTCATCTCGACGTGATAACTGGTCAAATAATTGTAAAGATGGTTTATTCGATTGGATTTGATTATTGCACGTTGCATGCAACATGTAAATAGCAAGATACTAGGTTTAATTATTTTAGTAGATGAGATTGGTGACGGATAAGTGGATTTTCAGTACTTACACTAAGATATACTTAAATTAAAAAATCGGGCGTGTTGTAAGAAACATGCTGACATCAGGCATAGTTGATTAACAAAGCCTAATCAAACACTGTGAAGTGAAGCTCAATTTTTTTAGAAAAACAACGCATTCCTTCTAATGGTTCGCTTTAATAGATGTCTAAAATGATAGTTAAACCGCCTCGGGTGTGCTGAATAAATATCGATAATGATTAGATATAGGTAGCACCCTTTTTGGGTTCGGAAATTTACTCAGGTGAGTTTGTCAAAATTGGGGTTTGAATACTTGATTGGTCATAATATCGATTTTGACATGACCGTTCTTAGAAATGCTGGCGTGACTCACACACTTAAGCTGATTTGTACCAACGCGATGGCTAACTTCTTTCTTCCTACACTGGAAAGCTATAAGGTAGTATCCCTACTCTATCATTTTCATCGAGATGTAGCGCGCGCTCAAGCAAGAGATGCACATGCTGCCATTGCTGATATTTACTTCACTAAACTGGTGCTAGGTAGTTTGATTGATCTAGCCAATAGCCAAAATAATGAGATAAGTGATGTAAAGAGCCTATATGAATTTAGCCGAATGGCACGCGTACCGACGCATTTAAGCTTTGGTAAACATAAAGGGCAAGGCTATTGCAGGTTTAGCTGCGAGTTCTGATAGTGCTGGTTATCTTAAATGGCTGCTTAAGCAAGACAGTGTTGACCCTTATCTAGCTCAAGCTTGCCAGCAAGTACTAGAGTCAATATAAATACAATGATTCAGTTATTTTTTACATTATTTATTTATATTTAGTATTTTAATCATTTATTGTTAGATAGCTAAAGAGAAGTTACTTCACGGGCTGGCTCGTAATGTGTTAGATACTGTTTCTTTTATTAATACATTCATATTTAATATAATATCGCCCTAGGTGTGTATGCTAACTTTAAGACGATTCAATCATTTAACTTTAGCTTCTCCATATATTAGTACCATTCCACCAATAGTAACTAAAGCCAATCCAGTAATTTTGTATATATCTATTACTTTAACCTCTAAACCAAATAGTCCGGTTTGGTTTAAAATCATTGCAAAGTACATTTGCCCAAGAAAAACCCAAAGCAGTGTATTACCAGCTCCTATTTTAGGTGCCGCAATAAACATGAATAAAACATAAAATGTCCCTAAAACACCTGGTAGCCACATCCACCAAGCAGCATTTTCAATAAGCGGGGGCTTAATGCCACCACTTATGAAATACGATAGAGCCAAAGAAGCAATTCCACCGCCTAAATATAAATAGAAGGTAGACTGTATCTGAGAAGCATGTGTACTTTCTCGAAATGAGTTCACAATAGCCAGCTGCAGAGGCACAATAGCGCCCCCTAAAAGACTAATGAATACGTAAGGCAGAATTTTCAAATGACTTTGACTCTTATTTTACCGTTATCCAAAATGCATTTAAATAAGGCTAGTTTTTTATTTATTAAAAGGCGGGGTTGATTAAAAGGCTTAAGTTTGAGTGGAAAAAAAGATCATATACTCTATTCGTATATAAGCTTAGACTATTTGCGCGGCAATAATGCATGGTTTACCAAAACTAGATAAAATTTATATATTAATTACGCCACTCTCAACATCGAAAGGCATTGAAAAAAGAAGAGCATCTCACTACTCTATTGTTTTCGACCAAGAATACAACGGAGTCATGAGATGCCCATAGAAGAATTTATCATCAATATCTATCTAATGGTAGAGCAACATTACAAAATAATAGTGACTGAGCCATTGCGAGGTGCAGGTTACGCCCCTAAACTCACTGACCCTGAAATTATTTGCATGGAGCTAGTAGGTGAGTTTTTAAACATGGATCAAGATAAACAGATCTGGTAATACTTTACCCAGCATTGGCAAGCTTGGTTTCCAACTATAGGATCGTACCCTAACTTTGCCAAGCACTGCAGCAACCTATGGCAAGTGAAACAACGAATACAGGATAAAGTCAGTGAAGTCGAAGGTTATGATAACATTCATCTGATTGATGGTTTTCCTATACCTGTCTGTCATTATGGACGAGCTTACCGGCATAAGAACTATCAAGACCTAGCTGCTTTTAGTTACTGCGCGGCTAAACAAGAAAAATACTATGGCTTTGAGGGTCACTTGCTGGTTACTTTGTCGGGCATGATTAAGGGCTTTACTATAGCGCCTGCTAATGTTGATGAAAGAGAAGTTGCCCCAGATATTACTAGTCATATTCACGGTCTACTTGGCGCTGACAAAGGGTATATCAGCCCTAAACTTGCTCAATACTATGAAACTCAAGGGATAGATCTACAAACACCGCTCAGACGCAATATGAAGGATGACCGATCTAAACCTGTGGTAAGACGATTAATGAAATCCCGCCGTATCGTTGAAACCGTGATTAGTCAGTTATCTGAACGGTTTAATATACAAAAGGTACGTGCAAAAGACTTATGGCATTTGTCGCATCGATTGATTCGTAAGATTCTGTCGCATAATCTGTGCTTTGTACTCAATAAACAACTTGGTAACCCACCTCTTCAGTTTGAATTGCTTATTTCAAGTTGAGAGTGGGGTATATTAATTATAACTTAATACTAAACTAGTCTACTTTATGCTTCTAATCATTCAAGAACTTACATATTAAATTTGTAAAATCCTTTTCAGCTTCAATATTCGCTATATGAGATGCCGATATGGTGGCTAATTTTGCGTTTATACCAATACGTTCAGCTAACCATTTTGCATCCTCAACTGTGGTGATTGGGTCTAACTCTCCTCCAATAACCAGTGTCGATATTTTAATCTTATTTACTTGATCACGCAAATCTGCATCAGCTAAAGCCTCACAGCAATTAGCGTATCCTACTGCACTACCCGCTTTCATTTGATTGATTATCATTTTTATGCTACCAGGGTTGCTTTTAATAAACTCTTCACTAAACCAGCGATTTGGTGCTGATTCAGCTATCTCGTCAAGACCTTCGTTTCGTGCTTTATCTGCACGAGCTTCCCATCCTTCTTTATTACCGATTTTAGCTGCGGTATTACTAACTATAATTTTATTAAATCGTTTACCCTCATGTATTCCTAACCATTGACCAGTCATTCCACCCATAGAAATACCACAAAAGCTTGCTGATTCAATTTCTAGGAAATTCATAATAGAAGTGACATCCCTACCTAAATCTGAAAGATCCCAGCGCTGATTGCTTATATCACCTGATTTACCATGACCTCTCGTGTCATAAGTTATAATAAAAAAACTAGATTTTAAAGCTTCTATTTGTGGCTGCCACATTGCCAAATTAGTACCAAGAGAATTTGAAAAAATTAAAGTTGGTTTTGATTGGTCACCATAGGTCTGACAATATAGCTCAATTCCATCATGGCTAGTTATCGAATGGGTATTCATAATAGGTTATCTCACTATATATATATATTTAAAGGAACCCAAACTTAATGCTAGCCAGCATAATATTGGTAACATCAGAGCGGTTTGGGATTTCTGTGACTATATCTAACAAGGTGACTTTAAATGCACTTAACATCGTTCAATAATTATTGCAATTCCTTGACCTACACCGATGCACATCGTGCACAGAGCATACTTCCCTTTCGTACGGATAAGTTCATACATAGCAGTCGTTACTAAACGAGCTCCTGAGGCTCCTAAAGGATGCCCTAAAGCTATTGCTCCACCATTAGGGTTAACACGTGGATCATCATCTGAAAGGCCTAAATCTCTCATTACTGCCAAACCTTGAGAAGCAAAAGCTTCATTAAGCTCTATGACATCCATCTGTTCGATGCTTAGTCCAGTAAGCTCAAGTACCTTCCTAGTGGCAGGAGCTGGAGCGAAACCCATAATACGCGGTTCTACTCCAGCTGTTGCCATTGCAACAATACGTGCTTTTGGAGTCAGTCCATGAGCTTCAGCAGCAGCTTTAGAGGCAATGAGTAAAGCGCATGCACCATCATTCACACCAGAAGCATTACCCGCAGTTATAGTTCCGTCAGCGCTAACAAGGGGTTTTAATTTATTTAATAATTCAAATGTAGTACTAGGACGAGGATGCTCATCAGTATCAACAATAAAGTCATCACCTTTTCTCTGCGGGATAACCACAGGTACTATTTCTTCTTTTAACTTATTAGAGTTAATTGCTAAAGCTGCTTTCTTTTGGCTCAATAATGCAAAATTGTCTTGATCTTTACGGCTAATATTAAAATCCTTTGCAACGTTTTCTGCCGTTTGAGGCATACTATCAACACCGTATATATCTTGCATTTTTGGATTAATAAAACGCCATCCAATTGTTGTATCTTCAACGCTATTCACACGACTAAATGCTGTGGTTGCTTTCGGCATAACAAATGGAGATCTCGACATACTTTCGACACCTCCAGCAATCAAAAGCTGTTGCTCACCTGATTTGATAGCACGAGCAGCTATGCCAATAGTATCCATTCCCGAACCACAAAGCCTATTAACTGTATTGCCAGTAACTTCTACTGGTAAGCCTGCTAGTAAAGCAGACATACGTGCTACATTACGATTATCTTCACCTGCTTGATTAGCACAACCATAGATAACGTCATCTACCTTGCTCCAGTCAACCTGAGGATTTCGTTCAATTAAGGCCTTAATTGGCAGTGCGCCCAAGTCATCTGCTCTAATGCTAGACAAACTACCAGCATATCGACCAAAAGGGGTTCTAATTGCATCACAAATATAAGCTTCAGTTAACGTCATATTAAGACTTGGTTGGTTCATCAATACTCTCCCAATTATTTTATTGGTACGAAGCTATTACCAGCTGTATTTTATTATGATAATAAAAATCTCATTAAAAGTTTAAGAAAAAATCAGAGGTGCATCAGTAATAGCTTGAAGATCTTCCTGGCTCATACCTTTAACCATATCTATTACTTTAAGCCCTTCATCAGCTATATCAATTGTTGCAAACTCTGTATAGATACGATTAATGCATCCTAGACCAGTAACTGGAAACGTTAAGCTTTTAACAATCTTTGCATGTCCACTTTTCGTTTGGTGTGTCATCATTACGTATACTTTTTTAGCACCAATAGCTAGATCCATAGCGCCTCCAACAGCTGGTATAGCACCTTCTTTGCCGGTATGCCAATTTGCTAAATCTCCATTAGCGGCTACTTGATATGCACCAAGTACACATAAGTCAATATGACCACCACGCATCATTGCAAAAGAATCTCCATGATGAAAATAACTGCCACCACGCAATAATGTCACATACTGTTTTCCAGCATTAATAAGATCTTCATCTTCTTCAATTTCATCAGGTGCCGGCCCCATACCTAAAAGCCCGTTCTCACTATGCAGAAAATAGTCTTTATCATTAGGAAGATAGTTTGCTATTTGAGTTGGCAGTCCAATGCCTAAATTGACATAAGAACCTTCCTGAATATCTATAGCAACGGCTTGAGCCATTTCTGCTTGGCTTCTAGTTATATAACTCATTTGTGAATTCCTTCTATAATTATTAGAATTTTACTTAATATTTAATGATTAAAGTTACTAGGGAGCTACTAATTTAGTAGCCAATTATTATTTATACTTGAACCACATGCTGCACGAATATACCTGGAGTTATAATATGCTCTGGATCTAAATCACCAAGTAATAACGTTTCTTGAACTTGTGCAATGGTTATTTCTGCAGCCATAGCCATAATTGGGCCAAAGTTACGGCCTGCTTTACGATAAACTAAGTTGCCCCATCGATCACCTTTGTAAGCTTTAATGAGTGCTACGTCTGCCCTTAATGGGTATTCAAGAACATAATGCTTACCATTTATTTCTCGAGTTTCTTTTCCTTCAGCCAGTGAAGTTCCATACCCAGTCGGTGTAAAAATAGCGCCTAATCCAGAGCCTGTTGCTTCAATACGGCAAGCAAGGTTACCTTGTGGCACTAACTCTAATTCAATATTTCCTGCTAAATATAACTCATCAAATACATATGAATCATGTTGACGAGGGAACGAGCAGATCATCTTTTTAACCTTGCCTGATTTTAGTAGTGCTGCTAGACCATGATACCCATTACCAGCATTGTTACTAATAATTGTCAGGTTCTCTGCACCATGCTCGATAAGCGCCTGAATCAACTCTGCAGGCTGTCCCGCATTTCCAAAACCACCAATCATGACTGTATCACCATCTTTTATTTTTATGATGGCTTCCTTTAAGCTAAGTATTGTTTTATCAATCATTACTTAATCCTCAAACACCTATTATATTTTTAAATATAAATTTTGACTATGAAAACTCTTAGCTTCATAGAAAAAACTGTTCTTGCAATTATTTTAGATGTAATTTAATTCACTTCAGTATTATAAACATGCAACCTTAACTATCATCTTCACGAACGGAAGATGGGTGACGTAACAAAGGTGTAACTTCTACTTTCATATATGGATAAAGAGGTAAAGACATTAAGATTTCATGTAGCTCCTCATGACTCTCAACATCAAAGATACTAAAATTAGAGTATTCACCAGCTAAACGCCAAATGTGTCTCCATTTGCCTTGTTCTTGTAACTCTTGCGAAAGCATTTTTTCAGTTGCTTTAAGCTCAGCTACTTTGGCTTCTTCCATATTTAATGGAATTAGAACATCCATACGTACGTGATATAGCATTTCATCTTCCTTATTTACTGTAATTTAATCCGTTTACTCATGTATTAGCGCTTAACAACTTTAAATTATTATTTGAATATTTTTAGATTTTTGGTCTCTGCTCAACAAATATAATATTTTTAAAAACTACCAGACATCTGATGGTTTTTAATTAATCAAACTTCTGTTTGTAAAGTAAATCGGGATAAGCTCTATAAATAGTATATTTAATTCATATGAAAGCTTAATAATATAGTAAATTAAAACTTACTAACCTACGGTCATACCGCCACAGACAAAAAGAGTCTGACCTGTAACAAAACTACTTTTTTCATCACAAAAAAAGCTAACCGCCTGAGCGACATCTTTAGGTTGTCCCATACGCTGCACTGGGATGTTTTCAATAATACGTTTGGCTCGCTCAGAATCAGGAGGATTATTCTGCCAAAAAGCACTAGTAGCAATAGGGCCTGGAGCCACACAATTAACAGTAATGCCGTACCCTGCTAACTCCAATGACCATGTTCTAGCCATAGATTGCAAAGCTCCTTTAGACGCACTGTAAATAGTTCGCTCTTCTTTTCCAAGCACAACACGACTCGTGTTGAGCACTATACGTCCCGTTTTTCTTTCTTTCATACTCGGTAATAGTGCTTGAGTACAAACTATTGTTGAAAGAACATTGAGATGCATTAACTTATCAAAATCCTCAAGCTGTACATTCTCTAACAGTGCTGGAGCGACAATTCCAACATTATGAATTAGCGTAGTTATCGAATACTTCTTAGAGATTTTATTCATCAAACGTTTAGTTGCATCTGTATCTGAAAGATCTACTTGGTATGCATCATCTTTTAGAGACTCTGCTTCTGGCTCTAAGATATCCACCACTACTACTTGATAGCCATCCTGTTGAAGACGTAATGAAATTGCCTCACCAATATTTCTGGCCCCTCCAGTAACCACAGCACAATACGGCTGCTTAATTTCGCTTTGTCTTGTGTCTTTATTCATTTGAAACTCCTAAGCACAAAGTTTGATTGCTTATCTTCTTGTGTGAACGAATTACACCGAATAATTTATAGAAATACTAAACATGCTAACTACTTCAAGTTATAGATGCATTTCGTTCTTTATGACATAGTTTATTTTACTTAATCTTATCTAGAGTGTATTTTTTCGATTCAAGTAGGCTTGTCGCCAACGTACAATTTTTATGTCAGAAAATAACCCTGCCTTATAAAAAGGGTCAGCTTTGATAAACAATTCAGCGGATTCACGGCTGTCTAAGTCTACTAGATAAATACCACCTGAAGCTGTTTTGCCGTCATCAGAAAGCTTAGCGCCACAAGCCAATAGTAAATCTACGTTGGCATCTAAGTAGTCTAAGTGCGATGGACGAACTTCCATGCGCAGATCCTGAGAGTCCTGCTTGTCAAAGGTTTCAATTAAAAATGTCATATAAACTCCTTATGTAGCTTATTATAGTTAAGCACTCATATAGCCCCAAATAAGTACCGAGCTTGAAAAAATAACTCCCAAGTACATCAGTATAATGACCATATAGCCCATTACATCTTTTAGTTTTAGACCAGAGATAGCAAGAACTGGAAGTATCCAAAACGGCTGAACCATATTAGTCCACTGATCTCCAATCTGTACCGCTACTGCAGTAGCCGCTTGTGAAGCTCCAAGCTCTGAGGCTGCCTGAACCATTACAGGTCCTTGGATAGCCCATTGCCCGCCACCAGATGGAGCTAATAAGTTAATAATGCCTCCACTTATGAATGACCAGAAAGGCAAAGTTTCCGCAGTCGATATATCAACAAAAATACCAGAGAATGAAACTACCAAACCTGAACTAACTAAGATCCCCATTATCCCTGCATAAAAAGGATATTGAATTATAATACCGGAGACAATACGTACTCCATCCCCTAATGTTGATAAGTAGTGAGATGGGGAAGCAAATAGTAAAATTCCTAAAAATACGAAAGCAAAATTAACAGTATTTAGGTTGAGAGAACCTCCATCAATAGAATATAAAGCCAAATAAAGCATTCCTAGAAGGCCAATTATGATTCCTACCCATCGACTTCTATTCAAGCGTTCGGCAATTGTAATTTTATTATATTCAATATTCGAATCCTTAATATCTTTAGCAACTGAAGAAGGGTCTATTTCAACAATATCTCCAATGTTTTTAGGATGCAACCAGGCATTAAAAAATGGTAATGTGAGGAGAATTAGTGCACTAGTAATAAGAAGTACAGGCGAAAATATCGTTTCGCTTAAAGGTATTATTCCAATTGTTTCTTGAAGAAAATGCCCTTCGGTAGCGATAAGTAAAGGCACACTTCCAGATAGACCAATCCCATAGAGAGCAAAACCTGAGTATGCTGCTGCGATTACCAGAGGATAATGCAAGCCTCTTACTTGAAGAGCCAACTTCTGAGCAAAAATTCCGCCGATTACTAAGCCAAAACCCCAGTTTAACCAACTTCCAATACCACCCACTAATGTAGCAACTATGATCGCTATAAACGGAGTTTTAACTTTGCTGGCTAGACGATCTAATCCACTATTAACTAGAGGGGTTTTGGCTAGTATATAACCTGCAAGTAGAATAACCGTCATCTGCATACTAAAGGCTAAGAGATCCCAAAAACCATTACCCCAATAAAGGACAGCATCTGTTGGGCTCGTGCCCTGTAAAAATATCGCCAAAACCATCGTTAATATTGTAAGAAGGATGGCAATGACTAGAGGATCAGGCATATACCGGTTTACTATTTGAGTGAAAAAATTTGCGAGTGCATTCATTTGAAACAGTCCCTATCTCTCTATCGTTATAGTTGGCAAGGTTTTTTTATAAATAAACCAATACACTTTCCGTTAACTATAAATATCTATCACTAAGGTTAAGCAACATATTTTGAAGTTAAACTTAGGGAAAATTAAGTTTTTAATACGAATTTTAGTTCTTAATACAAATTTTAGTTTACAATGCGAACTTAGGTTTGTCAAAGCTTTTGCTTTATGTGAGTAGAACTAAATAAAATATAGTTAATATATAAGGACATATCATGCAAAAAGAATTACTAACAGCGGCAGTGATAGGTGCAGGAACTATGGGCACTACCCTAGCTAAACTGATAGCTTCGCAGGGCATAAGAGTAATAGTAGTAGATACTAATAAAAAAGTTCTAGAGGCGAGTAAGTTCAGTATAAAGGAAGAGTCTGCCAATATAATTTTTACACAAGAATTGAAGACAGAGCATCAACCTGATTTTTTAATTGAAAGCGTAACTGAGAACGTTGAGATTAAAAAGAAAGTACTGACTCAGATTGAGTCAAAAGTTTCTGACTCAACTATCATAATGACTAATACATCTGGCATACCGATCGATGATATTGCTAGTGACATGAGAGTGCCACAAAGATTTTTAGGAGCTCACTTTTTTAATCCAGCAAATATTATTCCTGTAGTAGAAGTAGTGCCAGGGACACATACAGATCCTCTTTTATTAGAGATGGCATGCCAGTATTTAAAAAAACTGGGAAAGCGTCCAGTTGTACTCAATACCTGCGTACCTGGATTCATAGCTAACCGTATTCAACACGCAATTATGCGAGAATGTTTGTCTCTATTAGAGAAAGGAGTTATTGATGCTAAAGCACTCGATGAAGTCGTACAGTATTCTGTAGGTGTGCGCATGGCATTAAATGGACCTTTATTCCAACGTGATCTTAACGGTCTTGATACCCACTTACATATCGCTCGTTACCTATATCCAGACTTAGAAGCTAGTAACAAACCTGCAAAAATTCTTGAAGACTATGTTAAACAAGGACGCCTTGGCGCAAAAGTAGGACAGGGTTTTTATAACTGGAGCGATGTATCGCGTGTACAATACCAGGCACAAGAGCAAGAAAATTTGCAACGCATCATTAAAATAGCCATAGAAAATCAGTACCAGGAGGAAACATGAGTAATCAACGATGGAAAAAACGACCTGAAGGTAGTAATTGGGGTGACTTTGGCGAGAGTGACCAATTAGGGAGAGTTAATCTAATTGGTCCTGAACAAGTTCTCAAAGGAGTTAATGAAGTCAAAGAGGGATTAACATTTTGTCTGTCTCTTCCTTTAGATATTCCAGGTGGTAATATATTAAACCCTCGTCGATCACCACCAAAGCTATCTCCAACAGCACTTGGTGAAGACATGTATATCAATTTCCCTCTTTCTAATAACCAATCTGAATTAATGGATGTTATTAGTGACGATCATGTGCAAATTTCAATGCAATATTCGACCCAATGGGATTCTCTTGCTCATGTTGGAGCTCTATTTGATGGTAACGATGATGGTAAGCTTGAATCTTACTACTATAATGGTTACTTAGCCGCTCAAGATGTACTGGACTTAACCAATGACAGTGATCAATACCATGACTCATATGCTCATAAATTAGGTGTCACAACGATGGCTGTACATGGTATGCAGGGTCGTGCAGTCCTAGTAGACTTGGTTCGAGTTTTTGGTAAAGGTAGAACAATAATTGGTTATAAAGAACTTATAAAAGCAATTGATCAGTTAAAAGTAACTGTGGAAAAAGGAGACATGTTAGTACTACGTACTGGATTTTCTGAAGTTCTACTTGATATGCAAGGTAAACCTAACCTTGAAATTCTAGAAAATACTGGAGCAGTTCTTGATGGTAGTGATTTGGAATTATTAGAATGGATTACTAAGAGTGGTATTTCAACAATATGTGCCGACAATTATGCCGTAGAAAATACTGAACAAAAACTTAATAATAGCTGTTGCTATAAACTACCGCTGCATCATCACTGCCTATTCAAGCTTGGACTACCTCTAGCAGAATTGTGGTATCTGAAAGATTTAGCTGAATGGCTAGAAAGTCATGGTCGTAATCGATTTTTACTAACTGCTCCTCCTTTAAGGCTTCCAGGAGCAGTTGGTTCGCCAGTAACTCCGATAGCCACAGTATAGAATATTAAATAAGCAGTTAATCTTTTACAATAATTAATTAAGAAACTATCTGCTTATATAAAGATAACTATAAATTGTAGAAATAAACATTTAAAATTAGCTTCTTTATTACGGCATGTCTTCATTTTAAAAATGAGGTAGATTGCCGCCAAACAAGAAAGATAGCGCAGATAATATCGGAATATTAACCAGCTATTTGACGATGTTTGGCCATATTTAGGCATTTCTAGCGCATTAAGATGAGTATCAAGTAAATTTAAGACAGGTTCTAGAAGAACTCATTAAAAACTTTAATTTGGTAACTATTAAATAATATGAACAAATCACAAGAACAGAAGATATCTACTGATAGCTCTGACTTTATTGCTTCTTTAGCTGCAGGGTTGGATATAATACTGGTTTTTGATAAGAACCATTCAAGCATGACTCTTAGCGAGGTGGCTGAAAGAGCCAATATTGATAGAGCTAAAGCTAGACGTTACCTACTAACATTACATGCCTTGGGTTACGTCCACAAAAACAAACGTCAATTCAGTTTAACTCCTAGAACGCTGGCTTTTGGCGCAAGCTACTTGAACAGTACACATCATAATGAAATTATTCAATTCTACTTAGAGAGAGTAACTGAAGAAACTGGAGAGTCTTGCTCTTTTGCAGTTTTAGAAGGTAATGATGTTGTTTATATTGCTCGATCAGCAGCTGAACATCGCTTAACTTCTATTATACTATCTATTGGCACAAGACTTCCTGCAGTATACACCTCTATGGGTAGAGCTATTTTAGCGAACCTGCCAGATGAAGAACTAAAACATTATGTCAAGAATGCGCAATTAAATGCTCACACTCAATACAGCATAATAGATAGTAAAAAACTGCAAGATATACTTCTGGGAGTTAAAGCAAAACAATATGCTATCGTTGATCAAGAGTTAGAAAATGGTTTGCGTTCTCTAGCTGTTCCTGTCTATAAATCAAATAACGAGTTAATTGGAGCGATAAATATAAGTGTAAATGCAATGCGCATATCCAATAAAGTATTAATCAAACAGTTCTTACCTATACTTCATGAGTGTGCTGAAAATATACGTACTTATTATACATGAATATAAATTTAATCGACCAATTTACGTATGAAATCCTATACTTAACTTTTCAGATATAGACTCATCTAAGTTAAGAGTACTTTCACCCCATAATAAAAATATTGATATATTCTAGAATTTTCCTCAATAATATTATCAACACTAAATATTGTTATTCTCCAAACTACCTATAAGCTATTCTACTATGGTGTTCAACGAGGCACCTCGTGCATCTTGATAGAACTGTATATCTATCCTAGTAGCCATATCATCTGACAGGTCATACAGCTGACGCCTAGCTGTAAAGGGCATAAGTAGTACGCTAGCACCCTTCTCTACTCCTAGCTCAGCAATGTTTACTGGATTAGTAACAGTTTCGATAGAGCCACCTAAATTGATTTCCCCTATCAAGATAAGACCGCCTTTTAATGATTTCTTCAATATACTACTGCACATGGCGACTAGCGCTGCTACACCAACTCTGGAACCTTTTTTAGCTGACTCCTGCCGTCAAATCCGTACAGTTAAACTTGGGAGATTTAAGTCACCTATGTGGTAATAAAGTTAGTTGTCGCATAATTTGCGATAACTGAACATTTCTAAATCACCTATGCGTTATATCTAGTAATATTTATATAAATAATATAGGGTAAAATTTAGGAGAGAAAAAATTTATATATAATACTCACTATATAAAATGCATGTTGGTTCAAGAATTTTTGTATAGTTTATAATTTGACCTACAAGGATTGCATGAGTTGCTTCTGACAGTCTTTGATATCATCGAAGCTGTTCATGCTGCTAGTCATTTTCTCAGCCAGTTTTTTAAGGTCAGTTTGGTTAGTCATTACTTATTCTCCTGTTAATGGATTATAAGCAGTTACACAGTTTTTAGGAAAGGCTCTATAGGAGCAGATAATTTAAAGAATACAGTCTCTCTACATGACGACTTATCGGTGATTTCACTACACTATTGATGAGCTATTTAGTCCATATAGGTCTCAGAAAGGTTTAGAGCAAGTCAATTATGTAGCCCTAGGAAGTACTAAAAGCACTAATTATTCAGTCACAATAGCGCTTGATATTAAACAATCATGATTTACCGATGTTTATATCATTAATATAATTAAATTAGCCAAATAAGGTATAGCAGTAAGAGAAAGATTATTTAGATAGAACACTATATAACTTGCTGAGCAAATTTATTATTACTGATAGGAGTTAGTATGGAAGATTCTAAATTTGAAGCATCAATTACTGATAATCGTCCTATTCTCGTTAGTCAACAAGAGATAGAAAAACGCCGCCGTATAACTGCATCTACTTTGGCCAGTTTCGCAGTAGACAACATTCCTATCAATCCAGATACTCAGCATATCTTTAAAGACTTTGAGGAAGGTAAAATTGCAACTAGCAAGGAAGTAAAAGCTTTGCTACACGCTCACTATACTAAGATAGCGCTTGAAGATAATTGACCAAAGTTTTTTCTTTTACGAAAATCTCAATATGATACTCATTACTCACTGACAGTTTTTCAAACCCCAATTTTGACAAACTCCCCTGAGTAAATTTCCTAACCCAAAAAGATGCTAACAATATGCCGTATATAGTTTTAGCATCTTTTTTTGCTATTACTTATATCTAATCATTATCGATATTTATCCATCACAATAATAATCGTAAACCCCTGTTAACAACGCTATGAGCATCTAAGAAATTACTACTTGATTCATAAAACAATTTTACTAAAAGCATAATCATCAGTGAGCTTTAGCATTGGCTAGCTTTTTCAAAACGGTAGCACCTCAGCTAAGAGATGGCATCATAAGTAGTACCAGTAGTTTTTTCAGCATATTTTTACCTATTGTGAGTATTTTATTGTACACCTAACGCCTTATAAACGGCATCAACTGGGTCCGCATAAAAGCTGATCTGAAACTTCGAAAAAAGCTCTGACGGTACAGTTGGTATATCTGAAGCAGATGCCATTGGTAGGAGTACTTTTTTAGCCCCACTATCCATGGCTAGTTGTAAGCTTTCAGCTAAATTCTGCACCGGGTTAATCACACCACCAAGTGTCATTTCACCTAAAACAACCATCTGCTCTTGTATTGATCTTCCCATTAGAATAGAGCAAAAAGCAATTAAGGAAGCCAATGATGACTTAGTGTTTGGCCCAGTATTATGAAGCTCAACAACATGCAAATGAAACTCATATTCAGAGAATTTTGAAGATGCGCTAATACGCTTTAAATTCCCTTTGAAATAGTCAAAACCAATACGTATAGCTTCTTTTGCAGCGGTGTTAGAGCCCAAGCCAGATACAGAATGTTTACCCGAACCTGGCATCATTTGAGTCTCATAGCGGTAAAGCCCTAACTTGTCAGTGCTCCCCTGAGTGACCAAGTGTACGACGCCTGGTCTAGGTACTCCCTCAGCAATTAATTTACTGCCACCTTGTTCGGGCACATTCACAAAGAACTCTTCTAAAGACTCGTTATCAATATAGCTAAAATGAACGTCAAAAAACTCCATACCACCTAATTTCTTTAGCTGCTCTTTGATACGACGTCTCGACTCTAAAGCATAAACCAAACAATCACGCACATCATCCTTTGTGTACTTACTATCAGGATGTAAAAGCTTTAGTAGCCCTGAAACTGTACGTTTTACAGCAATAACATCGCGTTGATTGAGGTTGTTACCTAACTTAAAAAACTTATCAATCGCATCGGAAAATCCATACTTACGCATTTCACGCATGTATTCAGCTAGATAGTCAGTGATTAAGCCATAGCTATTGGTGAAGAACTCTGGTCGCATTTTTGGTACTTCCCACCCAGGTATGTAGCAGTGGAATCGATCAAAAAATGCTGTATCAATCATTGCTTCAGGAAAGGGAGCTAAAAGATGACTTGTCTTCACAAGCGTTTCAACACTTTGGTTAATATTACCAACGAACACCATAGAAGCCTTAGCCTCGACAGAGTCTCGACCTCGAGCAAAAGAACCAGAGGCCATATAGTCCTTCATGATCTGAATACCGTCTTTATCTTTAAACCTTATACCAGCAACCTCATCAAAAGCGACTAAATCCCACATGCCCACAAGGCCTACCTGTCGTGAACTCATATTATAAAATAAATTAGCTACTGTGGTTTGGCCACCTGACACTAATAGTGAGTTTGGAGAGCACTCTTTGTATACATGGCTTTTACCTGTACCACGGGGGCCTAGTTCACAGACGTTATAATTATTTTCGACAAATGGAATCATTCGAGCAATAAGATGCCACTTAACCCGCTCCTCTAGATTGGTTGGTTCCATCCCTACTGAACGCAGAATGACATCCATCCATTGCTCATTTGTGAAATGCTCTCTTGCAGAGAATATCTCATCCATATTCATTGAAGGCATTTGAATGGGCTTAAGATTCATTATCGAAAAAGGTGACGTCTTTTGCCCCTCTTCAAAGAAGTATTGGACGGTAATAATGGACCAAATACCACCAGTAAGTAGCTTTTCGTTCTCTTTAACTATATTAGTAGGTACTAGGGCATCATTGATACCTAAGTTAGAAAGAAACGCTTCATAGACATCTTTTCTTTGATTTAATTTAACGCTTACTTTGTCAATAATTTTAAATGTGCCACGCTCACGAATTAATGATTTAATTTTTTCAGCTTCATCAGGCCTTACATAGTTTTCAGCAAGAATCTTTTTAACACTTTCAAGACCTCTTAGGACTATCTCATCATCGTTAGAGGCACAGTACATACCTAATAAATATTCGAGTACATAAACCGGTACGTTGGCACCTTCTTTAAGCTTTTTGGTTAAGTCTTTACGAACTACTCTGCCTTTAAAATGCTGGTTTAATAAGTCATCTAAATCCGTAATTTGAACAGCATTATTATCTATATTGCCATTCAGTTCATTATTAACTGTCATATTCGTATCCAAATATATTTAGAAAAACTCATCCTGAATAGCAAGGTCAACGGTCACATCATAACGTGCATACTTTGTATTAGTATCTACGTCTAATAAAATTAGTGTATATTTATTATTTCTACTAAAGCTTGATCCAATCAAACTCAGTGTCGCCTCTTGCTTACGCTCATCCATATTACTACTTGAACTGCCAAACACTAATGTTTCTTTGCTAGAGACCTCAAGACCGTTGCTATCAACGATATAGATATGAAGTTTTCTTGGATTATATTCAGCATTCACAGCATCTGTTTGGATGAATGAGACTTTATCGATATTATTGACAAACTTAATCGACTGCTTGGCAGAAATAACCCCTACTGGCGTCTTCTCATATTTTGCAACCTGCTCTTTTTGTAGCTCACGCACGGTAATGATTGGCACACAAATTTCTTGTAGCATTGCGCCACCATGCACAAACTGAGCACCACCTGAAAAATGAAATCTCTGAGAAGACCTTGGTATCATAAACTCAACTTCTTTACCCTCACCTGAAATACCATTCGCTGTGTTAGAGATCAGACCCTTCCAATGCGGATCGTTAGAGCTCAAGTCTCTCCCAACAATATAGCGTTTCTTATTTTCATTGGTCATAGTGCTCTTAACATCAATACCCGTTTTATCCATGGTAGTCAGCTTCTTGTTTTGGAATAAAAAGCCATGATCAGCGGTAATAATCACCCTACTACCATTGAGCCTATTAATGATTCGATTCACTAAGCTCTTAAGCTCATTAATAGCATCACGGCAGGCTTCGAAAGTCTTATGCTCAGAGCCCTGCTTGTCACCTATAGCGTCAATCGTGTCATGATAAATATAAACAACACTAGCGTTACTTACTTTGTCTCTTCCTTCTTCGTTATTCCAGTTCATCAGATCTTTAGAGGTTACCGCAACACCGCCTACGCTTTGCAATATTTTTTGACGCTGCACACTGCCTTGTGACGATACACCATCTACATATACTGCAGAGTTCCCTTTGTTATCATACTCTAGGGTTTTATGTGGTAGTAACGATGCCATACCAAGTTGTGTATAGCTTGGCAAGACGCCCAACTGTGTTGATAAGTCTGACTTGAAGCGTTTTTCATTATTAATGATCGAGTCAAGCTCGTTGGCTATCTCATATCTAAAGGCATCCGATATAATGACGAAAACCCTTTTAATTTGAGTGCCTGCCAATATTGATTGGACTTGTTGATTATAAAAATCATATTGATTCGGAATATCTTTAATTTTCCAGTTATCTAAAAGCTGTTCTTCACCAAGGTGTTTATCCCAAGCCAAACCCAACTGGTGCAGATACCAGTTTATATATAAATTTTCCACTTCTTCTTTTAAACCTCTAAGAATCTCCCAACCATTACTCAACGTAAAGTTGACCTTTTCACTAAATAAGCGATAGGCTTGATCAAATTTATATATATTATCCACATATTCGGTATACATCTCTTTTGCACTATCGAAATGAAAGCCACCCGCATACTTGCTACGTAATTGCATTAACTCTTTCGCATTGCCAAGCGCACTATAGATTGATTCATAGTCTGTTTTAAGCTTGGCCCAATAGCCAAATGAGCGGCGTGACACAATGGCATCAAATTGTGCTGAATCAATATCAGTACTCTTTTCGATTAAGCTACTCACTAAGCCAACAATAATGTTTTGCTCTATCTCTTCGAATGTCTGACAATCCACCATTTGGGCAGGTTGATAGCTAGAAGTCTTAGCTTTAATATCCAGTTTATGTGCCAATAAGCGTGCAATTTGTTCATAACATTCTGCGTGTTTTCTACTGTCGCGCCAACTACTCATAAAAGCCATGGCATTCGCTTGACCTGACATAGTCTGAAGCAAATTATTATTTAACCAGTTTTTATCATCAGAATTTTTTTGACGCCAAAAATCAGTACAAAAAAGCTTTAAAACGAAGTCTGCTAAGGATGGCTCCTCAGTAATATAACCATAAGCCTTTTCTAATAAAACCCACAATGAGTCACTGAGATCATATTTACTTAACATTTTCAATAAAGACGACTCATCGACGTCCTCATCAATATTTTGAGCGTATTCATTTAGCAGACTCAACAATATACTATCTAGCTCTGCAGATTCTGAGCTCACTACTACGGCGATCATCTTACGATCTAGACTTAGCTCATCTTCGTTTTCACTTACCCACTTCTTCAGACTTGCAGTGCGTTTTTTACTTCCAAAAAAAGCATTACGCTGTCTAATATGCTCACGAAGTGACATTTTTGGAATACCTAGCTCGTTAAGCAACATAGAGCTACGATCGGCAAAAAATGGCTCACTATACAGACGAATATCTAGCAACCAATCACGCTCTGGTGTTGGTTCAGCTTCAGAGAAATAAAGTAGAAAACTCTGCTGAGGCTCATCGATCTCTATGCGTTTTTTGACTGCTAATACAGATTCATCAGCCATTTTTAACACAGTAATACTATCAGGCAGTATATTCATATCTTTTAGCTTATCGCTATCACTCCCACTCAAAGAAGCAGTAATTTGATCAATATCTTCCTGAAAACTGTGTTCTGGGTCATGCCAAAACACGATTCTACTTTGCTCAAGCTTAGATTTAATGCCTTCAATCAACTCATTAATTTGCATTAATAATCTCCGGTTTTTCACCTGTTATGTTTTTAACATCAGCAAGTAGATCACCAAACCTACCATAGTTTTCTTTAACACCATCGTCTAGGTCTATCGAGATACGCATGTCTGCATAGTGCTTCAGCTTATCGTCAAACTCACGTAGTTCACTTTGCTTCTTATTCATGCTTTTTAGCTCTGTTTCAAGTCGCTTTTTATCTTGTGTAGATTCAGCCATTTCGAGCTGTTTATCTAGCTGTTCGGCGTAAGCTTCATATTTACCCAGCAGTGGTATCACGTATTCGGTACGCATACGCGCGAGTGTGCTTTCGTTGTAACGATGTAAGTACACTAAGCACTGGAAGGCTTTTTGTTTACCACTGCTAAACAACCAATAGATTGGTCTTTTTTTATAGGTCTGCATGTGGTCTTTGTAAAATTTATCGCATAGGTAGCGGCGAATGGTGTCGCGACTGCCTTCACCTTTTTTTGGTGATAGGTTGGCGGCTAGGAAGTCAAGGTTTTCTTCTAAATGTGCTTTGTCCCACGCCACAGAGATAAACTCAAACAAGCGGTTAGCGGCATCGTCGGCGAACCATTCTTTGTCGGTGAGTGGAATAATGCCGTCGTCGTCGGCTGGGAATTTAGTATAACGCGATGCATCAAAGCCTTCATTACCGCTATTGGCATAAATAAGACCTGGCTCATCTAAGCTGTAACGGCCCATCATGCAGCCGATCGTATAAGAGATTAGTTTTCTTCCAACAAACTTATAATAATCTAGGCGTATGCTTTCAAATTGCTCTGGGAGTGATGAATCACACCAAGGACTATTAAAAGTAACTAATCGACCATCTTTTAAAGGTCTATCCAGATTGGCTATGGACATTTTTTCTAAAAAATAAACATCGTTTGATACTTGCAATGCTTTAGCTTCATCACCTAACTGACTGACTAAACCAAAATTTTTATCTACTATATATTTAAGAGTTTGATTTTCATTAATGAAGTCTACATGCGAGGCTACGCTTTCATCTTGTAAAAAATCCAAAGATACTTCATGAGAGTCCCACTCACTTTTATAAATATCGATAAGCCTTTTAGCACCGCACTTAATGAACTCAGGTAAACTCTTAGTCACATCGCCAGGTAATGCGCTAACATCTTTCACCTGACAGTGCATTGTTGGATTTAGTGCTCCAATCATCGTTGCTGCAACAGATGAGTTTAAGTAAGCCAGCGTTGTAATAGGATCATCGGAATGCATGCTAGGGCCTGCTTTATCATAAAGACAACCTTCAGGTAAATAACGAGCAGTAAAACCAAGTGTCGTTATATCTGTATAAGTAACACCTTCCCTAAACCAATATTTCTCTGCAAGCATACTCGAACTAGTATTTTTCCTAAAAAACTCTCTAGCCTCAGCACTCCAATTTATGACCCACTCTAAATTTCCATACCAGCGACGAAATTTTCCTCCTTTCGCATAAACTTTCCATTTTTTCTTTGTTTCTTTACCTATTGATGGGCGAGCTACCTCAAACCAATAGCGAAGGAATAATGAATTATTTGCGGTTACTGTCTGTGAACCAGTGATATCTATAAGCTGACCTAACTTAGAGCTGGAGACAAAGGCTTTAGATACATCCTCTGACAACCAAAATGATAACGCTTTTCCAGGTATGTTATCAAAAGATGACTGCTTGACCTCAAAATACCAGTGGCAATTTAGCCTGTTATTTATTGCTTCAAGAGTCTTTGGTGACTGCTGCTCAGCCCCTTTAAAATCACCAAGTTCAATGAACGAACCCTTAAACTCATGATGCATCACAGGTAACGTACACCACGCAGCAACAGGTACTGCTGCCGGCTCAAAAGCATTATACTCAAGCTTTACCACCGATGTGATAGTAGAAGATTTTAATTCTTCACTTCTTAAACTTTCATAGTCACTCAAGAACATCCAAGTATATGGGGCTACACAAGCGGTTCTACCCATAGGTTTATCTAAAGTAAATTTCCTAAGTCTTCTAATAAAACAACTGTACAAGTCACCACCTGCTCCTAAATATTCTTTCGCTAATAACCCCTTAAGCTCAGGCATCTGGTAGCGAATCCCCATATACGGCGGATTTGCAACAACTCCATGGTACTGTTTTTCTAATAACTCAAATTGACGCACCAGTGGAGCTAAATGATCAAGCACTTCCGATACAAACATATCTTGACTGCTTAATTCAGTTAGCTGCTTTAATGCTGTTAGTTTGCCCGACAATTCCCTTGGTATTTGTATTAACGCACCTAGTATCGTCGCGCTTTCAAATAAATCTTTAAACTTTATAAGATGCTCTGGTTGCAAACCGTATCGCGATAGATCAATACCGTGAACTAAGGTGTCGACGTCTAGGCTAGTGCTATCGACCATGGCCATCACATTCAGCTTTACGCCACGCTCGAATAAACGGCGATCGTCTTCTCGGCCTTTCATCATCAGGGCAAAACCTGTTAGCTGGGCGGCGCGTTGGTCGATGTCTAAACCAAATAGATTTTTCTCTAATATCAGCTGGGCAATATCGCGCTGGCGGTAACCGCGCTCTAGGTAGATGGCTTTAAATAAATCGTAGGCTTCTACCAGTATGTGGCCCGAGCCACTGGCGGGGTCGATTAGGGTGAGTTCTTCTGGGTTCAGGCTTTCTGGGGTGATGGCTTTAAGCTGGGCGTTGACTTCATCGGTTTGCTCGGCAGGTTCGATGTAGTATTCCATTTGCGCTTTTAAGGGCGATTTTGGATAGGTAGCTAACCATTGTGCACCAAGGGAGTTTTGCACCATGTATCTTACAATCCAGTTGGGGGTAAACAACTGGGTGGCGGCGGGTATGTCTTCGCTTTTAACAACTTTGCCGATGACTTGGTCTTTTTTCTCGGAGATATAGAACTGATATAACCAGCCAATCACCTCTACTTGCTGCCAGTCCTCTTCAGGAATGCTATCTACTAGCCCACGAAGGATAGAGTCGGTACGGGTTAGGTTGTCTGGTAACAGCAGCTCGGTTTCATCATTCAGAGACTCGAATAAAAACGGCATGGCTTCATGCAGCTTGTGACATTGGCTCAGTAGCAATTTACGGTATAACTCTTCGTTTTTATTGCCCGCTAGCATGAGGTCAATAATGTACTCTCTATCTAACCCAAGATCTTCTGCAGCATCTTGCGCATGATCGAGTATTTCAAATCGCTTGTCGCCATTTGGGTGAGAGAGCACTCTAAAGCCATGACCTAAGTAGCCGTGTATTTCCATGTAACGAATGGCACATAGACGGTTAAACCAAGTATAGGCAACTTGCTCTACCAGCTGTGCATAGCCTAGCTGTTCACTTCTCTCGACCAGACGCTTTCTGGCTGGGGCAAGCTTGCTGTCAAAGTTATTATCACCAATTTGTAAGACTGATCCTTGTATTATGGCTTCAGTAACTTGGAGCTCCCCTTTTTTATTAACACTGATACCAAAGGTGTTGAGTCGTTTGGCGACTGCGTCCATAAACTCAAGACGGGCTTTAGGGGCATAACTCTTTATGTTACCGGTTTCCATAAATTATCTTCTTGTCTTTGTTATTTATTTGGGGATTGGATGTGGGAAAAAATTACAAGCTAGTAGATATTTATACCTTACTAGCTTATTTAGCAGCTTTACTACTTAAACATCTTGATGCATAGACACTTATAACTGTATTTTATAAATTTATTTAATTCTTATTCTGTCACCAGCTTCTACCGACTTTATTAGCTGCTCTCTTAACAAGGACAGACAATCATCAACCTCTTGCACCGTTTCGATTATCCCATTTGAGACTGATTTTCTAATTAAGTCACTAGGACTAATAGGAACTGTTTTTCTAGGAGTTACATTAGTTTGTCTATTGGTATTGGCAGTAGCGTTATCAGCAATATCACTTACAGGTTTAGACTCAATAGTACTGCTTTTTTTCTCTAACGCTGCCTGCTTATGTTGCTCTTCGACATACGCATTTATCGACTCATAAGCCTTATCTTCAAAGCTCATAGACTCACCTTGCTCACTAAGTATTTGGTGAATAGAGTCTGTATTTTCTATACGCTCACGACAGTTCCTTAATGGATATAAGGCTTCGTTACTTATATTAGCGGGAGCAGATGCTACATCCAGAGCTTTTTTCACTCTTTCAACTTTCGAATCCACTTTGCGAAGAGCATCTTCTTTTCTCTCTTTAACAATGCTGTCATTAACAGCTTTTATCTTCTCAATAAGTGGGTTTATGAAGCGAACCTTACTATAAGGATCTTCCATACTGTGTATAGACTCAAGCTCTTTAAGCGCTTTTTCAGCTTCTAGGTTTTCCATCAACTTTGATTTGTTCGCTTTAAACCTTTGGTTCAATGCCACATCAAGCTGCAACCAAGTGTCCACTTGATTTTCATAAAAACCTTCTAAATCCTCAAAGTCTTCAGAAAAATCTTCAAAGCTTCTTTGTTCCTTCACAAAGCGCTCAATTAGCAAATAGCTAGTACTTTCCTCTAATACGCCACAGACTAAAACCAAACCTGCTTCAATTTTTTGCTTACCAGGAAACTTTCCACTCTGTGATCTATTCTGGAACGCCTTTAAATCATCTCGCCAGCTTTTTAGTTCAGAAACGATCAATGCATACAATTCTTTTTCTTCAGATCCTGTAAAGGTTTTGCCAAATAAATCTTTAACTAATGCAGATGCCTTTTTAATGTCTGACTCACCATGCCGGCGAACGGTACTTATTCGAATATCAGGACGCTTACGCCCATTCGTAAATGAATCATAAGCTTTATTGAGCGGCAGACTGTCACTGCCGATATCAAATGAAATCTTGCCTGCCAGCCCAAGCCTAGCTACCACAAGCAATATTTCATTATCGGGCCAACCATAAGGACGCTTACTAAAATGTGCCACTACATCACGCAAGCTGACTGGGATATCACGTTCGAAATTGAGTGAAATATAATTGTCCACTTCTTTTAACGCTGCCGGGTTATTTTCTTCAGTTTGAAGATCCAAGCCAGCTTGAGCCATATCATCTGCTGTCAGAACAGCCTTGAGTTCTCTTAGAACATCACCCTGCGAAGCTTTAACCATGTTCAACTTTTCAAAAGTATTTTCAATAACATACTTATAAGACTCTTCTAAAACTGCGATTGGCGTTGAAGGTTTTTTTGGCATTTTTGTACCAATTGCATATACCTCAGCCTCCAAAAACAAGTTCTCAAAATCAGTTTTTAGACGCTTTTCACGCTCAATATTTTCCATCTGCTTTTCTCTTAGCAAATGCTCTTGTTCACGTCGCTGACCTGAATTTTGTTTTAAGAACCTATCCGTTTTAATATAAGTAGTTAATTCCGCCCACAAACGCTGGTTTTCTCCAAGCTTAACTAACATACTACCGTCGTCTTTAAGAGTGTACTCAGTACAATCATAGTCTGTCGAAAAACTATTATAATCTGTGTCCAAAGGTGAGGTAATTTTTAAAACCAAGTCTTCAAGAATAAGTCCGTCTTTTGGATGTCCATTGCAAAATCGACTAACAGTAAAGTCTTGTTTGTTAACTGGATAACGATAAACCCGGTTGCCTTTTAGAATATTATCAAACACTATGGAAGATAGCTTGCTAGATGACTCAGATATCTCACAATCTGTATTACGGATCTCGTTTTCTATTTCTTTTTCTTCATTGGTTAGAAATATAAACTCCTCTCCATTTCTAGCAATAAGCAGTTGGCGCTCAAGACGCTCAAGGCTGTCTTCTATTTTTTTTCGTAATACTATTTTATCTTCATCTATCTTACTAATAGATAAAGTGACCAGATTATCTAAAGTGCTTTTGACCGTGTCGACATAGCGTATTAAAAATAAAGTTTTTAGAATTTGACCATCAAAATCTGAAAGTGAATCCAACTCTAAAGCTTGATCAATGGTTCTTTTGACCGCTGGTTCTAAGAAGCTCTCTATAGGGGCATAAAAACTATGAAAAGGAACTAAGACATTCAACTCTTCATTTTTAATTTGCTTTGCTGCATTTTGGAACGCGTCTAGCAGCGAGCGCTCTCCCATGGCCAAGTGCTTCCCTGTCGCACCTTTAGTTCTTATAGATTCAAATACTTTTTGGACGAGCAAGTAGTGATAAGGTATAAATGGATAGTTGGCTACAAAGCTTTTGCCATCGGTATAACCTTTTAACTCAGCTGTAGTCGTCTTATCAAATGACAATTGATGTCTAAGAATATCTCCTTCTGCAGAAAATATCTGAAGCAAAGCCTCTTCCGCTTTATCTGTTTTTGCCAACAGTCTTTTTTGAATAACTTCTGACGTATTACTACTTGAGAGAGCTAACCGTGTTTTGAAACGACCTTGAATTTTAGAAAAATCCTGACTCTCTCCTCGATTCATACTACCAATAGCAGCATCAATATCAGCTTGTGATGTAACAATTACCCATGCTCTACCATTACAGTAAGTCCCTAGGTTCTCTGTAATAGTTTGCAGCTTTAGCATCATCTGCGTATTCTTGCCTATAAACTGCCCTACTTCATCAACTAAAAAAAGTATGTTCTTATCACCGGATGAGTCTAGATAGTCTTTTACCCAAGTACAAAAATTATGAATATCTAGCGGAAAATTATCTTCCACATTTTCAATCATCTGTTTGGCGGACTCTGCGGACTGTTTGGTAGCATAGCTTAATGCTTCAGCTATCTCGTCTCTATAAAAATCATACGCATCTCTCTCATCTTCCCATGTAGAGTCTGCAAGCTCGGCAAATTTACTCTTAAAAGCTTCATACTGCTTACGCTCGTCCAACTCTCTCTCTAAATGCGCGATATGAGGAAAATCAGCACAATAGCCCAAGCGTTCATTAAACACCTTCAAAAAAACCTTTAAGATCGCATTCTCACGATCTTCAGTGTTCGCCCTTGAATCAATGTTAAATAAAATTACATCTGTATTTTTTGATCCAGCATTTTGAATATTGGCCCATAGCTCGCTGTCATTAATTTTATTTTCGAAAAAATCCACGGCTCTACGACTATTACCCTCATACTCGACCACGTTATTTTCTAATAAGTACGACAGGATTTTTAAAAAATGTGACTTACCTGAACCAAAAAACCCTGATATCCAAACACCATTATTCCCTGAAGATGCAACGCCTTGATAGTTCACTGTTGGAGAATATACTTCAAAAAAATCATTAAAATGCTTATGCAACTCTCGTGTTACTACATATTCATCTAGCTCAACGAATATATTTTCGTTATCTTTTTCTTCTGCTTTTACAACACCATTAATATTACGTGTTAATTTTTTTGAAAAAATACTTTCAATATTCATCTCAATCTCTCTATTTTTTATTAATTATTAATATTTGTTTCGTTACCACTTTCAGGCACTAACTTGAAAGCACGATAATAATTTTGTGAATCAATTAGCCCGAAGGGATGTAGATCCCTACCGCTGTAACCTCCAGGGTAGAATAAAATCAACGGTGTACTACCCATAACATCCTGCAAGGCACTAAGCAGTTCATGACCTCTTATAAGGGGCCATGCATTGCCTAGACCAGACAAGATTAAAAAATCTAATTCATCAAGCTTGTATTTACTTGCAATAAACTTTGCAACTTTCTCCTGGCTAAGCGGTCCAGATAACGTCTTTTTGATAGCATCTACGCCTACTTTTTTCTCGCGCTGGCATGCACGATCAAAAATTCCACGCTCCTCTAATATAGATATAAGAACTTCAAATATATTTAAGTGCTCAAATTTGTACTTACGACTTTCTAGCTTTCTCGTTATTGACTCTAAATTTTCACGAACCAGTATTTCATGCTTGGCTGGGTAGTCAAAAACCCAAAACCCGATTTCATTACCTAAGCCATCATTCTTTAGAAATTTAGGACTTTCAATCCTATCGAATATCAAATCTAATCGACGTTGTAATGCCTTCATACAGTACACTCCATAACCTCTATCAAATCACCTCTATTGAGACGTAGAAGCCACTCTTTTACTTCTGGCAGTAGATATACAGGATATATCTCGCGTTTACGACTATCGCTTAGATAATCACTATCAACTAGTATTTTTATTACATTACTACCCAATTTTTTTATAGTTGATTCTGAGTATCTGCGCAAATCTGGATACTTTAAGACCTGTGTATCAATAAACTCACTCCAGGCATCGCTGGGTAAGTTTGGTTTATAAGTTCTTTTCGCCTCTGCTAGACTTAATCTCATAAAGTCTTCAACTATTGGAGAGTTAATCATTACAGCAACCAATAAAAGTTGAATATAAGCTCTATCTGTCGCAGTCAACAACGATTGCATGAACTCATCACCCAATCCCTCAATTCGCTTTCGGATTGCTCTCATATAACGGCTAGATGTTTTATCAGACTTCTTCTGTAGAATATTTTGCTCTACTATCAAAGATCTCAACTCATCTTCAGGTAGTTTTTTAAGAAGGGACTCTGCAATAACTCTTGTCTCTGTAATCAGTAGACTACCTCCAATCAGGTCGCCTAGATAGTCTTGCATATCTACTGCACGCCTAGCATTATCAGTCATTTTATTAACTGCCTCCAATAAGATCAGTAAATTTTGTAATCATATCAAAATAAGGTGCTGCTCTGTCATATGTTTTAAATACCTGACAAACATTTAATAGTAGATATTAAGAAAAAGCATAATCACGGTTGACATACTCCCCCTTTTTGATTTTGAAACTCGCTATTGTGACAACTTTAAACTATGACTTTATCAGCTTAACTCACGCAAATTTTTATGCAAGGTTGTAATAAATGTACATTGGTTTTCAGCAAGCGATTATTCATAAAACTGGTATATTTAAAGTACTATCCTCTCAATCTGGGTAATAGCTCAGGGTTGATAGTACGTAGCCTCATATTTGACTCTGGTGACCAGACTAGATCTTCATGCTCTACAGCTATTTGGTAAGCCCATCGGCTAATAGTTTCTGAACGCTTCTGATTGCTTATAAAGCCAATACCGTCTGTTTCTTGTTCAATAACTTGTCCATATTGTTGGTTACGCCTCAACCACTTCTCATAAAACCTCTCTTCAGCAAGATAGTCACGTTTACTGTTATTACATTTATGATCAGTCAGTACAAAATTATGAGTCGTATCATTGGGATATTTTGACCAAGGTACAAAATGATCAACTTCGACGGCTTTCTTTAATGGTTTTTGACAGTAGAAGCACTGACCATGCTGTGTGTCATTTAGTATAGGTACCAACAAGCTTAGATCTTGCCGTGATTGGTTAAACAAAAAATCTTGTAAATCAACATCATCACTGAAATATGATTGGTTGTGACGATTGTTACGTACAAACTCTGTCCAGTATTGCTGGCAAAGCTTATGGATTATCTGACTAAAACGCGCAAAGCTGTAAGCGATACCAGACTTTAATATGATTGCTTTTTCTCTCGAGTTATAGATATAAAAGAATTCACGGCTAACTTTATCTTCTGCACTTTGTAGATACTTGGCAGGGTTATTTTTAATCGTTTGGGCTATTTCTTTAATGGTCGATTGCCACTTTTTGATATGATGTGTCCGAGCTATATTTAAGTTGGTAGTCTTAGTTTCTTCTTGCAGGGTTAAGATACTAGTGATGACCTTGGCTTGGCCTGTTGTACTACTTTGCTTCAGTATATATTCACCATATTGATCTGAGAATGGTAATGCTTGTATCCAATAAAGCTGAATAAACTGCTCTGCCAACTGTTCATAAGAAATAACGCATTCTCTATTATCATTAAGCCCAGACTCTATAGAGAGGTTGGTTACTGATATTAATAATGCAAATTTATAGGTCGAGGTATAAGAGCTAGATTCAAGCAACCATTGAATACGTCTTAGAAAGTTAAGCTGAAATTCTGCTGTAGGCACTATAAGAATCCTTAGAGGTACGATTAATTAATTCACTGTAATTCAGACTTATACCACTAAGCCTTTCGTTATGTAATGCTGTGCCTAAAAATGAAGCTGCTTTATTTGATCCAGCCAGCCCTTCTAGAGTAACTTGTCATATCAACCAACTTCAAACGAATCGCATATTTTTAGTTATCACGTTCAGCTAATGCTCACTCTAAGGTAGCTAGAACCATATTTTTACTCAATAGCTTTTCTATTATTTATGCTAAGCGTTCCCCGATTTTGTTATTAATCCACTCGGCTATTCCACTCGCTACCCACACTACTCTGACTTTTGTAAGTTGTACCTTTTTCGGAAATGTTGGATCGTAGCGTTCAGACTCCTCGTTAATCATCTCATAGATGGTAGAACGACTAAGGCTAGTATAATTAATGACATCCTTAATGCTAAGAAGTTGGGGGATATTATTACATCGTTCGAGTATCGGGTCTTGTTGATATAAATTTCTCATGATTAAATCCTTAGTTTAGTTTTCATATATAGTTTCACCGATTGGCGACTACTTAATCAAGAAACCTGATAAATGATAGCTATTACCAATTTATATGTTAATTTGTTACTTACTATTTGCTGTCTGAGCCCATGCTAATCACATCAAATATTTCACTATTTTAGATCTCATCCTCAAATAAGAACTACAAATAAAATTATGACTACTTATATACTCGACACCGAAACCACAGGGCTTATTGAACCGCATATGACTGAGGCCGCCTACTCTATCGTTGATATCATTAATGGTGAGGTGACTGTGTTACAAGCTCCGCGAGCTAAGCGCTTTAACCCTCTCAAAGAAATCAGCCTGGGCTCTATGGCGATATCACATATCTGTGATGAGGATGTTGCGGATGAGCCACCTCATACAGATTTTAGACTGCCTAGCAGTGTCGAATACTTGATTGGTCACAATATTGATTTTGATATGGCCGTTCTGAAAAATGCTGGCGTGACCCATACTCCTAAATTAATATGTACCAATGCCATGGCTAACTTCCTGCTTCCTAAGCTAGAGAGCCATAAGCTAGTATCCCTGCTCTATCACTTTCATCGTGATAGAGCGCGTACTCAAGCAAAGGATGCGCACGCTGCCATTTCTGACATTTACTTCACTGAGCTAGTGCTTGGTAGTTTGATTGATTTAGCCAATAGCCAAGGTCATGAGATAAGTGATGTGGAGAGCTTATATGAGTTTAGTCAAATGGCACGTATACCCACACACTTAAGTTTTGGTAAGCATAAGGGTGAGGCTATTGCAGATTTAGCTACCCATTCTGATGGGGCTGGATATCTTAAGTGGCTAATGAAACAGGACAGTGTTGACCCTTATTTAGCTCAAGCATGCCAGCAAGCATTAGAGTCGGTATAAATACACTGATGTCGTCAGTTTTATAGTCGAGCTATGCTCAAAATTGAGATAGATACTAGAAATAGTTAACGCTCAAGTAGATCAAGTTCTTATTGAAACTATAACTTATTAGGTAGTAAGCCCCTCAATATTATGGTGTTTAAAATATCGTCAATATCTGCATATGCCATTCAACAATCTTACTCTGACAAGCCAGAAAAGATCTGTATGCTGTTATCTATATAGTGTGGAGGGCTGAGGTATGAAACTTACTTTTCTTAGGTGACGCTATTAATATCGGGGTTTTGACAATGATGTACAGTGCGCTGTGCATCATTTCAAGAATATCTCTCAGAAGCTCTAAGCCAACAACACAAAAGTGACCAATAAAAGGAATTACAATGACATCAGTGCAAGTCCCCTATGACCTTGACAGGTTTAAAGCCCTTGTAGATAAATTTAGAGCATTAGACTTTACTGATGAGGAATTAAATCTATTTGATGTTGGCACACGAGGGCATTTTGAAAACCCGACGACTGAGCTACTCAGCTTCTTTTTAGATCCAGCAAAGTCCCATGACTTAGGCGACAGCTTTTTTAGTGGTCTAAAATCTGTCGTCGCTAAAAAGAACATACTATCCGACTTAGGTACTTTTGAGAGTGTAGAGACAGAAGTATCTACGCAAAATGGTAAGCGTATTGACTTACTCATAGAGACCGAAACTGAAGTCATAGTGATTGAATGTAAAATCCATCATCATCAAAACAATCCCTTTGATGAATACACAGCCTTTGGTAATGAGCGTATCAATAATAGCTCTAAAGGCTCAAATCCAAAGGCACTCATTAAACTGGTGCTCTGCCTCAATGGTAACGTCAGTGCAGATCTGGCAGCAGATGGCTGGCACGGTATATCGTACAACGAACTGGTTAATCATATTGAAAAACGCTTGTCAAAAACTATGTTTGACAACCCTTATAACAAATGGACTTTGTTTGCTAGAGAGTTCCTATTACATTTAAAAGGCTTGAACATAATGACTGATATTAATGCAAACGAGATTTCTTTTTTAACTGAAAATTTGAATGAATTTGCCCAATTGAATGATTATATCTATAACAATCTGATGCCTAAGATTGGAGCAAAAATCTCATCAGACTTAAATGCCAGTGACCTACAAAATTTTGAGTGTAAAGTAAAACACGGTAAGTGGTATTACTATGAACCTGTCATTAGATTTTCTAATCTCAATTGGACCACCGGCTCTGATATCGTTCTATGGATGAAAGCTAGTGATAATGAGATATCACATAAGGTTAATTTGCATATTGGTAAACAATATGATGAGTTAGTAAAACAGTTCAAAGATCTCATTGGCGATGCATTGCTAGAATTTAAAGGTGAAACTTGGTATGAAATAAATAACACTTACTGGGGTATATCTTTTACATTTAAAGCTTTCGATTTACAAGAACTATCAGCCAACATTATTGAATTAATGGGTCATCTGAACAACTTAGAGCTAAATTATCGTCCAACATTGGTTGAATAGATATTTTAGTTGTATGTACTTTAAGCATCGCCTATATTTGCCCTATCTCGAAGCATGATAACCAGTTATAAAGCTGGTTAAGGCAGATTAATATGTGAGCGGTACCAATAAGTGAATACATCTAAGCAGCTTTGAATATGAGTGCGCTAAGCATTATGAAATTTTTCTTACCAATATGATCGGTGACTAAAGTTAAGCCCCTTTTAGATGGTTGGTACCAATCCAAGGCTAAAGCGATATTTGCAGAGCGCCTTGCTGTCGTAATGCCTCAAGCTAACTGGGTAAATAGCTCCCCTATCCTCCAGATTACTATCAATAAGAAAACAATGGGGCAGCTGCTAAACTCAAGTCAGCCTAGTTCTCAATCCGCATCTGATTAAAGCACCTAAATAATGTATCGACTACATGATATTACATGAGCTGTGTCATCTTACCGAATACAATCACAGTAACCTATTCTGGCGTTTGCTCACTCAGGTTATGCCGCATTAGAAAGAAGTTAAGACTCAATTTGATAGCATGGCTGAGCTTTATTTGAATGAATAGCATTGATAACTTGAAGGAATATCCAAACCAGTTCTTGCACTATTCCACATTGCACTCGAAACTGAGCTATGCCAAAGCATATATAGCTTTTAAATGAAAAGTATTGAGCTCATCAGCCATACTTGAACGGTAATAGATAGACGCATCATCATTAAATAACAACGATTCAACAGCATCTGCTACATAAGCAAAAGCTTCCATTGGTAAGCTTTGAACGCACTCCATTCCAATAAACAATGCTATAGTATTGTGTGCTGTCGAAAGTTCATCCACAAGCTTATGCGTTGTTACTTTTATTAAATCTGATTCAGATTCACCTGTTGCGCTTGCTTGAATAAACTCAAATGAACAGCTACATTCAAACAGGCTTTTAATATCTAAAACATCTATGCCGATAAGGGTACTTACAGAGTTTACATCGAGCAGTCTAATAACATCGTTTACTTCATCAGGCTGACATCGAATAACGCCTTCTACAATATCTAAGCGCTCAAATTCATTATCATCTGTTTGTAAGCCCACTAAAAAATAAGCCCCTATACGCTCCTTTAATTCTAGTAACGTTTGGTCATCCCAAGCATCATTGATGATAAAACAACCAATAACAGACTTAGGGTAATGATCCATGGTTTGTCGATATAGAAAAGCACTAGGTATGTCATCTATATGCGAGTCATCAATCTGATACTTCATGGTTATGCTCACTGATAATTAAGGGGTTTTAGTGTAGCCAAAAGTATCAAAATCTGGCGATATTTGACGGCAGTAGAAAGCTTGCACAGTTTCTAAGATATTCATCATCCGGCATAATTCGCTTATTAAAGTTTGATCTTCACTAAGGATTACATCAGTTTTTAGGGTCTCATTCGGTTTTATTTACTTAGATTGCTAATCATTGATTTGCTTTAACATTCTGATAGAATTTATATCGTAATTACCTGCGTAGAACTGATCCAAAAGCTCATCAAAAACACATTTTTTATTAGAAGATGCTAAAGTAAACAGCGTAAGCGAAGAGTGTAATTTCAGCGTATCGATTGATCCGAAAATTTCTAAAGCGCTTTTATCAGGATGCAACAATAATAATTCAGCACACTTTCTCAACCGTGCTCCAAGCACATCGTGCTGCAAATACTCTTTTGCCTGCTCTAGACTCTCAATTGCAAAGCGCCGAGCCATTGTACTGTGTCCCAACCCTTTCACCTGTGGAAAAATAAACCACATCCAATGGGTCCGCTTCTGCCCTTCGGTTAACTCTTTAATAACCGATGGATAAATAGTATTTTGAGCTTGAATAAAATCATCAAATAGATGCTTATTTGTAGTTTTCATTTCCTGTATTTCTTGCTACTTAATAATAATCATTTGCCAACGATGCCCACAATTTCATTCAAGCTATTATCTTACGCCAAACTACCCAACCATATATATCATACCCATCCAACAGTGCTCAGGCTTATCGACAACTTCTGTATTATAGAAAAAATATTCATCTTCTATATCCATTTTATCAATAGTATCTGATACAATTCTAAGCTCATCAATCGTAAACTGGCGGTTACTTTCAGCTTGAAACATCATAGCGTTTATTGTGACATCTTCAGGAATCTGATCAATGATCTGACTAAATACTTTGTCTGATTCAGACATTTCTAATGCACTAGCTTGTATAAATTTAGCAGGTTTCGCAAAATTTAGCGCTTCTTTAACATCTCTAAAGTCTATACCTACCTTCTCGTTGCAAAATACACCTTTAAACATATTTATTATTTTTTGTACTTCATCAGGCTTGCAAATGATCACGCCATCCATCACATCAAAAGCATCAATAGTTTGTTCAGTGGTTTGCAAACCGAGTAAGAACTCTGGCGCTGTTTTGAACTTAAGATCAATTAGTGCTTTTTCGTCCCAATTATCACTAATCAGGAAAAACCCGTAACGAGATAAGCCATAATTATTTTCCAAGGGGGTATGTAATGCAGTGCATGCTATACGCTCTATATATAACGTTTCATTTTCATTACGATACTTATCCATAAGAGTCGTGGGTAGCTGGTCGTTTAAGTGATTAGGAATATTTAGCGAACTCAGACTGGTTAGCCTAGCGAAGCTCTCAGGAAGTTGCTTAACTTTATCACTAGTAATCATCAATCTCTCTAACTGGCTTAACTGCCCTACTGACTCTGGTAAACGCTCAAGCACTTCGCATTTTAATGTCAAGTGAGTTAAATTGTGCAAGAAACCGATACCTTCAGGCAACTCAGTAATCTGATCAGAGCAAATCTCCAATTCTGTTATCGCCAATAAATGCGCTTCGTTACGTGGTAAATCCTTTTCAGAAATCCCAAAATCATCGGCCCATGTCCAAAGCTCTGACATCCATGGTTTTGCAGTAGTAGTATCTGATATATTATTAATCTTGGTCATTTTTTGAATTCCTTTTTTGAGTTGAGTCAGGGCGTAGTCGTTAAGTAAAGCGTCTTAAAACTAGATTTTTCAAACTAATATTTCGTAAAACAATCATTGGCTTTCAAAGTGTTAAAAACGATATCCATTTCTTCTAGAATTTTATCTGCCATTGTGTCTTCATTTATCATCAGCCATGCTTCACTTGATCCTTTCCAGTCCTGTGGATAAAAGTAATAACCTGCTGGCCAAAGTGGTGAACTCCAAATCTTTTTGTCGGCTAGTGCTGTATTTAGCGTCGTTTTCATTTTTTCTGTATGCAAATTATTTTTTGCTTCCTCGATTGACCAGAGTTTAATACCTAGACACGGACGATCAAAATTTTCACCCTGAAACTCAAAACAAATATACCCAGCATCGTAGCTTGGAATTATGAAATTTATTTGTTCATAATTCTTACCTTCACCAAAATCATTAATATCCAACTTATAATCAGTTGTTTTGCATTTTGCTAACAAATCTATTTTCAGCTTTGTTATTAGCTCTTTCTTCATTCGATTTATAGTGTTAGATACCTTAATGCTGGCATCAATAGTAGCTCCATTTCTTTTAATAATATCTAAAACTGCATTGCTTTCACTCATATCTTCAATCCCCATAAATTGCTTTTGAATAAACTTGATTAACTGTGTGAGGAACTCACTAACGCTATGATTTTGGCATTCAACTTGGCAGGCTTTAAGCCAACCCGTGAGATCGCTGAAACGAAGATGGCTATATTGCTTCTTATCTATCCAGCATTTTAATGTCTCTGCATCGACACTTGCCGGATTTGGCGTATCGTTATATTCACTTAGATAAACAATTTGAGGGTCAGTATGACCTTTTGCTATAAGTTCATTATGATAATCAATCAGTTGATTAGGTTGGTCTACCGCATAGGGTTTATTTTCAATACAAATACCGTAGTTTTCATCATCCACCTTGCATCTTAGATATATGTCCATTCGACGTAGACTGTTACTTTTTCTAGTCACCTCTTCAAGAAAAACTTCCATTTTATCTATGTTATCAAGCAAAACCTGCCTTTTTGGAATTTCATACATACCGGGTAAACAGTGCTCGATGAAAAGCTTTAAAAAGGTTTCCTGTTGAGCGTGATTACCTTGTGGATCAAGTAAAAACGCTAAAATACGACTAAGCCCTAATTCATCGGTATTGATATAATCAAAGGTATTGAAGTCTGGCGAGAGCTGACGACTGTATAATGCTTGCGCGGTCTCTAAAGCATGGATTTTTTGGCTTACTTCATTTATTAAGGTTTGGACTTCATTCACACTTATGCTTCCTTATAATTTATGAATTGTCGAATGCTTCTTATTTTACTAATTCTCATACAACTCTAACGCACTATGTAAGCGCTCTAGAATTATGGTTTTTAGCACTGATGGTTCAATGACGACAGACAACTGGGACATACTCACCAGCCAATCTTGCAGACGAAGCGTATTAGCAACCGTGGCACTGACTTGATTCCAAGTGTCATCAATAATAGTAATCTTCTGATCTATCGATAACGGACGCTCGTATAAATGCTGACAGGCATATCTTTGTACCTTTAAAACCAGTTTGATCTGGATATTATCAGTCGGCTCTAACCTACCCAGTTTATGCAAATGCTCTAATGAAAAAGTATCTCGCCCTACCCAGTCAGGTATCGGCTTATCTATGACTATTGCCTCGGTAATACGATTGACGGCAAAATTGCGATGCGCTTTTAACAGTATTTCATCATCGATATGATCATCAGTAGGATCAAAGCCTGTGAGATACACCATATTGTCAATAAAGATCAGCCCTTTGGGATACACCACTCTTACAGCTGACTTTCCTGCCCATTTCTTTTGATAAATTATCCGTAGTTGATGATTTTGTAGCAAAGCTTGGTGAATACTGCCAAGCACGTCATTATCAAGCTTTGGTGCTTGCACGATACTAGGCAAGGTGATGAGATGATTTTGCCATTGCCCAAACTCACTTTGATGAAAACTCTCCTTATCCTGTCGTCGTAATTGGGTGAGCTTATCTGTGATCCCTTGTTTAAAAGATACTGGTAAATAGTTTGCCGTATACTTATCGAGCATCTCCCAAAAAAATACTGTTTGCTCGTTAAGAACGTCGATACTAAAGCTCGGTTCAATATAAAACCGTGCGGTTTGTCCGCTGATGTTTTGTCCCCATTCCGGTACTCGAACTAATGCATCACTATAAAAAATATCGTTAAAGATTTGATTTAAGCCAATCAGATCGTTCTCTAAGTTTTTACGCTCATTGGTATAATTGTCTGGATTATCACCATAACCAATCATTAACTCTGTCAGTGACACAGCATCAGTTTCACTTCTAGGCAGACATTGATATAAAGCAAATAGACGTGCTGACTTTGTATAGCTGGCCATTGGATGCGTGGACATAGTATTTACTCTATTACGTGATGAGCTCATCACTTTATTATTAAGATAAATGTTCAATCAAAACGAAGCAAAATAGCTGTGCCATTGTCATAAGCATTGCCATCGGAGTCATAAACTTGATCTTTAAGAGTGATTAGCCACTCCTGTAAGTCAGTCTCCGCACTGACAGGTTGCCAGTCATTACTCGACACTAAATCGTGAATACCATCCGTACAAACTAAGAAACAGTCGCCACTACTAACCTCAATCTTTCGAGACGCGCTTTCCGGTGCTTCACTGCTGGTATAACTGTCATCAGTGGTCAAGGCAAAGCATTCGGTAATGCTATATAAGCTCCCCGCCATTCCTTCTCGGTTATAGTCTGCAAACTCTGCGTGGCGACCTTTCTCCTGTGCCTGTTGGTCAATAAGTTCATTTAACAGGTTATGATCGCGAGTCAGGCACTGCCATTGTGATGCTTCTTTGGGTAGCCAGTAAACACGACTGTCACCTACATGCGTTATCGTCGCCTTTATAGCCCCATCACCATTTAACTCTCCAATAACCATCGCGAGAGTTGCCGCTGCACCATGACGCTTAGATGAATGCTTGGCTTGATTGATTAGATGATGAATAGCATCGGCCGTTGGCTTTGTATTATGACTCCACAACCGGCTAATTGCTTTTACCACCGACTTTGAGCAATGCTGTGAATGATTGGAGCTTGCCACACCGTCTGACACTGCCAAGCAAAATGGTGCTGCAACTGGCGTCACTGCCATCACGCCTAAGTCTTCTTGATACCAGTTATCTAAAAAGAAAAAAGCGTCTTGCTGCAGGTTATTACTGGCATTACCTTGAAAGGTAATCGCACAGGCTTGTGCTATATGTGGATTAACTTTTGAAGAACAGTCATTTGTAGAGGCAGTCATAAGGATAAGCCTATATATTTATCATAAAGGCTAGTATAGCGGACAACCTATAGTTTTATTTTCTAGGTTTTAAATTTTATAGTTGTAGTTAATAATTTATTACCTGCTACCCAAACTGCATAACATAGTTAAAAAGCTATTAATTAGGTTATATTCGAAGTCTAAAAATGGGTAATACCCCCTGTTACATCAGAAAATATATACATAGACTAAATATCTCAGAAAACCTTTTTATAGTTCATGAACAAGCTCGAACTCTATCACCTTGACTCTAACTCTTATCATTTGTGCTATATTTCTTGTTATTAGACTCAAATTCGAGTTATATCGACCCTAATTGTGAATTTTTGCACCTCAATAGATATAACCTGATGCATGGATCAGTAACAACTCACTTCAAAGTTTTCAAGTTTAATATTAGAGAATCACACTGATATTTTGAAGCGCCGATAAACTGATAGAATTTTACGTACTCACAATAGGATGTAACTTATGCTAGAAACGCGCGAAAACCAAAGTATCGATACTATGACTATTGAAAATCAAGGTCTAGGTACAAGTGATAAAGCTCTTTTTGACTCACAACCCTTCGAGACTGCCAAAAAGAAAAACAAACTGCTAAGAGTAGCCTTATTAAATAGTTACCTGAAAGGACAAAGCCATCTTATTGAGGTAGATAGTAATACTATCCTTACTGGTCGTAACAGCGCAGGCAAAACCACCTTAATGGGCGCTATCGTACCTTTTTTCGGCACTAAGCTTAGCAGCATCTCTAAAAAGTCAGAGGTGCATAAAAGCTTTGTGGAATTCTATCTGCCTTATGCCAACAGCTATATCGTTTATGAATACATAAGAGATGGTCAAAAAAAGTGCGTCTTGATAAGGAATAGTAGTGGCGTTCAAGTTTTCAACTTCATTGATTCAGAATATAAAGAGAAGTGGTTCGTCAGTCTTGATTTACAGGGTAAGCGCTCCTTTCATCAGTTTGATGTGGTAAAGGCCAATATTGAATCAGATGGGCTATATATCTCTAACAATGTGCGCCAATTATCATACGAAGCCATTATTAGTAACTGCCCTCCCCATCGAGTTAAGGCATCGATACGCTCAACTGACAGCCTTAGGAGTATCTCTGCACTACGCCATGACTTTTCATTAGCGACAGGAAAAGGCAGCTTCTATGGTTTTGCTTCAATCGCTAGCAACATACTACAGACCAAGCTTGAATTTAATGAGATATGCGAGTTTTTAGTAGAAGCGATGAAAGCGGAGAACAAGGTTAGAGACAATGAGATTGTCATCGATTCCAAAGGCGTTGATACTGCTAAATGGGTACGTCAACGCGATACTTGGGGCAAGATTGAAGTGTTACGACCACAGTTTGATCGCTTGTCCTTAGCAGTCAAGATGAATGCCTCTAACCAACATGATTTGTCTGCAGACATTAGCATCATAAGCGGTCTACTAACTGAACTTAACAACAAAATAACAAGCAATAAGGACTTACTGAACCAATATCAAAATTCAATTAGCCTGCTTAAAAACGATATCGATGCGGTAACGGCTCAATGGAAGCGAGACCAAGGTGACTTAGATGCCCAAATAAGTCGTCTGACTTTAGATATCAATAAACTTGAAGCGCGTAAACTTGAGTTTGAAAATGGCATTACTGGCAAGCACAAACCCATGAATGAGTTAAAGGAGCTGTCATCACAGATACAAGCTTTCAACACTCAAAAAGATCATCAAGTAAGCCTCCTCAATGATTATGAGGATAAAGAACGTGAGGCAGCAGCAATCATTAAGCAAATAGAGGCTGTGCTACAAAAAGAGCTACTGGCAATTGAAAATAGTAAAAATCAAAAACTAGCTAATATTGAAAATGAGATCACTAGAGCAGAAAATGTATACGAGCGGGCTCATTCTCAGTTAATGAAAACACAATACACTCATATAGAGTCTATTCGCAACCATGCCAAAATTCAGACAGATAAGATTCGTGACAAGCTACAAGAATTAAGAATAGCTGAAGCCCGTCTTGAACAATCTGTCACCAGTATTGATATCAGCCCTAGCTATAAGCAAGAAATAGAAAAAACCGCCGGCGAGATACGGGCTAAGCAACAGCAGTTAAACCAAGATATAGGAAACGAAAGCGTAGCTAAAAACGATGTCCGCGATGCTCAAGCAGAAAATAGCATCCTTCAAAACGAGCTTGCCGAGATTTCACGAAGTATAGAGAGGTTTCAATTAGATTATAAAAATCTTCAGGACTTATTAAAAGGCGATACCTTATTTAGCTTTTTGGTGCAAAGCGAAGAGGAGCAAAGCTTAGTTGCTACCGTAGATCAAGTGAGACGAACCATAGACCCCGCACTACTTAATCGTACCGACCTAGAACCATCATGGCTAGACACTGATGGTAGTGCTAGCCATAACCAAACTAATGATTCCTTGTATGGTCTGGTCATAGATACTGCAAAAATTGACAACGCAAAAAGTCAATCTCGTCGCGAGATTACTCAGCAGATGCTCAATATTGATGCCCAAATCTCAAGCAAATATGAGCAGAAAAAAGTAACTGAGTCTGGGCTACTTGCCAGCCAAAAAAGAATAAAGCTTACAAGAGATGGGAATTATCAAGCTACAGTCAATATTACCAAAACTAAAGAATCTATAGTGAGTCTTGAGCAAAGTAGTAAACAGCTAGAGCTACGAGCTAAAGCGGATATTGAGGATAGAAAAACTAAGCTTGCTCAGCAAGTAGCAGCGTTAAGCAGTGAGATTGCTGGCAAGCAAAAAGAGCTGACTAATATAGAGCGCGGAGCTCAGGAAAACATTGATAATATCAAGCAACAGGATAATATTAAGCTAAAGCAGTTAGAAACTACCCAAACTCAAAGAAAAGAGCAACTTGACCAAGACAAAAAGACGGCTACCGTTGAAGCTCAGAAAAAGAGTAGTCTTGCTGGCCAACGTCGAGACAGTGCTATTGATACGAATGGCTATGATGATAGTGCGATACTTGACGTTAGGGCTACTATTAAAAATATAACCGATCAAATAAAACGTGCTGAAGCTGCACAGTTGCGCGTTACCCTGTATGAAGATTTTCTAACTGAAGAGTACATACAAGCCAGCGCTTATACTCATCAGCGCAGTGAGCTGGAGTCGATTATTATTACAAAGACTCAGGCTTTCAATGAGACTATTGAGGAAAAAACCAGAGAAGCTGGTAGCTTATCGGAGCAAGCCTCTAGCATTGAGCAAGACTTAACAGCAGCCAATGCTGATCTTGAGCGACTAGAAACTAACCTTAAAGCCGCTAATAATACCTTTGTAAGTACACTAGTGCCAAATCAGCCACCAGCCGTAGAGTTTGCCTCAAAAACCCTATTAGAGCTACATGATACTGCGCTATCCGTACTCGATAAATCTAAAGAGACTATCGAAAAAACTAGAATTAACATCAAAGAAGGCATTGCCATACTCACCGCTGTAAAATCACCATTTATCAATAACGAGAGTATGTTTGAGACCTTACTTGCTAATGACAGCACAGTAGGCCGTCCTGATGACTATAACTGGTTCATACAAGCGCGCGTCTTTATTGAGTACTTAAACAATGAGCATGAGACTAGAAAAGAGGTCATCATTAACCACTATCTGGTTGAAGCTCATAAAATCCGCGATTTTAAATACAAACTGGACCAAGCGCATCATAGCTTAACCACATTCTCTAACCGTATTAACCGTAGCTGTAGAGAGGTCTGTGATAAATTGGGTGCGTTGGCCATTGAGAATCTAAAGATTACTCTAACCTCTAGCATTAGAGATAACGAATGGTATTCGGTACTCAATACCTTTACCGAGGCATTCGAAGAATGGGTTAACAAAGATATTCATGATAGGTATCGTATGCCTGATGAGGATCTGCTTATGAAACTTGACCAAGTACAAAGCTATATTGGTCAAAATAAAATGAATATCAAACTCTCAGAACAGTTCTTTGTCAGCTTGACGGTGAAACAAAGAGGTAAAGAGGAGCAGCATACCGACCGCGCCAAATCTTTCCCTGATATCGGCTCGAATGGCACCATGCGCATTGCCCAGCTGATTATTTATATTGCCCTACTTTCAGTCATATCGACCACTGATACTAGTGAGCTCAAGTTCTTTATTGATGAAGTGGGCGTACTCGACCCTACCAATACCCAAGAACTGCTCAGCCTACTGCAAAAGCTAGGCATTTCAGCTATGTGTGCTGCTCCAGAAAACCCACATGATGCAGTGATTCCTTTATTTTCTAACAACATTGGCTGCGCTTATGATATTAACACCTATAGATATGAGCTATCCCAGACAGATGATATGTACTCGCTAACTCAGGATCACCAGTTAGAGCAATATGGAGTATTCGAAGAATGAAAGAACATGAAATATTAAGAATGATAATGCAGAATAAGCTTATCTGCCCTGTTAGCGAACCTGAAGCCTATAAATGGTTAAAAGATAGTGAAGATAACTTTAATCGTATCTCTAATCATCTTGAGCCCTTTGGCATTAAGCTTGTCTCTATGTGTGATGGAGACGTCTATGCTGGCTTGAACGCGGTACCATCCGAGTCTGACAAAAAGGCCATCTCTAAGCAATTTCATGACATATACAATAACATTGGGCCCATCATTGAAATGCTGACTTGTCTTGCCAGCGCTGATGAGAATAATAATGCTTTAGTAATGGGTGATAAGCTCAAACAAGCTGAGTTAGTACTGGCCGCTAATGACAACAAACATTTTGAGAGTATGCTCAATCAAGTCTCTGAAATTACAGGTGCCACCAAAAAGCCCAATGATCAACAGGTAGAAGCCCTACTTGAGCGACTAAGAAAGCATGACATTGTCATCTTATCCAATAGCGCTCAAAAGATATATCGTGTTACTGGTATGATTAGTTATATTAGCCAAATCTTTGAATATATTACTGAAAACCTTTTCGATGATTTTGATGAAGAAGCGATTGAACTACAGCAAGGGCTTGGGTTATGAGCGAGGGTATAAAACTTACCGAGGATAAGATAAAAACCTTGGGGCGAGCAATCACGGACAAAGCCGATGTACTCTTTGAGGCCTACTCTCCTGAAAGCTGCTATGGTGCGGTAAACACTAGCTCCAAACAGTATAAGGTACTTCGTGACAGTGGCGTCATCAGCATTAATGCCAATAGTATTACCCTTGGGTCTAGTTTTAGAGATATTTTGCGAACGGTTGATCAGAAATCTTATCGTACTCACACTATGCCAGACGTAGAGGACTGGAAGCAAAATATTCATCATTCCATTCAAATGGCACAGGCGGCATCAGACTCATTTGATGAGACGCACGATGAGATGATGCACTTAGCGAATATCCGAGATGAGGCCAATATGCTATCAGAGGCTTTAGGCCGCGAGATGGCAAATATTGAATACATTATTAACTCAGACCTCAATAATACGCCTAACATAAAAGCTAAGCGTATTATCCTTGAAAGCCTAAATAAAAAAATTAAATCACAGATTCAAAAAACAGCCATTTTAGGTCGTGAAGAGCTTTATAAACTCCATGGCGACTACACTAAAGCTGCTGTCATACTGGACGAGTATCTGTCCGACTCTATTGTTAGATTCAACCATGAAATGGGTGTTCATCTAGATAAAACCATCCTGCTTATCGATAAGTTAAAAAAAGATCAGAACCGTCAAAACAAGATACTTTGGCAACTGCATAAAGCATTGAGAAATGAGCAGTTTATCCCTAAGCAAATGGGGCTTGAGCTAAGAGATATCGAAAGCATAGGCTTGGCATTTGGTGGTATAGACGTTAGTGATAACTTTTACAATATTGAACTAAGCGATGACAGTTATCTGCTCGCTACAATTATAGGTAAACTTGCCAGCAGCAAACCCAGCACCAAGGGCAAAGAGATTAAGATTTATGAGGGTGAGTATGTTGAATCCGCAGACAGAATTGAGCAACAGAAACCCTCGCCTGAAAAGCTTTGGGTTCTAAAGTATCTATCTAATAACAACACCGATGATCTGAATAAGTGTTACTCGGTTAGAGAATATTGGCAAACTGCTGGCTTGAGCCACGTTGTGGAATACAAGGCTTTTTTAGCCCTAGTATTAAAAGTCTGTGGTAGCAATTTTAAGAACGATCATGTTATTAAAAAGAAGGACACTTGCTACTGGAAGCTTTATCTAAAAAAGCGCTGGCTGTCCGATACTTGTGACACTCTTTATATAACAGATGCCAAGTACGTCAGATGCCATACTACCTCTACCGAACCTAGTGAGAGGGAATTATGGACGCCAAACTCGCTCAGCGCTTAGAGAGTAGTAAGACTTTGCTAGATATACAACAAAAGCTACAGGCTGGCGAGGATACTATTGCCTTTAGAACGCCTAGCAATGTCTTTGCGCTACTGGTCGTTTATGATGCAAATATAGGGCACAAAATAGGACGCAATATACATATAAAGTCTGGGGGCTGGGGTCGCATCGTAGACCTGATTAAAGTGCATACCAAGATAGATATAGCGCACGACGACATAGCAGCAATGAAAACCAAAGATCGTGTCGACAACAGCTTGACTATGTCCAACGAGAAGATGCTGAGTAAAGCCCCTACCCAAGGATTCTTCGAATTACGACTGTTAGGTTCTGACGATGATGTAGTCGTTGCTACCCACAATTATATCCATAGAGCTTCTAAGCAAAATGCCTACCTCGGTGTTCATAGTGATGATTTAATGCAATGGAATATTGATAACCTTATTGTCATAGAGAACTTCACTAGCTTTTGTCGTTTTACTGAGCAAGATTTAGATTTAATTGAAGGCTGGCATGGTAAGACCACTGCTTTAGTTTATAGAGGTCATAAAGCTGGTAATACTGCTCTAATATACGAAAGCTTTAAAAATATTAAATGCCATAAATACGTATTTGCTGACTACGATTTTGCTGGTCTAAGCATCGCACAATCCATAGGAGAGGCTATTTTAGCCAATGGCTTTATTCTACCGAAAGAGCCTTGGCTAAAGAACGATGAGATGCTGGATATGAATAAAAAGCGAACTAGGTTGGTGCAGTCACATATCACTATTAACCACCCTGCTCTACAGCCTTACTATAACCATTTAAAGGATAATTTCTTAGCGATAACTCAAGAAGCTTTAGTCGCTAGGTCGATACCTTTAACCGTTGTAAGTATTCGAAGATTTAGTTCCAAAATTGAGACCGATATTAGAAATCATTTGACCATAGAATAGTCCAAGTTCTAACTTACTAGGTGATAGATCCCTCGATATTATAGTACTCGAAATATCATTGATATCTCTATTACTATGGATTTATTTTACTCTGATGATTCGAAAAGACCCTAAATGCTATTGTTTATATAGTTTAGAGGGCTGAGATATAAGGTTTAGTTTTCTCAGGTGACGTTGTTAGTATTGGGGTTTTTGTAATTGCAATGCGCAGAATATATACCATAAAGTTGCGTTTAATCTTATTAATAAAGTTTAGTTCGCTAAAATTTCTTTTTAATCTTAAGTAGTACGTTATGATGTCCCCATAACTATACAGATATTTGTCGTTGTAAGGTTGTGTATGCGACAAATAGTGTCGTACTATCTCTTATCATTTTAATAGTACTTGCAGTATTAAGGTAAAATAAATAGGTAAATTATGATTAAAGATATTGTCTATCATGTGTTGGTTAAAGAGCAAGGCAGTACTGATAATGTCAGTGTTTCCTTAAACCCTAATGTACTGCCTGTTGATGATTCTACAAATAAATTGTTGGAACAATTAACAGAACGCTATCGTGGTAAAGCTGGTAAAGGATACGGGGTTTTTGAAAAGAATATAGATAGCTATCCTACTTCAACCATCCTTTCGGATTATCTTGATGTAAATATTACAGATAATTTTCACTTTTGCACTGAACGGCTTATGAATCATCTGCTGGCGGAAAGCCAAAGACAGGCTGGAGCAAAAGGTGGTAAAGTCGTTTTTATCCATTATTCAGAGGGCAATCAAGAGTATTTCTTAGTTGCCATTCTTACTGAAAAATTAGGGTTGATGGCGAAAGACTGGGCTTTGACTCAAGACGATATTTTAAACTTTGAGAACTTGCGTTTCGCTGGTCGCATCAATATCAGTTGCTGGCAAGATAAAGGTAATAATAAGCAGCGATATATTAGTTTTCTAAGAGGTCAGGGTGAGGTTTCAGGCTATTTTAAAAGTTTCATGGGCTGTAGCGACGTATTAATGGCCAGTGAAGAAACTAAAGTTTTAGTAGAGCAAATTAAGAGTTTTGCTACTAGTAAAAAGCTTAATTCGGATGAGCGTGCACATTTAAACGCAAATGCTAAAGAGTATTTACAAGAGTTAGCCGATAATAAACCTCAACCCCTCCAGTTTTCTATGCATGCTTTCACGAATAGAGTTTGGCCAGATAATCCGCAAGATTTGGTAGATTTTTTCGAAAGCTATGGTGAAGAACATCAATGTCCTATTTCGGATGGGTTCGTGCCTGATAAACGTTCCTTGAAAAAGTTAATAGTTCAATCGCATAGAACTAAACATTGGGCGTTTTCTTTCGATGATGAAGCTGTTAAAAATGGTGATGTTGTAATATCAAATGGAGATATTATTTTTAAGCATCCACCCCAAGATATTACAGTCGCCTATAATGACGATACTGAAGAGTAAGTATGACCATAGATTTTTCAGACCTAGTGAAACTTTATCGCAAAGCGGATTTCGGGCATGGGTCTGTTGGTGCACTGTATCGCATTGAAAACGATGAAATGTTGTCATTAGTCAAAACACTAACGTCCGATAATAATGCTGAACGTACTCGTATTGAAGTTTTAAAGGGCAAAACTCAAATTGGAGAGACTGTAGAATTAGAAATTCTACAGCCAAAAACAAGTATAGGATGGCTTTACGATAATGTTGATGATTTTGTCAAAGGTGATTTTCTTCGCACCTTACCTCACAGTAACAACGGTAAAAAGCCTTATTACATCAAAAGCATAAATTTCTATTCTGAAAATGATGATAGCCCTGAAATTATTACTGCCTACGTCTCTATTCAGACGTTATTGCTTCGTCTCGAAAGTATGGCAGCATACCTTGATAGCGCTAATAGAAAAATTATCTTTGTAGGAAAGCAAACATTTGAACTCCATTATGATATAAGCAAAAACCTTGATGGTTTTAAATTGCTTTTAGCGAATTATGCTAAAGATTTAGATGGTAGGGTCAAAGTTATAAATGATTTTTGCGTTTGGTTAGATGACGGCGACACTTGCAAGCATGTTGATGTAAAAAAATCTATTCTGGCAGTATTGCTTTCTGATATACAGACCCCTTTAAAGACGTTTGATATCATAGATGTAATCGAAAATATCGAGTTTTTGTATACTTCTGCTCGCGGCCAGCTCAGTATTTATCTTGAAGATTTCAAGTATGAAAAATTTGTTCAAAAGCTTGAGGAAAATAGCGAAAAATTCATTAGCCGAGTTAATGATAGTATTTCTAAAGTACTCTCGCAAATACTTGCGCTGCCCATTGCAGCAGCAGTTCCAGTGATATTAAAAGGTCAGGGTAAGAGTAGTGAGATAGTTATCTATGTGGCCTTACTAGTATATGCGACCATTTGCTATTTCGCATTATCTACTCAAAAAGCTGTGCTTGATCATCTCGAATCTGAAGTAAATAGTTTTGGTAAAGAAGGTAAGTTACCTAAAAACTTAGGCGAAAAATGGACTATAGAAAAGAAGAAAATTTTATTATTGATTGATAAGCAAACTCACCTTTATTGGGTTATGAGAGGTATTATTTGTATAGTTATAGCGTATAGTGCTTTCAAAATTTTTGATACTTTGTTTTGAGCTATTTAACTGAGCTTTCCAATTTAATTTACCTTCTTAAGTCTATCATCTAAACGTAAAAAACCCACTATCACTCACCTGCTAGCGGGTTTTTTATTGGGTGTCATTGCTTAAACTAGCGTCTCAGTATGTGTAATAATACTAGCCAACTATTAGGGGGTGCTTATGCAGGAGTTACTACAGTTACCGCTTCAAATACAGGCCACGTTGGTCGCAGGTTATTGGGGCTATATTGTACTAAAGCGCGATTATAGAAATACTGAAAAGCTTACCGATGTTTGGATGTTGGTATTACTCTTAGGCTTGCCAACAGCGCTTACCATACAATTGTGGGACTCAAACTGGGCTTATCTAGCAGTATTGTCTGGACCGATTATTGCTTTTATTTGGGTGAAGTTTGCCGAAGCTGGCTGGACAGATTTTTTGCATCGTAGCAAAGTTAGCCATACAATTAGTTCAGGTGATGTATGGAAAACACTGTCCTCTTATAAAGGCGTAGAAGCAACTCTAATAAAGGTAATCCACAAAGACGGTAGACAGTATATATGCAATCATACTAGTGACTTTTATGGAGACGTATTCGCACCTTTTATAATGGATGATGACGGTATAGCATTTTATGTTACACATACTAAAAGCATAGGCGGTACAAATTGGATAGAGGTTACTGACGTTAAAAGTGATCCTGAGTATGGAAATATGATTACTTATTTCCCTCGTGCTGATGTACATCTTTTAGAATTGAGATATATAAGAGATGCAAAAAAGGAAATATCAAAAAGACTCATTTATTTGAGTTGTGGTCTGGCAGTGGCGGTGGCGGTCTATCTGATGTTGTACTTTGACCTACTGTAGTATTTCCCATAGGTTTACCGTTTGAGCCTCCTTGATCCGAAGGTTTGTGAGTCTTACCGTTTGAATCTGAATTATCGTTGCTTGGATTGCCCATAGGTATGTCCTTATAGTTTAAAAAAACTTATTTATTTGGGTTATGATCTGGCGTTGGTGGTGCTGGTTTATTTGTTGTTGGGCTTTGCCCGATTGCAGCATCACCTATAGATCCGCGAATTTTGCCGCCTTGGTCTGACCTTATCTTACGGTCTAAATCTGAACTGTTTGAATTGCCCATATTTGCTCCTTAATATTCTGAAAAATTATTTATTTGGGTTATGATCTGGCGTTGGTGGCGCTGGTCTATTTGGTGGTGATGATATTCGACCTTGATCAGTGGACTTTTTGCTTCCACCTTGGTCTGACTCGTGAATAGGTCTACTTCTATCTTCTGAATTTCCATTGTTTTTTGGATCGCTCATTCTTACTTCCTTGTAATGTAATCTAATGAATAAAATGCTCATGAATGAAGTCAACAAGTTGTTTTTAATTTATGCTATACAACTACGAATGTAAAGGCTTAACTTCCCCCTATGGCAGGATAGTTGTCACCCCTAAAGAATAATCCAAATGGGGGCAACAAGGACACATCATGCCACGTTATAGTGAAAAACGTAAACAAACTATACTCAGTAAACTGCTACCCCCACT
>Ga0314771_100054_pt1 | contig 52739 bp, 75 predicted proteins | sample MetaGCB42018_FD_204522 | JGI IMG/M metagenome (GOLD analysis project Ga0314771, IMG submission 204522) | Cryopeg brine microbial communities from Beaufort Sea near Barrow, Alaska, United States - CB4 2018 | ecosystem: Environmental > Aquatic > Marine > Coastal | place: USA: Alaska | collected...
CTGGTCGCCGTGGCTGGCACATCGACAAAGGGATACCTATTGCCGTAATCCTGGCGCTCCTTGGCATAGCTTATGCCGGCGTGCAGCGGCTATCGGCACAGGATGAGCGCATTAGTAAGGTCGAGCTAAGCGTTCAATATATTCAGCAGAGCAGAGTTATCGACCAAGGGCGCACTGAAAAGAAGTTCGATGAGCTAAAAACTGACCTGCGAACGATCAACTCAAAGCTCGACCGGATTATCGAAAGTGACCGATAGCCACCCAAATCCAAACCAGTGGTGGTTTCACCGCCGAATGATGGCCTACGCCAGCCTGCTCGGGCTTTATGTAATCCTCGCCCAGATGATGCTTGGCTCAATCAACACCGAACTGGTGCCGTTGGCCCAAACCCTGGCATGGGTATTCTCCGCAAACCTTCTCTACTACTACGGCGGCAATGCTGTTGAGACCGTGAAGGGCAAGTCATGATCTTCGGACTGAAAGCCAAGCTGATTGCCAGTGTCGTCGCTGTTACGGCGGCCTTTAGTGCCGGCTGGGTGGTAAACGGGAAGTTTGAAGACAGCAAGCAGTTAGCCGCAGTCACCGCACAGCAAGCACTGGCAGACGAGATCAGGGCAGGCCAGGCCGACATAGCCACTTTGGTTGAAAGGCGCCTACGCGAGTTCAGGGGCAGCGAAAGAGTGATCGACAGGGGTGTAATCCGTGAGATCCAGACAACCACGTTTAAAAATGTGTGCATTCCTGTTGATTCCGATTCTTTCAGGATGCTCAACAATATCGCCCAAGGTCATTCTGCCAGCAAATCTGACAGTCAAAGCGCCGGAGACTCTGCCCCTGCTAACTGACGGAACCGGCGAAGATGTGGTTCTGACGATGCGGGCATGGGCCTACCAATATCAAGAATGCGCGATTCAGCTTAATGGGCTGATTGATGCGATAGGAGCAAATTAATGCCCGCCATTGCTGAGCCCAAGAGACTGTAAAGAAACCTGACAGTCAGCCCCGGTCTTTCGATAGTGTCAGGCGAGATAGGCGCGAAATCGCGGCAGGTAACCGGTTCGCGTATTGTTTGATAGCTTTACCTGTTGGCCTTTCGACCCATCGATAAACGCCATAAGACGCCACAAACACCAATCCGATAGTAAGGCTCACTGCCAACCACTCAGGCAGACGCTCGGCGGACGCGTCAATGATCGCCTTGCCTGCTTTGTTATGAAGCAGGTACAGAGGATAAGTGAGAGCGCCGGCCAAAAAAATAGTTCGGTTGCCGCGAATAGAGATTCGACCAAGGGCAGACATTGCCAGCAAGACGCCCGCCAAGGCGACAATCGCCACGCAAACAAGTCGATCGTATATTGAAGGCGCCGACAGAAAGCCGTCGGCCGCTTGGAAAAGGTTAAAAGCGGCGAGCGCTGACGCAGTGGCTAAGATCGCGATGTTAAACCTACCGAACCCGTTTTTGCGAGCATGGTGTAGGGCAACGCCGACGATGAAGAACGGTGACCATACGGGAGTAATAAACCACCCCATAAACCACGGCTCGCCGATTGCAGCATGAACTACTGACAGAGCGGTCCAAGCGCTAAGCCAGACATTAAAGCGGTGGAATACGTTAAATAGGACCAGTAAAAATATACAGGCGTAGAACTTCAGCTCTGTCTGCAGCGTCCAGTAAACACCGTCAATATTTTTCTGCCCAATGTAATCGTTAAGAAGTGTGAAGTTTGCCGCTACACGATACGGGCTAAAAACTTCTCCATTTGCCAGGTAGATCACGCCAATCGTTATTGCAATACAGATCCAGAGTCCAGGGTATAACCGAGCAAAACGCGACACTCCGAACTCATAAGCAGTGCGGCCATTGGCGGATATGGCAATCACAAATCCGCTTAGCATAAAGAACACCGGAACGCCCAAGAAGCCAAACCGGGTTAGTTCTTCCAGCACCTCAAAAGAAGATTCTGGCCTGGCTGTTAGGTGATAGAGCATCACGGCGAAGGCGGCAAAGAACCGGATCAGGTCGAGAATGTGAAAACGGTTTTCCTTAGGCATTGAAAGCTCCTTCTTCAATCTCGCTGCAAATATCGGGCCGAAACCTGCCAAGAGGCCATGAGGGCCGCGCCAGTCCTTCGCGAAAAATAAGGCTGTAATAAATCCTGACACATTTCATCAAAAGAGCGCCTAAAAATGGCTACATCTGACAGCCCAAAGAGCATTGCCGCAACGCGAACGCTGCAAGTGGCGAAGGCTGCCGCGCCGGCCACAGGATCTGCCCAGATAACCATCTCTGGTACTGGCTTCGGCACACGAACCGCCGCTTATAACCATTACATCAATTACAACGATGTAGCGGACGGAACTGCACATCCTGCCCTTGGATACGTAGAGTCTAACTCTAGCGTGTACCCAACGGTAGAGAGTAACGACTCCCACGACGGCGGGAAAAGCTTAGAAGGGTTTTATCCAGCAGTCGGCAATTTTTTCCCCAAACTGCGTAGAAATTTCACGCCTATTGAGCAGATATACGGGGCGTTCTGGTTTAAATGGACGCCGCCGGCACAGGGGGCTCCAGTAACGGATGTGGGGATATTCAAATTATTCAGGACAGGTTTCACAAACTACAACGGATACCCGCGCGCCGTGGAAACCATTCGCAGTAGTGGGAGCGGGGTGCAGACCAGCTCAGACACAGGGGTCTTTAGAGATGACGCAACAAATTCTTACGACTTTGTAGGTAATAGTGATTATTTAAAAGACGCTGGGCAGTGGCATTTCTGCGAGTATTTTTTCAAGCTATCTACTCCCGGCCAGCCCGACGGCGTATGGGCCGGCTGGACAAACGGCAAGCCTTCGTTTTTTGACTTTGCAGCCATAACGCGGTTTCAGTCGGACTCGCGAATCAACTTTTTTATCAACATGTTCGATGGCCGGGACAGGGACGCGTTCGATATGACCGTCTACCAGTCCGAAGAGTACGTGTCTAGCGCCCGCGCCCGCGTAATCATCACCGATAACGCCGACTACAGCTTATCCACAACCTGGCAAATTCAACCAGTAGTCTCATGGTCTGACAGCTCGATTGTGGTTGCTAGGCAACAAGGGGCTTTGTCCTTGGGCACCAACTACGCGCACATATTCAACGAATCAGACCAGCTGGTTGATAGCCAGGCGGTAGAGTTTAACTAATTCAAGAGGCATTCGGTATGAGTGGATCATTCGATTTTACATCGGGCTTTGCAGGATCGCCTCTTGCGATTAACCAGAGCCTCACTATCTCTGCTTGGGTTAAGCCTCTTGCCGACATAGCGGCGGACGCCACCGTCGCGGGCAGCTTCCAGTTGGCGGCCAATGGCTCTGATAGGGCCATCCTTAAAGCCCTCTCAACCCAGCAAGCACAAGCGTACCTTTTTCAAAGCGGTGGAGGCGCCGCAGTCTCTCAAAATTCAGTATCTACCCTCACTACAGGCGTCTGGAGCCCTATCACTGCACGATTTAACGGCGATGGGGGGACATCACCGGCAAGATTGCAAGAAGTGTATTTCTCTGGAGCGCTTGAATCCGGGGCCTCATCAAATGCTCGCCTTCTTAACGGCCAGGAAATTGGAATAGGCCGGAAGCCTTCAGGTGCTGACAATTTTCCGGGGCTGATTACCAGAATAAGCTTTTGGTCTGCCGATATTAGTGCGGCAAAGATAGCGCAGTTAGCAGACCCCTCTTTCGATCCTCTATCAGAGCCCACAAGCTTATTTGCTTACTACGATGGCACATCCTTCGATGACGCTGGAACGCTAAAGCTACAAGACATGAGCGGAAACGCCCGCCATCTAACCCTATCCGGTGCGGTGGCCTCTACCGATGAGCCGGGGACAGGCTACACCCAACGCAAAGGCTCCACGTTCGACGTAACCCACACCCTCGGAACAATCACTACCGCAACGCTCAACGGCACCGCTATCACGATCAACACCACCGGCGCAGGCACGGTGAATCTGACGGATATTAGCGGCATTGCAACCTCCGGCGAATACAATCTGGTTTTGGGCGATGGCACGGGCACTGAGACTTACACGGTTCAGCTTAATGTCGTGGGCTTGGCGAGCTACAACATCAACAAGGATGGCGCGGATCAAGCAAGTTTGGCAGATGTTGAGTTTATCGTAATGACCGGAGCAGCCGGCAGTCGCGTAATTGCTGAACAGATCACTGGCGTGACGACGGATGTAAGCGGCAATACCGGTGCGATTGAAATAACCGATGTAAGCATGAACGCCGATGACGTTGTGACGATTTTGCAGCAAAGCGCGACGGTTGGCGGCGGACTTCCACATAGCGCGACCTTGGTGGCTCTCTGATGATCGTCAATTACGGGTCAGCCAGCGGGCAGGTCGTTGAGTATGGGTATACCGGGGCTTTCACAGCCGGCCCCGGACTGACTGCCGATGCGTCAACAGTTGAGAGCCAGGTTACCAGCTTCTTCCTGACTGGCAACTCGGCCGCCCCGACGCAGGCCCGACTGAACGGCACCGTGTTGACGCTGACGGACGCCACAGGCGGCGAGTTCACCTTCCCTGCACCGTTGCTGCCCGATCCGACCAGTGGCATTGTGGCCACGCTTGAAGTAGATGTTGACGGCTTCACAAAAACCGTCGATATCGCTTACACCAACACCTTTCCTTACAGCCCGGAGCACGGCGAGCCAGATAAGCTTTCGGTGCTGTTCGGTGTTGAATTGGCCAGCACTCAACCGTATGAGCTAAAAATCACCTCAGAGCCTGACCCTGCTGTAATGACCGTGGACTGGGATCAGATCGAGGCGGATGGCGCTTGGCTCTCTGACATCACACCCTACATTACGCTGGCCTCCGGGCTTGAAAACGGCACCGCCTCAGTTGGCCTCGAAGTCTACACCACAGAAACCGGCGCGGTTGACCCCTTTACCCGGACGATTGAGGATTTGGGGCCGAATGGCACCGTTACGATTGACTTAATCACCGAATCCCGCAACGGGGCAACGATAAGCTTCGGCTATGACCGCGCGGACGCTGACGGCTTCAAGTACAGCATTGATCAGGGTGTAACGTGGGTTATCACGTCAAGCCCGACAGAGCTTAGCGGCCTAACATCGTCAACGCCTTATGATTATTGGGTTACGGCCTACAACGCCGACGCCAATGGCATCATCACCAAAACCTCATTCACCACTTTGGCTGGAGTGGACACAAAGCCAGGCGCCTTCACGGTTATTAACCGGACCGGGGTAGCGCTCTCTACAGTCGACACACCGAATACCGTGATATTCACACCGGTTACCGTTCGGGACGTGGATGCAGCCACGGATGTACCTGTTTCTGTATCGGGTGATACCGGCAGCAAGTACCGCGTTTCTACTGACGGTGGCAGCACTTGGGGCGCATGGACAACCACTCCAACCAACGTTCGACTGAACTACCAGATTCAGGTACAGCATGACGCTAGTCAAGAATACTCATCTGGAGGCTATGACGGCGTTCGCAGCACAGCGCTGGATGCCGGGACCACTATTGGCACGTTCACCAGTACCACGATTGCTGACACGGTTGCCCCGGTTATATCGCCCCAGGGCGGTAACTTGCAGTGGACTCAGGGAGTGCCTTGGGTAGATCCCGGTTACTCAGCAACCGATAACGCGGACGGCCCAATCCCAGTAGGTGACATTAGCGCAGAGGTGCCGAATGTTAATACGGTTGGCCCGCAGCAGATTGCTTATAGCGCAACAGACCTGTCGGGCAACGTGGGAACGGCATCAAGAACAGTGACCGTAGTGGTTGCGGTGCCGAGCGACACCACGAAGCCAGTCATCACATTGGATGGCGGCAACGTCACACTGACCGAGGGCGAGCCTTGGGTTGAACCGGGCTACAGTGCGTTTGACCTGGTGAGCGGGGTGTTGACTGATTCGGTGAATGTCACCGACACGGTGAATACCGCCGTGCCAGGACCGTACACCGTCACTTACTCGGTAAGCGATGAAGCCGGAAACCTCACCACGGCCACGCGAACCGTTACCGTCGTATCTGCTGTGGTGTATCCGTATGACCAGGAAGCTCCAGCCAGGCGCACCACCGTCGCTAATCGTTACAGCATTTACCAGAACGACGGCCAGATTATGATTATGCAGCCCGGCGAGGTTCTGGATTTTGATTACGACCTGACCGATTGGCTGTCTACCGAATCCGACCAGATTGCCACCAGCCAGTATGAAACCTACGAGATTTCACCGGCACTCACAGTTCTTGGCACAGGCCAGGTAACAGGTAGTGACCGCATTAAGGTCTGGCTTCGTGCCGGCGACGTGGTTGACGCCGACTCGTCCCTAGTTCAACTGTCCGTCACCACCACAGGCGCCCGCCGAGCTGCGTTTCAGTTTCGGGTGCTCATCATTAATCGGATGCAGTAATGGCGCAAACCCGAAACCTAAAGCCCGGGCCGGTGCTGCGGGAAAAGCTGATTCGCTTTGCCGACCTCTATCGCGGCAGTCCAGACCCCAGGCTTCGCGGCAACAAAACGGCTTGCTACATGGCCATCCACCCGCGCTGCAAGAAATATACGTCTGCGTCACCGAAAGCGTGTGAGTATTTCAATCACCCGATTGTTCAAGAGCGACTACAGGAAACGCTGGACGCTGTTAGTCGGGAATCTGACATCACTCAAAAGCGTGTGCTGCAAGAGATTGCCCGCATCGGCCTCTTTGATCCTCGCAAGTTGTTCGATAACACCGGGGCGCCGCTACCTATTACCAAACTGGACGACGATGTGGCGGCAGCAATTTCCGGCATTAAAGTCATGCAGACAGGTGGCGGCGGTGAGGGTGAATCACCCGGCACCGTGATTGAGTACAAGATTGCTGACAAGAACAGCGCCCTTGAAAAGCTGATGAAATACTTGGGGGCTTATGAGAAGGACAATACTCAAAAATTGGGTTCGCTGGCTGACGCTTTGATTGCCGGCATCAACCGAACAAAAGAGCTAGATGAGTGATATTGGCGAGCTGCAGTTACGCGACGAAATTGCGAAGTGCTGGGACGACCCGTTGCGCTTCGTCTTGCTCGTGTTTCCGTGGGGCGTCCCCGGCACGGCGCTTGAGAAATTCCCGGACGGCCCGGACGAATGGCAGCGAGGGCAGCTGAACGCGATCCGTGACCATATCCGCAGCGGCACGAAAGTCGCTATGCGAGATGCCACAACCTCAGGCCACGGCATCGGCAAGTCGGCTGAAACAGCCTGGATTATATTGTGGTTCTGCAGCACCCGGCCTCATTGCGCAGGGCGTATCACCGCAGGCACACAGGCTCAGCTTAACAGCACCACATGGCGGGAGCTGTCCGTCTGGCACAAGCGAGCCGTCAACAAGCACTGGTTCAGTTGGACTGCCACCCGATTTTCTGCCATCGAAAGCCCAGAAACATGGGGCGTAACGGCCGTGGCTTGGAGCGAGAACAACTCCGACGCCTTCGCCGGCCTACACGCCGAAGATGTACTGGTCATCTATGACGAAGCCAGCGCCATAGCGGATGCGATCTGGGAAGTTTCAGAAGGCGCCATGACCACGCCCGGGGCGTTCTGGCTGGTATATGGCAACCCGGTCCGAAATACCGGCCGATTCCGTGAATGCTTCCGTTCCATGCGTCACCGATGGCTGAACAGGCAAGTTGACTCACGCACTTGCCGGATGACCAACAAGCTGGAAATCCAGCAATGGCTTGAAGACTACGGCGAAGATTCCGACTTTTTCCGCGTCCGCGTCAAGGGCGAGTTCCCTCGCGTTTCGGACAACCAGTTTATCAGCGAAGATCTGGTTAGGCAGGCGCAACAACGAGAACAGCCAATACAGGTGTTTGCCCACTACCCGCTCATCATGGGCGTGGATGTGGCGCGATTCGGAAACGACCAGTCCGTTATTACTTTACGACAAGGCCCAAAGATCCATTATCAGCACGCTTACCGTGGATTGGACACTGTAGAGGTGGCCGACAAGGCCCGCGAACTGTACCTGGATCAAGGGCGCGTGGCCGCAATCTGCGTGGATGGCCCGGGCGTTGGCGGAGGCGTTGTCGATCAGCTTAAACGCTTTAATCTGCCAGTTATTGATGTGCAGCCAGCAGGTACAGCACCCGACCCAAAGGAATTTATCAACATGCGCGCCTGGATGTGGGGGCAAATCAAGACGTGGCTGGATGATGCCGACTTACCGCCCGGCGACCGCGATCTAATGGACGACTTGACGACCATCGAGTACGGCTACGACAAAAAACTGCGCATCCAGATGGAGAGCAAAAAAGATATGAAGTCTCGCGGCGTACCAAGCCCGGATAAGGCTGACAGTCTGGCGCTCACCTTTCACCCGATTGATTCCGTTTTGCGGCTGAACTGGACGGCACGATCCAATCGTCCGGCGAAGCGCGGCAACTGGGCAGCACACACGTAGGAGTAATTATGCGCGATTCCTTAAAGTTTCTATTTGGCGGCTACTGGAGTGACGGTGACAGCAACGCCGTTGGTGGCCGTGCAACGCTTGTTTTTGTTTGGCTGATGCTGTCGTTCACGGGCTTCTCGATAGCCGTTATTGCGCTCGCCTTACTTGGCTACTGATTTACTGACACCAAAGGACAACCATGGCCATTCTTGAATCAAACAAACCCGTGAGCCTGACCCAGCGGGAAGTTGCCGTAGTGGTCGCTCAGGCGGTGGCTAAAGCGGCACTGCCCATTCCATCCGGCAAGTTCCGCAACGACGTGGACCACATTCAGATTGATCCGATCGTCCTTGAAGCCAAGGTAACCCAGCCCAAGCCGGGCATTCGCCTGCAGTTTGAGGTGGAAGGTGGCTATGGCATTACCCTGAACGTCAAGCTGGAGGAATTTGAAGCAAGCCCGGTGGCGTATCTCCAAGACCTGTTCAAGCAACTTCACCCCATGCTCAGAAATTGCCAGCGATTGCGCAACAACAAGCGACTGATGAATCAAGCCATGTACGACATTCTAACGGAAGGGGTTGCGTAATATGGCGAGCTTGGGGCTGATGCAGTACCGCTCTGCGACGGACTTGCGGAAAGACGATGATGCGCAGCAGCTGCAGGATGAAGATGCTCGGCGCCGAGATCTAATTGAAAGCTCTCTGGGCGCTCACATACGGCGGTCTTGGGAAGAAGCCAAGATGGCCAAGCAAGAAGTTGAGTACCGCTTGCTGGACTGCCTGCGCCGTCGCACGGGGGAATACGACCCCTCCAAGCTGAGCGCCATCAAAGCAGAAGGCGGCAGCGCCATTTTCATGATGCTGACCACCACCAAATGCCGAGCCGCGGCAGCCTGGGTGCGCGACATTCTGATGCCAGTGACCGAAAAGCCGTGGGGGCTCAACCCAACCCCGCTGGCCGACCTGCCGCCCGAGTTTGTACAGCCGGTGTTTCAGCAGTTTATGCAGCACGCCATGCAGCAGGCGCAACAGTCTGGCGAGAAGCCTGACCCACAGGAGTTGATGCAGGCCGCCGAGGATTACATCCGTCAGGCGGTGCAGGAAAAGGCCCGCGAGGCCGCCAAACGCCATGAGGAATTGATTGACGACCAGATGGCTGAGGGCGAATGGGATGAGGCTTTTGAAGGCTTTATTGACGATTTCGTAACCTACCCTGCCGCGTTTATTCGCGGGCATAACCTGCGCCGTGTATCGACTCTGGCGTGGATGGAAGGCTGGAAAGCGGTCAAGACACAGGAAATTCGCCCTCAGTGGTATCGCGTCAGTCCGTTCGACATCTACCCAAGCCCGGACGCGGCCAATGTAGACGACGGCGCTTACATCATCGAGCGGGCAAGATTTACCCGAGCGCACCTGAACAAGTTGATCGGCGTACCGTCTTACAACACCGAAGCCATCCGTGAAGTCCTGAGCGAACACGGCCAAAGCGGTCTGCGTGACTGGCTGTGGTCCGACGGCGAGCGAGCCACCCTCGAAGGTCGCGGTCATGAATGGTTGACCCGCGGCCAGACCATCGACGCATTGATCTATTGCGGTGGCGCACAAGGCACCAGCTTGCTGCAGTGGGGCATCAATCCCGACGAAGTGGAAGATCCGCTGGCCGAATACGAAGTCGAAGCCACTCTGATTGGTCAACACGTCATTCGCGTGAAGTTCAATCGCGACCCGCTGGAGCGCCGGCCGTACCACAAAGCCAGCTTTCAGCCGGTGCCAGGCTCGTTCTGGGGCGCCGGCATTCCTGAGCTGATGAGCGACATTCAGGACGTGTGCAACGCAACGGCCCGCAGCCTGGTGAACAACCTGGCCATTTCATCCGGCCCACAAGTGGAGGTTGTCTGGGAGCGACTGGACCCCACCGAAGACGCCGAGGATATGTACCCCTGGAAGATATGGCGCACCAAAGATTCCCATGTGGCCGGCAATAACCCGGCTGTGCGTTTCTTTCAGCCCAACAGCAACGCCGCCGAATTACTGGCCGTGTATGAAAAGTTTGAAATACGGGCCGACGACGCCACCAACATTCCCCGCTACACCTACGGCAATGAGCGCGTGGGCGGTGCAGGCAATACGGCCTCGGGCTTGTCCATGCTGATGGAATCGGCCAACAAAGGCATTAAAGACGCCATACGCCACATTGACCGCGGCGTGATCCGTCGTGTGATTGAAGCGCTGTGGTTGCACAACATGCAGTATTCCGAAGACAACAGCATCAAAGGCGACGTGAACGTGATCCCGCGCGGCTCATCGGCCATGCTGATCCGTGAGCAGACCCACCAGATGCGGTCCACCTTCCTGCAGATGACCAACAACCCGACCGATATGGGCATTATTGGCCAAGAAGGCCGGCGCAAGTTGCTGGAGTCCATCGCTGAAAAGCTGGATCTGGCGAGCATTATTCCGACCGAGGAAGAAATGGAGCAGAACAGCGCCGCACAGAATGAGGCCGGCCAGGTCATGCAGCAGCTGGAGCAAGCTATCAAGGAGGCGGAAGCGCAAGACAAAGCCGCCAAGGCTGAAAAGACCATGGCCGAAGTGGCGGAAACTCAGGCGGATACCGAGAGAACGCAAGCGCTGACCCCGCTGGACGCCCGCAAGTTGCTGGCTGAAATCTACAAAATGATGCAGGAGCCCACGAATGGACGAGCAGGATTGGAAAGCGCTGGCCCGAATCAGCAGCTCGCCGGACGGCAAGCGCCTACTGGCTATCCTCGCCCGGCAACGGGAGGACTGCAGGGACAAGTTGGAGCGCCTACCGGACGCCCAGCAAATTTCCCGATCCCAGGGGGCCGCTGAAATCCTCAGAGATTTGATCCAGAGCCTGAACGAATCCCGCGATGTCGTGAATAAGCGCTTCACCCCGAACTAAACCCCAGCCCGATCCGTCGGGCCTCACACAAAAGCCGATTTCTGTCATGGGAGTCGGTTTTTTTGTGGGCGATCACTCAGTTGTTGAACTGCAGAAGCACCTGAATCCGTGACCCCTTGATCGTGAACCCCGGGTTAACCGGCTCACCGCGCATGAAGCGCACAGGAGTTGAAATGTCAGCACTACCGAAGTCCATTCAGCAGCAAATCGAAGAAGCACAACGCCACTTCGAACCCGTCAAGAACCCCGAGGTAACCACCCCGACTCCTGACGAGCCTGTTGCACCGGACACTGCCACGCAATCCGCCGACCCCGAGCCGAACGCCGACGACGAAAAGCACTCCCAAGATGAGCCAAAGCGCTCGGAAGGTTACTGGGAACACCGCTTTAACGTCATCAATGGCAAGTTCGTCGCCGAGGTGTCCGCGCTGCGTGATGAGGTTAAAGGCCTGAAATCGACGCTTGAGCAGAAAGACCGCCAATTAACGGAGTCGCAACACACTCCCGCCCCATCGGGCAACCCTGGCGGCCTGACGAATGAGCAGATTCAGGCGGGCAAAGATGAGTTTGGTGACGACTTTGTATCGTTCGTGCAAAAGATGATCGACAGCAAAGCCCCGCCCGATAACTCAAAAGTGCAGGAACTGGAAGGCAAGGTTCGCCAGTTTGAGGAACGCGAACAGCAAAAGAGTCAGGCGTCATTCTGGACGGTCCTGCCCGAGCTGGTTCCCAACTGGAAGGACATCAACGCCGACCCGAAGTTTCACGCCTTTCTAGCCCAATACGACCCGCAGACCGGAACCCAGCGCCAGAACGATTTGGTGGCTGCGCAACAGGCACTGGATGCCGACAAGGTAGGCGCCATCTTCAACGCCTTTAAAAACAACCAGCCAGCCCCTCAACGCAAAATCCCCGACGATCAGATAGATCCGCAGTCCAGTCGCTCCAACGGTCAAGCCCCGCAAGGCGGCACGATCTGGACGGGCGCCGAGATCAAGCGGTTCTATCAGGAGAAGTCGCTGGGTAAATACAGCGCAGACGAGGGGCAGAGGCTGGAAGCCGATATATTCCAAGCCCAAAAAGAAGGCCGCACCCGCTAAGGGCCGGCCAGGGCATTCATGATTGAGAGGTTATTATCATGGCAGGTCCAACTCGTGACGCAGGTCATCCCAACTATTCCAGCACCAGTGCTAGCGGGTTTATCCCGTCAATCTGGTCGGGAAAGTTGGTAGAGAAATTGTATCAATCTACGTGCTACGCGGAGATTTCAAACACCATCTACGAAGGTGAAATAAAAAGCCGTGGAGACTCGGTTCAAATCCGGACCACGCCGAGCATGATTATCCGCGACTACGAGGTTGGCGGCGGGTTGACCTACGAAAAGCCCACCAGCGACAAGGTAGAGTTGCAGATTGACCAGGCGAAGTATTTTGCCTTTGAAGTGAATGATGTAGACGAATACCAGGCTGACATTGGGCTGATGAATAACTGGTCTGACGATGGCGGCGAGCAGATGAAGATCGTCATTGATGAAAACATCAACGCCTACGCCTACACCGAGGCTGCCGCAGCGAACGCGGGCGCTGCGGCTGGCGCTAAGTCCGGCGCTCTGAATCTTGGCGCGGCGGGGGCACCGGTGGTCATCACCAAGGCAAACATCCTCGATGTTCTGGTGGATTGCGGCACTGTGATGGATGAGCAAAACGTACCAGGTACCGGGCGCTATGTGATTTTGCCGGCCTGGATGAACGGGATGCTGAAGAAGTCCGATCTTCGTGACGCAAGCATAACGGGCGATGCGGAGTCTGTTTTCCGTAATGGCAAGGTTGGGATGCTGGACCGCTTCATGGTTTACACCAGCAACGGCCTATCCACCGTCACCGACGCCACCACCACCAATCAGGCAACCAACGTGATCTTTGGCCATAAGAAGGCGCTGACCTTTGCTAGCCAGATGACCAACATGGAAACCCTGCCCAACCCGAACGACTTCGGTAAGCTGATTCGTGGACTGAATGTCTTTGGCCGAAAAGTCATTGATCCAAACGCCATCGGTCACCTGTACGCCGAACACGGCTAAACCCACTCAGCGGGCCATCCTTCGGGGTGGCCTTGCTGTTTCAGGAGTATTTCCATGGACCTGATTCGCGCCCTGGAAGGGGCTAAAACCAAAGACGAACTCGAAGATCTTGGTATTGAGTATCTGAGTGTCGATGTGGACAAGCGCAAGACCAAAGAAGTGATCCGCGCCGAACTTCTGGCCGAGGCGGAAAAGCTGCAGCCCGAAGCGCCACGAACGGCGGCAGAGAAGCCTGTGGTTACGTCAAAGTCAAACACGGGCGCTCGTATGGCTCGCAACGTAAATACAGGCCGAGTGATGCCGTGGACAGCTGCAATGGCCAAGTTCTCGCACATGGAGGAAGTCTGAGCCATGGCCGTCATCGTTTCCGAGATTGTCGATAACGCCAAGCTGATCCTGCAGGAAGTGACCGCAGACGGCACCCGCTGGAAAAACGCCGAAATAATGGGCTGGCTGAACGAGTTTTATCGGGCAACGGTGCAATTGCGCCCCGACGCTTTTTCTGTGAATGAAAGCATGGCCTTGATTACCGGCACCAAACAGACAATCCCCGTCAGTGGCTTGCGCTTGCTGGACGTGATTCGTAACGGCACCGGTATGGCCGTCATGGTCACAACCCGGCGCGCCTTGGATTCAGCCCGACGCGGCTGGCATTCCGACACACCCAGCGTCGAAGTGGAGCAGTTCACGTTTGACGAGCTTGATCCGACGCACTTTTACGTGTACCCACCGGCCTTGTCCGGGGCCGAGATCGACATTTTGTACTCTGCCACGCCCGATTCGCACGACACCAATACCGGCCTGACCGACAATTTCAGGCTCAGTGACGCCTACGCTCCCGTAGCTGCCGACTATTTGCTGTATCGCGCCTTCAGCAAGGACGCCGAAACACCGGCCAACCTGCAGCGTGCGCAGATGCACTATCAGAACTACATGCAGCAAATGGGCAACAAGGCGCAGGCCGACTCTAGGGCGTCCCCTAACGCTGTTGATGCGTCCGCTAATCCGCAGAGGGCCAGAGCATGACACTGAATGAGATTGTCAGCCAGGTAACGGTCGACGTGCCTGAAGCCCCCTTAATGACCGTGCGCGAGCAGATCAAGCGCATGGCCCGCGAGCTGTGCCAGGACTCCGAAGCCTGGGCGGTGGAGGGCCTTGTGGTGGTGGCGGCAAAATCCGGCTACCCACAATTACTCGCCCCTGAGGGCGGCGAAGTGCTGCGCATTCTGGAGTTGTACGACGGCGACCGCCTGATGCGGCCGGGGCAAGATTTTGAGCAGCGCCGACCGGACTCGATTGAAATTCTCCGCAAGCCACAAAGCGACACCCTGACCGGGCGACTGGCCTGCCGTCCCGAAGCGGGCGCCGATCTTCCCGATACGCTCCTGAAAGACTGGGGCGATACATTGGCCAATGGCGCCCGCTGGCGACTCCTGCTGATGCCGCAGCCGTGGCAAAACCCTGAGCTGGGAAGCTACTACCAAGCACAGTATCGAATCGGCTCCACCGACGCTAAACGTCTGGCCATCCTTGGCCATGCTCGCGGCGGCAATCGCGTGAAAGCCCGCCGCTTTATCTGACGGAAGCCCCTATGAAAATTCAACACGCAGCGTTCCGGGGCGAACTGCCTATCCTGGACCCCCGGCTATTGCCCGAAAACAATGCACAGATTGCCCGGAATCTGAATCTGAAACGCGGCACGCTCAAGCCGTACAAAGGCGTCACCGCTGCCTCAAGTCTGCCGGCTACCATCAATCCGGCGAATCTCTGGCGGTACGATGAGGGCAACAATGGCGCCGGCTTCTGGTTTTCATGGGGTGATGCGTATGACATTGACGTGGTGCGTTCCCCGATTGCTGACGACGCCTATGCCCGCGTGTACTGGACCGGTCAGGATGGCCCCAAAATGGGCTCCATTGCGCAGTTGACTGCAGGCGTTGGCCCATACCCTTCCGCCTGGTTTCAACTGGGCGTGCCTGCTCCAGCATCCGCTCCTTCCGTTGCTGCCCCGGCCTCCCGAACGGATGTTCCCGATACCGCGATTGAAACAGCGTATGTGGTGACACTGGTTACCGAGTTTGGTGAAGAGGGCCCTCCATCAGATCCTTCCGGCTTTGCGTTGCGATGGGATGACGTAACCACCAATCCCGACTTTGGTGAAATCGAAGTCACCCTGCCCGCTATACCCACGGCCAACCTGAACATTACCAAGAAGCGCCTGTACCGCGTAGAAAGCGGCGGAACCTATCAGTTGGTAACCGAATTAGCTGCAGCAACCGGCACCTATACCGATAACGTCCTGTCTGAACAGCTTGGCATTTCCTTGCAGTCCCTTGAGTGGGACGGCCCAGATGCGACCATGCGCGGCCTAACCACGCTGCCTGGTGGCTTTCTTGTAGGATTCTTCGGCAATACGCTGGCGTTCTGTGAGCCGTACCTTCCGCACGCCTGGCCGGTCTCTTACCAGCTAGCGTTTCCAGATCCGATAGTAGCCATTGCTGTTATAAGCGGAGGACTGGTTGTGACCACCACCGAACAGCCCTGGCTGGTCACCGGCTCCAGTCCCGAAGCCATGGCGCAGATGCAGATGGACGTTAACCAACCGTGTCTTGTTAAGCGCTCTATGGTCGATATGGGCGGTTACGCAGTGTATGCAGGCTACGACGGTCTGGTGGCCGTGGGTGGCAGCGAGGCCCGCGTCATAACCGCGGATGTCATGACCCGCGAACAATGGCAGGCTCTGAACCCGGCAACCATTCACGCCTACCGTTATGACGGCGCGTATCTTGGTTTCACCGATACCGGCTCGTTCCTGTTTACGCCGGGCGTTGGTTTTGAGTTCTTCGACACTCAGGCCGACGCCGGCTATTACGACGTGGCCGAGGATCTGCTGTATCTGGTGCAGGGCATCGACATTGTGACCTGGAGCACCGGGCCCGCACAGACCTATACCTGGCGCTCCCGCATCCATGAAATCCCCCCAGGCGCCGCTGGGTTCAGTTGCGCCAAGCTCATTGCCTACGGTTACCCGGTGCAACTGAAGATCTACGCGGACGGCGTGACCATGCTCGACAAGGCGGTTCAGTCCACCAACCTGTTCCGCCTGCCTGCTGGCTTCACCCTGTCCCGCGACTGGGAAGTGGAGATCCAAGGCACCAGTGAAGTCGCCTCTATTCAGCTCGCCACGTCGCCCGGAGAACTTGTTTAATGGCCAATCGCCGTCGCTCCCTGCCGCCCGTATCGCCCAAGATTGCGGCCGAACTGCGCCCGCTGGTGGCTGCTATTTCGGAAATCATCGAAACCGGTGAGGGTGTGCGCGGGGACCCGATGGATCGCAAGATTACGCTGCGCGATTTAGTGGATGGTGGTGTTATCACGATCAGCGGAAACTTGAGGGGTGGCGGCGGCACCATTGCACCACAACCAACCCCGCCGAATCGGTCAACCCCACCACCTCCGTCCAATTTCAACGCCTATGGTGGTTTCGACGGTCGCATTGATTTGACCTGGACCATTCCCAGCTCGCTCTACAGCAATCACGCCTACACCAATATCTACCGGGCTGAGACCGACAATTTTGCCAACGCTATCCTGGTTGGCAGGGAAGCCGGTGCGTTCTACACCGACATTGTGCGCGACGATGTAACCCCGACGCTCTACTATTACTGGATCACCTTCACCTCGAAAGGCAACATTGAAGGCCCGACCAACGGCACCGCCGGCACCCCGGCACAGGCCCTAATCGACGTGGAATATCTGCTCGAAACCCTGAGCAACAATCTGGACGATGCGCCCACCACACAAGGGGCCGCGAACGAAACACTGATCCTACACGCCGAACGCTTCGCCATTCGCACCGGGGAGGCCGGCGCCTTCACCTACCCGCTTATCATCGCGGACATTGTGGGCGTGCCGACCGTGGTGCTGGACACCGCCATCATCCGCGACGGCACCATTCAGTCGGGCCAGATTGGCGCCCTGACCTTTGGCAAGCTGGTGGCGGCGGACGGCTTTACCCCCATTACCACGGTGTCTGGGCTGCTCAAGGCCGACTACATCGATGCGGATAACCTGAGCGTGGCCAGCGCGGCGACGTTCTACGGCAACGTGCAGTCGGGCAATTTCACGGTCGGCTCGGCGGGCTGGCGCATCCTGCAGGCCGGTGGCGTCGAGTTTAACAGCGCCACTGTGCGCGGACACATTGAGGCGGATTCCGGCTACATTGCGTCCACCTTGCAGATTGGCGGCACACCGGACAGCCTGGCAACTGTGCGAAACAATGCTTCGTCGGCTGTCTCCACCGCCAATACTGCCAATTCCACCGCCAACGCCGCCAAGGCCAAGACCGACGACTGGACCCGACCGGGCCAGACCCTCATCGACGGCAACAAGATATTCGCGGGTGATGCGTATGTGGATACGCTGCAGATACAAGGAAATGCGATAACGGTGCCCGCCTCTGGGGTGAGGGCTTCGTTGCTTTATTTGGACTCAAGCTACGCGACAGTCTGCTCTACTTCTTATGCCCACGGGCTCGAAAATGCAGTGCCTGGCATTATCATGGTTACTATTGAGGCGTCTTCGGACACTTCCAATGGAGAGGGTGGAACGATTATAGAAAACGAGGCCACCATGACGTTTCAAGTTATTGTAAATGGCGCTATTGCGGGGTCGTATTCGCAATTTCTAAAGGGTCGGACTGGCATTTCTTGCACGCGATTTCTGGAGTACAGCCTTCCGGTCGGGGCTTATACGATTTATGTGCGGGCTCTCAGGTCTGGTAACGGGGGCTGCAGGGTGTACACCGCTTCGTTTGTTGTTTTGGGGGCCAAGCGATGAGCAAAACTTTTGCCGCGTACAGTGTGGGTGGAGCCATTCAGTACACAATGCGGTGCGCCAGCGTTCACACCTCTCTTGAGGCCGAAATCGGCCTCTCAGTTATCGAGGTGAGCGACAATGTAACAGACTCCAGGTTTTACATAGCTAACGGTGGCGCTGCCGAAAAGCAGCTATTTGCACTCACCATCAACAAACTCCAGATCACCGCCGATGGCACCGACGAGTGCGTTATTACCAACATCCCTACCGGCACCACTATCGAATGGCCTGACGGTCAGATCGGCGAAGTGACCGATGGCGAAGTGCGCTTTGCCGTGGATCTGCCCGGCACCTACACCCTGAAATTCACCGCCGTGGCGTATTTGGATAAGGAGGTCACCATTGAGGCGCTCCCTGCAGCTTAACCCGGACAATAGGCCTGCGGTCTGGGCGCAGATTAGAGAATGGCGCGAGGCGCACAAGCGCGCCCCAGTGGCCACCAGTTTCGGTGTGTTCGATGCGGACAACGAATCCGACAACAACTTTACGGAAATGATTAAATTCTTTGACGGACTTCCGACATTGAATGCCGGCAAGCTAACCTGGAAGTTGGCCGACAACAGTTATGTGGCTATCACCAAGGCCGAGCTGATACAGATCCATATTGAGATAGGAGAGGCCCGGGCCGCTCGCGGTGCGCTGCTGCACGTCAAGGCTGAACAGCTTAACCAAATGACACCCCTCCCAACCCCGGCGCAGCTTTCCAGCCTGGACTTCTGGCTGGCACAATAACCTTTCTCTAAAACCCGAATCTACGACCGCAACTGTCTAAATAAACAGCATTGCGTGGTAGACTATTGCTCATAATCTGCACATGGGGCCATAACATGCCACGACCCAATGAAGCGGCTTTGCATCAGACAGCTAAGCTGATCCCTCCCGAAGATATTGACTCCGCGTGGCCCGGTCTATCCGTCGGCTTTCAGGCGGTAAAGGCCAAAGCAGGGCTGGACGACCTCAACCTTATCCGTCAAAGGCTCATCGCCCGGCAAGCCTTTTTGTTTGTTGCGCCCAACGGTTTTTTTATCCTCCTTCCCATTCATGCAACTTGCCCCGCTGTTCTGGTTTGGGTGGCATACGGCCTTGGAGGTGGGCAGATAAAAAAGTACGTCCCTATTATTGAGGCTTTGGCGCTTGAGATAGGCGCCGAACAGATCGAGATCGAGTCGCCGAGGCGAGGGTATCAGAGGATTTTCCATGACTGGCAAAAACTTGGCGACAGGTACATCAGGAGGCTTTCATGAGCGGCGGCGGCGGAGATAACACAGTAAAGGATACCCCGGAGCAGAAATATCTGGCGCAAGTAGCCGCTGAAAAGTGGAACTTTGCGCAGGATAAGCTGGCGCCGCTTGAAGATGATTACATGGCCAGCGTTGAGCAAATGGACTCCGCGGGCAATATGTCCTATATCCGGGGTCGCACCATGCAAGCGCAAACCCGCGCGCAAGGGGAGGCGCTGGGACAGATGGAAGACGGTCTTGGCCGTGCGGGCATTAACCCGAACAGCGGGCGCTATCAGGGCGAGGTAGCCGGGCTCAGCGATGAGGTGGCCGCGTCCGGTGGCGAGGTTCTGGGCCGCGCAGAGTTTGAGCAGGACAGCCAGAAGATCATGGGCCTGCAGAACATTACCGCTATTGGTCAGGGGGAGTCAGGGCAGGCTCAGGACGGCTTATCGCGACTGGCGCAAGAGTCGTCCAGTAACGCCATCAGCAATGCGCGGAACGCCTTTAGCCGGCGCAGCGCCAACCTACAGTTGCTGGGAAATGTGGCCGGAGCAGGCACACGCTACGGAATGGAGGCGTCAGCACCAGCGCCCACTCCTGGACAGTACGGCATGAGCACCGATTTCAGCACCCAGCCCAATAACTTCGGCATGGATAATGCCAGCGGCGGCTTCTACAACTTCGCAAACGGGGGCGGCTGATATGCTCACAAACTTCTGGAATGGCGAGCCGGCCTCCACCACGCCCAACTCCATCGACCCAAATCAAGCCTTCGCGGGCGACCAGGGCGCATCCCAATTGCTGGGGCAACTTAACCGCGCTCAATGGGAAGATTGGAAGCAACGCTTTGCGCCTTACGTGGAACAGCTGGCCGGTGAAGCAACCGACCCGAACGCCGCCACCAACGCCGCGACTCAAGCCAAGGATGCGGTGGGCCTGGCGTTTGATTCTGCCGCGACCATCAACAATCAGAGCCGCGAGAAATACGGCATTGCGCTGAATCCCGCGCAACAGCAAGCGCAAGAGCGCATGAACGTCACAGGCCGTACCGCTGCTATGGCGAGCGCCGGCAACGAGGCCCGCATATCCGCACTGGATCGCCAGCAATCCATCCTGGCGGGCGGCATGGGGCTGTCCAACATACCTGACCGAGTGATGAACCAATGAGCTACGGATTAATGGGTTTACGCCGCGATATGGAATCGGACGCCCTGCAGGGAATCGGCGATCTGGCCGGTCAGCAAGCGGAGCAAAAGCGATCAAACGACGCCATCAAGGCTGCAGAGAAATCGCAGCAAATGAGCGCGGTCGGCGCCGGTGCAGCCGTTGGCATGATGGCTGGCGCGCAAGCCGGCTCCGTAGGTGGCCCCGTGGGCGCCGTCATTGGCGCAGGCGTCGGCCTTGTCGCTTCATTTATTTTTTAAGGAGCCATCATGGCGCTGGACACTCGCGGACTCGCATCGGGATTTGGGCAGGGCTTTGGCCTTGCGGATCAATATTACGCACGGCAACACCGGCAAGGCTTGCAAGATCAGCAGAACGAGCGGGCTGACAAACAGAGCGAGCGGGCAGATGAAAGCTTTGATATGCAGAAGCAGCAGTTTGCCGGGCAGCAGGAAGACGCTCAGCGCAACCGCAGCCAGGAGCAGGCCAAGTTCACCTTGGGCAAAGTGGCTCAGGGCGTGGATCTGTCGCAGGATGAAATGACCTTCCTGAAAGAAAACCCTCAATACTGGCCGGCACTCGATCCTGAAACTGATACCGCTATTGAGAATGCCCAGCGCGTCATTGATCCGAACGACGAGCTGGGCGCCAACAGCCCCGAAGCCCTGTATTCGATGAACCTGTTATTTGGCCATCGCGTGAACCGAGGCGAGGGCGGCAAAAAGCGCATCGCAGGAATGTACCCGGGGCAAAGCGAGGGCAGTGTTGCGCTGGACCTGGAAGTAGAAGGTCCGGACGGCAAAAAATACAACGCCCCAATGACTCGAAACCGGGGCGTTGCCGGGGCTGATGATGAGGTTCTGGAGACCCCCGTTGGCTCGATTGTGGATCAGGTTCAGGGCTATCGCATGTTGCGCAACGCCTTTCAAGGTCCGGAGGCCCAACAGAGTGCGGCGAGAGTGCTTGCGGCATTGCGCGGTGACCAAGGCAGTCAAACCAAAGGCATCAACATTAACGGCTATCTGGTCAACCCGGTAACCGGAGAACAGCGGGGCGACTACCGCACGGCGGATCAAAAAGCGGGCCGGTCAGCGAACAACCGACCCCCCGCCATTGTTCAAACGGCCGAATGGATGGTTCGGAGCGGTATTGCCGGAACTCTGGAGGAAGCTTATGCGCGGGAGCAGGAGGCTCGAAGCGATCCAGCACGGTTTGTTGCAAACTATGTCGATCAGGAGTTGAAGGCGCAGAAAGAAGCGTTCATTTACCCAGAGGATGAGGGCTACCTCACGACCGAGCAGATGCGCGAGAAAGCCATAGGCGTATTCCGGGCCATCCGGCAGAGCACAAGCGGATCAGCGCCGGCGCAGGAAGCGCCGATGGGTATTCAGGTGCCAGGTGCAACTGCCGAAGATTTGCCGCGGGATGGCAGCGCGATGAAGCAGGAAGACGGGAGTTATTCTGGCCGCATAAACCGCGACCCACAGCAAAGCGCTCCCGCGCAGGGCCAGGCGGATACCAGTCACGATGCTGCCCTCGATATACTTAGAAAAAACCCTGACCTCGCCCCGCAATTCAAAGAAAGATTTGGTTATCTACCGGAGGGTTTTTAATGGCCAACGCCTTTGATCGTTTTGATTCGCCTGCCTCGGGTGGCCAGTCGTCCGCCAATCCGTTTGATGCGTTTGACGCGCAGCAGGATCAGCCGATACCGAGTGGCTTGCGTGAAGTTGACCGTCGCCTGCCTGCTAACAACGAAGGCGCCACCGGCCAAAGCATTGCAGGCCCTCAGGTAGAAACCCTAACCCAAGAGCCAGAACAAGAGTCCGGTTCCATTTTTCAGGACGCTGCCGGCTTGTGGGGTATGGGCTCCGGCTCATTGCTGGAAGGTGCGGGCTGGTTGTTCAACAGCGACGAACTTTCTCGCCTTGGCTCCGACGCAAAAGATTACTGGCAGAAAAAGCTATCACCCGAGCAGGTCGCCGCGAACAACAAAAAGTTTGTGAACGAGGATTGGAGCCTGGGCGAAGGCGCAACCGATATACGGACTTACTTTGGCCTGGGCGTTCAGTCGCTGCCGATGATGGTTCCGGGCATGGGCGCTGCCGGCCTGACCGCCAAAGCCGCGACCGCACTGGGCGCTGGGAAGAAGTTGGCCGCTGGGCTGGCCGCTGCAGCAGGCTCTTCCGGTGAAGGCGTGACCATTGGCGCCATGGTTGGCCAAGAGGTGGATCAGACCATTAGCGGAATGTCCGAAGCGGACAAGATGCAATCCCCTTACTATTCGGATCTGCGCAAGCTGTATGGAGAAGAAGAAGCCACCAGCCGACTGTCCACCATGGCCGCCAACCCTGCCGCACTCAAAGCGGGAACGGTAGGCGCCGCGCTGGGCATAGCGTTTAACAAATTCCTGGGTGATGCGCTGACCGGCCGACTGTCTGGCGGTCCCGTAGGTGAAGGCGCGAAGGGGCTTGTCATTGAGGGCGGCACAGAAACCCTGCAATCTGGCATGGAATCCGACTCTAAGCAGCGGGCGCTTGAAAAATACGCCGCGCAAGAATATTCCTACACCGATCTGGTGAATGAAATGGTGACCGGTTTGGCTGCCGGCTCCACCATGGGCGCAGGCGTGGGCACTCTCGGCGGCTTGGCGGGCAGGCCGGGCGCGACAACCGAGGCGGGTGGAGAGGCTGACACGGCAGTACCTCCCATTATTCAAGACGAAGTTCAGGGTGAGGCGCCCGACCCGGCCCCGCCAACCCTGCAGCCAGATGCCCCCATTGGCGACAACGCACCGGTCAACGACTTTTCCGCTCGCCCCGACTGGGCAACCGATCAAACCAACGTGTTCCGTGACGGGGTTCAGCCAAGCGCTACCGTCGCTGGCAATCCTTTTGATGTGTTCGATCAGGCGCCAGTCTCTGCGCCGTCCAGCCAGGGCGCGCCTCAGAATGAGCAGACTGCCGAGCCAGCGCCACCAATTCCTGCCGCATCCGATTCATTGACCGAAATTGGCACCGGCACGTATCGCGTTCCCGTCGATCAGATCCAGGTGGACCCGAAAGCCTACCAATTCCGCAGCCGCGTGAATGAGCAGGGTGTGGATAAGCGTCTTGAGGGCGTGAAGAAGTGGGACGACAACCGCGCCGGGGACATTCTACTGCACCGCCGCGAAGACGGCTCCCTGTACGTCGCTGACGGCCATCACCGGTTAGACCTGGCCAAGCGTCTAGGTCAGGGCGAAGTCAACGCCCGTGTAGTTGATGAGGCGGACGGCGTGAGTGTACCCGATGCCCGACTGGCTGCCGCCACCAACAACATTGCGGACGGCAAAGCTGAAGCCCTCGACGCGGCTAAGGTGTTCCGTGACAGCAATACACCCGCCGACAAGGTGCGCGACAAATTCAATCTGCCCAACAATCAGGTAGTGCGGGACGGCGAAGCTCTGTCCAAATTGTCGGACAATGTATTCGGCATGGTCGCAGCCGGCCAGATGAGCGAAAAAGACGGCGCCACCGTGGGGACGGCTTTCAGTGAGCAATCACAGCAGGAGGCCGCGGCCAAAGCGTTCCAGAAAATTGAACCGCAAACCGATTACCAGCGCCAATTGCTGGTTAACGAGATCCGGGCCGCCGAGTTTGCACCGTCCAGCGATAACCAGGGCGGGCTGTTTGGCGAGGACGCCCAAGAAATCAGTCTGATGCAGGACCGATTGAAGGTCTTGGACAATCTGCGCCAGCAACTCAACTCTGACAAGCGGCTGTTCAAGAGCCTAAACACTCACGCCGACCAAGCGACCAGCGCCGGCAATCAGATTGCCACCGAAGCCAACGAGAGCATTACCGAGCAGAGCGCTCGCAGTCTGGATCTTATTGGCCGTGTCACCACCACGCCAGCACTGAATGAAATGGTCAACCGTGCTGCGCGCCGGGTGTATGATGGCGAGAGCCGGGCCGCCGTGGTCAAGGATCTAAAACAGGAGCTATTGAGCTATGAACGAGGAACATATGGGCCGGATAGCCGACGAGATGGCAAAACACAGGGCGAGCAACCGGCTGCTAAACCAAGGCAAGAGCCGAGAACAAGTCAACCAGTACCTAAGCCAGACACCACTGGAGCAGGTCAAGGCGGACAACCTGAAATCGGACAGCCAGAAGCAGCCCCCGACCTCGACCTAACCACCCAGACCGAAGCCGAGCTGGCCAAGCAAGCCGCAGACCGCGATGCTGCCGAGAAGGCCGCCACGAAAGCCAAGCGTGACGCCGAGCAGAAAGACAAGGCCGATGCGCAGGCGGATGATTTTGTACTGTCTGGCAGTGACCGGCAGGCGGATATGGCCGAGGCGCGCGGGCAGGAGAGCTTGCTGGATCAGGCGGAAGTAACGCCTCAAGCCAAGGCCGACCAAAAGCCAGCATGGAAGATGACCCGCGAGCAGTGGGTAGACCAAGAGATCCGCGCCAGCAAGTACGCCGAAGCCTACCTTGAGGATTCAGTCGCCTACAAAACCAAGGCCGACCAGCTCAATGGCGAGTGGATGGATGCGCTGATGGACAAGGCCAGGGAGGGGCGTGTATCCAAAGAGTCGCTTGACGACATTGTTGGCAGGTACGGCATTGAAGGGCTTAACTCATTCCGCGGCGTCCACGAAAAAGGCATAGAAGGGTACGAAGCGCCAGAGCTTAGGCTATGGGATAAAACCTACCGCCAGGTACTTGCCTTGAAAAATCAGGGCAAGCTGGGCGCATTCACGACTAAAGAAAGCCTAAAGGACTTCCATCGCGGCGCAATCGAGAGAGCGATAGCTGACGGCCAGAGTGTGCCAGACCCAGTGCTGAAGGATTACCCAGGAATTTCCACGGCCCCAGAATCAACCACCCGTCAAGCACCGAAAGCCGCTGATATCAAGCCTTCCAAGCAGGCAGAGAGTAAGGCGCCGGCAGCGGATCAAGCAAATAAGGCCAAACCCGCGCAGCCTGACCAGCCCATTGAAGATTTCGGCCAGAAGCTAGAAGGCGCCCGAAAGGATTACGCAAGCCGCATGGCCGACGCGAAAGAGAAAGACGTTGCCGGCGTACCGCTGTCCGAATCATGGCCTCAGCCTGACTACCAGAAGATGATTGATTCTGGCGCTGATCCGGTGGCCGTTGGGTTTGCCCGCGCAGCCCGCGACGAAGTTCCGTCAAAGCCAAGAGCGGCATGGAAGCTAAAAGGATGGGTGCGAAAAGTAGAGGCGCTGCGCACTTTCACAGAATCCATCATGGCCGGCGATGTCAGCATTGAGGATGTTCGCGCCAGCGCAAAAAGTGACCCCTATCACGCCGTCGATTCTGACGTGTTTAGCCGCGCCGAACTTTATGCAGCTGTAGGCCACAGTGCCAGCCTTAAAGGTTTGAGATTCCACTCTGCTCACTACACCATGTTTGATGGCGTAAAAGGCAACTTTAACAAATGGCTGGTTGAGCGCACCGCTAAAACAACCTCATTCGGAAATATGCCGAAACGGTTGGTTGTTGCTGACACAAAAGACGAGGCGATTGCGAAGTTTAAAAAGCTGCAATCAACGCTGGCAGAAAAAGATAATCCCTCCAAAAACACGCGCTTTGATATTTACTCCAACCGCCACGACAAAACCGACGTGTTCATAGGCAAGAAAATTGGCAGCAACGTGGTGCGGATTAAAGAGGGCTTTACGAATGTAAAAGATGCGCGGGTGTATCTGGCCGAAAACCAAGCCGCGCTCGATGCTGCGCTGGAAAAGATGAAAAGCATCCCTGCCCACCGAAAGTCCAGCAACTCACCAAGGGTAGGCGCGGATCACCGCAACGGCGGCGACGTGACACCGGAAGCCTTTGGCGAAACCTTTGGCTTCCGTGGCGTCCAGTTCGGCAATTACGTGGAGCAGGGCCGGCGCCAAACCGACTTGAATCAGGCTTACGATTCGCTGATGGATCTGGCCGGCGTGATTGGTGTTCCCGCAAAAGCGATTTCACTGAACGGCGAACTTGGGCTGGCGTTCGGCGCCCGAGGAAAAGGTGGCAAACGCCCTGCGGCCGCACATTATGAGCCCGGGCAGATTGTCATTAACCTGACCAAAAATAGCGGCGCCGGAAGTCTGGCGCATGAGTGGTGGCATTCGCTGGACAACTATTTTGGCCGTGAGCGAGGGGCTGGAAGCAGCACACGCTTTGCCACTGACGGTATGCCCGCCGACTCTATCCGCCCGGAAATGGCAGAGGCGTTTAAGAAGATCCGCCAAACCGTTAACCGCTCAAAGCTCAAGCAGCGCAGCCAGTCGCTGGACAAAGTGCGCACGAAAGCCTACTGGTCAACCGACATTGAAATGACGGCTCGATCCTTTGAGAGCTACGTGATCGAAAAACTGAAAGACCAGAACGCCAGTAACGACTATCTGGCCAACATTGTTTCCGAGGAATACTGGAAGGCGTCAGAAGCCCTCGGCATGGAAGACAGCGACAGTTACCCGTACCCCGAAGCCGCCGAGATCCCAGAAATCCGCACCGCCTACGATGCGTTCTTTGAGGTCGTGGAAAGCAAAGAAGCCGACGATGGCAGCGTGGCGATGTTCTCCCGCGAAGGCGAGTTCCGCCGCTCCCCAACCCAAGCCACCCCCAACCTAACCACCACCCAGGCCGAAACCATCACCAGCGGCCTCATGGAAGGCTGGGAAGGCAAGCCCGACGTTATCATTACCGACAGTCTCGCCCAATTCCCGCAGAAGCTGCGCGAAGCCATACGCAAGGCCGGCGCAGAGAGCGATATGCGCGGCGTCTTCTTCGATGGCAAGGTTTACATCCTGGCTTCACGCATTCCGTCACAGGCGGCACTGGAAGAGGTTGTATTGCATGAGGTAGTCGGCCACTACGGCTTGCGCACCATGATGGGCGCCGACCTGAAGCCGCTGCTGAATCAGGTGTACTTGAGCTTTGCCAAATCCGCCGAAGCCAAGAAGATCATCCGCAACTACTTCCCGAACGGCGACTTCAGTGCGAGCAACAGCAATCACCGTCTGACCGTGGCCGAAGAACTGTTGGCGCACCTGGCTGAAACCGGCAAGCACCAGAAACTGTGGAATAAGATCGTCGCCGCCGTGCGCGAAGGGCTCAGAAAGCTTGGCTTCACGCTGCAAATGACGGAAGCTGACTTGCTTGGCATTCTGGCAGGAGCGCAAAAGACCGTTCAAGATGGCGGTATTTCCAGAGTGCCGAGCCAAGCCGCGGCAATGAGTCGAGCCGGCCGATCTGGAAGCGACCGCGCAGTCTGGCCTGATAATTTCCCGAAAGTCCAATTCGCAGCACCGTTAGGCTCTGCAGATAAGCACCCCCGATATCAGGCAGCAAAGTCTGGCGACGTTGAGGCGGCTCGGGAGTTGGTTAATGACCTTGTGAATGAGGCAGCCATTGATCGAGTGCGCAAGGTCATTGGTGCGCGATCGCCTATTGTGGTCTCTGCTTTTGCCGAAGAGGCGACCGGGCGCAACATGATCCCGGTGGCTTATGCGGCGAAGATTGCAAAGGCTCTGAGCCTAACCGTAGACCAAGGCATCATCCAAAGCACCCGCGTCAAGCGAACTGGTGAGGGCTCCGATTACCGGTTGGCCAATCATGCCGTTTTTGAAGGCGATGTTGCGAGCGGTCAGGATTACCTGATCGTTGACGATACCTTGACCATGGGTGGAACGCTTGCCAGCCTACGAGGCCATATTGAGGCGAATGGCGGGCGCGTTATTGGCGCAACCACACTGACCGGCTTTGGCAGCGATGGTCAACTTGCGCTTTCTGACAAAATGCGTCAGGATTTGTGGCGCAAACACGGAGAACCCCTGAATGAATACCTCCAAGAAGAATTCGGCTACGACATCGACTCGCTCACCCAAGGCGAAGCCGGCCACTTCCGCAAAGCTGCATCACTTGACGCCATCCGAGAAAGAATCAATGCGGCAAGAATTGAAAGTGGCAATTACTCGCCTGATGGCGTAACTCCTTCTAGTTTCAGCCGCTCCAGCCAAACCGATACCGAAGCCTTCCAGAAATGGTTTGGCGATAGCAAAATAGTAGACGAGAACGGTGAGCCCCTAACGGTCTACCACGGCACGAATGCCACGTTTACCGAGTTCAGTCGCGACCAGCAAGGCAGCAATACCGCCTGGGAAAACACCAACCTTGGCTTTTACTTCATTGCCGATCGTAATCTTGCGCAAGAGTTTGCCAACGAGTCGGGCGGCGATACCGTCATGGACGCCTACCTGTCCATTCAGAAGCCGCTGCGACTGACCATGACAGACCTGTTCAGCAATGAGTCACAGGCCAGCACCATCTATGAGGCCATGACTGGCGAACGCCTAAGCCCCGCTGACGCGCTCGACGCCTTGAATGACGAAATTGGCCTGGGCGATCTGGGCGAAGTTATGAACTCGCTGGCAACCGATGAAGCAAAAGCGGTTATTGAAGCTGCCGGATACGACGGCGTAGTGTCGGAGTACGGCGATGGAAACCTGGAGTACGTCGCCTTTAATGCCAATCAAATCAAATCCGCCACCGAAAACAACGGCAACTTTGATTCCGACAGCGCCGACATTCGGTTTAGTCGGGCGGGTGATGGGCCACCGAGAACCATCTACGACGAAGCATTCGACTCGTTGGGCGACAAGGATAAAACCGTTTTTGAGAAGGCCAAGAAGCTGCTGCGGCGCGAGATGTTCCCGGGCGGCTTGCTGCCAGAATCGGTATTCAAGGCCAAAATGGAACGCGACAACCAAATCAACAGTTCAGGATTTGATATATCTAACCGGCTTGGTCACTTTGATATCGCAATCGAAGAGGCTTATGGCAAGCCGTTCAACGAGCTGGAGCAAAGTGAGGTTAAGAAAATAAACCAAGCACTGGGAGGCGCAGACGTTTTCCTGACCCTGCCCGAGCCGGTGAGAATTGAACTGCACAAGATGCGGCTGGTGATTAAGGGTTTGTCGCGGGAATACGCCGCGCACTTACGCGCAGAAGCTGTGGAGTTGCAAAGGCAGGGCGCAGACGCTGCCGCCCAGGCCAAGATTCAATTGCTTGCAACTATCATTGTCAACCTTGACACCTACGTTCACCGCTCCTACCGGGCATTTGATGACCCGAAATGGCCGCGTAAGGTTTCCCGCGAGGTATACGACAATGCAGCCCGCTATCTGGAGCAAAGGTATACCGAAGAATCAAACATGACCCAGGCAGAAATTCAGGATCAGGTATCGAAAACGATGGAGTTGATACTGGAAGAAGGAACCGCGTTCGACAGCATTGAGGGCTTCATTAAGGAATCCAAACTTGGCGCCAAAGACCTGGGCATATTGCAACGTCGCAAGCAAATAGCGCCAGAGATCCGCGCACTGCTGGGTGAGTACACAGACCCGAAAATAAATTTCACCAAATCCGTCACCAAGATGTCGCGCCTTGTGATGAACCAGAAGTTTCTGGACAAAGTGAGAGAGCTTGGCTTGGCTGAAGGGTTTCTGTTTGAGAAAGAAAACCGACAGCTTAACGCCACACGCCAGATCGCCGCTGATGCCTCAGAGGTCTACGCCCCGCTGAATGGGCTCTACACGTTCCCAGAGGTAGAGCAGGCCTTCATTGATGTGCTGGGCAAGGAACAGATGGCCGACTGGTTCCGAACCATCATTCGGTATAATGGCATGGTGAAATACGGGAAGACTGTGCTGAGCCCAACCACGGCTGCGCGGAACTGGATGAGCGCGTCCTTCTTTGCTATGGCGAACGGCCACTTTGATTTCACGCAAATGTCGAAATCAGTCAGATCCATCCGCGAATACTTCACCTACGGCGAAGGCCAGGACGGGTATCTGCGCAAGATGAAAGAGTTGGGTGTGATTTACGACACCCCTTATGCGGGCGAAATGATGGATTTGCTGGCCGATTCTCAGCTGGAGAGTGACCTGTTTAGCAAAAAGCCATTCACCGGCTTGCGAAAGGCAAACGAGATAGCGCAGAAGTTCTACCAGTACGGTGATGATTTCTGGAAGATCATGGGCTTTGAAAACGAGAAGGCCTTGCTAATGAAGCACAAGGGGCTGACAGAGGCTCAGGCCGAGGTTGAAGCTGCCGAGCGGATACGTAACACCTATCCCACCTACTCAATGACAGGCCGGTTCGTGCGCCGGCTGCGGAGATTCCCGCTGGCTGGTACCTTTGTATCGTTCCCGGCTGAAATCATCCGCACCAGTTACCACATCCTTCGATACGTGAAGTTGGACCTTCAGCAAACGCCCACCCTTGGCTATCGCAAGGTAGTCGGCCTGGCAATAGCTTCCGGCATGATTCACGCACTGCAAACCGTGGCTATGTCCATGGCTGGGATGGATGACGATGAGGAAGAGGCTTTCCGCGACTTAGCGGCGCCGTGGTCAAAGAACTCAAACCTGCTGCCACTTGGTCGTAATGAAAAGGGCCAAATGCGCATAATTGATATGTCATTTCTTGATCCGTACAACTATTTCAAGCGACCTATTAACGCGCTCCTGCGGGACCAGCCCCTGGACGACGCTATAAAAAGCGCTGCCGTGGATATGTGGTCGCCTTTCTTTGGGCAAGACATTGCCTTTGGCGCTATCAGCGAAGCAATGAACAACAAGAAGTCATCAGGGGGAAGGGTGTTCAATCCTCACGCGCCAGTGCTGGATCAGTCCGCTGACATTGCAAACCACTTGCGCAAAGCCTTGCAGCCAGGTGCCGCCGCCAACATCGAGCGGATAATCCGGGCGTCAGCTGGGGAAGTATCGGCGAGCGGTCGCCCCTACAGCCTGAAAGACGAAGCGGCGGCGCTGGTTGGATTCCGAGTCACCACGTTTGACCCAAAGGCATCCATCTACTACAAGTCGTTTGAGTTCAAGGATAAAAAGCGGGACGCCACCAGCATTCTGTCAGCTGTGGCCAAAAATCCAAACAAGGTGTCTGACTCTGCCATTCGAGATGCGTATTACACCGCCGAGAAAACCCGCACCGAGGCTTACCAGGATATGATGCAATTGGTGAAGGCTGGCATGAGCTCGGGTCTAACCAGGCGAGATATTACCATATCGTTGAAAAATAGCGGTATTAGTGGGGCTGATATCATGTCAATCCTGCGGGGCAGAGTTCCACCATGGCGCCCATCGGATGCTATGATGAAGAGCGCCATTAAGAAGGCGGAAGTGCTGTTTGACGGCGAAGTTGCAAAAGAGTTTGAACAGCGCCGCCGCCTGATACAGAAGACCTTCAGGGAATCGTTGAAGAAATAGCGTCAAAGTCCACGTATTCGGTTACGAAAAACGGGAACACGACGAAAAAGAAAATGAAAACTGCCACCCATAGAATATGCTTGTTAAGGATGACAAGCTGTTCTAGTTTCAACCACTGCCTTTTGAATTTACCCATACCGCTGACCCTCCCACAATTTCCGCTTTTTCCCCTTACCCCGGCTCACTGAACGATAGTCCTTTGCCGGCGTGCAGATCTCGCTCTTGATAAATCGAACATTCTCAACCCGAATAATTCCGTTCTCTAGGAATGACTTGAAATCCTCGAGTGTAAAATCTCGCCACTCATTCATAGCTTCCACTCCAGCTCTTTCTCTCTCAGCTTTACTAAAGCCCCTTTTGCTATGGGCATTGAATCAATCATGGCTCGATAGCACCGATTTAATTCCTTCTGTGTTTCTTTGTATTCAGGGCTATTGACTAGGATAAACCCCCATGACTTAGCCGTATCGGACGATACAACGAAGTGCGGCATTGACTTGTGGGCGTAAATATCTGCAAGGATTTTCTGCAGCGGCTCAACCCTCTGCCGGTATTCCTCCTGCAGTTCGCGGATTTGTTCGCGTGTCCTTCGCTCTAATTCGTCAGTGTTCATAAATCACCCCTTCGCATTAGCCCTATGAATCCCCACCACATTACCACTCAAAGAGTACACATAATCCGCCCAGTCTTGCATCATGCGCGACCTTTCCGCCAGGTACTGCGCATGGTTGTAAGCCGCTGCAGTTTTGTTCTTCTTGGCGTGAGCCAATTGCATTTCAATGTGCGCCTCCGGGTAACCCATCTCATTGAGCCGGGTGGATGCCGTGGCTCTGAAGTCGTGCCCTGTGACCTTGCCCGTAGCGTAGCCCATGTATTCCAACGCTCGGTTGATCGTCGTTGGCGACATTACATCACGCGGCCGGCGCGTATTCGGGAACAGCCATTCACCGGCGCCGGTTATCGTGCGCAGCTCTCTCAGAAGCTCAACAGCCCGCTTCGCCAGTGGCACCACATGAATCCTCCGCATCTTCATTTTCTCTGCGGGTATGCGCCACACGGATCCCTCCAAGTCGAAATCTTCCCATCGTGACTGGCGAATCTCTGCCGACCGAACGAACGTGAGCAGTAGCAACTCAAGACAGATCCCCGTTGTCCGATTCCCGCCGAACTTTTTCAGCTTACCCAAATACTCCGCAATTTCTTTTTGCTCGAGCGCCCGGGCGTGTTTTACCGCTGGCCTTGAGATGGCGCCCCGTAATGCTGCCGCAGGGTCACCCTCTGCACGCATCGTTGAGGCTGCATACCTGAATACGGCGCTGCACCACTGGCGAACTGAGAAGGCGTAGGTGGCTGCGCCTCGTTTATCCATTCTCCGCAGGATTTCCAGAATGTGCATGCTGGTCACTTGGCGTATAGGCAACTTCCCAATAAACGGATAAGCGTTGTTCGTCATCGCCCGCTTGAACTGGTCTGCGTATTTTAGCGTCCAGACCTTCGCTTTCTGCTCTGCAAATTCCCGCGCCACGGATTCAAACGTTTGCGCACCCTCGGCGATGTTGTTCAGCTTCTCGGCCTGCCGAACATGCGCGGGATTAATCCCACTTTTGACCAGCTTTCGGGCTTCATCACGCGCCACCCTTGCCGCCGATAAAGACAGCTCGGGATACTCGCCCAGGGCAAAAGCATTTTCCTTGCCGGCGATCCGGTAGCGATATCGCCACAGCTTGGAGCCAGTCGGGCGGATCTCGATGTACAGGCCGGCACCGTCCGTCATCTTGTAAGCTTTGGCTTCTGGCTTGGCGCGGCGCAGGGCAAGGTCAGTTAGGGGCACGGCGCGCTTTCTCCGATTCTTCGTCGGATTGCATCATGCTTTCAGCCAAGTGCAGCCCGCACTGAAAACCTGCGGTCGCTAACTCGCTGTATGGGTGGCACTCTTTGCAGGCATGATCTCCTGTGAAGCCCTCGCAGTTCATGGTTATGAACCTTGCCAACTTCGCCACCCTTGCCCGAAGCTCCTGCACCTCAGTTATCCCGCCACGATTCCACACATCTATATCAACACCCCAGCTACCGCTATTAGAGCAGCGCGCACTTTTGCAAACTGCAAAGATATACCCGCCGTTCTCTTCTACTTTGCCGGGGCTTCCGCATTTCCAGCATGGCTTCAATTCACCCATCGCCACTCTCCAATTTTATTTGAGGGTATCGCCGGCCATTTTCAGATCTACCCCTAAATCTACCCTCAAAAACCGTAGACTTGAGTAATCCCTGATAGACGCCAACAGAAAGTGCATATTCAAATAATGGCAGATAAATCCATTTTGAGCAGATGTAAATAAATTCGCATACGTCAATAGACTGCCATGGACACTAAGTTTGGTTAATGATAATTCTCGATCATCAGTATCATACGGACTGCAACCGGTTGAAATGTAAAAGGGTAGTGGCTGGCGACCGCTGACGATACCCTCACTGATACCCGCAATCGCCGCCGCTTGGTTAACTGGCTTTCCGGTATTCTGCCACACGCTCATCAATCCAGCCGCTGATTTCTGACTGCAGCCAGACCGACACCCGGCCAAGTTTGATGGGCTTAGGAAATTCGCCGTCGCTGATCTTGGCATAGATAGTCGGCTTACACAGTCCGACAGCTTTAATGACCTCCGGCAGCCTCATGAATCTATCACTCATCCCTTCACCCTCCGCTTAAAATACCAGCACCCATTCTCAAGCCGGATCTTCACGCCCTGTTCAAGCAGTACCCGAGCCTTGCGGGCATTGCAGCGATACCATGCGTGCTTACTCATACACCACCTTCAGCCTTTCCAGCCTCGACGCGCAAGTTATCTGCATAGTCACGAACGCTCGCAACGCCTTCGCAGTATTCTTGATAACCTTCAGGCGGATTATCTGGAGGCCCGCAAGGACCGGGCATACACATACGGGCAGCTTCATCTATGGCGTCGGCCTTCTGCCGCAGGAGCCATGCACCGGATGAGTCCTTGGTCAGCACACTACCCATGCGGCACAGCGAGCCGTAGTTTTCTTCTGTGTTGGCATCCGCTTGGATAATGTCGGCGGCATCCTGCAGAGCCTTCACAAGATCAGCCACTCGCGCCTCGGCCTGCTCAAGCTTCTTTTCAGAATTATTAAGCGCAAACTTCATGCCGTGCCGGAAGGAATCAGATAACTGGCTAGGGCATCCAATTGGTAGGCCATGCTTATGCAGACCAGATTTCTCCAGCTCAGTAAGCTCAACTTTGTGATCGCTCATGATTCTTGCTCCTGCTGTGGGGCTTGCGTGGTATAGGCCAAGAGCATGTCTTGAAAAACGGTGATAGCCACTGTGCGCGGATCAACACAGTAAGTATTCTTTAGTGCATGAAGACACTTAACCCCAGCCTCGGAAACGTTAGCGGGGGTAAAGCCGATTTCGATAAGTTTCCACCCCTCCGGCACCACGGCCCCATCCTGAAACTCACTCTCCTGAAGCACTGACGCATCCGCCGTTCTAGCCGCACGAGCAAGGACTCTGGCTAGCTCATCGGGCCGGAAACTTCTAAGGCTACTTAGCTCTCGGTTAAACAGTTTGCGGAAGTAGCCCACATCCAAGCCGTATTCATTCGTTCCGCGCTCATCAGGCACCACGACGCTGGGCTGGCAGATGCAGAGCTTTGTCCCTACTGGCAGCATTCGGTTTTCGATAATATCTGTACCCATATACACTGAAACGACTTCGGCCGCCGGCTCAGAGCCATCCCGCCGTATTAGCGATTCTTCCTTTTCCGGAAATTCGCCATGAAATTCTTCTTTTTCAAAATCCTTTCTGGCTGGCGGCTCCCCGCCATCCTGTGCGCGGTCTTCACGCTCAACCCGGCCCGCTACACAATCATCAAGCCACGTTACGCGCCCGAGGTTGTGCACTGCTGCAAGTCCACCGGCTTCATTTTCGACAAGATAGCCAACGGGATTTCCGATCTGCTTTGTCTTGCTATGGCACAGTGCTGTGAACTGCGGGCAGTTGATCTGCCATGCCCACCACATGCCCTCAAGCACTTCATCGGCATAGCCCCCGAATGCTGCGCGCTCAAAGCTGTAGCTGTCGCTCCATTTAGACTTTACTGTGCGCTCGAATGTCTCTCTGTTAGTGCTCATCTCAGTAATACCCCTGAAAGCTCGTTAATTTTCTGCCGGCACATCTTGCCGGCCATCTCGCATTGCTCGAACTCAAACCACCCCCAATGGCATTCGCTCGCGGGTATTTCCATTTTCTCGGCCAACCATTCATAGACTTGGGTACGCTTCACTCCGTCCATCGCCATGATGGATAGGAGCGACTGAAACGCCCGCTTGTTGACCTTTCTCGACTCGCGTAACTGTGCATCGGCCAGGGTGCCGAGCGGCAAGTCAGTACCATCGTGCAGACCGACATAAGCCCCGCATGACTCGCACAGGTACACGTAGGGCCACGATCCAAAAGACAGCCCGCCGTACACTTCTTTATGGTGAGCAATGAACACCCTTGAGTCGCAGTAGCGGCATGTGACCGGCTTCGGGAGTCTGTCTTTGACGCGCTTCAAGGCTTTGCGTCCGACTGCCGGTAAAGGGTGTGGCGCCTCCAGCTTTTCAGGGCTGAAGGCTCGCGGGTCAATGCCGCTGTGGCTGTTTGTTGTGGTCATCAGTAATACCCCACACATTGCCCCGGATTACGCGCCGGCGCTGTTAGAAATAGCCAGGCCGAACCCTTTTCAATTCCGCTCGACCCTCCCTCGCGCTCGCTCTGGCGCACGTAATGGCACAGGTTGCACACCGCCATCTCTGCCATCCCGGTATCCCGCGAAATCTGGGCTGCCGTATCGGCCAAGGCCATGCGTTGGTGATAATGACGCCGAACGATTGCAGCCCGGATCTTTTCAACCGTTTCAGCGTTCACACCCCTCGGTGTCCGGCCCTTGCTGACGCTGTACACGTTGCCGCGAGTCGTGTTCAGAGATAGCGCCACGGATTCGTTGTTAAGCTCGTGAGCCTCCGCGGAGTGTCTGCGGCCCCGGGCATAGCGTCTGCGGATTATGGCGCGGAGTTCTTCGCCCATCTTTCTCTCCACTGATTTAGCCGTTGGCTTTGCCGACTCCGCGCCAGTGAACACGCTTACCGGGAAAATCTTCGTCAACTCTTTACGCAATCCTGCGCGATCCGCTGCCCGGTTCAGGGTGATAAGGCTCACGCCAAGCTTGTGTCCGCAGTCGCGCTTGGAAAGGCTGCTGTCAGCCTTTTTCATGGCCCTCAGTTTTGCCAGGGTGTCGCGGGTTATGGTTAGTTTGATTTTCGGCATTACGCGGCTTCCTGCTCAGTAGTTAATTGTGACGTTCGGGATTTGGCATCTTGCGATCAGAGTGATCGCCTGCTTTGCGCAATCCTCCGGCATCCCGCCTTTAATCATTGCCTCAAGAGCTAACCGATTAACGGCGCCTCGATGGTCTTTGTCGGCTTGGCGCGCCAGTATCTCTTTCTTCTGGCGCTGTTCTTCGGCCAGCCGGTCATCTTCAATGCGCTCGTGTTCGGCTTCGATCCGTTGGCGTTCCTCTACAGCGTCACGCTGAGCTTTATCAATAGCAGCCTGGTGCTCACGCTCCCGGCGCTCTGCCGTTTCCTTAGCTTCATGCTCTTTCCGTTCGGACTCTTCCTTTGCCATGCGCTCACGGTAGGCGGCGGCATCACGCTCTGCCTGTGCGGATTGCTCAGCTTGACGGCGTGCATTTTCTGCGGCATCTCTGGCAATCTGTTCCTCGCGCTCTTTCTGTGCGCGTTCTGCCGCTTCTTTGCGTAGGCGTTCAAGCTCCGCCTGTTCAGCTTCGTGCTTTGACTGGCGCTGGACAGCAATCTCAAGCGCCGTGATGGCATGCTCTTTTGCCCGGTGAGCTTCTGCTTCAAATTCCTGAAAACTCTCGTCAACAGTGATTGCCTTCAAGTAAACAAGTTGCTCAGAAAATAGGTCAGCGCTCAGATCGTTAAGAAACAAAAACCCTTTGATGTATTCAACCCGCTCTTGATGTTTTGCAATACGCGCATCTTCAGCCGCTTCCCACTCATTCAGCGGGCCTCGGGCTTCGTCGCGCCATGCGTCCAGCTGGTCGCGCCACCGCTTGCGTTCGGCGTCAACCTTGGCCGGCTGCTTCTTTAGATCGGCCACAAGCTCTTTCCCGAGGTTGTCGATAGCCGTTTTGCTCTGGGCTATTTTGTAGGCCATTGATGCGTACTGCTTTCTGCCTTTCGCGGTATCCAGTGCCGGGGCGTCGGATAGGAATTTATCAAGCTCCTGGCGGATGGTTTGCAGGTACGGGTCAAGCCCCTTATCCGCGGTGAACGTCTGCAGGGCAGTCTCTTTTGGTGGAACTACCACCAACTCGGATGATTCTTTTTCCATTACTGCGCTCATGCTGCTTCCCTCTTTTGTTTGGGCCCGGCAATGCTCTGCACGAAACCCGAAACCATCCTGTGAAATTCCATCAGGTCGCTTTCCAGCGCCTCGATATAGTTGTCATCACGCAGCACGCGCTTAACGAACAACTCTTTGCCGACCGGCTCCAGCCATGGGCAGTACATGATGAAGTCGCACCACTTGCGCCCGGTGATCCACATGCCGCCTTGAATTTGGTCAACGTAATCGTCAACGGCGCTGTCGGGATCACTCCACGTTGTGCCGATCTTCTGGCAGTTGGCCGGGCACTTAATTTCCACCATGCCGTCGTCATCAACCAGACCGTCAGACGAATAGCCGAAAAGGCGGTCATCGGTCATAAGCAAGCCGGACTCGCCAGCCAGCAAGCCGGTTTCCATCTCATAAGCCATGCGAGCCATCGGTTCCAATTCTGATCCCCGGCGCATCTGCCAGGTTACAAACGTGTTGTCCAGCGGCTTGCAGGCGATCCGCTCAAGCGCAACCGTCCATGCGTAATCCGTGGACTTTGCCGCGAAGTCACCAGCGCCGCCGCTCTTGCTCTTTTTTGTGAGTTTGGCGCGGGCATCAACAAAGCGGGATGCAGTGATAACTGTAGCTCTGGCTTGCAGCCATTCCTCAGACCCTTGCGGTAAATTGAGCGTAATCATTGCGCCACTCCTTCCACTGTTTTCTCTTCCAGCTCTTTCAGTTCAGCGCCGCGTTTCTCGACGGCAGCTTTGAACTTGTTGTATGCCGGCAGGTCTTTGGCCTTCTTAAAATCGACCAGACCGTTTGTCCAGATCTGCTTGAGTGCGTCAGTGCTTTCCGCCTTTATAACCAGGTCAACCCAGCGGTTCGCCAGCTCTGGATCCGTGACGGGCTGCCCAGAAAGCTCAATGCCTTGCCCGCCATCTGTGTTCAGGTGGTGAATGGCCTGTTCCAGTCGCTCGGTCTTCGGCCAATACTTGTAAGCCCGTTTAACGACGGTTTTCTTCCGCATCTCGTCCGAGTCAGTCACCCAGGGGCATGATGATTTTTTGGCGATCCAGGCCTTCCATGCGCTTGAGCGGTCCCGTATGGCATTAACCTCTGCCTCGCTCATGGTTTCCGTCAGGTAGTCACCATCGGCAGTCTTAACGACAACGTAGACGCCGCGAGGGTCGCCCCGGTCAGACGAGAATGGGTCAAAGCTGTGTGTTGGCGGCCGGTCCATGCCGTTCAGCGAAAAGCTGTCATTGGTGTAAACGATTTCAGCCTGCGCCCACCGGATCGAGCCGGTAGCCATGGCCAGATCCATTAAGCCGATGTAGCTAATATCGAGGCAGACCTTTCCATCTCGTGGCACCAGATACGCCTGCTTCTTTGCCGGGTTAAGGCTGATACCAATGGCCGCGATGTTGGTCACGGCATTAACGACTGACTGCCGGTTGCTCAGGGCAATCTTTGTCATGTAATCGCTGGACTGGATGAGCTGGACGGCAAAGCCCGCCTCACGCTCAAAGTTCAAGCCGGTTTCGCTGGCAACCGCTAAAAACGCATCCCGTGTCGCGTAGATGTCGCTGCTAATTGTTTGAATCGCTGTACTGCTCATGCCGCACACTCCATCTGTTTACGCTCAAAAATCGCCGCATCAACCAGCGGCGCGTCCTTGACTACCTCGGTAATCGCTTCAACCTTCAGCTTGGCCAGGCTTTTTTTGGCGGCCCCGTTGAGCGCAAAAACCGAGTCATAGAAAATTTCAGGCTCCATTGTTCTCATCGCTTCAACGACTTCGTAGGCGCCAAAGCTGTTGTAGCCATCGACGGTTTCTAAGTGGAAGTCCTCACCACTGGCCAGAGCCGATGTCATCTCAATGGCCAATTCTTCGGCGCGGTTTTCAATCTCTGCCGCATCGTCAATCTGCTTCTGGTTCTGTGCTGCGTTCATTGCGTCGGCGCCTTTTCCATCTTGGCCAGAATTGCGTCAACAGCCATCAATCGCGCTATCGCCAGCGCCTCAAACTGTGATGCCGCCAAATCAATAGGGTTATCGGTATCTACACTCCTGCCGATAAAAAGCTCAATCCCTTCTTTGCTATTGAACGTAATTGCATCGCTATCGACGCTTAGGTGAGCTGCAAAATACTCGCGCTTGGAGATGCCACCTTCGGCACCGGTGCCAAACTGGTCGGTCGGCATGGCCGGCAAATCTGCGTTATTCATTTCGACCCCCTACGCACACTCATTGCGCACGGCGCACTGGCAAGGCAGACGATGGTGCTGACGACCAGGCCGATGATTAGGACTGCGGCTATTTCGATTAGTAATATCATGCTGCCTCCCCTTTTCTAACCAGCGCCGCAATCGTCTCAGCGCCTTCTATGTCAATCGCCAGCTCAGCAAATGCTTCGGCCAGCGCCAGTGCCTCTTTCCGCGTCACAAAAACCCGCGCTTCTGGCAATGTGTCGTCCAGTTCGGCATTCAGGTCTAGCTGACCCATCTGGCCCCTGATTGTGTGGAACACGTTTCTACCGGCTGGGATTGGGTGATGTATCGTTGCGTCGATCATGCTGATTGCCCTTTCGCTACTGATTCCGCTGCAGCCTTAGCTGCTGCTTTAGCTGCCTTCAATGCCGCAGACTCAATCTCGTTCGCCAGTGCAAAAAACGCATTTGCAATGGCCCGCGCATCCTGTGCCGTGACGGTCACGCCCACTTTCGAGCCGGTGTCCTCGGTTAGAAAAAGCGATCCCGCATAGCCGGTTACGGTGTCGAATGTCTGGCTGTGGCCTGCTTCTGGCCGGTAAATGTCGGTCATCATGCTGATTTCTCCGCAACAAAATCCCGGCCAAGGTCAGTAAGGATTGCGCCGAAATACGGCATTTCGTCAGTGCCATCCCCGCTGTAAGCCTGGGGCTTGGTGATTTTTATTAGCTCTGGGCGGGCAGATTTAACCTCACGAAGATCTAGCGCTATTCCGTAGTTGTAAACATCAGCCCCGTTAGCCACTGCGGCCATGCTTTTGATCTGCTGGCTAGAAATATTCAGATTGCTCATGCTGCCTCCTTATCCGATTCTTTCTTGATCTTCTCGCCACAAAGCGGGCAGTAGCTCATCAAGAGGCTGTCCTGCCCTCTCGCTGTATGCTTGTGAGGCTCGCCAGATTTTTTAAACTTCTGGTACTCATAAGAGACCGGCAACGTAACCGCCGAGGCCAGTGAGTTACCCTGTAAAAAAAGCGATGCGTTTTTCCACTCCACTGTCAGCGTTGCCGCTTCTTTTTCCGACAACTGGCTCTTAAAGTCTTCGGTGATCTTCTCTAAAAGCTCCGCAAAACATTTACAGTTGCTCATGCTGCAAACCTCAAGTTGTCGCGCTTCTCGGTGTACTCAGCCAGCCGCTGCGCATTTGATTTAGCGTCGATGCCGGTCAGCGTGACCGACTGGATGGGGGTGGCCGTAGCGCCGCGTACTGGGCGCCGGCTGCCGGTGAAGGTGATGCGTTGTGTTGTGGTCATGTTGTTTAGCTCCAGTGAATATCTTATGGAACTAACTTTAGTAAACTAAACTCAGAAGGTCAAGAAAATATTCAGTAAACTTAACTGAATTAATTTTATTTTTGGTGGTGTAGGTAATTGCGGGCTAAGCAATCGTGGATATGGCAGAGAGAGCAGGGTCTGAAATCACAAATCAGCTTCACCCGGTCGCTTTTGATTCCTTCCTGCCATGTCGCTTTGGGGGTGTAACGTCAACGCTTTTCATGCCCCGAATAATGCCGAATAACATTTCCTTGTCGCGGTCAGAAAGCTCTCTGTAAATATCGAGAAGGGCGGCTTCGTGGGAGGCAAGCCTTACGCCGGGCAGGTCAGAGTTGCGCTCCGGGCCTTCCTCCATGGCGATCCAGCGGTCAGAGAAGCCGGTTATGTCGCTGAGGGCATAAAGGCTAGCGAACTTTAGGTTCTTTATGCTTCCGGCCATCCACTGAGAAACAGCGCCAGGGGTTACCTCGCAGGCGGCAGCAACGTCCTTGCCTTTAACGCCAGAGATTTTTATTGCTCGCTGAATTCTTTCGTGTAGTTCCATTCGGCAAACAATACGAGATTGTGTGTTTAGTAAGCACATTGAGTGTTGCGCTATTTTATTAAGCATACTAAACTAGCATCTAAAGCAATCGGAGGTGGCCAGTGAATCTGGAACAAGTTCTTAAGCATTTTGACGCGAAGCCGCACGAGCTGGCCAAGAAAATGGGCGTATCCCGAGGGGCTATTTCGCAGTGGAAATCTGCAGGGATACCGGAAGGTCGCCAGTGGCAGATCGAAGCATTGACTAAAGGAAAGCTTAAGGCTGACCAGCCAGAAGCAGCGTGAGGGAAAATCGATGAGCAAAGAACTGATTAAGGAAGCCATAGGGCTGCGTCCTGAAGGTCACATTTACGACATGCGCCCTCGTTATGACGTGGATACCTACATCGAGATACTTCGCATCTCAAAGGAAACCGGCATAAAGCCAAACGTCGTTATTAGGATCGCTACCAAGCTCATGTTTGGCGAGATGCGTGAGCAGGGCCGCGATGCGGTTATTAAGGCCATTATGCGCGCCCAGTCCAAGGACTGAAGAGCCTGACAGTCCCTAAAGGTGGATAAATGAATGTCGAATACACCAGAGAAGAGATCAAAGGGCTTATTGAGGCCAATAGGGACGGAGAGTCCCTTGAAGAGTTGGAGTCAAGGATGGCAATGGAATGGCTGGGTAGGTGTCAGCGAGAGGGTAGAGACCCCGTGAAGGCCATTCGTGAAGCTGTTGCGTCCCTAAAAGGGACTGATAGGGACTGAATAGATTTAACAGTACGACTGACTCACGTTACGAGTCGGTATCTGGAAGGGCTTTGAGCGGAACCCAGTAGCAGTGATTTTAGGCTCGCATGGCGGCGCAAGCTGGCTAAGCGGAAAACACGGAATGCGAGTATCTGAATAGCCATAGGCGCTGGCAGGTGTCACCAGAGTCCTTCGCAGATGCGGATTACTGGTAATTAAAGCCGGGAAGCCACAGCGGAAACCAGTCCCGGCCCGCATCAGCAGTACGACCTGGGCCATGTCGAAAACTGGCCTGACAACAAAGCAACTACGAGGCAAATCATGACTACGACAGTGAAGGTAAGCGCGCATTGCGCCGACGACAAGCAAGTACGGGTCACAGTATCCGGCGACAACAACGTGGAGCCGCCGCAGTTTATTCAAAATGGAGAAGAGGCACAGGTGGTCGTGTACGACGATCGTGTCGTCCGTATCCGTGAAGAAGATAAGTAGGCAGGCATGCATTAAAAAAACCCGCCATGACGGGTGAGGCAATCACCTAGGCGGGTTAATCAGAAGACGGAGAAGAGTATGTCCCAAGTTATGCCAAGTATCAAATCCAAGTTTCCGACAATGAGCAGCATTGATCTGGTTGATTTCATTAACTCTGAATATCCAGAGCGGCAGTCGCCACTCAGACACGACCATTTTATGACGAAAGTGCCAAGGGTCTTGGGCTTAACGGCTCCCGAATTTTTGGGAACCGGAACCTACATTGCAGGAGGCGTAACGCACGCCCGAAATATTTACAATTTCCCAAAACGGGAAGCCTGCCTTATGGCCATGAGTTACAGCTATGACCTTCAGGCAAAAGTGTTTGACCGGATGACAGAGCTGGAAGGCACCGACCTACCACAGATACCCACAACCCTATCCAGCGCCCTACGCCTTGCCGCTGACCAAGCCGAGCAGATCGAGCAGCAGCAGAAGGCCATAGAGCAGTCCAAGCCCGCCGTCGAATTTGTTGACCGCTACGTGACCACCGATTCCGGCAGCAAAGGATTCCGCCAGGTTGCCAAGCTTTTCAGGGCCAATGAGCGCGATCTTCGCCAGTTTTTGGCCGACGAAAAGATTATGTACAGACTGGCAGGGGAATGGATGCCCTACGGCAATCACATCGAGGCTGGCCGCTTTGAAGTCAAAACCGGTGTCGCTGACAACGAACATGCCTTTAACGCCGCCAAGTTTACTGCCAAGGGCATCCACTGGCTTGCTGGCCAATGGGCGGTACACAACCTGCAGCAGGAGTTTTCGTAATGGCCAGGGCAAGAAATATTAAGCCGGCGTTTTTTATGAACGAATACCTGGGCACTGCCGACATTCACGAAATGGTTTTGTTCGAAGGTCTTTGGTGTTTGGCAGATAAGTCGGGTCGCCTTGAAAATCGCCCCCTGAAGATAGCCGCACAGATATTCCCTTATCGCGGATTCTCGGCTCAAGTAATTTCCGGAATGATTCGGAACCTGTCTAGTAATGGTTTCTTGGTCGAATATGAGATTGATGGCGAGCAGTTCATAGAAATAACGAACTTCGTCAAGCACCAGAACCCACACCGCAACGAGAAGCCCAGCGAAATCCCCAACCCAAAGGAAGGTAGCGTAAAAACAACAGCTTGCGAAGATTCCGGTAATTACGCGAGCAATCCCGATAATTTCGGAAGCGCTCGGGCTGATTCTCTGATTCCTGATTCTCTGATTCCTGATTCCGGATACCTGATACCTGATCCCATAGAACTACCTTGTCCGGCTAAAGCCGAACGGCATGGCGAAGCAAGGTCCAATCTCCCCGCTGAAATAATCGCCCACCTAAACGAGAAGGCCAACCGGAACTTCAGAGTTGTTCCTGCCAACTCAAAGCTCATTCTCGACAGGGCAAAAGAAGGCGCAACGGTCGACGACTTCAAAGCCGTTATTGACCGCAAATGCGCGGAGTGGGCGAAAGACCCGAAGATGTCTCAATACCTGCGCCCCGCCACCCTGTTCAACGCTCAGAAGTTCAACAACTACATCGGCCAAATCGAAGCACCGCTACCCGCGTCGACCGGAGTGGTTCACCACCTCCAGTCAGTGCCGGCATCCAGAGAGCAGCGAATCCACGACCAAAACGTAGAGGTTGGTCGCCAGTGGGCCGCGAGAAGGAGAGCGCAAGGTGAATGACAACGAGATGGAGCAATTCGCGGAAGTGTGGACAGCGGCCTATGCGGTGTACGGCAGGACTGTGAGCCTACCCATGCTGGACGTTGTATTCAGCGCCTTGAGCAGCTACAGCCTGCGCGACATACGCACCGGACTGTCCGGCCATATCAAAAACCCCGACACGGGCCAATTCCCGCCAAAACCTGCCGATGTTATCAAGCACATCTCCGGTAACAGCCAGTCGTCTGCCGGCGAAGCCTGGGCAAAAGTGGATTTCGCCGTTCGTTGCGTCGGCAATTACCGTTCCGTGGTGTTCGATGACCCGAAAATCCACGCCGCCATTGAGCGCCTGGGCGGCTGGGTGAAGGTGTCGACCACCGGTGGCGATGAATACCCGTTCCTGCAAAACCACTTTCTCAAATTGTATCAGGGCTTCACCGTCCAGCCGCCGCAGACCTTCCCGCGAAAACTGCTGGGTACGTGCGAGCACCAGAACGACCAGTCTTCCAGTTTTCTCCGAGGTCGTGCCGATAACGAGCCGGCGCTGATTGGCGACCGGGAAAAGGCGAAGCAGGTTTACTTGGGAGGCAAAGAGCAGGGCGTTACAAAGATCAGCCACACCGGCACACAGAGGTTTCTGGAGTCCGAAATTGGCGAGCAAGTGAAGCGATTAGTCGGGGGTGCCAAATGAGCCTGCGCCAAGCCGCTGAAGAAGTTATCCAGGGTCGCAAGGCCCGCAAAGAAATGAAATACATCAGCAGCAATCGCAAGATCGCGAAGAAGTGCGATATCGATGTAACCGTAGTCGAGCGCATCTTGCTGGGCCTGCCCACACGATTTGCCGATGACAACACGCAGCGAACCGTTCTCATCCTGAAAGCTGAGTATCAAAAATTGCTGACAACTCAGCGCCGCAACGCCCTGGCGATTGTCGCCTACCGGCACGGATTTACGCCGAGCCAGGTTCTGGCCGAACTTGAGCGCATGGGGGTGGAGCTATGAGCAACAACCAGCAAGGCCGGGGCAATGTCACTGTCAGCTACGGGTTCAAGTTTCGCGCAATGAGCAGCTCCGGCGCAAAAGAGCACTGCCGAGGCTTTCGGTCTTGGGCGGCTTGGGCGGTAAGGGGCCTGGCTGACGCCATCGACGGACTTGAAAGCATGACGATTGAAGTCACGTCTACGCCAGCCATTCCTGAATCTGAGCAGATAGGCGTTATTAATTGCGGCCTACAGCATTCGCGCAACTTGTTTGTTGAGCTTGTGCGGCAGGAGGCGCTTAGCGAATCCATGCGCGAATACTGCCCTGAGCTGTATTTGGGGGATGACCAATGAGCAACTGCCCACACTGCCAGCGCGGCACCCACCTGCAAAATGGCGTCCACATGGGCGAAGTCACAATGGAAAGTTGCAAGCGCGAATTGACGCTGGAGCCGATGACCGACACGCCAAAGATCCGGGAAGTGTGGCATCAGCCAGGCAAGCGCACGGATGTGCCGTTTACGTGTGGGGGTTCAAAGTGACTCAACAACAAACAATTCTGGAAGCCCTGAAAAATCAGCCGCTCAATCGCCGGCGAATCGGCCAGCTGCTGGAAGCAAACGAAGTGCAGGTCATGCGCCTGATTAACGAGCTATGCGTATCCGGCCTGATTTATCTGAACAGCTATGGCGAGTATGCCAAGCGACCCACTCAGGAGCCGACACAATGACAAACGAGATTCTAAATCGGCGCGTTCTGCGCTCAGTGACCATTGCAGGCAAGCCCGTAACGTGCGCCTCAATTGCGATAGAGCTTGGCGAGCATCCGAAAGATATTCGCAGCGCCCTGCACGAACTGATGCATGACGGCTTTGTGATAGAGCGCCGCGGGCTTTATGAGTGCTGTTCGACTGAGCCCAATGGCCCGGAGAGTGCGGCGTGAACAAACCAACAGTAGCGCAATTGAATGACCCCCAATGGTGGGGCGTGTGGGCTCCTGAAGATGCCACGCATTACAGCGACTATTACGGCGCCTTCGTGAAGCCCTTCGACTTAGACCAGTGGGTGGTGTTGCGCCAGGGTCCAAAGCCGGTCGTTACATTTATGGACACCGGAATGCTCTTTGACCGACCCAAATCCCACTCCGCTGATACGCAGCCCGCAGAATCAGGGGATCAAATATCAGTGGAGTGGGATGGCGGCGGATGGCCTGCGGTTGGCTTGGAGATTGAGATCAACCCATACGGTGACAAGTGGTGTCGCGCTAAGGTTACGGCTTACGGCGAAAAAGAGCTGCTTTACAAGATAAGTGAACCGCAAATGGATTCGGATGGCGACCTTATCAGTGGGGAGTTGCCCGCCCGTAAACATAAGGCTCAGTTCCGCCCCCTTCGCCCCTCGGAAGAACGCGCTCGGGATGAACTTGCTGAAGTCATAAACCGCGGGTTATCTAAATGCGGCTGGAAACCAGAACATTCTGATGGCTGCATTGTCGCCGTTGAGATAATGGCCGCCGGCTGGCGCAAGGCGGGCGAGCAATGATCGCCTCTATCAGAATCTGGGCAGGCTGCAAGCTCATTTCGTTCGCGCTCTGGCTCATGCCGCCCGCCTACCGCAGTCAGCGGTTTGTTGGCAATGCCATGCGCACCGGGCATATCAAAGGAGGTGACAAATGCCCCTAATCCTATCTGGAGTCCTGCTTTTTGCTGTAGGCGTGGCAATGGAGTCTCAGGGCGTCACTGATTTAATCGCATACGCCTCAATGGGTTACGCCTGCGGGCTTATTGGGATGCTGCGATGAAAGGCATTGGCGAGGGTATCGCATTCGCCGGCCTGTGCGCTTCTGCGGCCTGGCTAGAGGTTAGCGGCATTGGCGCGGGCGGTCTGTGGATCGTGGTTGTGCTGTGGTCAGCCTTGAGCAACTGGGGGGCGAAATGAGCAAGCCAGCCCGCAAAAAGACCAGCCGCGCCGTTATGTTCCGCGTAACGCCCGAAGGCACTCTGGCCCCAAACGATGACATCTCTCGTCAGACCCTGCGCAAGCGTGGCTTTCGTGTCGGGGATGTTCTTGCCGCTGACCCCAAGAAGCCGCGCAGCCTGCACAACTGGCGCCGGGCTCACAAGCTCGGGCAGATGCTGGTGGAGAACATCGAAGACTTCCAGAGCATGGAGTCTCACGGCGTCCTGAAGCGTCTGCAAGTTGAGGGCGACATAGGGTGCGAGAAGTTGGCGATCAAGCTGCCAGGCTTCGGCGTCGTCTACCAAAACATTCCTTTGAGCCTGAACTTCTCCGATATGGACGATGGCGAGTTTCACGCGATCTATGGCCAGTTCTGTCAGCACGTTATCGACAACTACTGGACCAGCATGACGCCGGATCAAATCGAGCAAATGGCGAACTTAGTGGGGTTGGCAGCATGATTATCCACATGAGCTTTTCAATCCCTTACCGCCTGCGCACAGAAGATGGCGGCTACGTGTATATGACCTGGCACCGGTACTGCGGACCAGATTTTTACCAGGACCGCGAGTGCAACCGAGAAATTGTCGAATGGTGGGCGGTGCCGGCGCTGGAAAGGGCGCTTGATTGGTTTATCGGCAGAGGTGAAAAGGCATGACCGAAGAAGAGCTAAAGCGCAGATATCAGCCCGTCAACATCTCAATGCGCAGTAACAGCATGAAGCGCCACGAATCGGCAAGGATCGAAGCACAGACCGCCGAGTTTCTGGCATCTGGCGGCAAGATCAAGTGCTCAGACGTGGGCCGGAGCAAGGCGGTGGATCTGACGTTTCGGCATTACGCCATGAGCGCGATGGATGAAGTTGAGGGGGTGGAATGAAAGACGACAACTTTGTGAAGTTCGTTATTAGCCTGGGCATTGCAGTTTGCCTGATAGCGCTGACGTCCATGATTCCGGCTGGAGGTGGTTGAATGAGAAAGTGCCGAGCCAAACAGTGCCGCCTGCCACTGCCGACCAAGAAGGCATCTACGCCCATTCAGGCTGCCGGCTTCTGCTCATACGATTGCGCCACCAAGCATGGCCTGCACCTGGCCAGCACGAACCGCGAGAAGGTCACCAAGGCTAAAAAGACCGAGGCTCGCAAGGATCTGCGCGACCTTAACCGGCGCAAAATTTCATGGCAGCACGACCAATGCCAGCCAGTGTTTAACCGCTTACGAGTGCAGGAGGAATTGCAGTGGTTCGCGGATCGGGGCCTTGACCCTGAGTGCATCTCCTGTGGCAAGACCAACATGGATTGGTGCTGTGGCCACCTTAAAACGGTGGGCGCTCAATCGGGATTGAGATATGACCCGCGCAACACGTTTTTGCAATGCAATATGTACTGCAATCAGTCGCTAAGCGGCAACTTGACGGGCAACAAAAACACGCGGGGCTACACGCAAGGCCTGGCTGACCGATTTGGCGCGGTAGAGGCGCAGCGAATCATCGACTACTGCGAGACAAAAACGGCGGCGGTTAAGTGGGACTGGCAGGAAATGGAAGCGTGGCGGAAAGAGTGGAACCAGCAAATTCGCGAAATCCAAAAAGTGAGGATGGCAGCATGATTAATCCAAACAAGCAGGAAGCGGCAGATCTGGCGCACATTGCCGAGCATGTAAAAGAGTGGCCAAAGGGTGCCGATTTTATTTACCTGGGGCCAGGCGATGTTATCCACATCATTGAGGGCGGCGATTCAGCCGTCTGTAAGTACATAAATCGAGAGCAATGGGCGGCAGCCAGGACGCTGCTGGGGTATTGGTTCCCCGGAAAGGACGTGTGGCCCGACACTTCTTGTCCGGTTTGCGGTGAGGAACATTGTCAATACGAGGCTTTTCCTGGCATTTGCGGCGAATACGATAGCGGCACCGTTACCCTGGAGTTGGCGAGAGCGATTAATGGCGTGTGCGGCGATGCGCCGCCAGTAGGTCTGGCCTCAAAAATCCCAGACTGCACCGTGACGCCCGAAGAAGAAAAAGCTGATGGCATGAGCAAGGATCTGAAATGGCTGGCAGAAAACGTAACGCAGTGGCAAGGGGATGATAAACACAAGTTCCTTTCCATCTCCGAAGTTGCTGGCGCGGTCTACTACGGCCCGCCGAAAGAAAAGAGCGAATTTACGTACGAAGAGTGGCTAGCGGCCCGCTATGAGTTGGAAGTCGGCATGACCCCATGGCATGAGCTACCGGCACACATAAAGATCACCTATCAATCGCAGGCTCAGTATGAGCGCTGCCTGGCAGTGGAGAAGGGGCGATGATTGACGACGGGGAGCGCGACATAGTTGTTACTAGCGGGTGCTTATTTAGATCCGAAAAAGCGAACGTGGTGGCTATCTGGTTAGCATTTGCCGAGCGCCCGGAGCCGATTGTTGACTTGAACGAAGGCCCCGGAAAAAGCCGAGGAAAGGGCAAGAGCCGAAAGCAGTGGGATAGGCGTTGATCCAGCTCACCGCAATCATAGCCGGTCAGCCCTGCACAATGCTGACCGGCGAGCCCATCAAAGAGGCTGCAAAGAGCTGCAAAGACAGGTTCGGCAAGAGGTTTGAGGGCTTCGACATGCCGGATTGGCAGCGGGCAGCGCATGAAAAGTGGGCAGCGTTTATGGCGAAGGAGATTGACCGGCAGGAGTTGAATGATTGGCTGAAAGGGCAGGACGAAGAAGCGGCGATACGTGGGATTTTTAACCGGCTGAGGGGCTGATTATGGCGATGACTGAGCGCACAAATGAGACTAGAGCAGCACGTAAGCAGGCCGAGATAGTTGTGGATCTGTTCATTGACGTGTTGACCAACGGCAACGCGGAGATTGCCCTCGAAAGCCGCAGCGTGATTGGTGCGCTTGTGGACTTCCGTGGCGAGATACCGCGCTCGTCAGGATTTTCAGGCTTCTGCAAGCTGGCCGCCAAGATTGACCGGATGAAAAGAATTAGCCCCGTTAAGATGATGGCCTGCTATGTCGTCAACCGGCTGTCAGATAGGCAAGTGGGGGCCGTGGTGTGCGATAGAGCGTATCGAGGGCGGACAAAGGTAGCCATTGACCCCTTTCACCCTGACAAACCGCTAGAGGTCGCGCTGTGGGATGACGTGCGATGCGCTCAAAGTCTGCGGTGTACTGTGGCCACGTTCCGGCAGCGGATTTATGACGGTTATGGAAAGCTGGAATTTGTGCTGGGCGAGAATCAGCCGATGAAAAAAGCGGCATAACTTCTGTTATTTTGTACAGCCTGTACGTATTGACAGTTTTCTGATTACAGCGCACACTATCTGCACTTGCTCGAAAGAGCCACCAAAGCCCGCAGGCCACCACCTCGCGGGTTTTTTTATGCGTGTAAACCAACCAGCACCTGGAGTTAGAACCCATGAGCGAGAAAAATGAAGTGACAGCGCAGTCAGCGATAACAGCCCTTGTTGGTCTTGCAGAAAAAGCGAAGACACCTGACGAGGCGCTGAAGTTTTCTCAAGCGGCCTGCAATAGTGCAAATGCGTTCAGAGTCTTGCTTGATATACAGGTCAATTCCAAAGATCAAGGCATGAATGGCTAGGTTTTTGTGTCCGGCCATACGACGTTGAGCGGCCCGTAATTCCATAGCTCACGGTGAGACTGGCGAACTCTTTGTAAAGCAATAGCCCTTAATCATGTTCCCGCTCTGCGAAAGCATCGGGCTTTAAGTCTGCATCAGCAGCATTTGCCAGCGGACGCGCTGGAAGTCCTGTTAGCCCTCTGCCTCGGTACGGTTAGCTGGGCGACCCCAATTCTAGCGGTCAGCTACGCCGCACCCTTTGGCCCCTTGTGAGGGCTTTTTATTCCTGGAGGCTCCATGGATCGCCAGCTACTCAGATCACAGCTTGAGCGACACGAAGGCCTGCGTCTCAAGCCCTACATCGACACAGTTGGTAAAACCACAATCGCGTATGGCCGCAATCTGGATGACGTTGGCATAAGTCGTGACGAAGCCGACTTCATGCTTGCCAACGACATTGAAAAAGTTGATCGCCAGCTTTCGGTAGTAGATGAATACGCGATGCTCGACAAGACACGCCAGACTGTTATCGCAAATATGTGCTTCAACCTTGGGTTTCGTGGCCTGATGAATTTTTCGCGCATGTGGACAGCCATCGGCAAAGGCGATTATGAAGAGGCTGCCAGGCAAATGTTGAGTTCAAAGTGGGCCAATCAAGTCGGTGCGCGCGCCGTTGAGCTGTCGGAGATTATGCAGACTGGCGAGACTGCCGATGGATGATACTGGTCGCCGTGGCTGGCACATCGACAAAGGGATACCTATTGCCGTAATCCTGGCGCTCCTTGGCATAGCTTATGCCGGCGTGCAGCGGCTATCGGCACA
>Ga0314771_100055_pt1 | contig 51500 bp, 46 predicted proteins | sample MetaGCB42018_FD_204522 | JGI IMG/M metagenome (GOLD analysis project Ga0314771, IMG submission 204522) | Cryopeg brine microbial communities from Beaufort Sea near Barrow, Alaska, United States - CB4 2018 | ecosystem: Environmental > Aquatic > Marine > Coastal | place: USA: Alaska | collected...
ATTTGGATCAGCAGGAAGGTTTTGATTAGATCCACCACTTCGTGATGGTGCGCCTTTCACCACCACCTAAATTAAGTTCGCTTAGGCTCATTAGATTTAGATGGAGCACTTGGCGCTATTAGGTAGAAACTGTCATGATAATGCAGTAGCTGAATGCTTTTTCCATTGTTGAAGAAAGATAGAGTGAAGAGGAAAAGCGATAAAAGCAGGGACGAGTCACACTCCGAACAAATTAACTACTGCTAACCCACTAGAACAGTAGTTAATTCATTGAATTCAGCCTATTATTTTTATACTAATTAGGTAAATTAATTTACAATAGTGATGTTTAAACAACAACATTAATGATGGCTATAATGACAAATGATAAACCGTGGTTAAAACAATATCCTGAGGATGTGCCCGCAACAATAGATTCAAGTAAGTATAACAATATCAATGATTTGTTTAAAGAGTCTTTTAGTGCGCATGCTAAAAAAGCAGCATATATTAATATGGGACATAGCTTATCCTACCAAGATCTCGAAAGTAAAAGTAACGCTTTTGCTGCTTATCTACAATCTGAACTAAAAATGAAAAAAGGCGAACGAATCGCCTTGATGATGCCTAATTTATTGCAATATCCGATAACTATTTTAGGTGCATTAAAAGCAGGACTCATTATTGTAAATGTTAATCCACTTTATACCCCTCGAGAGTTGAAACATCAATTACGAGACTCAGGGTCCAGTGCTATTGTTTCCGTAACAAATTTTGGTAATAACCTTCAGCAAATACTGCAGGAGACTAACATTAAGCATGTTATTTTAACCAAAATCGGAGATGAGTTAGCTATTCATAAGCGTACATTGGTTAATTTTCTTATCAAACATGTCAAAAAAATAGTGCCTAAATATCATATTCCCGACGCTATTTCATTGCGTAGAGCGTTAACCGAAGGCAAGAAACTTCCCTTTATTGATCCCCAAATAACAGTAGATGATTTAGCATACCTGCAATATACAGGTGGAACGACGGGTCCTGCGAAAGGGGCAATGCTGACTCATAGTAATATTATTTCTAACGTTCTACAGGTTCATGCTCATTTTAGCCCAAGAACCTTATATGATAATGAATATGCAGTAACCCCACTTCCGCTGTATCATATTTTTGCCAACTCAGTGAGTATGATGTTTATGCTCTTTCTCGGTGCAACGAATTTACTCATTACCAACCCAAGAGATATAGATGGTTTCGTAGCAGATTTAAGTAAATATCCATTCACAATGGTTTTTGGTTTAAATACACTTTTTAATGGTCTAAACAATCATGCTGGTTTTCAAAAATTAGATTTTAGTCACGCTCGTTTTACTATTGCAGGTGGAATGCCGACGCAGAAACATACTGCTGATCGTTGGCAAGAGCTCACTGGAATGCCTGTCATAGAAGGTTATGGCTTAACTGAATGTTCCCCAGTGGTCGCTGCAGGTACTCATCAACAACAATCATTTATTCCTTCAATTGGTGTCCCTTTACCCAGCACTGAACTCCGTATCGTTAATGATAAAAATGAACCTTTAGGTCCCAACCAAATTGGTGAAATTCAAATTAGAGGGCCCCAAGTGATGAAAGGCTATTGGCAACAAGAAGCCGAAACCAATATTGTAATGCATCCAGGAGGTTGGTTAAGCTCTGGCGATATAGGAAGAATGGATGACGATGGGATTTTTTATATTGAAGACCGTAAAAAAGATATGATTCTAGTTTCGGGATTTAATGTTTTTCCAACTGAAATTGAAGAAGTTGCAACACTTCACCCTCACATCATCGAAGCTGCGGCCATTGGCATTCCTGATGATGCCACTGGAGAAAAAGTTAAATTATTTATTGTACGCAAAGGTAATGTGACCGTTGATGAAATAAAAAAACATTGTAGAAAATATCTTACCGGTTATAAAAATCCAAGGATAATCGAATTTAGAGATGAATTGCCAAAATCAAATGTTGGCAAGATCTTACGTCGAGAATTGCGAGATTCATAGGCGCGATTACTGACGTCCTAAGGATAACCAACATATTTGACATAGATATGAGGCGCAGCCGAGCAAATCCGACTAAACCTCATTCACATGCTGACTTAGGATCCCGTCAACGACCATTTCAGCAATTTGGTGCAACTCATCTTTAGTTGCTCCCTCTGCAGCCTGTAACGACATCCCTTTAAATAACGTCATAATCAGTCGTGCCAATGCTTCAGGTTGGCAACCAGTTATATCATCCAGTTAAATGCAATCCATGATTGTTGGCTAAATAGCGCACAACAAATTACGCTTTATTTATCTTTTTTAGGGATTTAATTTAGCCACCCATGATTATTCCGTTGAATTACTCGTAGAGAAAATTATACAAGGTGATCGCGACTCAAATAGGAAGGGGTTATGTTGTTACTTCAAAAAATGGGTAGCTATGTATTTGAATTATAAGCCAAATATATCTTTGATTGCTACGGCTGTTTGAATCGTATACTCGCAATAGGTTGGCCCACTTCCGCGACGGTCATGGTGCTCTTTACGGTACCAGTTTGAGCTTCCTCATCGAGCCAAAGGGTTACCGAACCACGATTGACTAGCGCCTTGTTCTACTCCCTCCAATTGAGAATTATATGCTTAGCTTTCCCCATGATGCACTACGGCGACAGTTCATTTGGACGATCTGATCATTGTGATGGGAAAAGGTTAAATCTATTTGTGCCACAACGCCGTAGGGTTCTATCATTGCTTACTCTAGTGTCAGACCTTGAACAATTTCCTTTGTAGATCCATTTCAGTTCTCTTTTTTTATTTCACCTTTTTGCGTAAATCATTTTATTTTACGTCACTCATCATTTCTGCCCATTCCTTTAAGCTGACCCTATTCGCATATTGATTGAATATGTATACACGAGAAAAAGGAAGAAGTGATGAAATCGAATTTTAAAAACAATATAAAAGCGAGCGTGATTTTTGGGTTAAGTGCGATGGTGTTAGTGGGTTGTGGCAGTTCTTCAGAAGAAGATCAATTGGCTTGGATTCAGAATTGGAACAACTCGCTTAATTTTGAGGCAAAAATGAAAATGCTAAATACCTGCTTTAAAGTCGCGGGAGTAAAGAGTAAGACTATGCAAATGACAGCCACACAAAGTGAAACAATGAATCAGTGTGAGCTTGATTACGTCATGGAATTGGCTGAAAAAGATGACATTAACTTAGATAGAGACCTTTTAGCCGCTAACACGCTGCAATTATAAGATTTGATGCATCATCATACTGGCCGTTTGGCAAGAGAGATCAAAAAGGAATATATATGTCATTAAAAGAAAAAACCTTCGATTTAGTCAACGAAGCAAAAAATACTGCTGAGCAGTTAACTCATGATTTACAACAATCGCAAACATTTGAGCAAGCTAAATCAACGCTTTCCAATACCAAAGAACGGGCGCTAGCAGTAGACCCTGCCAGTATTAAATTGATGAACTTTTTTGCGGTATTTAGTTTGGCTTTTATGCTTTTAAGTACTTTTTTTCCGGTGATGAAGTTGATGGGAAGCAGTATACCGCTGAGTGAGATGACACCAGTCTGGTTATTTATTGTTGCCATTTTAGCCTTGTGTAGCCACTTGTTTGGGGTCAAACAGTCAATTTCACGTGGACTATTATTACTACTGCTACTGTCGATTACTTATACTGTGTATCAACAAATAGCGGATATGTTTCAAGCTGCACAAATGTTTGGCAGTGTAAGCACTAAAGATATTATAAGGTTGGTGGCGGAAGGATTAAAATATGCAGATGTTGGGTTTTATCTGTTTTTAGCGAGCCTTGTGTTGGTGGTAATTGCAACGATTAAACCTGGTTACAAAACTAACCATGAATTGTGGGCTCAATTAATTCAAAAGTAGCTCGTCATTTTTGAAGTAGCCAGTCTATGACTGGCTATTTTTTTAAGGCTTAGATGATATGCAACTAAAACCTCGCAAGCAGCATATTTTTAATACTGCAAATTTAGTGGGTAAAGACTATATCGTCGGCGATATACATGGGCAAATACAACGACTTTATGAGCAATTATTTACACTGGAATTTAACTTTCAAACTGATCGCCTTTTTTGTACCGGAGATCTTATCAGTAGAGGTGACGAGAGTATTGATTGTATTAATTTACTTACCAAGAAGTGGTTTTTTTCGGTCATGGGAAACCATGAACAGCTGTTTCTATTAGGTTTTCAGTGCCCAAGTTATTGGGATTTTTTGCGACAAAAAGGTGGTGAGTGGTTATCACAGCATATGCACCGTTTTGATTTGTTAATACGCTGGAAAACCTTGATTGATATTACGATGCCATTAGCGCGTACTATTGATGTTAATGGTAAAACGATTGGTATTAGCCATGCATCCTCCACATCTAGTTGGAAAAGACTGCAAAATGGTACGTTGTCAGATGATGACATTTGGCATGTATTATGGAGTCGTCCTTTACATAATGCTCACTCTTGCGCAGGGATTGATGAGGTTGACTATGTGGTACATGGGCATAGCCCCGTAGACAGAGTAACTTGTCATGGAAACCGTTATTGGATTGATACCTTCACCTTGAAGCAAGAACTGACCATAATCAACCTCAATGATTTGTAGTAATGTGAACTTAATGTGTTGTAATTACTATCAATTGAGGCATAAATAGATGATAATTCAGTTGTTAATGAATGTTGAATATAGGGATTATTTTGTCAATAAGAGAGCTAAGCAATGCCACTGAGTTATTGGTGGGTTGGCAAAATAGAGACAAGCATCAAAGTGAAGAGTTCCTTACTTATGCTTATCAAGATATTCGGTCGATTGTTGAAAAATATCTTTCTCAACACCGCCCTAATGAAACTATTTTACATGATGCCTCCATTACTGAGTTAGCCAATGAATCTGTGGTGAAATTACACCGCTGGCGTAACGATGAACAGCCCTTTGAAAACCGACAAGACTTTTTTGATTATGTGCGCGTATCAGTGTGGCATTTGTTGTTTGGTAAGCCCCATCAATCACTAGTGAATCAACAGAAAGCGAAACAAGAGTACTTGCATTCACAACTAATGGACTCAGAGGTGTCACTGCCTAATTGGACCGAAAATATTTCATTATCTTCTGCTTTAGAGCTGCTTCAACACTCCCACCCAAGACAAGCTGACGTGTTTGAACTTAAAAACTTTGCCATGGTGACACATCAACAAGTGGCTGATATGCTTGGGTTGTCGCCAAGAACAGTCGATAACGATTTAAAGTTTGCTACGGTTTGGCTTAGAGCAAAGTTAACTGAATGATAGATATTGTTTCTCTATATAGTGAGTTGGCGAGTTTAAGTAAAACAGATCAGCAACAACGCTTATTGCCCTTAAAGCAAAAATTCCCAGGACAAGTAACAACGCTTGAAAAAATGCTGACGATAGATGATATATCGTTATCCAGTAGTCAGTTAATCTCGCAGCAACTTTCTAATCAGTCTTCTATTTCTTATGATGCGTTGATTGGTGAACAGGTAATGGGGTTTACTATTACCCAGTTGGTTTCAGAGTCAGGTGGAATGGGACTGGTGTTTCAAGGCGAACAACGCTTAATGAGCCATGACAATTTGCATGCAAAAGCACATAAAGCGGCTATTAAAATTCTTCGCACAAATAAGTTTAACTCCAATCAGCAAAAAGAAATTTTTTATAACGAAGCCTCCATTTTAATGACATTAGATCACCCTAATGTTTGCAGTATATACGGGGTGTCCGAGGTGTTAGGCAACGCCTGTATCGTCATGGATTTCATTGACGGACAAGGGCTGGATGTATGGCTAGCTAATAATAAACTCAATCTAAAACAAAAACTGAATGTGTTTGAACAATTACTACGCGCAATGAGTTATCTACATGGTCAACATCTTTATCATGGTGACTTAAAGCCGCAAAATATCATTATAAATGATCAAGGACACTTGGTACTGATTGATCTTGGACTAGCAAGAAAATATAAACAAGAAATCAGTGATTGTGCCGATAATTCTCATCAAATAATTCAAGCGTTTACACGCTATTGGAGCGCGCCAGAGCAGGTGGCAGGGCAGTTTTGTACCTCACAATCAGACGTATTTTCACTTGGAGTAATACTTCACTATATGATCACGGGTAAGGTTGCAATAACCGATACGGTGAATAAACTAAAAAATTCTGAGCTTAATTCAATAATCAATAAAGCCTTAGAAAACGCACCACAGCAGCGTTATCTCGATGCAGAATCATTTAGGCAGAGTATCCATTTTTTTCGGCAAGGTTTACCTGTTCAGGAATATTCCCAAAGTGCGCCTTACCATTTGCAAAAGCTTTTGCGGCGAAAGCCTTTTACCTCTCTTGCTTGCGTGTTATTGGTTTACTCTATTTCTACAACCTTATGGATAGTATTTTGCTAAAAAATCCATATATATTGCGTATATTCAGTGTGTTAAGTCACTGCAATCTCATTAGCTGTCGGGATAACATTATCTCACTCTAATTCCTTTAACTCATCCCTTAGTCTGTCATCATTAAATTGTGAGCATCTAGAGCGAAAACGACGACAAGGCGCGTCAAATTGCCAACGCTGGTTGTGTGCCTAAACGCTCACTTCTTAATCCCACAAACTATTTTCTACTTGATTGATATCAAGCTTTTCTGCTGCGTTAAATCGACCATATTACTGATGGATTGGCCATCGAGAGCTAATTTGTTAAATCATCCTGTTGAATTTGCTCGATGATAAAATTACAATCACTCAATATGGCCACCCACGATTGTCGGCTTCGCGCATTATAGCCAAACTGTAATTTTCCGCTTAACAGAGCGTTTAACTAAAACGCTTTGTTGCACAAAAGAGCACTAGGTTGGGGGGTAGGAACGTAAATCACCTCTGCCTAAGTTTGTTGGATAAAGTTCCTTTATTACTCTGTTCAAACATCACAAAACCTCGTCTGATATAAACTGTTTGTTTGTACAGTTATAATTCATCTGTGTTAATAAAGCCGTTTTGCTTCTCGTTATGTAATCATAAAAATTCTCGGTTTTATCTTAAGAACAAATCTAGCTAATTGAAATAGCTGATTGTTGTTAAAATTTATACTTAACATAACGAGTCAAATCAATTCTCGGTTATGTAAATTCTTGCTTTAATCCAGACTATAGGGTGATTGATTCGAGTTGATTAAGCTGATAAATTATTAATAATTATAGTGATATGGATGTTGAGTTTTGGTGAGCTTCTCAGGATGTTTATCGGAATTAACCCTAAACGCTGTTAGGTGGCCTAGTTTGACTTCCGGCAGTAATTTAATAAGCAGTAGGAGCAGCAAAGATGAACAAAGTCCTGTTGGCAATAATCGCGGTACTCCTTCCTCCGCTGGCGGTATTCCTCAACAATGGCGCAGGAAAGGATCTCTTAATCAATATTGTGCTGTGTTTGTTTTTATACGTGCCTGGAATACTCCATGCATTGTGGCTCATATTCAAATGATTGGCGTGTGCGGCACACCTATCAAGGGCCGCCAATTCGCCCCTTCGGGGCCGGACGGTCAAACCCGCTGCGGCAGACGTTATATGCGTGTTGAGCAGCTTTCATTAATATAGTTCAAAGGTTTTTTCTATGAGCGACAAGTATAGTATCGGTAAAACACTTACCCTTACTGTCGGAAATGAACAGTTAGTTATTTGGCGTCGCTATGAAGTGATGAGTATTATTAATGATTTCTTCATAGCGACCTGGTTCTTGTTGGGGAGTGTGTTTTTTCTTTATCCGTCGTTGGAAAAAGTAGCTATATGGTTTTTTATCATTGGCAGCGCTCAGTTTTTGATCCGACCAACAATACGTCTTTTGGCCCACCTTCATATACAACGAGTGCCAGATAGCCGTTGAGGACTGTCACAATTTAAAATAACATGGCCATTTATAGCGGTGTTAGCAGGCATGGAGGTTTGCATCAATTTGAAAATTTGGACTAGTACTAATTCCATTTAATTCTGACTGTTTAAAAGCTTATAAGCTCGGTTGAGTTTCAACCGAGCGTTATCTACATCAAACATCCACTTAATACGAGCCTTCTCGGTATTTCTGGCTGTTTCCCAAGCCGTAAGAGAAAGTAGCAGATTATCCCACGTGGCAATTCGTCTATCCAAACATTGCCTGTTCATCACGCCAATCTCAATTTCTACCATATTCAACCAACTGGCATGTTTTGGGGTGTAGTGAAATTCGATTTTCTTCAAGATACGCCGAGCTTCTTCTGCTGGATATGCTTTGTATAAAGAACCGGGGGAGTGCGTTTTATAGTTGTCTAAAACCAAGTGGATTTTATCGGCATCAGGAGAATGAACATCAACTAAATCCCACATATACGCTGCAAAGTCCTTTCGTTTCTTGGTTGCAGTGGCTTTAGCATGCCGCCAGCCTCGATGCCTATCGTACATCAGATAGATATTGGCCACATCTTCACGCCGATATTCGTAATCATCTTTAGCTAAGTGCTCTGGTGAGATTTAATTTAGCTGAGATTTAATTTAGCCACCCATGGTTGTTCCGTTGAATTACTCGTAGAGAAAATTATAAAAGGTGATCGCAACTCAAATAGAAAGGGGTTATGTTGTTACTTCAAAAATTGGGTGGCTATGTATTGAGTACCAAAATTGGTTAGTCTATGGCCTACGGCCACTAACGACGTGGCGCTTCACCCACACCAGACCAAGAGGAAACCGACGGCTGTTCCCTCTTGGAACTCCCAGCCGCCCCGCAACATTTTCTGAACAGCGAAAAAGTCGCCATGGGGATTGATCCAGCTTTTAACTTCGTTTGTAGGCTGCTTCGGCCTTATTCTAAAATGCTAACGCTTCCGATAGGCCATCCTTGGCCAACGGAAGCTAGCCTGACGTCCTGTCAGGCTCACGCTATTTTCTTCAACGGTCTCAAGTTCAAAGTCCAAAGTTGAATTTGTACATTTAGAGCGAAAGCGACGCCAAGGCGCATCAAACTGCCAGCGCTGGTTGTGTTCCTAAACGCTCACTTCTTAATCCCACAAACTATTTTCTACTTGATTGATATCAAGCTTTTCTGCTGCGTTAAATCGACCATATTACTGATGAATTGGCCATCGAGTGCTAATTTGTTAAACCATCCTGTTGAATTTGCTCGATGATAAAATTATACAAGGTGATCGCAACTCAAATAGAAAGGGGTTATCTTGTTACTTAAAATAATGGGTGGCTATGTATTTTTTATAACCCTCATTGAATCAGCCAAGCTTAAAGATGTATGATAGAAAAATACGATGAAAAGGAATTTCAATGAAATACTTACTTACTACTCGATGTCAATTGATCCCAAACTGCTCTGTAGCCAATAGCCAGCATCAAAAAAACAAATTCCTATAGAATAAAGCATACCAATTAACCTGGACTCGGCATCGGCCAAGTCCAACAAACGATTTGTGCCATGCAAACGGCGTAACGCATAAATACTAAAACGTTATGTGTAATATTGAGCCAAGAGGAGGGATAATGGATATTGTGAATCACAGCAAATGCAAAAGATGTTCAAAGGTTCGAAATGTATCTGAGCTTAACGACAACCCAGATTGCGTGGGTTTCGTTTGTAAAGATCAAGACGCATGTAAAAAGCAACAAATCAAAAACGAGAAGGATATAAATCATGAATAAAAAACTAAAAATTAGCCTTCTATTCTCATTGGCTGTTTTGTCATCTGCCGCATTTGCTGGTGTTTTGATGCAGCAATGGACAGAAGGCACCAGCCGGTTTTGCAAATACAGCGATGGTGAAGTTATTGAAATTAGCTATGGGTCAACTTGCCCCAGCACAAATTAAACACATAATCGGGTAGCCGGAGGTATCTAACCTCCAGCCCCCACACCACCTGCATGCGGCTCCGCACAGGGCGGTTCATTTAGAACGCCTAACTAAACTTTCTAGTTAGGATATTGAACTTCGATCCATCCATCTCTCAGTGAATATAATCCTGCTTTCTTCAGATATTCATTACTCAGTGCTTGCTGTATTCCTGGTGTTTTCGAGCTACGCCAAGGGCCTTTACTTGTGATACCACAAGCAACTGCGGCTTGGATCCTGACGCTGCACTCAATATGGCCACCCACGATTGTCGGCTAACTATCGAACAATAAACTACGCTTTATTTACCCTTTCAAAATGGTAATTGAAGATGGCCAGACCAAGACAAACAATCATTAGCTTAGATGACACACCTTATTATCATTGTTGCTCGCGTGTAGTGCGTAAGGCTTTTCTGTGCGGCATTGATAACTCAACAGGCGAAAATTTTGAACATCGCCGAGAGTGGGTTGATTCACGTATTCTTGAATTGGCTACCATCTTTGCCATTGATATTTGTGCTTATGCAGTGATGAGCAATCACTTACATGTCGTGATTAAGGTTGATGCAGATAAAGTGAAACACTGGTCAGATAAAGAAGTGTTGGTTCAGTGGCACAAAGGCTTTAAAGGGACATTACTGACGCAGAAGTTTGTTAAAGGTGAAGACCTAAACGAATTTGAGTTTAAAACAGTGAATGATTGCATTACCCAATATCGACAACGCTTAGTCGATATCAGTTGGTTTATGCGCTCCTTGAGTGAGCCGATTGCTCGAATGGCCAATAAAGAAGATAAGTGCACAGGCAGATTCTGGGAAGGGCGCTTTAAATCCCAGGCGTTACTCGACGAAGCAGCAGTTCTGAGTTGTATGGCTTATGTCGACTTGAATCCTATCCGCGCCAAGATGGCATCTACACCAGAAACCTCTGATTACACCAGTATACAACGTCGAATTCACTCAGCGATGAAAGGTGAACAACCAGCAGAGTTATTGCCTTTTGTGGGGAATGAGCGAGTAAACATGCCTAATGGTTTAATGTTCAGTGTTAAAGACTACATAGTGCTGGTTGAAGATACCGGGCGAATTATTCGAGAAGATAAGCGAGGGGCAATTAGTGCAAGTAGCCAAGCAATTCTTAATAGACTCAATATTCCCGCTGAAAACTGGCTAAAAATCACCACAGAGTTTGGTTCCTTATTTAAAGGTGCAGTAGGGGCTTTACCTGCATTAACTGAATATTGTGAGCATCTAGAGCGAAAGCGACGACAAGGCGCGGCAAACTGCCAGCGCTGGTTGTGTGCCTAAACGCTAACTTTCAAATCCCATAACGTCACTTTAGGCTTGATTGATATCAAGCTTCTTCTGCTGTGTTAAATCGACCATATTACTGATGGATTGGCCATCGAGTGCTAATTTGTTAAATCATCCTGTTGAATTTTCTCGTTGATAAAATCATAAAAGGTGATCGCAACTCAAATAGAAAGTGGTTATCTTGTTACTTGAAATAATGGGTGGCTATGTATTTTGCCCCAGTAATAATTGTTTCGTAATCATTGACGATAGATAAATTTTCTAGCTTCTGCTGAATCCGTAAACTTAGCCAAAAAATCTAACCATTAAAATAGGGATAGACCCCAGATCCGCAAGCGGTCGCATAAACCACGATAAGACAAGTCGTCATATGCACGATCTCGATGCTTTAAAAAACTGAGCAAAATTGCTAGATGTGCCAGAGAATTATTCTTTTGTGAAACAGAAGAAAATGCAACCTTGTCCCGCTTGATTGATAAACTTGATGACGACACTAAACCTAAGCGGATCCAGTTATTAGAGCACGGGACATCGTTCTGATACCCGAGAATCAAAAATATACTGAAATATAAGATGAGGTTAATATTAATCCCATTTTATTTCCTTCCCCCTTGCCTGTAACGCATCGTCTTTTACATGGCCTTATCATCATTTATTCGGCTTGCTTGTCACTCTAAAACCACTTTTAAACCAGATAAATAACTCAAAATAACATCATCCTTTATCCGCGGATGAAGTCCTTTAAGTGGTTTTTTTGATAAAGGGACAATCTTATGAGTATACAACAACTAATTATTTTTGATTTATCCCTCAGTAACTTAAGCACTTTACGGTATGATAAAGGACATAATGTTCCAATAAATGATAAACCGTCCAAAGAGGCTTTATGGCAACGCCAGCAACTGCAACAACAACCAAAAAAACAACAAAAAAATCAGATGTCGGTTTTGAAGAAGCACTCTGGGACAGCGCCAACAAACTGCGCGGCAGTGTCGAATCCTCGGAATACAAACATATCGTTTTAAGCTTGATCTTCCTCAAATTTATCAGTGATAAATTTGAGCAGCGAAAAATTACCATTAAGGCGGAATATGGCGTTGAATATCTCGATATGGTGGATTTCTACACCATGGATAATGTCTTTTATTTGCCTGAAGAGGCGCGTTGGTCCTTTATTCAAGTTAACGCCAAACAGGATGACATTGCCGTCAAAATAGATAGCGCACTACACAGTGTGGAAAAAAACAATAAAGCTTTAGCAGGCGCATTGCCGGATAACTACTTTTCCCGTTTGGGGCTCGACAGCAGTAAACTCTCCGCACTGATCGACACCATTAACAATATTGAAACCATTGCCAACGTAAGCCATAAAAGCGAAGAAGATATCGTCGGCCGTGTTTATGAATATTTCTTGGGTAAATTTGCAGCAACCGAAGGCAAGGGCGGGGGCGAGTTCTACACGCCAAAATCCGTGGTCACGCTGATCGCCGATATGATCGAGCCTTTTTCCGGTAAAATATACGATCCCTGCTGCGGCTCGGGCGGTATGTTTGTGCAGTCGCTGAAATTTATTAACAGCCATAACGGCAACCATAAAGATGTCGCCATTTATGGTCAGGAATACACAAATACTACCTACAAACTGGCGAAGATGAATCTCGCGGTGCGTGGTATCTCGGCTAATCTGGGCGATGTCGCCGGGGACAGTTTCTTTAAGGATCAGCATCCGGATCTTAAAGCCGATTACATTATGGCTAACCCGCCCTTTAACCAGAAACAGTGGCGCGCCGATAACGAACTGGTTGATGATCCGCGCTGGGCAGGTTATCCGACACCACCCACTGGTAATGCGAATTATGCATGGATCATGCATATGATCTCTAAACTGAGCGAGCATGGCACCGCAGGTTTTGTACTGGCTAATGGTTCAATGTCGACCAGTACCAGCGGTGAAGGGGAGATCCGCCAGAAAATCATCGAAAATGACTTGGTAGATTGCATGATCGCCATGCCGGGACAACTATTCTACACAACCCAGATTCCGGTGTGTTTATGGTTTTTAACAAAAGACAAAAAGAGTGCCTGCGGCGGGATAAAGGGCGACGAAAAGGGCATGCTTAAACGCCGCGACCGTCAAGGTGAAACCCTGTTTATCGATGCCCGTGAAATCGGCTCAATGGTTAACCGCACTCTAAAAGAGTTAAGCAATGATGATATCGCCTACATCACCCAAACCTACCATGCATGGCGCGGTGAAGCCGTTATCGGTGATGATGGTGAGACTAAAACCTACCAAGATAAAGCCGGTTACTGTAAATCTGCTACGCTTGAGGAAATTAAAGCCAATGATTACGTCTTAACCCCCGGCCGTTATGTCGGCGCAGCAGAAATAGAAGATGACGGTATCCCTTTTGAAACCAAGATGAGTGAATTAAGCCAAACCTTGTATAAGCAGATGAGTAAAGCAGAAGCGCTGGATAAAGCGATCCGCAAAAACTTGGAGGCGCTGGGTTATGGGGAATGAGTGGCCGTTAACAAAATTAGGTGATTTTGTAGATATTAAAACAGGAAATCCTTTTAAGAGTAAAGATTATTCTGAAAATGAAGGCATCCGGTTGCTGCGTGGCGACAATATCGTTCAAGGCCAGTTTAGATGGGCTAATGTTAAATATTGGCCTGAAAATCTTCTTGGAGATAAAGAAAATAATTACTTCTTGATCAATGGAGATGTCATTCTTGCAATGGATCGCCCATGGATTGAAGCTGGCCTAAAAACAGCTCAAATAAATGATACTGATTTGCCCTGTTTATTAGTTCAACGTACGGCTTGTCTAAGAACAAAAATTCCAGATGATCAAGATTACTTAAGATATTTAATTTCTTCATATTGGTTTGTTCAGTATGTGAAGCTTGTTCAAACAGGAACGGCCGTCCCTCATATTAGCCCAAAGCAAATCAAAGATTTTGAGTTTAAGAAGCCACCTCAGAAAGATAGAATATTAATTGGTAAGATGATGAAATCATTAGATTCAAAAATCCATTTGAATCTACAAACCAACCAAACCCTTGAGCAGATGGCGCAGACTTTGTTTAAAAGCTGGTTTGTGGACTTTGATCCCGTGTTTGATAACGCCTTACTGAAAGCCGGCATTCCCACGTGGGCGTCAGATAGTAATGAGGACGATCAACAACTGCTTGCCAGCTTCCCTGAAGCCTTACGCCCCAAAGCCAAGCTGCGCCTAAACGCACTGCGCAGTAAACAGAAGCAAGGTATCCCCACACAGGAACTCGGCAACGAGGGCTTCCCAAGCGAATTTGAATTCAATGAGCAACTAGGCTGGATACCGAAGGGGTGGGCCTCCGCTCAATTAGGTGACCTCACAACTGAATTACGAAGAGGCATTTCTCCAAAATATATTGAAGAAGGCGGAGTGCAAGTAATTAACCAAAAATGTATCCGTAATCATGAAGTTAATTTTTCACTCTGTCGTAGGAATAACCCTGAGTTACGTAATATTACAGGTCGGCAGCTCATTGTCGGCGATTTACTAATAAATTCAACGGGTGTTGGTACCTTGGGTCGAATGGCACAAGTGAAATATTTGGAAGAAGAAACAGTTATTGATTCTCATTTAACAATTGTAAGAGTTAAAAGAGATCTATATCCAGCATATTCATTTGCACAAATGATGTTGTCTATGGAAAGCCACATTGAAGCTATTGGTGAAGGTAGTACAGGGCAAACAGAATTGAGTAGAAAAATCGTATCTGAGCTTTGGGTATTAGTTCCACAAGAACAAGCTCTAATTGATTTAGATAATCAACTGAAAGCCTATAGCGATAAAATGGTGCTGAATACACGTAAAAATATTAAATTAACCAAACTTCGCGACACGCTTTTACCCAAGCTGATCTCCGGTGAACTGCAAATCCCTATTGCCGAACAGCTTGTGAAGGAAATGGCTTAATGGCAAAAGTGCATCAATGGGAAGATATTAAAGACCAATTTAAAGCTGGCAGTTTGTTACTGGGTAACGGTGCCAGCATTGCTGTTTCTAGTAGCTTTAGTTATGGCTCTCTTTTTGAAGAAGCGAGTAAATTAGGTCATTTAACTAAGCCTGTTCAAGAAGTGTTTGATAGCTTTGGAATTACTGATTTTGAGCTTGTCCTAAGAAGACTATGGCAAGCTAAATTAGTGAATAAAGCCTTGAAAATAGAGCATGGGCTTGTTGAAGAATCATACCAGCAGGTAAGAACGGCATTAATTGCAACAGTGCGAGATATCCATGTAACTTATCAAGATGCAGAAAAATATTTAGAGCATATTTACCAGTTTATGAAACCATTTAAAAAAGTGGTTTCACTTAACTATGATCTGATTGTTTATTGGGCTGCAATGTACGGTAATGGTTTTCACCATTCTTGGTTTAAAGATTGCTTTAACAGTGACCGTAATTTTGATTGCTGGCGAGGGAGAAGTGGAACTCTTTTTTTCTATCCTCACGGAAACCTTGTACTTCGTCGTAGCAATTTTTCAGGAGCAAAAAAGATCGTTACTGGTGATTCTAATCAGCTTCTTGATAGTATTTTAGATAAATGGGTAAATCAGGATTTAGCGCCAGCTTTTGTCTGTGAAGGCACGCAAGAGTCAAAAGAAGAATCTATTTCAAGTTGTGATTACCTAGAAAAAGTCTTTTATGAGGTGTTACCAAGCTTAGGATCTAAATTAGTTATCTATGGTTGGAAAATGGCTCCGCAAGATGAACACCTGATAAAGCAAATAAGTAAAAGCCAGCCTCAAAAAGTTGCTGTCTCCGTTTATCAAAACGATGGAGTATTTATGGGGAAAGTTGAAAAAAAACTAAAAGAAATTGGCGTCAAAGAAATAATTTTCTTTGACTCGCAAAGCGCAGGAGCTTGGATCAAACCATCTACCGAATATATCAAAGCAGTGAAATTTGATTATGGAGGGGATTTTTAGCCCCCAAGCGAACAAGATACTGTATATCTAATAATAAAACGCAGATTAAAAAGCAGAAGGATATTGCTTAATTTAAGGGATAGCTAAATGAAATTCATGGAAGAAAAATTAGAAGAAGCGATTATTGAACAAGCCAAAATTCACGACTTGCTATTATCCAAACTGATCTCAAGTGAATTACAAATTCAGAATCCAGAATGTTCTTTAGGGGATGCGTAATGATTGAAAGTTATGAGCTCAAGAATGTCGCAACCTATGATGTGACAGGGATAAAGGTTAATAATCTTAAGCCAATTAATTTCTTTTATGGTGCTAATGGTTCTGGAAAAACTACTTCATCAAATTTTCTTGCTAGCCCAATGGATGATAAATTTGACGATTGCGCTGTTAAGTGGAGTACTGGCCTCTCGTTAAAAACATTGGTTTATAACAAAGAGTTTCGTGATGCCAATTTTGTTGGATCTAACGATATCGCAGGTGTGTTTAGTTTAGGTCAGGCAACAACAGAAGAGATTGCTTTAATACAGTCGAATAATGATGAATTGAGTAATTTAAAGCTGCAACAGAAGCAGCAAAAGCTAACTTTAGATGGGAAAAATTCTGAACTAGAAACTCTGACAACTGGTTTTACTGAAACATGTTGGGGTGTGTATAAAGAATATCAGATTGATTTTAAACAAGTATTAAAAGGCTCTATTGGTAGTAAAATATCATTCATGAACAAAATTATTACTGAAAGTAATGCTGGTACTGCATTAGTGGACTTAAAAGAGCATGAAAGTCTCTTAACTAAAGCAGAAACATTATTAGGTGAAAGACCATCTACCTATCCTAACATTCCTTTAGTTAGTCCTACGATAATTAGTAGTTATGAACAAAATAATATTTGGAAAAAAGTTATTGTAGGCAAAGGTGATGTTGATATTGCTGCATTAATCATTCACCTCGGCAGTAATGACTGGGTAAGTCTGGGGCAACAATTTATTGATGGGGAAACTTGTCCATTTTGTCAAAAAGAAACGATTGATGAACATTTTAAAGCACAGTTAACCGCTTTTTTTGATGAAACATTTGTTGCTGATAGTCAAAGTGTATTGACTGTTGAGCAAAGCTATAAACAAGAAGCGGATCGTTTAATAAGTTACTTTGAGCAAGTTCAACAAATAGAAAAATCAAACCCTGACAGTAAGCTTGAAATGGAAGGGTACAATAATTGTTTGTTAATTCTTCAAAGCAAGTTTAAATCTAATCATTTAAGCATGTGCTCAAAAGTAGAAAAAGTAAGCTTACAGGTAGAAATTGATGATACCCAAATTGAAATACTTCAGTTAAATGCATTAATAGCCGCAGCTAATGTAGTAATAGCATCGCATAACCAACTAGCAACGAATTATGATAGTGAAATATCAACATTCACAGCGGAGGTTTGGCGATTCTTAGTTGAACAGGTTAATACCGATCTTGCTGAATATAAGAAAAGAACTAAAGGACTTAATAAAGCTGTTACTGGTATTAGCAAGCTGGTTGGAGACAGGGAATTAAATATTGTCGATCTCGATGCAGAAATTAAAGAGTTAAGTAAAAATATGACCAGTGTTCAGCCTGCTGTTGATGAAATTAACCGAATGCTTAAAGCCTATGGTTTTACTAATTTCAGTATTGTTCCATCAATAGAGTTAACTAACTATTATAGTATTCAACGTGAGAATGGTGATTTAGCATTAACTACATTAAGTGAAGGAGAGGTAACCTTCATTACATTTTTATATTTTATTCAATTAGCTAATGGTGCTTTAACTCAGGAAGATGTCACTGAGGATAGGGTACTGGTAATAGATGATCCTATTTCAAGCTTAGATAGTAATGTGCTTTATATTGTAAGCGCAATTATCAAGAAATTAACCCGCGAAATAAAAGATGGCTCCAGCATCAAGCAACTTTTGCTTTTCACTCATAATGTGTATTTTCACAAAGAAGTATCATATGAAGGTGGCCGCTCAAATGGCTGTAATAAAACCAATTTTTGGATTTTAAGAAAAGTAAATAACGTAACAAGTATTCAAGCATACAGTGGCAAAAATCCTATATCTTCCTCATATGAGTTGTTATGGAGAGAAATTAAAGACCGTAAAGCTGGTTCTTCCATAACGATTCAAAATACCATGCGCAGAATATTAGAAAGCTACTTTAAGATTTTGGGACGCTTTAGTGATAATGACATAGTTAATAAATTTGCTAGTTTAGAAGAGCAGCAAATGTGTCGCTCTTTGTTATATTGGATCAACGATGGTTCACATTGTTTACCAGATGACTTATTCGTTCAAGAAATTGGGGATTCAACCGAGCAATTTATTGATGTGTTTAAAAACGTATTTGATTATTCAGGGCACTTGGCACATTACCAAATGATGATGGGTGAGGACATAACGATTTTGCAGACCGAAGTTCCAGCTTTAGTCGAAACAGAAGAAGCTGCTGAATAATAGTTGTAGATAAATTTTTAATGTAGAGGTTGATTGTATTAATGAAATTCACGGAAGCTAAATTAGAAGAAGCGATTATTGAACTGCTCGGAGAGCAAGGGTATTCCCATCTTAACGGCGCAGAGTTGGCCAGATCCAAGCATGAAGTGCTGATTAAAGATGATCTGCGTGCTTTTTTAAGCAAGCGTTATCAGCATGCCGATTTGACCAAGAGTGAAATTGAAACGGTTATTCGCCAACTTGAAACTTTGCCCGCCAGTGATCTCTACGACAGTAATAAAACCTTTTGTAAATGGCTCAGTGATGGTTTTTTATTAAAACGTGAGGCAGGTGCTAAGGCGGGCAGCGCCTCGCAAAAAGATCTCTATATTCAGCTGCTTGATTTTGACAATGTTAATGAAGCCGTTCGCCAGAGTTTGCTGGTTGCAGAGCCGCCCCTGATTGAATTGAATAGCGCGGCTGAAAACCGTGGCAGTTATGCTGTAAATACTAATAGTCATAATCATGATAATAATAAAGATGACAGCAATATTTACCGCTTTGTTAATCAGCTGGAGATAGAGGGCCATCTTCCGCAAAATCAGGGCGAAAAACGTATCCCCGATGGCATTTTGTATATTAACGGCTTACCGCTAGTAGTCTTTGAATTTAAGAGTGCTATCCGTGAAGAGGCGACTATCCATGATGCCTTTGTGCAGATCTGTACCCGCTATCGCCGTGCTATTCCGCAACTCTTTGTCTTTAATACCCTGTGCGTGATCAGTGATGGTGTGAATAATAAAATGGGTAACTTGTTTGCCCCTTATCAGTTCTTTTATCCATGGGGGAAAGTCAGCGGCAATGAGCTGATGGCACCGGATGGTATTAGATCTTTGCATACCATGTTGCAGGGATTGTTTGATAAAGCGCGGCTGCGCGATGTCATGCACCACTTTATTTTCTTCCCGGATTCCAGCAAACAAGAGATCAAAATTGTGCCGCGTTACCCGCAATATTATGCGGCAAAAAAACTCTTTGAAAATATTAAACTGCATCAGAAACCCCTTGGCGATGGTAAAGGCGGCACCTATTTTGGTGCGACGGGCTGCGGTAAGAGTTTTACCATGCAATTTTTATCGCGCCTGCTGATGAAAAGCGTGGCATTTGCCAGCCCAACGATAGTGCTCATTACCGATCGCACCGATTTAGACGATCAACTTTCGCAGCAGTTTGGCAATGCAAAAAACTATATCGGCGACCAAAGCATTGCTACCGTGCAAAGCCGCGCCCATCTGCGGGAGTTATTAAAAGGGCGGAATAGTGGCGGGGTGTTTTTAACCACTATCCATAAATTCACAGAAGATACTGAGCTATTAACAGATCGTTTTAATGTGATATGTATTTCCGATGAAGCGCACCGCAGCCAGGTCAATCTTGACCAAAAAGTAACGATCACCGACAAAGGCGTTAAAAAGACCTTTGGGTTTGCTAAATACCTGCATGAGTCCCTGCCAAATGCCACCTATGTGGGTTTTAGTGGCACGCCCGTGGATGCCACGTTAACGGTATTTGGTGAAGTGGTGGATGCCTATACCATGACCGAATCGGTAAAAGATGAAATTACCGTGCGTATTGTTTACGAAGGCCGCGCGGCTAAAGTATGTTTGGATAACAGTAAACTGACCGAGATAGAAGCCTATTACAAAGAATGTGAAGATGTGGGCAGTAATGAGCTGCAAATCGAAGAGAGTAAAAAAGCCACCACCAATATGAACTCTATTTTGGGTGATCCTGACCGCATTCGAGTGTTAGCTAAAGACTTTGTTACGCATTATGAAAAACGTCTTGAGGAAGGCTCTACGGTTGTAGGGAAGGCGATGTTTGTGTGCAGTGCGCGCAATATTGCTTACCAGTTATATCAAGAGCTTGAAATGTTACGCCCGCAGTGGTTTGAGGTTGTAGATACGCAGCAGGCGGATGGTTTAAGTGACATTGAGCGTCAACGCGCCATTAATGACGGCCGCATTGCCACGCCTTCTGAGCGCGTTAAAATGGTTATGACCCGAGGTAAAGATGATGTTGAGCGTTTGTATAATCTGCTCGGCAGTAAAGATGAACGTAAGGAGTTAGATAAACAGTTTAAAAATGCCCACTCTAATTTTAAAATCGCCATTGTGGTGGATATGTGGCTAACCGGATTTGATGTGCCGTTTCTCGATACTATGTATATCGATAAACCGATCCAAAACCATAGCCTTATTCAAACTATCTCGCGGGTTAACCGCCAGTTTGAAGGTAAAGACAAAGGCTTGGTGGTTGATTACATCGGTATTAAATCGGCCATGAATAAAGCGCTTGCTCAGTATTCAAGAAACGATAAAACCAACTTTGAAGATATTGAGCAGTCAGTGGTGGAGGTGAAAAATCATCTGGATTTGCTGGCGAGCCTGTTTCACAAGTTTGATTCATCAGGGTACTTCAGCGGCGCTGCCGTTGCACAGCTTAATTGTCTTAATAATGCGGCCGAGTTTGTTTTACAAACGGAAAAGCAGCAAAAGCGCTTTATGGATCTGGTCAAACGCTTAAAGGCGGCCTATGACATCTGTTGTGGTAGCGAGAAAATTAGCGAACCGGAACGTAATGTTATTCACTTCAACCTTGCTGTGCGATCTATTGTATTTAAGCTAACCAAAGGTGTTGCCCCGGATACCGCGCAGATGAATGCTAAGGTACGGGAGATGATTGCCGAAGCGCTGAAAAGTGATGGTGTTGAAGAGATATTTAAACTCGGCAATGAAGAAGGGGGTGAAATTGATATTTTCAATGATGATTATCTGGAAAAAATCAGCAAGATAAAACTGCCCAATACCAAAATCAAACTGCTGCAACAGCTATTAGCCAAAGCGATTGGCGAGCTGAAAAAAATCAACCAGATGCAGGGCATCGATTTTTCTCAACGCCTGCAAGCACTCGTTCAACGCTACAACGAACGTAAAGAGGATGATGTGTTGGTCAGTAATGTATTGGAAGATTTTGCTGATTCGATGGTTGAAATGCTTTATGGCGTAAAAGTAGAAATGAGTTCAGGTGATGAGTTAGGCATTGATATTGAAGAGAAAGCTTTTTACGACATTCTAAAATCCTTAGCGGTTAAATACGACTTTGACTACCCGGAAGATCAGCTTCTAGAACTAGCCAAAGAAGTGAAAGTGGTGGTCGACGATCAAGCTAAATTCACCGACTGGAACCAACGCGATGACATTAAAGCCAGCTTAAAAGTCGCCTTAATAATGCTCTTGGCAAAATATAAATACCCGCCAATAAGCCGCGATGAGATCTACCAAGAGATTTTCCAGCAGGCTGAAAATTTTAAAAAATACAGGACGGCGTAAACAAAATAAATTTAAATGACCGTTCATCAATTTGCTATATCTGAGTATCCTAGTTTTGCTTAGTCTAGGAGAGAATGCTTAATATGCGATAAGCGGCAAAGCGGTAAACGTACTGGATTTATGAAACTAAATTTATGAGAAAGATTGTAAGATTCAATAAAATTAAAATTCTTTGCATTGATGGTGGTGAATGGACAGCTAATAATAATTAACGAACATCAAGCAGAATGCTTGGAGTATTAGTTAGACTCTGGGATAAAGAGATCATCAGCTGATAAGCTTAGTACAACAAGCGTTAAACATACCACGAGATTTGAAAAAGTCAGCAGGTCAATATAGGGTTAGAAAAGCGCTCTCATTAAGGTTTTGCATTTTAATGGTGCGAAAAACTTCTTGGGTTAGACATAACCATCTGGTTTGCAATGTTAAAAGGCCAAAGTCACTAAGTGAGACAAAAGTCATTTGGTATGAGAAACCACACACAGAAGCGATTAGATAATATGACACAAATATCCTATTTAACATAATATACATTGTACGCATACATGTAGCTTTGTTAAATACGCTGTCCAAGACAGTGCATTTGAGGCCTGGTCATCATCATTGCATTAAACCGTAAAATGTTTATATACGGCGTTAAGCATTTATTTTAGCCAAATGCGCTATTTAGTATCGTGCTGAGATTGCATGCTTTTGTTTTTGCTTGGTAATGCCAGCCAATTATTCAATGTCAGCAAGATGATTTAATGGTTTATTGAATGCACTTTGATGTCGTTCAGTTTGTGTGGTGTGTAAATACTGTGATGTGGTGTCGATGCTCTCATGGCCGGCGTCGGCTTGGACATGTGATAATGGTCGTTGATTGATATTGATGTCGTGGGTGATCCCAGTATGGCGAATATTATGGGCACTGAGTTTTCGCATCAGTTGGCTGTCATGTTCAAATCCATCGGCTGCGGCGTTATCTGCGGCTAAATTGATGAGCTTGTCGATTTCATCGCGTATGTGCCGAATACCAAGATTGGCATTGATAACCCCAGGTTCACGTCCATGCGCTGCGGCCTTATGGCGAACAAATATGGGATGCTGATCGTTGATACTGGGTAAATCACTGAGACCTAGAAAACGTCGATAATCAACTAATCCGGCTAACAATGCTTTAGAGATGGCAATATTACGTGCTTTACCACTTTTAGAAAATGGTACATGAAAATACCAGATGCCAGTATGTGGATCTTGTCTGAATTGGCTCATGATGGGCGCATAGCCTGCGCGAGCACTAATTTCAGATATGCGTAAGTAGCAGCTATATAATAGTGTGATGAGGAATAAACTGCGTTGATGCTGCTGTGGTTGAGTGTCGGCTAATTGACTGACGCTACTGATCACATAAGACCATTGTAGCTCTGTAAAAGCATGATGGTTGTTGTCTTCATCGATGGTAAATTTGCGCTTTATGGTAAAACGGCTGTGCTTAAGCCATAACTGTGCGGGATTACGCTCTGTGTATTCTTCACCAATTAAGTAGCCATAAAACGATGATAATATGGCTATTTTAGTCTTTAATGCGTTATCACTGAGTTGATATGGTAAGCATTTCCCGAGTTGTTTTTTGCCAATAAATGGTCGCCATTGTGGGTTCGGTGCCCGCTCGCCTGTGGCTTTGTCGAGTTTGAATTGCGCCACATTAAAGTAGCCTATAAGTGCTTTTGGTGGCGATTGGCAGTAATCGATGTATTTTCCGATGTCTTTACGCGTCACCGCGATTGGCGATAATGCCACTACGTCAAAACACCAATGCAGATAAGTGGTTAATTCACTTCGGTAGGCTTTATAGTTGTTTTCTGACTGCTTTTGTTCAAATAACCAATCGGCACAATGCTCGATAATGAGTCCCGCATCAGCCACTTTATCAATAGAAATCCTGGTAATGTATTGGTTTATATAGGCATTACCTTGTAATACATATTCTGCAGCATCAAATAGTGGTAATACCGGTGGTAGTTCTTCAAGCAGTTTATTGGCCATAGAGATAATTATAAGTTAAATATAGGTTATTGATTATATTGCCTTATTGTACTATTTTTTGGCTGATGCCGATAATGTTATTTATCGGCATCAATCGTGCCGATTTTCAGCGACGAGATTTGGATATGTTGATACGGCAATATCTTGGTCTGTTATTAACTGCTGCATACAATGCTCTATCGCAGTTGATGGCATACACGCTGGTTGATGGCATTGTTTTGAATGACAAGTAAACCGTTTTTGACAGCTCATTAGGCATAATTGCCAAATAGTTTGTTTACTGGTGCGGTCTAAGCACCGTAAATCTGCAGCACATAAATGACCGGCTTTGATTAACTGCGCGACTTTATCGGCATCGATAGACACATTGACCCTGTTCATGTCTGCTCCTTATTTATACCCACGTAATAAGACCTTTGGTTGCTACCTATTTATTGAAAAGATGACCACACTTGCAGCGGATGGATAAAATGCAGTGATACACAGCCCTCTTGTCTTTGAGTTAAGCCCTATTTATTTTAATCAGTTGAGTGTTGTGACTTAATATTACATTAATGAGAATGATTATCAATAGCATTATTAAGCGATAGCCCTTCTTCTACGCTATTGAGAGATATTTATGATGAAATCAGCTGCCAGTTTGGTGCCTTACGGTAATGGGTGCACTAATACAGATCCGCTACCCTAGCTGGGAAAAATGCTTTGTTGGCGTTGGTTAACATGGCTAAGGCCTAGTTATCGTTATCCGCTAGAAAGTCATAGATTAATGTTCGGGATTGTTGTTGGTAGTCAAATGAGACAAATACCCGCCAAACCATATAATTACTGCTACACGAGCCAAAAATTAACTGTCCTTGATAGAGGTTGTTTTGTATTTTGGTCAGTGACACTGGGATAATGCCCATGAACATGTCGCGCCCTTCTATTCTCATTGAAATATTTGTGATCGCTTGATTGCTGTTAAGCGTAACCATTAATGGTTTTTCGCTGGGCGTATTGATGGGGTCTATCAGCAAACCGACTTGCACGTCAGCTACCTCTTTGTAACATTTTCCGGCTGAAAATTGGCATAACGTTTCATCAATCGGTAAATTAGTTTGCTCTTGTGTCTGAGGTTTGTCGCAGGCCACTAAAAACGTTAATAAAAAACTGATGATTATCATTCGAATATATTTAGGCACGCTATAGTAACTTCCATGGTTGAATTTGTAACATTATCTTTCAGAAATTGATCTAGATCAATTTTGATAGCGGTTGAGAAGTATCTTTTTTGACTTGGCTCAAGTATCATTACCCCGCTTCGTGATAGAGAGCATTAACATGAAGTAACACCTTGACAACAGGCCTAAAAAATAGCTGTAAATGGCTAAATTGAAGCCTCCCTTGTTAAGTTAACAGGTAAAGCTCGCTTTGCTAAATATTATAAGTATAAGTAATAAGCCGTGGAAGCATTATGATGAACCATTCCCAGTCTACAGGCGCTGATTACAACTACACTATTGTCCGCCAATTTGCACTAACCACAGTTTTGTGGGGAATCTTTGGTATGGCAGTGGGTGTATTGATTGCGGCTCAGTTAATCTGGCCTCAACTGAACTTCGACACCCCTTGGTTAACGTATAGTCGTTTACGACCATTACATACCAATGCGGTGATTTTCGCGTTCGGAACATCAGCCCTTTTCGCTACATCCTACTATGTTGTACAACGCACTTGTCAAATCCGTTTATTTGCGCCTAAATTAGCCGCATTTACGTTTTGGGGTTGGCAAGCCGTTATTCTTTCCGCTGCTATTACTCTACCTATGGGGATGACTCAAGGTAAAGAGTATGCAGAATTAGAATGGCCTATTGATATTGCTATCGCAATTATCTGGATTAGCTATGCCATTGTATTCTTTGGCACCATAGCTAAAAGAACGACGTCTCACATTTATGTGGCAAACTGGTTCTTTGGTGCCTTTATCATTACTGTTGGCGTACTTCACATTGTTAACTCAATGGCAGTACCCGTAAGCTTATTTAAGTCTTACTCGCTGTACTCTGGTGCAGTCGATGCGATGGTTCAATGGTGGTACGGTCATAATGCGGTAGGCTTCTTACTGACAGCCGGTTTCTTAGGCATGATGTATTACTTCGTCCCTAAGCAAGCGGGTCGCCCAGTTTATTCTTACCGTTTATCAATTGTCCATTTTTGGGCCTTGATCGCGTTATACATTTGGGCCGGTCCTCACCACTTACATTACACTGCCCTGCCAGACTGGACTCAGTCATTAGGTATGGTGATGTCATTAATTTTATTCGCGCCATCTTGGGGCGGTATGATTAACGGTATTATGACCTTGTCTGGTGCATGGCATAAGCTTCGTACCGACCCAATATTACGTTTCTTAGTGGTTTCATTGTCTTTCTACGGTATGTCTACCTTCGAAGGCCCAATGATGGCAATTAAAACGGTCAATGCGTTATCTCATTACACTGACTGGACCATTGGTCACGTTCACTCTGGCGCGCTAGGCTGGGTTGCTATGGTGTCTATTGGTTCTCTTTATCACTTAATCCCAGTGTTATTTAACCATGGCCGTATGTACAGCATAAAGCTGATTAACGTCCATTTCTGGTTAGCGACGATTGGTACGGTATTGTATATTGTTGGCATGTGGATTTCGGGCGTTATGCAAGGTCTGATGTGGCGCGCGGTAAACTCTGATGGAACGCTGACTTACAGTTTCGTTGAGAGTTTAGAAGCCTCTTATCCGTTCTACATTATACGCTTTATTGGTGGTTGTTTCTTCTTAACAGGTATGTTGATCATGGCCTATAACGTTATTCGTACCGTTAGAGCGGCTAAAGATTCATTACCTGCTATTGCAGAAGATTAAGGAGCAGGTTCGATGAAATTTAATCATGAATTAATTGAAAAGAATGTCGGTCTGCTTGCTATTTTCACTGTTATCGCCATTAGTTTTGGTGGTTTAGTACAGATAACCCCACTGATTTTCCAAAAAGACACCACTGAACCCGTTGAAGGTCTTATTCCTTATACTGCGTTACAGATTGAAGGTCGTGACATTTATGTTCGTGAAGGCTGTTACAACTGTCACAGCCAAATGATCCGTCCTTTGCGTGCTGAAACTGAACGTTATGGTCATTATTCTGTTGCTGGTGAGTCTGTTTGGAATCATCCATTCCAATGGGGCTCTAAGCGTACCGGTCCAGATTTAGCCCGTGTTGGTGGACGTTACAGCGATCGATGGCATGAAGTGCATTTGCTTAATCCTCGTGACGTTGTACCACAGTCAAACATGCCTGGTTTTCCTTGGTTAGCCGAAAACAAGCTCGACGGCGTATTGACTGGTGACAAGATGACCATTCTGCGTAACCTGCATAAAGGCGGTTATAAAGGACATGATCTTTACACTGATGAAGAAGTTGCTGCCGCTGGAAAAGCAGTTGAAGGCAAAACAGAAATGCAAGCGCTCATCGCTTATTTGCAATCTTTAGGTCATGCACTCAAATAGGAGGCGATAATGGATTATGGTACTTTTCAAGGTATTTTAACCATAGTTGTTATGGTGACCTTTGTGGGTATTTTCTTCTGGGCATACAGTAAGCACAGCAAGTCAAATTTTGACGAAGCGGCTAACTTAGTATTTACAGAAGATGAACTTGCAAACATGTCAAAAGACTCGGGAGATCAGAAAGAATGATTATGAGTAACTTCTGGAGCATTTGGATTTCTGTGCTGACCATTGTGGTTATTGCTGGTTGTTTTATCCTTCTTATGGTGGTGAATAAAAATTACACCGGTGTAGAAGAAGGTAAATCAATGGGCCACAGTTTTGATGGTATTGAAGAACTAAATAACCCACTGCCTAAGTGGTGGGCTTATATGTTCTACCTGACTATCGTGTTTGGTGTGATCTATTTAGCTCTATATCCAGGCCTTGGTAACTATAAAGGTTTGTTTGGTTGGACAAGCTCTAACCAAAGTATTGGTACTGACAAAGGCATAAAAGCGGATTCAGCCGCGGCACTTGAAACCGCTAAAGCGGAACACCGTTTATCTCAGTATGACCGCGAAGTGGCGCATGCTGAAGAAAAATACGGTCCCATTTTTGCGGCTTATTTAGCCACCCCGTTAGAAGAACTTGTTAAAGATCCTGAAGCATTAAAAGTGGGCGGACGTTTGTTTTTACAAAACTGTGCTCAGTGCCATGGTTCTACCGCTCGTGGCGCTAAGGGCTTCCCTAACCTTACCGACGATGACTGGTTATATGGTGGTGAACTTGCCACGATTAAAACCACTGTCATGAATGGTCGTAACGGCATGATGCCGCCAAAAGGAGGTTTACCCATTGAAGACAGCGAGATTAAAGGTCTAGCTGAATATGTGGTTAAACTATCGGGTCGTGAACATGACGAAGCGTTAGCGGCTCAAGGTCAAGCTTCATTCATGAAAGGTTGTTTTGCATGCCATGGTATGGATGCAAAAGGCAACAAGTTCATGGGTTCGCCTAACTTAACCGATAATACATGGTTATACGGCGGTAGCCGTGGTGTGATAGCTCAGTCTATTACTAACGGTCGCGCCGGCGTGATGCCAGCATGGAAAGAAATTCTTGGTGAAGAGAAAGTCCATGTGATTGCAGCCTATGTTTATAGCTTATCAAACAAATAGTTATAGTTAGGTGATCTTAAGGCCTCGATATCGTCGAGGCCTTTTTTTAACGTGATTGTTAAGCCATTTCGGGGTAAAATAGCCTCGGATTATTACCCCCCCCATTTAGGATGTATCATGTCGAAAGAACTCCCTTGGTATAAGCAGTTTTGGCCTTGGTTTTTAATCGTGTTACCCCTGTGTGCGGTTATTGCCAGTTTAACGACCTTAAAAATTGCTTTAGATAATTCAGATTCACTCGTTGCTGAAGATTATTATAAAAAAGGCAAAGCCATTAACATGGATTTGCGTAAGATAAAATATGCCCAACAAATTGGGATAAAGTTTTTGGTTAAAGTGGGTGATAAAGAAGTACAAATCACTCAACACGGTGGACCTCAATATCGCGCCGCGCTCAATGTCCGTTTTTATCATCCCACGATGGCAGACAAAGATTTCAACTTACACGCCACAGCCGACGCCAATTACATTTATCACATACCGTTAACGGATGCGATCAGCGGTCCATGGGAAGTCCGTTTAGAAGGTTTTGATGCTAAATGGCGTATACAACAACGCATTAACATTAAAGATGATGTTGAATATTGGCTGAACTAGTAGATGACATCTTGTTTCCATTGTAATGAGCCTGTCACCACGGGCGAGCAATACACCACATTCATTCAAGGTCAACCACAACCTATGTGTTGCCCTGGCTGCCAAGCCGTTTCGCAGGCCATTATGGATGCGGGCTTAAGTAGCTATTATCAATTTAGAAGTGAACCGGGTCAGCGTCAAACCGCACTGGTGCCTGAACAACTATCGCAATACAGTGCCTATGACTTACCTGAAGTACAGCAAGATTTTGTCCATAAGCAAGGCGAGATTGATTCAACGTCACTGTCAATTGATGGTATTACTTGTGCTGCGTGTGCATGGCTAATTGAACACAAACTTAAGTCTGTCGCCGGTGTCACTAATGTATTGGTTAACTCAACCACCCAACGGGCATTAGTCAGTTGGGACAGTCAACAGATCCCACTCAGTGAAATTCTGCAGATTATCAGTAAAATTGGATATCAAGCTGCGCCCTATCAAGTTGATGAACAAGAAAAACAATCAAAAACAGATAGCCGCAAGTTATTACTTCGCCTAGGCCTCGCAGGGTTTGCGACCATGCAGGTGATGATGTTTGCCCTCGCCTTATACACGGGATATTTTACTGGCTTAGATGTTGAGTTCCGTGATTATTTTCGTTGGGTCAGTTTAATGTTTGCCGCACCTGTGGTGCTATATTCTGCACAACCGTTTTATTTCAGTGCACTTCGCAGTCTATTAGGTGGCAAGCTTAATATGGATGTGTCGGTCTCTATCGCTATTTTAGGCGCTTATGTTGCCAGTTGTGTGGCGACGATTCAGGGCAATGGCGAAGTGTATTTTGAATCCGTTTCCATGTTTACCTTTTTCTTATTACTTGGCCGTTATTTTGAACAATCCGCGCGGCAAAAAGCGTCGGTTAGTTCAAGTAATCTTCATAAGCTCGTGCCGCTTACTGCGCATTTACTGCGCAATGGTGATGCCACTGAAATTGCCGCTAAACAATTAACCATTGGCGATATTATCTTGGTGAAACCGGGTGAAGTGATTGCCGCAGATGCCGATGTGGTGTCAGGCCAATCGAGTGTTAATGAAGCCATGCTTACCGGTGAACAAATGCCGATTAGTAAACGCTTGTCTGATAAGGTATATGCGGGCACGATTAATATTGAGCAACCTCTTGAAGTCTGTGTCACTGCGCTTGGGCAAGATCAACTTGTGGCTGAGATTATTCGTTTGCAAGAGCTCGCATCCAACAACAAACCTGCCATCGCGTTAATCGCCGATCGTTTAGCGCGCTACTTTTCTGGCACGGTATTATTGATAGCGGCATTAACCTATTTGGTGTGGTTATTTATTTCACCAGATGATGCCTTTTGGATAACGTTATCGGTATTAGTGGCCACTTGCCCATGTGCCCTTGCCCTTGCAACACCGACCGCCGTCACTTGTGCAACCGCCATTTTTACTCAACTGGGTGTCATTCCACGCAAGCCGGGTATTTTTGAAAAACTCACTAAAATCGACCATGTGGTGTTTGATAAAACCGGAACTTTAACCTGTGGCCACTTATCTATTGGCGAAGTACACACCTTTGGCGGATATTCTTCAGAGCAAGTGTTATCGTTAGCCGCGGCAATTGAACAAGGCTCTTTACACCCTATCGCATTAGCATTTAAGCCTTTTTATGATAATAAACACCTTGTTGAAAATGTTGACCATCATATTGGTTTAGGGATACGAGCTTGTGTTAACCAAGAGCACGTCTGTATTGGTACGGTACAATTTGTTATGCCAGACCGCAATGTCGTTACGCCGCAGGCTATTGAAAGTCAGTGGATTTACCTGTCTATTGATAACAAACTGATTGCTGAAATTGAAATGTTAGATCAACTGCGGGTTGATAGTTTATCTACCATTAATGCGTTAAAAGAGGCCAATATAAAACTGAGTATTGCCAGTGGTGATCATTCTGGGCATGTTGAGTTTCTGGCCAATAAGTTGGGTATTACAGATGTCCATTCAGGTTTATCACCTCAAGGTAAGTTAGAGTTAATCAATAAATTACAACAACAAGCACAGGTGGCCATGTTTGGTGATGGTATCAATGACGCGCCAGTATTAGCGGGAGCAAACTTGTCAGTTGCCATGGGCAGCGGCAGTGCTATCGCTAAAAACAGTGCTGATTTAATTTTATTGGGTGATCACTTGTCGCGCTTTAATGATGCCATTTATGTTGCTAAACAAGCGCAACGAATTATTCACCAAAATTTGTTATGGGCTTTTGCTTATAACATGATTATTTTGCCGTTAGCGGTCACTGGACATGTTGCCCCGTATATTGCCGCCATTGGCATGTCGGTGAGTTCACTGATTGTGGTGAGCAACAGTTTACGACTTCTTAGGATAAAATTATGAGTATCATTTACGTCTTAATACCCATAGCTATGCTATTTGTATTAATTGCCGTTTGTATCTTTTTTTGGGCCGTAAAATCTGAGCAGTTTGATGATTTAGATAGACAAAGTATGTCTATTTTATTTGATGAAGATGATACAAAAGCCAATAGTAACGATAACAGTAACACCAGTAACAAGGCTAGTGCGGCTAAACCAGTTAGTTCGGCTACTATTGATGATAAATCAGAGTCAAATCTGTGATTGAATATAACATCGGTGGAGCCTTTATTGTCGGTTTAATGGGCGCTGCGCATTGCTTTGGCATGTGTGGCGGATTGATTGGGGCTTTTTCTGCCAACATACCGACTCATGGCCAGAATCGTTTAGCGACACAATTAACCTTTTTATTCAGTTACAATCTTGGCCGTATTTTTAGCTATACCGTCGCGGGCGCCATAGTCGGTGGCAGTGTGTCAGCGTTAGGCCATTTATTTGATGCCGATAACTATTTAATTGCTCTGCGAATGATCGCTGGGACCATGATGATCCTGACCGGATTATATATTGCTCAGCTATGGTTTGGTATCGTGCATATTGAAAAAGTGGGCAAAGTGCTTTGGCGTTATCTGCAACCGCTAACGCGTAAAATAATGCCGATTACTCATCCATTGCAAGCGGTATTAGCTGGCATGGTTTGGGGCTGGTTACCTTGCGGGCTCGTGTATAGCACCTTAACCTGGTCCGTTGCCTCTGGCAGTGCACTGCAAGGTGGCTTAATTATGTTGGCTTTTGGTTTAGGCACCTTACCTGCACTATTTGCTGCTGGATTGGCGGCTAAAACGTTGGCGCAATGGGTACAAAAACGAGCGGTAAGATTATTCAGTGGCTTATTATTAGTACTGTTTGGTTTACAAACAATTTACATTGCTTTGAGTCAACTAAACTAGCGTAAAGTTGATGTTGCAGATGCGATGTTTTATGGTGTAGGTAAGTAAGGTAAAACATTACGTAGACCTTTCAATTAACTTAACAAGAGTAGTACTCCTGTAGAGTAGTACTTTATTAATCTTGAATGGTATACCATAGTTACGTTTACATAAATTGAGAATGGGTAATGACTTCAGATTTTATTAAAACTCGTATTCCATCGACTAGCAGTAGTGCAATTCATTGCCACGATTGCAGTATGGAAGCCTTGTGTATTCCTTTTACTTTAAATAATGACGAGTTAGACAAACTCGATAACATTATTGAGCGTAAAAAACCCATTCAAAAAGGTGATCTCATCTTTAAATCTGGTGACTCACTCAAGTCACTTTATGCTATTCGTTCCGGTACGATCAAGAGCTATACGATTACCGAACAAGGTGATGAACAAATTACTGGCTTTCATCTTGCGGGTGATGTTATTGGATTTGATGGTATTCATTCTCAACATCATCAAAGTTTTGCCCAAGCATTAGAAACCGCAATGATCTGTGAAATCCCTTACGACACCTTAGATGATTTATCGAGTACTATGCCCAAACTTCGTCAGCAAATTATGCGGTTAATGAGCAATGAAATCATGAGCGATCAAGAAATGATCCTCTTACTTTCAAAGAAAAATGCAGAAGAACGTTTAGCCGCATTCATTAATAATCTTGCCAATCGTTTTGGTCATCGTGGTTTCTCGCCTCATGAATTTAGACTGACAATGACTCGGGGTGATATTGGTAATTATTTAGGCTTAACCGTTGAAACCATTAGCCGTTTGTTAGGCAGATTTCAAAAATCAGGCTTAATTGAAGTTAAAGGTAAGTACATTTCTATTCTTGATCATGCGCAGTTAAGTAGCTTGGCTGGAAATGCCCGTATTGCCACATAAATTAAATTTATATGATCTACCTCATTGTTTATTCATTAGAAAACGGTAATACTGCCGGTGGTTAATAACATTTCAACAGCTTTGGAGGTTTTATGAAGGATTATAAAAACATTTTAGTGGTGATAAATCCTACCAAGGATCATCAACCTGCGCTGGCGAGAGCTGTTGAATTAGCCATAAAAAGTAAGGCTGAAATCACTGCCTTTTTATCAATATTTGACTTTTCTTATGAAGTGACCTCGATTCTATCTAGCCAAGAACGTGAAGCCATGCGTCAAGGTGTTATCGATCAACGTGTCGCATGGCTAGAAAATGCCATTAGTGGTTTTAACCGTGCCGGTATTACCATCAAAACCGAAGTGGTTTGGCATAATCGTCCGTTTGAAAGTGTGATTAATTACGCCATAAAAGGCCACTATGATTTAATTGTTAAAAGCACCCATGAACACGATAAGCTAAAAGCGGTTATTTTTACGCCAACTGACTGGCACTTAATGCGTAAGTCACCAGTGCCTGTATTACTGGTAAAAGAACATGATTGGCCAGATGCAGGAAAAATCGTTTGTGCTGTTAATGTCGCCTCTGAAGATGAAGATCATCAAACGCTTAATGGTAAAATCATTACTCATGCGCAAGATTTAGCCAGTAAATTTGCTGCGAGCGTACATTTAGTCAATGGTTACCCAGGCACGCCAGTTAATTTAGCCATTGAACTACCTGACTTTGATGCCAATATTTACAACAATACGGTCCGTATGCAGCATGAGCAACGAGTACAGTATTTGGCTCAAGCTTATAATATCCCACTTGAAAACTGCCATGTTGAAGAAGGGTTACCTGAAGATGTTATTCCTGAAATGGCAGCTAAATTAGATGCCGGATTAGTAGTACTTGGAACCGTTGGCCGCACTGGTTTTTCAGCCGCACTGATTGGTAACACGGCTGAACATGTTATCGACAGTATCAATTGTGACTTGTTAGCCATTAAACCTGATGGATTTAAATCACCTTTAGAAGATAAGTCAGCAATAGAATAGGCAATCACTTTACCCTGCCCTCGAATACTGGAATAATATGCGCCCTGAAATACTTTGTTATTGGGCGCATTTTTTATGTCTGAAGTTGATACCATCCCGAAAAAAAATATGACTCGTATGAATAAACTGCAAAAACGTCTACGCAGTGAAGTCGGTTCAGCAATTGCGGATTATAATATGATTGAAGAAGGTGATCGTGTTATGTGTTGCCTATCTGGCGGCAAAGACAGTTACACTATGCTGGATATTTTATTAAACCTTCAAAAACGTGCCCCCATAAAATTTGAAATTGTCGCCGTTAACCTAGATCAAAAGCAACCAGGATTTCCTGAGCATGTTCTACCTGCCTACCTTGATAAATTAGGGGTGGTATATCATATTATTGAAAAAGACACTTATTCTATTGTCAAAGAAAAGGTACCAGAAGGTAAAACGACCTGCTCTTTATGTTCGCGTTTACGCCGAGGTACACTTTATGGTTTTGCACAACGTATCGGGGCAACGAAGATAGCATTAGGTCATCACCGTGATGACATTATTGAAACCTTATTTTTAAATATGTTTTATGCGGGCAGACAAAAATCGATGCCTCCTAAACTCTTGTCTGATGACGGCGCTAATATTGTTATTCGTCCCCTCGCTTATAGCCGCGAAAAAGATATTGAAGAATATTCAGTCCTAAAGTCTTTTCCTATCATTCCTTGCAACTTATGTGGCTCACAAGAAAATTTAAAACGTGGCGCGATTAAAGATATGTTGAAAATGTGGGATAAACAACATCCTGGGCGGATTGAAACCATTTTTACCGCCATGCAAAACACCGCGCCTTCCCAAGGTGTTGACCGTGAGCAATTTGATTTTGTGTCATTAACCCGTGATCCCGATGCGGTTGACCGTGGCGATGTTGCTGAGGCAAACTTAGCCGCTTTTGATTTTGTCGATATAAATAACAATGACCACGTCAATTTAGACATGAGTAATCGAATTGATGTTGTCGCAACATTTAAGCCATAACAATAGCGTTAACCCGTTGAATGGATAAACTAAAGGCGTTGATATCAACGCCTTTTTTATGTCAGTTGCTCTTTCATTATCGATTAATCTTGGCTTATGGTTTGTTTACTTATAGCAAAGCTAAATCATTAGGTTGCAAAAATACATTGGGTCGACACTTTCGGACATGGCGTTCGTTGATAGCACTTATAGGCTAGCACTTGTGTATAAGTGTCATGAGATCACCGAGCCTCATTTGTTCTCATAATCCATGGCCGATTTTTTACCAACAGGTTAACAGACCCAATTATTATTGTATGACATATGGACTGACGACTATCGGTTGTTGATTAAATGAAATACGTTGCAGTTGATTGATGTCTGCCAGTGGCAGTGTGTATTTCAGACTCACTGTCGATTCTACGCCATCAATAGAAACAATAATTTGGCTGTCAGTTTTCAGTGTGTTAGTAAAATCAAACGTCAGTCCATCGATCGGTTTACGAAAATACTTCATTGGAAAACCTTGTAAGCCATCAAGCAGATTATTCATATCATCTGTTAACGCTAACAGTTCTGTTTGAGTAAAATGCAATTTTGTTTCTTTCGCACGTACTTGCATGGCAATACCGCATTGATCTGCTTTACCGGCAACATTGATATTGACCAAACCTCGGTCAGATTTTAACTGTGGATCGTAAGGGATAAATAAACGTTGTTGTTTAGTAAACGTCAGCGGAAACTGTTCTTTTTCGGTGGTGATGCTGCCAGAGATAATTCTACAGTCTGCGGAAATGGGGACGCTGAAAGCCAATTCTACCAATGAATAATTTTGTTTATTCACTTGCTTTAAGCGATCGTAAAAACCTTTGTATTGTAACGAAACAGTTTCAGCAAAACTGCTGTTTACCATCAACATAGTCGCGATAAAAATGCATCCGTTAATGAGCGAGCGATTACGCATTGGTTTTATTCCCTTGTAAAAATGACTTATTGTGTTTAAGCATGTCGAGCAGTTCATCTATGTACTCGTCTTTACGTTCAGAATAATTGATTAATCCAAACACAAGTTTTTCCGCCGTGAGGTTAATTTTTTGCGCGCGTAAATCGGCACGAAGAGATCGAAACAAACGGTAGGCAGAATTGGTATTTAAATTGGTCATATAAGCAATAATTGAGTCTTTTGGTGAATCAAACACTTCGACCTCATGGTGCTTGCCATCATCTCTGGCTGATGGCACCAAACCACAGCCTTGGGTAAAACACCATTGGCCAAAAAAATTAAACCCGTCAACAGCAAAACGTGAACTGCCCCAACCACTTTCAATCGCAGCTTGGACTAACACCATATCAACCGGAATAATATCAATACGTTTAACTAACGGTGTTAAGGTCTTGTGGGTAAATGCTTTGACCTTGTATTGATATCTTTCAACAATCGATTCCAATTTATCATTATCTGATCCGTTTACCGCTAAACCGTTATCAATCTTGCCAATAACCGCCAATATAAATTGACGTTCGTGGATTATAATTTTATTTTGGGCTTCAACAACCGGACGCAAATAATCAAAGAAGGTTTGTTTTTTAGTGGCAATGTCTTCAATTTTAGCAAACTCAGGCATTTCCCCAAGATCAATCTTTCTGAATTGACTGGGATTGGATATTGTCGGCATTTGAGTCTTTGCATTCGGAATGACAAAGAGTTTAATCGCAAACAATGCAATAACGGCTAAGCCTAACGCAAATGTCACTTGTCCTATTTTACTTATCTTCAATAGCACTTCCCTTTTCAGAAAATCATTTTTAACTTGTTAGTCAGACTAATTATAACCTTAAAAATAGATAGGATACAGCAAACCACCTTGGTGGCGTTGCCTCTTATAGAGGATGGGTCACGGTAAGTTAATCTCACTAGCTGTAAAACATAAATATAATTACACTTTAATGACAATATACAGTTAAAATCAGACGTATGTTATTATTCGGTCGCCTCATACTGGCTGCTTATCATCTTATTCAACAACTCAAGGACTTGAGAACAGATTATGTTGGATCACAAACTCAATAATTATCATCATGTAGTAGCCATAGGTGGCGGACATGGTTTAGGTCGTATTCTTGCCGCGTTATCTTTTTTAGGCCCAAGATTAACCGGGATCGTGGCGACAACTGATAATGGTGGCTCTACTGGTCGACTAAGACAAGACGAGCAAACGATTGCTTGGGGAGACTTGCGAAATTGCCTTTCCCACCTTGCGCTTAGGCCTTCATTAGGTTCAATGTTATTTGACCATCGCTTCACTGGTGACAATGAACTTGTCGGTCATAATTTAGGTAATGTCGTACTGCATGCGCTTGATCAACTTTGCGTAAGACCGCTTGAAGCCGTGAATTTAATTCGTGGCTTACTTAAAATAAAGACGCAAATTATTCCAATGTCAGAGGCTTCAACCCATTTGGTTGCCCTTAGCCATTGTGGCAACAAAGTGTTTGGTGAGCTCAATGTTGATGGCATGACCGAAGCCCCGATAGCATTGTTATTAGAACCAGAAGTTGAAGCCACATCGGAAGCGTGTACCGCGCTAGCCCAAGCCGATTTAATCATCATTGGCCCAGGCAGTTTTTTAACCAGTATACTTCCGCCTTTATTGCTCCCACAAATAACCCAAAGTATTCGGGACTCTCAGGCACATGTTATTTTAGTTGATAATTTAACCGCCGAGTATTCACCCGCCAGCACCTTTAGCATTGAAGATAAAATTGCTTGGCTAAACCAGATTATCGGTAAAGAAGTCATCGCCGATGTTATTCAACATGGCAATAAGATTGAGCTAGCTTGCTCCGATGTAAATGGAGTTCGGTTCAATCATTTTCCATTAATCAGTCAGCATCATCCAGGATTACACGATAAATTGGCATTAGCTGAGGCCATTAGCCAAGTATGTGTTTCATACCAATCGCATTATAAATCTATTGATGTGGTCAATACCTTTGCAGCAATCGGATAAAATGCAGGGATTTATTGAAGGGGTTAGTTGCAAGAAAAACCGCTTTTTGACCCAAAAAAACGCTATTATTACTTTTTGATCTAGGTACCGCTGGCGGTCATTGGATAACGCGTTTGCAGGATCCAATTGACATAATGTTAATAAATGGCAAGCAGATTATGGCTCATGGTGAATAAAAAAGGCTGCACATTGCAGCCTTTTTCAATATATAGCGCCAATATTAAATCACTTGTGCTATCGCTTTACACACACCGGGCATATTGTTTTTAGTTAAACCTGCAACACTAATACGGCCAGAACCCACAATATAAATGGCAAACTCATCTCTTAAACGGGCAACTTGGCTTTTATTTAAACCAGAAAAACTGAACATGCCGTTTTGACGAGAGATAAAACTGAAATCTTGTTCTACACCTTCAGCCTGTAAACTTTCAACAAATAATGTCCGCATTTCGGCAATACGTTGACGCATTTGAGTCAACTCAGCTTCCCATTCTTGACGTAATGCGTCATCAGCTAAAATAGTGCTCACAATCAAACCACCGTGAGCCGGAGGATTAGAGTAATTAGCTCGAATATTTTTCTTGATTTGGCTAAAGCTGTTAATTGCTGCTTGTTGATTTTCGGCAACTACAGTGACCGCACCAATACGTTCGTTATATAAACCAAAGTTTTTAGAAAATGAATTAGCAATTAACAGTTCAGGTACCACGGCCGCAACGGCGCGTAGACCTTGTGCATCTTCTTCAATGCCCGCGCCAAAACCTTGGTAAGCAAAGTCAAATAGTGGCACCAATGCTTTATCTAAACAAATACTCGCGACTTGTTTCCATTGCGCAATCGATAAATCGATACCCGTTGGATTATGGCAACAACCATGAAGTAGCACGACATCACCAGCATTAGCGAGCGCTAAATCAGCTAACATAGCCGCAAAATCCATCTCATGAGTTTCTGCTTTGTAGTAACGATATTCTTTAATGGTTAATCCGGCTGTTTCAAAAATATTGCGGTGATTAGCCCAAGTCGGATTACTGACCCAAATAGTGGTCGAGCCAGTATTGCGAACCAGAAAATCTGCAGCAACCCGTAATGCACCTGTGCCACCGGGAGCTTGAGCAGTAACGGCACGTTTGTCTGCAATAATATTGCTTTGGGGGCCAAATAATAAATCTTGAACGGCTTGGTTATATGCTTGTACACCTTCAATACCAAGATAACTTTTGGTCTTTTCGGTTTTAAGTAACATAGCTTCCGCTTTTTTGACAGAAGATAACACTGGGGTTTGCCCTGCTTCATCTTTATAAATGCCAACACCTAAATTGACTTTATGTGCGCGGGGATCGGCTTTAAATGTGTCGGTTAAGCCTAATATTGGGTCTGCTGGAGCAAGCGTTACTTGAGAAAAGATCATTACAACTATCCTAAGTGAAGTGAATAGACAAATTTTTGTTTAGTTATACCACTCAATACCCACCGTGAGTAGTGCGATCGCTCATAGTTGAGATAATTTTGTCATAAATTAAACATGGGTCGTTTTTTGCGGTGTTATTGGTGCAAATGGCATCGTGTTTTGTGATGATAACGTTAACGTGATGATCATTGAGCATGGCTAAAAGGTTAAACTCAGAAGCAACTCAGAAACGATAGTAAAATATTATCTTGGACATAGAAATTTTAGACATAAAAAAAGGAACTCGAAAGTTCCTCTTTTTAACGCGACAAACTAATTACTTAGCTATTGCTTCTTTTGCTTTTCCAACTAAAGTTGCAAACACAACTTTGTCGTAAACAGCGATGTCAGCCAAAATCTTACGATCGATTTCAATAGACGCCTTTTTCAAGCCGTTAATGAAACGGCTGTAAGACAGACCATTTTGACGAGACGCTGCATTAATACGTGCAATCCATAACTGACGGAATTGACGTTTTTTCTGACGACGATCACGGTAAGCATATTGACCAGCTTTAGTTACTGCCTGAACAGCAACACGGTAAGTACGGCTACGAGCGCCATAATAACCTTTAGCTAATTTTAAAACTTTCTTGTGACGAGCACGTGCGGTTACACCACGCTTAACTCTTGGCATTTTCTAAACTCCTAAATTAAGCGTAAGGTAATTGACGCGCGATTGCTGGAACGTCAGACTTGGCAACTAAACATTTAGCACGTAAGTGACGCTTACGCTTAGTGCTTTTCTTGGTCAAAATGTGACGTAAGTGTGCTTGCTTGCGCTTGAAACCATTAGCGGTTTTCTTAAAACGCTTCGCTACACCCTTGTCTGTTTTCATTTTAGGCATTTCTAAAACTCCGCATTGGAATGTTAATAAACGTAAGGCGAGCAAAAGCCTCAAGAGACTTTTGCTACTTTAGGTTGCCCTACTATTTCTTTTTAGGTGCTAGCACCATAATTGCTTGTCGACCTTCCATTTTCGGGAAAGATTCAACAACCGCATACTCTTCCAAATCACCTTTGATACGGTTCAAAAGATCCATACCTAAGCTTTGGTGTGCCATTTCGCGACCACGGAAACGCAGCGTAACTTTCGCTTTGTCCCCATCTTCTAGAAAACGAATCAGGTTGCGTAGTTTTACCTGATAGTCATTTTCATCAGTGCCAGGACGGAATTTAATTTCCTTAACCTGAACCTGTTTCTGCTTCTTCTTTTGTTCCTTTTGAGCTTTCGCTTTATCAAAAAGGAACTTACCGTAGTCCATTATGCGACAGACAGGAGGCTCAGCATTAGGGCTGATCTCTACAAGATCGACACCGGCTTCATCTGCAGTACTCTGAGCGTCTTTTATACTTAATATACCAATCGGTTCACCATCTAAACCCGACAAACGGACTTCAGGTACACCGGTGATTTCGTCATTGATTCTATTAGGGGCTGGCTGTCGCCCTGCTGTTCTTTTGATCTTTATGACCTATTCCTCCAACAATTTGAGACTACGGAGCGAAATTTGTTGACGTATCAATGCAGCGAAATCTTCTAATTTCAGCTTGCCTAAATCGATACCATCACGTGTACGCACCGCGACTTCCTTATTATCCATTTCTTGATCACCAACGACCAATAGATAAGGCACACGTCTTAGTGTGTGTTCGCGTATTTTAAAGCCTATTTTCTCATTCCTCAAGTCAAAAGATGCTCGAATACCCTGTTCTTTGAAAAATTTTACGATTTCTTCAACATAAACAGCTTGTTTGTCAGTAATATTCATCACAACAACTTGCATTGGAGCAAGCCAAGTAGGGAATTTACCTGCGTATTCTTCTATCAATATACCTAAGAAGCGTTCTAAAGAACCTAGAATTGCACGATGGATCATTACTGGTGTCTGGCGACTGTTGTCTTCTGCGACATAAGTAGCACCTAAACGACTCGGTAATGCGTAATCCAGTTGTACTGTACCACATTGCCATGCACGATCTAAACAGTCATGCAAAGTAAATTCGATTTTGGGGCCATAAAACGCACCTTCACCCGGTAATATTTCATATTCAATATTATTATGGGCAAGAGCTTGCTTTAAAGCCTCTTCTGCACGGTCCCACATGTCGTCGTCACCAATTCGCTTTTCTGGGCGAGTTGATAATTTAACCACAATATTGTCGAAACCAAAGGTGGCGTAAGTATCGTACACCATGTTGATACAAGCACTCACTTCTTGTTGCACTTGGTCATCGGTACAGAAAATGTGGGCATCGTCTTGAGTAAAGCCGCGTACTCGCATTAAACCATGTAATGAACCAGATGGTTCGTTACGGTGACAACAACCAAACTCAGCCATACGTAATGGCAAATCACGGTAAGACTTTAACCCTTGGTTAAAGATCTGCACATGACCGGGGCAGTTCATGGGCTTAATTGCATATTCACGATTTTCGCTGCTTGTGGTGAACATGGCGTCTGCGTATTTATCCCAGTGACCAGAACGTTCCCACAGAACACGATCCATCATAAGAGGACCTTTCACTTCTTGATAAGTGTATTGACCTAACTTTTGACGAATAAATTTTTCAAGCTCAAGGAATAAACTCCAACCATCGTTATGCCAAAACACCATTCCTGGCGCTTCTTCTTGCATGTGGTATAAGTCTAATTGTTTGCCAATTTTACGATGGTCACGTTTTGCCGCTTCTTCTAAACGAACTAAATGCGTTTTAAGGGCTTTTTTATCTGCCCATGCAGTACCGTATATACGTTGCAGCATTTTATTGTCTGAATTGCCACGCCAATAGGCACCAGCTACATTCATTAATTTAAAATTCTGACAGAAACGCATGTTTGGCACATGTGGGCCACGACACATATCGACATATTCTTGATGATGGTAAAGTGCAGGTGTCGCATCTTTACTGATATTTTCATCGAGAATAGCGATTTTGTATTCTTCGCCACGAGCCGCGAATGCATCACGAGCCTCTTGCCAAGACACCACATCTTTGACCACGTCATAATTAGTCTTCGCAAGTACAAGCATGCGCTTTTCAAGCGCGTCTATGTCTTCTTGAGTCAGCTTATGCTCTAGATCGATGTCGTAATAGAAACCTTTGTCGATAACTGGGCCAATCGCCATTTTGGTTTCAGGCCACATTTGCTTAATCGCGTGTCCTAATAAATGGGCACAAGAGTGGCGAAGAATTTCAACACCTTCGTCGTTTTTAGCCGTGATGATAGCGAGCTCTGAATCTGCAGTGATTAAATCTGTTGCATCTTTTAATTCACCGTTAACACGGCCAGCAATACACGCTTTTGCTAAACCAGGGCCGATGTCTAATGCAACATCTAGCGTTGAAACAGGATCGGCAAACTCACGTTTGCTGCCATCAGGCAATGTAATAATAGGCATGAAATTTCCTTGTCCAGTGGTGACCCACACGTAGGGCCACATGGTAATAAAGTATGTTCTTTTTGAACGAGAGACACGTTAATGAAATCAAGACAGTACAAGAGTCTTAGTTACCCAAAAACGCAAGCCTGTATTCTATGTGATAAGCAGATTCTGGCGCAACCATGATGCGATAAATAACGGTGTTAAATGGCATTTTTAGGTAAATTAACTGAGTCAAAGAGATCTATTTTCATCAGCCACTATTTTATCGCCGCCATCTCGATAATGTCACTTCGCAATTGCCACGATTAATCTGGTGAAGTAAGTCAGTAGTAGATGAATTATATTCAATTCATTACTTACTGTTTATAAACAATATTCACTATAATAATACATTTAGATGTAGAATTAAGTGAATATATTAAACTGATTATATAATCAGCCTTAGCCATGATCCAAAATGCAAAATACTCACTATACTTATTGACAACAATTCTGTGGGAGGTTTTGATGATGAAATTATTTTCGCGTGTTATTAGTTGCCCACATTGTGGACATAACCAATATGTCACTCTAGACGCCAGTGCAGGAGATCAAGAGTATTATGATGATTGTCGTATTTGTTGCAATCCGATACACATTCGTATGCATCTAGATGATAATCGCAAAAAGATAGAGCTGCGGGTCGATTCTGACGATGAGCAAATTTATTAATTGATCATTGGCCTGCTTTATCCAAAGCAGGCAAAGAGCGGATCATTACGCTTCATTCTGTCGCGCGAGTTGCTTTGTAGCCAAAATTCGCTCAACGGTATCAACGATAACCTGTGTTTGACTGTCTATTTCGATATTAATTTTGTCACCCACTTGGTAATCACCCAAGTTGGTTAGCGTTAAGGTTTCAGGAATTAAATGCAGTAAAAAACCTGTTGGGGTAACCTCTCCTACGGTAAGACTGCAACCATTAATCCCCACAAATCCTTTGTAGAAAATATAATTCATCCATTTTGCATCAACTTGCAACTCAATATTATAATGTTCAGCAGTATTGCTCACTGATTTTACGCTAGCCAGAGTATGTACATGACCAGATAAAATATGCCCTCCAATTTCGCTCCCAAACGTTAACGACCGCTCAATATTTACCTTATCGCCGACACGGGTATCACCTAGGTTGGTTACCGCTAATGTTTCTTCCATTACATCAAAAAAAACCTTATCATTTAGTATTTTGGTTACAGTAAGACAAACTCCATTATTGGCTACGCTAGCACCTGTCACTAATCCTTGCGATAACTCTGGTGTCATTAAGACTTCAAAGGTTTTAAGACCAGTAGCATTGTTAATTGATACCACCTCACACGTGGCTTGAACTATACCAGTAAACATATTTCTCTCGATCCGTTATAGGCTTTTTAATGAATAATACAGGCTTTCAAATTTCACGCTTGATAAAATTAGCGCTTCCTGTGCTTATTGCGCAAGTGACTCAAACCATGATGGGTTTTATTGACACTGTGATGGCTGGCCGCGTAGGTGCCGTCGATATGGCTGCCGTCGCATTGGGCACTAGCTTATGGTTGCCAGCGATTTTATTTGTTCAAGGCTTACTCATGTCTTTTACGCCAGTATTTGCACAGTATCATGGTGCAAATAATCAGCAAGCCATTCCCGCGATACTGTTTCAGGCTGGATATATTGCCATAATTGGTGGTATTGGTGTGATGTTCTTTCTCACATCTTCTACTTATTTACTCGATTTAATGCATTTAGAACCCAAACTATACTCCTTAACGGTCGGTTACATTGATGCCATATTATGGGGAGCCCCCGCTTTTGTGTTGTACCAAGTCTTGCGTGGTTGCAGTGAGGGGATCTCTTTTACTTTACCGACCATGGTCATTGGGTTTATTGGCTTAGCGGTTAACATACCAGCCAACTATATCTTTATTTATGGTGAGTTTGGCATACCCGCAATGGGCGGCGCAGGATGTGGTGTGGCAACCGCATTAGTCTTTTGGGCCATGTTTCTTGCAATGATTGTGTATATGCTGGTTGATAAGAAATTTATCGAACTTAAACCGTTTGAGCATTTTTATAAACCTAACCTACAGAGTATGTGGGTTATGACAAAATTAGGTATGCCAATTGCGCTCGCCTTATTCTTTGAAGTCAGCCTATTTGCGATTATCGCATTATTTTTAGCACCTTTAGGCGCAAATGTGGTGGCCAGTCATCAAATCGCCCTTAACTTCTCTTCAATAATTTTTATGCTACCGTTATCTATCGGTATTGCGGTATCGATTCGAATTGGTTATTACCTTGGTCGTGGACAACCCGAAATATCAGCGCTTGTCGCTAAACTCGGCATAAACTTAGCACTCTCTTTAGCCGTGCTAACGGCCCTATTAACTGTGGTGTTCAGGCATGAAATCGCCTTGCTATACAATGATAACCCAGAAGTGGTGGCCTTAGCGGGTAGCCTAATGATGCTAGCGGCGTTTTATCAAATATCAGATTCGATTCAGGTTGTGGCATCAGGCGCATTGAGAGGCTATAAAGACACCAAAAGTGCATTCTATATTACCTTGTTTTCTTATTGGTGCGTAGGCATGACCACAGGTTATGTGTTGGGGTATACCGATCTTGTCCGACCCGCGATGGGTGCCCATGGCTTTTGGATAGGCCTAATTGCAGGATTAACATCTGCGGCAATTTTATTTGCAATAAGATTAAAGTACATTCAAAAGAAAGGTATCGTCTTTAATCAGATAGGCTAATCTAGCGTTTATAACATGTGCAGTTTATAATATGCGCAGTTTGTAACATGTGGAGTTTATAGCATGTGGAGTTTGTCAAACAAACTGTTTAAATTATCAACGTTAAGCAATCTACAATGCTTAACGTTGAAGCAAATTGCACAGCAAATCACCATTTAGTCATAAAAATCATTTTTTTACTTGCAAGCTATGCCCTATCCCACTTATTATAGCGACCGCTTTGAAGCAAAATGATTTAAAGTTTGTGATTAAGCAATACACCCGTAGCTCAGCTGGTAAAAAGAGTAGCACTACCTACTCATTTAAAAGCAAGCGGTAGGGGTCGGTATTCTTGTAGTAAAAAGAAGTCCACTCGGGTGTACCACTCTTCTCAAAGAGTCTAAACATTGAAACAATCTATATACACCCGTAGCTCAGCTGGTAAAAGAGTAGCACTACCTACTCATTTGAAAGCAAGCGGTAGGGGTCGATATTCTTGTAGTAAAAAGAAGTCCACTCGGGTGTACCACTCTCTTCAAAGAGTCTAAACATTGGAATTGTAATAAAAGTAAACAATACACCCGTAGCTCAGCTGGTAAAAAGAGTAGCACTACCTACTCATTTGAAAGCAAGCGGTAGGGGTCGGTATTCTTGTAGTAAAAAGAAGTCCACTCGGGTGTTCTACTCTTCTCAAAGAGTCTAAACATTGAAACAATCTATATACACCCGTAGCTCAGCTGGTTAGAGCACTACCTTGACATGGTAGGGGTCGGTGGTTCGAGTCCACTCGGGTGTACCACTCTTCTTACAGAGTATAAAAAGTAAGAAACTAGTAAAAGTAAACAATACACCCGTAGCTCAGCTGGTTAGAGCACTACCTTGACATGGTAGGGGTCGGTGGTTCGAGTCCACTCGGGTGTACCACTCTTCTTACAGAGTATAAAAAGTAAGAAACTAGTAAAAGTAAACAATACACCCGTAGCTCAGCTGGTAAAAAGAGTAGCACTACCTACTCATTTAAAAGTAAGCGGTAGGGGTCGGTATTCATTTGGTAAAGCGAAGTCCACTCGGGTGTACCAATTCTCATTAAAAATGAGAATACTGCCAGCGAAAGCTGGTTTTTTTATGTCTATAATTTAAAGCTGAAAATGTACTTAAGCCCTCTATAACTCAGAGGATTTTCACGGTCGAAGAAAATTTTAATCTATGCTCCATAAAACATGAATCAATGACCAAAATTTAGTTCCATTCCACCCTAACCTTCTCTATATCACTCAGAGTTGAACTAGATAGAGATGAAATCTGAAATTGGCATGCTTGAATTCATTGGCGGGTTACCATTATTGTCGGCAGACAATAAATAGAGTAAGCACCTAGATACTTAATTCTGCGATACTTAATTCTGCACTGTCAATTATCGCCAGTCGCTCTTCAGTAGCTAACATCTGGTCAGTCCTATTCCCAAAAACCGCAACAACGACAAATTAATGATGTCAGTCAGTGACAAGTTAGCAATATAAGCCGCTAGGTTCACTAACCCAAGCACATATTGATTTAGGAATATAGCTGGTTAGCTATGAAGATTGGACTATGGTAATGACAACGAATGCTGATAACTTTTTATCTACACCTATCCAATTGATTAGTCCACTAAAAAGAACCCCGCACATAACTATTTGAAACAATCTTGATTCAGATCAACCCAGAATATCTCTAAATGAGTAGTATAAGAAAAATCTTATGAATATAAAGGAAACGTGATGAAAGTTTATTTACCAGCGTTAATGATGTCTTGTACGTTACTGCTTAGTGCGTGTGGCGGGGGGGATGATAGTTCTAGTTCTGAACCCGATCAAGCGTTACCTGTAGGGCAATTCTCTTTAGCCGTGTCAGACTCGCCAATGACAGATATATCCCATGTAGGTATGGTGATGGGAGAACTCGTTATAACTGACGCTGAAGGTGTTGAACATCGGCATGATCTGCAAGGCATGACGTTCAACCTGCTAGATTATCAAGGCATGGATAATCTCCTAGTTGTTGACAATATCGACTTACCTGCAGGCTTATATCATGATGCTTACATCACAGTTGAACAAGGCGATGGCAATCAGGGATCCTTTATCGAAAATGGCGAAGGCCGCCATGGTCTACATGTGACTGATGGACAATTACCTGTCGCTGATTTTGAAATTGTAGCGGATCAGGGCCTCGATATGACATTAGAAATCGACTTATACCGTGGTCTTTCGCAGACAGATGGCCAATTTATGTTAAACCATGAAGCCATGTGGTCCATAGACAATAGCCAAATGGGACACTTATTGGGTGAGGTCGACCCACAATGGATTGCTGACTGCGAGACAACTTATGCCGGCTTAGCACCAGACGGTAGTCAATTTAGCCATCTTGCCTACTTGTATCCCGAAAGCGTCACCGACATAACCCAAATGGCCGATATGGGCAGTACTCCTCCTGATGGATTAATTGCACCTATGGCAGTGGGTCACATGATGCAAGATGCTGATGGCAATTGGTATTTTTCTATGGGTTATTTGCCAGAAGGAAATTATCGAGTTGGGTATACCTGTTTAAGTCACTTAGATGACCCCGTTAATGATGATATTAGCAATGGTTCATTCGAAATGTTTAAGGATGCTGGAGCCATAACCATAGAATCAGGAACCGTGGGTGGTCAGCAAACAATTCACCAGTGCGGTAATGGCAATGGTGGACACCATGGAATGAATGGTGGAATGAATGGTGGAATGAATGGTGGAATGAATGGTGGAATGAATGGTGGAATGAATGGTGGAATGAATGGTGGAATGAATGGTGGAATGAATGGTGGCTAACCACCGTTAATTTAGGCTTCTAATTTGGCAGCCTAATTATTCTGTTTCAGTTTGAATGTAAACTTTGAACGTCATTTCTGGATTAAATCGCTGCAATGGTATCTGCTTCGCGGTATTTTTACTTAGCGAGTGTCATTGCAGCCGTCTCTCTTCATCATTGTCGGTTTATTAATGGGGATTTACCCTATCCTCACATTGGCTTAATATATAGCCAAACAAACCAAAGTTGATACCGATTGATCAAGCTCTGCAACATAATATGGCTGCGCATGATAGTAGGTCATTAAATTGTGTGCTTTGCTGATCATAGATCCCGCGCACAAAAAACAGACTGGAAGTGATTAACAATCCCATTCAAACCGGTGAAGATTTAAATGGGAGTGTTAGATAGCCGTAATAATCGTTACTCAGCCAAAAAGTGTTTATTGACGGCTTCGGCCATTAATTTGGGTGGGATTAAACCTTGTTTTAATACGAAATTATTAAATGCTAAACGATCAAATTTATCTCCTAAGGCAATTTCTACTCCGGCCCTGATCTCTAGTAGTCTTGATAAACCATAAAAGTAGCTACCCGCCTGACCAGGCATTCTCATGGTGTATCGATCAACTTCTTGTTTCACCGCGGCTTCTGAAAAAACAGCGTCACTACGCAATAGTGTATAGGCGTGCTCTTTTGTCGTCAGGCCTAAGTTCAGCATTGGATCTAACATAGCGCGAGCGTTACGTAATAATCGGTGTTGAAGCGCAATAAGCTGTGCTTCAATGGGAAGATACGGCAACATTTCTGCTTCAGCATAAAGAGCCCAGCCCTCCACATTAACGCTGTTAAATGCATAATAAACTCTTGCTAGCGAAACGCCTTGTTCTAACATGACCGAGAATTGTAATTCATGACCAGGTCGGCCTTCATGGGCACTTAATGTATAAGCAACCGCGTTAAAATTAAAATCATCATAAGCCGCATCACCGCTTAATGCAGGATTACCTGTGGTAAGAATAAACTGTCCCTGTTCACCGGTATTGCCAATAAATGGTGGTGGGATCATATGAGGCGCTGGACTACCTGCTGCTTCTGCATCGGTGGCAAGTCGCATGAGCATATCGCGTTTAGGTAAATCAACCACATGATGTTCGGTGATCATCTGCTCGAGTTTTTGATTTATGTCACGATAATAATCTTCAATTTTATCCTTGGCCAAAGACTGTTTTTTAAGTGCTTTAATGACATCGCGATAATCATCTGATGGCAAATCGAACTTTTTAGCCACCAATGGTGCAAGTGCTTGCATATTGGCTTTTGTTATCATGTAGCTTGCTTTTGCTTGCTCAATTAATAACTGCGGTTCGATGTCTATGCCCACTGTTTTGAGTTTTAAGGCATAAATTTCAGCGGGTAATCTAAAATTTTCCCGTGAGTGTGGAATAACGGTTTTTTCAGCCCATTGACGATAATCTTCAATTTGTTGTGTTAACAGCAACATATTGTCATTGGCTGCAGTGAAGTTATTTTTATCAAATAACTGCTGTAAACCGGTTATTAACGTATCGAATCTTGCGAGAGCTTGGTTAACCTCCACTTTGGTAGGGCCCATTAAGCTTTTATTGGTCAACGCTGTTTCAAATAACGTTTTGGCTTGTTGTGTGAGTGCTGGTTGTCCGGTTTTACCGACATAACAAGCAAGGCGCGACATGGCCGCCTGTTTACGGGCATCAGGCATTTGTTCATCTAATAATGCCGATACGCCACCAAATACCATTAAGGGGACATCAACCCAAGGTAACATGTATTTGTCGTCTAACTTACCCGTAGCTATGGTCTGATCGATATTGTCGATAATAATGTTAAGGTCTTGACGAACTGGTAATAATTTTTCAGTTTTAAGTGCCTGTTGCAACCTTTTTTTGCTGGTTTCAAGAGTATGAATATACTTATCTTGTTGTGCCTTGGTAATATTGCTGCATTGACTATCAACTGCAGTTATTCCAATTGAGCTCGCCATTTCAGGTTTAAATTGACTGGTTAGCTGAATTTGTTTGTTGGTGTATTGATTACTGACATCAACCCAAGAATCAGCTGATGACGTGAACGGAATGAGAGCGAGCAGTGGAATTACAGAAGTGAGCATTTTGCCTATCATCGGCTTAATCCCTTTTATGTTATGAAGTCATTACTATAACCGAATTCAAGTCCGATGCGACACTCTCTAAAATAATCAACTGAGTCATTGATCTTCCCCTCCCCTAAACCTCAATTAGCTCGATTAATGAACAACTCCCACTAAACGCTACGCGCTTTGAAGGAGTTTCAAAAAGATAGCCTAGGCTACCCTTTTAGGCTGGTTCCCAGCCTGAATACCTAACGCCCAATTTAAATTTACTTGCGCACTAGC
>Ga0314771_100058_pt1 | contig 50320 bp, 40 predicted proteins | sample MetaGCB42018_FD_204522 | JGI IMG/M metagenome (GOLD analysis project Ga0314771, IMG submission 204522) | Cryopeg brine microbial communities from Beaufort Sea near Barrow, Alaska, United States - CB4 2018 | ecosystem: Environmental > Aquatic > Marine > Coastal | place: USA: Alaska | collected...
TAGCGTCCTAGCAGCCAAGCGGGTAATGGCTTGGATATAGATACTGAGTTACAAGAACTCGTCACCACCACTTCCACCCAACATAATTTCACCGCTGTCACTGAGTCGCCGAGCAATGGCCAAAATCTCTTTTTGTGCCACTTCGACTTCACTGATCCGTATCGGTCCCATGGCGTCTAAATCATCACGTAATAATTCTGCTGCCCGTTTAGACATATTACCTAAAATCTTATCCTTCAGACCCTCATCGGCCCCTTTAAGCGCTTTCATCAGGATATCTTGCTGTACTTCACGTAATAGGGCTTGAACACCACGGTCATCGACATCAATTAAGTTCTCAAATACAAACATCATGTCTTGGATTTGTTGCGCCATTTCTTCATCAGACTCACGCATGGTTTCCATAATTTGGCTCTCAATACCGGTATCGAGATAGTTCATGATGTTAGCGGCCGCTTTTAGGCCACCCATTTTCGCGGCTTGTGTCCCGCCTTGACCGGCAAATTGTTTTTCCATAATGTCATTTAATTCTTGCAACGCCGCCGGCTGAACTTCTTCAAGATTAGCAATACGCATCATCAAATCTAAACGCGTGTTTTCGGGGAACTGGCTAAAAATTTCTGCGGCTTGATCGGGATCTAAATACGACATGACAATGGTTTGAATTTGCGGATGTTCATTTTGGATAATGGTCGCAACTTGGCGTGCATCCATCCATTTTAATGAATCCAAACCTTTGGCACCGCTGCCCATAATAATCTGTTCAATCAAGTTACCGGCTTTGTCTTCGCCCAATGCCGCAGTTAATGCTTTACGGACAAATTCTTCGCTGTTAAAGCCAATAGATGAAAACTTTTGAATATTATCTAAAAATAACTTATGCACGCCAATGACTTTTTCTTGACCAAACTCATCCATCGCGGCCATCGCCATACCCACTTTTTGCACTTGCTTGGGCTCTAAGTGTTTTAAAATTGACGCAGCATCCGCTTCACTCAAACTGAGCAGTAAAATGGCCGTTTTTTCAACACCCGTCACTGAATCCGGGTCAAAAACTGTTGATTTTTCTACTTTGTCTACTTTTTCTACTTTTTCTTGTTTTTGATTAGCCATTGTCTTGTAACCAGTTTTTAACTACTTGAGTGGAAAGTTCGGGCTCATTAGCCACTAACGCTCTAATGGCTTTAATCATATCATCATCTTTATGCAAATTAGGGATTTGAATTGAGCCATCATCGGCATAGCGGTATTCCGCCTCTTTAGTATTAAGCATCCCTAACGTATCCGCGGCATACTGATCTTCAATTTCGGCTAACTCGTTCCCTGGGCGAACCTCCGCTGGCATATTGATGCCTTGCGGGTTGGTTAACTTTTTCAGCAGCGGACGAACAACCGTTAGAATGAGAACTAAAATAACAATCACGCCTAACGCCAGTCTAATTGCCCGCCAGAACCAAGGTTGCTCCCACAGATCGGGCTCGGGTAATGCTTCAATCAGTTGATCCATAAAGGGAACCGTAACCACTTCAAGCACATCACCCCGCTGAGTGCTAAACCCAACGGCCCCTTCTAAAAGGCGACGAATATTGGTTAATTCTTGTTCGGTTCTTGGCACCCGAGTGACTTGGCCGTTTTCATCCACTTGTCCAGGTTTAAAATTAATTGCCACCGACACACTGACGCGGCGCACCACCCCAATTTGCTGACGTGTATGGCTAATCGTGGTGTCCAATTCATAATTACGGGTGGCTTCTTTTGAATAATCACCCGATGCAGTTGAGCTGGTTGCCTCCCCCGCCACCTGCGGAATATCTGACTCCATCGGCGGTTGATTACTTAACGCCCCAGGAATGCCGCCAGAACCTTGACCTGATGAGTTGCGTTCAATGGTCATTTCGCTGCGAATGGCGGGTAAATCGGGTGAAAAATGTTTTGCCGTTTGTTCCACTGCCGTAAAATTCATATTGACATCGACCTGAGAGGTAAAATTCGCAGGCCCTAAAATAGGCATCAAAATAGATTCAATTTTTTTACGGTATTCCGCTTCTTGTTGTTGCACAAGATCTTGCTCACGACGGGCTCGAGCAGAGGTGCCATCTTGGCTACCAGAATTAAGTAAACGACCATTTGAATCCGTCACCGTCACCCGAGAAGGTTCAAGCCCTTGAACCGCCGAGCCGGCGATATCCACAATGGCATCAATTTCTTCTTGACCTAATCCCCCACGGCGAACACTCACTACCACAGTGGCACTGGGCTTAGAGGCGTTGCGGGCAAAGACATTTTCTTTTGGTAACGCTAAAATGACTTTGGCATGACTAATACTGTTTAACTCTTCGATAGCGCGGGCTAAATTTAATTCTTGGCTAAGTTTTAAGCGAGCTTGTTCCATACGTTGGCTAACACCAAAACCGCTATCTTGGCTTAGGTAATCATTGGTTTGCGCATGACTTTGAATGCCCGCACGGCTAAGCAGTAACTTAACATCTTGATACTTGTCTTCAGGCACTTTCACCACATCGACATTTATTTGATAGTCAATTTGGTTTTTATCCAGTACGTCTAAGACTTGGATCATCTGAGCCGTATCCATCTTTCCTAATGGACGATACTCGGGTTCTTGCGCCCACATCATCACAAACACGGCCAGAGCAAGACAAACGGCTAATGCCAAAATCATGATCACTTGGCGCATCACATCGGCTCCACCGATATCGCCGAACAGCCCAGGCTTGTTTTCTGGTTGAACACCACCAGCAAGGGTTGAATCTGAACTTACCATAACGTCTGTGCTCACTATACGTACCTGCTCTATTTGATGTTGTTATTATGTAGTGTGTTAAACCATCAAAGGTTAAACAGGCATATTCATGATTTCTTTATATGCGTCAACGAGTTTATTACGCACTTGTACCGTGGCCTCAAAGGCGACGCCGGCTTTTTCACGCGCAATAACCGTATCAGACAAGGTCACGCTGGTGTCACCCATATCTAAACGAGTGGCTAAATTTGACGCGGTTTGTTGCAGTCCATTGACGCTACCCACGGCTTGAGATAATAACTGGCTAAAATCTGCGCCCGTGGTGTTATTGACTTGCTGGGTCAAGTTAGGACTAATAGAGGAACCAATAGAAGGGGCAATTTCGCCACGAAGCGATTGCATTTCTTGCAATAATGGATTTGCACTAACTTGCATGATGTAACTCCCATTCGTCGATTTTTTGACGACAACAACAACTGATAAGAAGTTAAAGCAATTTAGATGCCAAGATTAAAATGTGTCATGGCCGTGGGCAGCAAAAAACACCGATCCACATGACATGAATAGGTGATAACGTTTACGATTTTACCGCTATAATCATCATAAGGTGATGATTAATAGCACATTTAATAGTATGACCAATCTGTCTCGCCAGACATAATCACTAAGGTAAATATATCTGCTGTTAATTATGCGGGAAGTTCGATCCCCATATCACGCATTTTTGCCATTTTATAGCGTAATGTACGCGCACTGATCCCGAGTTTTTCAGCGACCAATTTCCGGCTACCCTGACATTGATTCAGGGTTTCCAAAATAATCACATGCTCTTGCGCTTTTAACTCACCACCTAAGCCCTCCACTTCCACAGGCTTATCAGTGTCAACATCTTCTGCTGCCTCTAATTTCACATCGCTTGAGTCTAAAATAATATCATTAACGCCAATAGCATCATGGACCCGCAATATCAGGGCGCGTTGGATAACATTGTCTAACTCGCGTACATTACCCGGCCAGCGATACGTTAATAAGCGCCGCGTCGCGCCGTCATCAAGCTGCGGTACAGCCGCCATATTCATGGCTTTTGCATGTTTAATCAGCAAATGCCGCGCCAGAGGTAAAATATCAGCAGGGCGCTGATGCAGCGCAGGCCAAGTTAATGGAAATACATTAATGCGGTAATATAAATCTTCCCTAAACTCACCGGATGTTGCTAAGGCTTTAAGATCGCGGTTTGAGGTTGCCAGCACACGCACATTCAGTTTTATGGTTTTACGGCCACCTAAGCGCTCGACTTCTCGCTCTTGCAACACCCGTAATAACTTTGCTTGTAACCCAAGTTCCATCTCAGATATTTCATCAAGCAACAAGGTGCCGCCTTGGGCTTGTTCAAACTTACCCGGACAGGCTTGATAAGCCCCGGTAAAGGCACCTTTTTCATAACCGAATAATGTGGCTTCCAACATATTTTCGGGTATGGCTGCACAGTTAATGGCAATAAAGGGCTGCTCATTGCGTTGGCTATGTTGGTGAATAAACCGCGCCAACACTTCTTTACCCGAGCCACTTGGGCCCATGATCATCACTGAGGCATCAGACACCGCCACGCGTTGCGCCAGTGACAGCAGAGCTAAACTTTTTTCATCGGCCACCACAGGTTTATCGTGGTTTTGCTTTAAGGGTAAATAACGCGACACTTGATTCAATAACACTTCAGGCGCAAATGGTTTAGCCAGATAATCTACCGCGCCTAATTTCATCGCACTAACCGCACTGTTAATCGTGGCATAGGCGGTCATTAACAACACGGGCAGTTTAGGTTGATGCTGCTGTAAATAACTCAGCAAGCCCATGCCACCAATGCCGTCCATTTGCACATCGCTGATCACCAGATCAAAAGGGGTCGCTTTCACCGCCAAAATGGCCTCTTCAGCACTGCCAACATCAACACAATCGTAATGAGCAAGCATAAGGGTATCAAGCAATGCCTCGCGCAAATCGGCATCATCTTCAACTAACAAAATATTGGCTTCAGCCACGCGTCACCTCCTGCTCACTTGCTTGGTTAATGTGCGGAAAACTCAACCGAATATGACAACCCATGTTAGGTTTACACGATAATTGAATTTGGCCGCCATGATTATGCACAACAGACTGTACCACCGCTAATCCCAGGCCTGTGCCTTGGCTTTTAGTGGTAAAAAAGGGTTCGAGTATTTGTTGTTGCATTGACGGCTCCAGTCCTTTGCCATTGTCTATGACATCTAACAAGAGTCCGTTGGGGGTTTCGCTGGCACTGACTTTTACTTTGGTTGCGCCAGCTTCAATACTGTTCATCACCAGATTGTTCACCGCCGAACTCAGCGCATTGGCATTGGCCAGCAGCAAGGAATGTGAGCTATCGTCAGCAACCAGTTGGCAGTGTTTTTTAGCGGCAATAGGTTCGCAATTGGCCATCACCTGAGTAATGATCTCGTCTAGAGTAACCGATTCGGCCATCCCCTCTTGACGCCCTCTTGCCATAAGCAACATGTCATTTACTTGACGCTCTAATTCATTAAGGCGGTCAACTAACTTAGATTGAAACTTAGTCCGGGCTGAGTCCGATAATTTGGGGCTGGCAAGATTAGAGGCATACAGCAAGGCGGCGGATAATGGGGTTCGTACTTGGTGTGCTAAGGTTGCCACCATTTTGCCTAACGCCGATAAACGTTGTAAATGAGACAAGTTCTTCTGCAGTAAACGAGTTTCAGTGAGATCGGTTAACACAATCAACTGCCCCGGTTCTGGTGCTAACGGGGTGATCGCTAATTTTACCCGACGACCATTCTTAAGCGACACTTCATGGCCATCATCATCTTGAGGGGCAAAAGCGCGATGGATAATATCAAACCAGCGTGCGCCTTGCAGAGGTCGCCCTAATAGTTCGGTTGCCACCGGATTGGCTAGCGTTACCACACCATCACCGTCGATGATCACCACACCCGATGGCATGGCTTGAAGAATATGCGCCATTTGATTTGACATATTGGCAGCCTTACTGGAATAAGCACTGATAATAGCAGTGGCCGCAGCGTTACTTGAATGAGCAGCAGAGTTATCTGAATGAGCAGCGGCTTTATCTGAACGAGCAGCGGCGGCGCTTGAATAGGCTCCAGCGTTACTTGAATAAGCCACAGCGGCGCTTGAATAAGTTGAATAAGCATCCGCGGCGCTGGCATGCACAGCTTGACCGACGGCATTGGCATTACGTCGCGGGGCTGAATAAGCGCTGATCGCTGCGGAGGTCATCTCTGCATCGGTCGTGCTGATAGACGAAGCTGAGCGAGATAATTCACATTGTAAATCATCTGTCTGGGTTAACGCTCGTGCTGAATACATGGTCGCTCCGTCAAAAGAATAACATTTGATTAGCTAAATGCATTTACTGTGCCAAGCAATATATTGTGTAAAAACAGCACTCGAATTTTTATAGTGACAACATTCTCGGTAATTTATAATAACTGCTTACTCAATCATTTATAGCCACAGCCGGGGCACTAATTTTCAGTCACCGCCATGTTGCAACTGCCATGTTCAACCTGCTGAAACAAAAAAACACACCTGCGGGTGTGTTTTTATTACTGTCTGTTATTTATTAGCTAATAACTTGTATTAGCTAATGACTTGTATTCGAAATAAGTTAGTCTTTACCCATGCCATATTTACGCATTTTCTCGACTAATGTGGTACGGCGAATACCCAGCATCTCAGCGGCTCTGGCAACAACATTATCCTGTTGGTCAAGTGCTTGACGGATCATGTCTATTTCTAATTCCGCCAACAAGTCTTTTAAATTAACCCCTTCAGACGGTAATTCACTTGGAAAACGCGATTCAGGTATTTCAATAGGCTCTTCATCACTGAAGATTGAGGCTAACGCATCGCGCTCAAGTTCCTCTTCGCTAACATCCACACAATATTCAGGCACATCAATATAACGGTACTTATGCGGTAAATCATTAACGTCGACTAAGCCACCCGGAAACAAAATCGTTAACCGTTCAACTAAATTAGACAGTTCACGCACATTACCCGACCAGGTATGTTCTTTTAATGATTCGATGGCGCGTTGGGTAAAACGCACCTTACCACGGCCCTCATTAAAGACTCGACTCACCAATTCTTGTAATAACAATGGCACGTCATCGCTGCGCTCACTTAATGAGGGCATATCAATTGGAAAGACATTTAAGCGGTAAAATAAATCTTCACGAAATGAATTATCGGCAATCATAATTTCAAGATCCCGATGGGTCGCGGCCACAATACGCACATTGGTCGCAATGGTTTTGCTCCCCCCCACGCGTTCAAAAACCCGCTCTTGTAATACTCGTAATAACTTAACCTGCATTTGCAGCGGCATATCGCCAATTTCATCGAGAAACAGCGTGCCCCCTTCCGCTAATTCAAAACGACCTTTACGGGCTGAGATCGCGCCAGTAAAAGCGCCCTTTTCATGACCAAATAACTCACTTTCAAGTAACTCAGCAGGAATAGCGCCACAGTTAATGGGAATAAACGGTCCGTCTCGACGCTCAGATAAATAATGAATATTACGTGCGACCACTTCTTTACCGGTACCCGATTGACCCAGCACTAATACGGTCGCATCAGAGCCTGCTACCTGGTTAATCAAATGGCGGACTTTAGCTATGCCTTCGCTGCGTCCCACTAAGCTACGAAACAGCTTGGTTTGATTACCACTGGTTAAGATATATTGTTTTTTAGCTTGGCCAAAAACTTGGCAGAAATGCAGCAGTTCGGTCAATTGTGGGTAACTGACCGGTTCTTCTATTTTTCCGAGAAGATTTGATGAGGTTACATTGGTCTCTCCCAGCGACAATAACGGTTGCCAAGGGGCTGCCACTGCAATACTTTTAATACTGTCGGAGAAAATGTTATCCGTGGCAATTATAATGGCGCGAAAACGAGACTGTCCGATTAAGGTCAATAAACTCTCGTTTGAGACAATTTCGCACTGTTCGCCCAAAAACTCAAAAATGCAACACAAACGAGTCACGCGCTCTGATGGGTTACCGACAATTAAAATCTTTTGTTCTATTTGTATCATTCAGAAGGCCAAACGCTCTTGTTGTAGGTATTTATCCAAGATGATTATGCACACAACATCACAAAATCAAAGAACTTTGTAGTCAAAAACGCTACGGTGACAATATTCTATCATTATTCCTAAAATAGGGTTGTTAATCGACGCAATACGGCAGTGAAAAAGCAACTCAAGAATAAATTCTGTATTATCAGCTCAGCAGAAGCAAGTATCCGTTACATTTAATCCACAACAACTCACATTCTGAGCTAAACGTGAGGGTTTTTCAGCCAACAGCCACTTTAGGCGCGTAAAAAACAATCAAAAAACTCAACACCTACGCATATCGGCTATTATGCTCACGCTCACCTTACTCACCTTACTCACCTTGCTCACCTTGCTCACATCAACTCAGCTTGTGCGTACAAGCACATAGCACATAGCACATAGCAAAAAAGACGCTAAGCGTCTTTTTAGTGTGCACCATATAATAATTTTTTAGCTAGCTTCAGACGTTAACCCATGCATGTCTTGCGGAATCGCATCCCAGCCTTCTTTAATGGTTCTGAGTAAAGCCGAAACCTCATCGAGCATATCTACATCATTGGCTATATTGGCTTCTGTTAATCGTCGTAACATGTAGTCATACAGTGAGTCTAAATTGGCCGATATTTCGGGGCCTGCATCCATGTCTAAGCTACCACTCAGTCCAGCAATAATACTAATGGCTTTACCGATATTCTCCCCTTTTTGCGCCTGCTTTTTCTGCTGAATGGCATATTTACTTTGTGCAATACGCTGCAACGCGCCTTCAAACATCATTTGTATAATGCGATGCGGCGAAGCCACCGCGATCTCGCTTTCAAGCGACACTTTTCTATATGACTTGAGTGAGCTTCTCATAAATACCTACCTATCTGAATCTATACTTTTATACACATTAAGTTGACGTTGGTTTTGCTTGCCTAAATTTAGATCAGACTGCAATCCCTTCATAACTAGCTTAGCCTTGACTTTAAAGCTTAATGTCAGCTCCAGTTGCCGTTCCAAGTAGTCTCGTTGTGTAAACGAATCGTCTGCAATTAATGCACTCAATGACTTTTGACGCTTACTCATTAAATCCTGCAAATTTGACACCAACTCTTCAAGTTTTTCGCTATTATCTTTATTTTTTAAATAATTTAGCGCCTCCAAGCATTCTTGGTTGCTTGTGTCCAAGTCATCCATTAGCACTTGCTGCTGAGCTGTTTTCATTCGGCTACCAATTAGGTGGGTTTTCATTGCAAACCATTAATGTAAATGTAAATTCGATTAGTCGTTTTGACTAACAAGCCCTGGAAGCGAATCGAGTCGTGATTGTAAATCGTCACTTTGGGTGCTCAATTGACCCACAATCAAATCCATATAGTTATACTGTTTAAACAAGCGGTCTTCAAATGCTGACATTTTTCGTGCAAAATCCTCACGCTGATCACCCAAGCGATCTAAGTTACGATCAAGAGAGCTATCACGGCTATCAATAATAGCGCCAGTGCCGACATATGAATCAAGGTAACCGTCTAACTTTGCCGCCACCCCGGTATCTTCGGCGGTAAACATTTCCTTAATCCCAGTCACATTATTTTTTAATGCGTCATTCAGAATATCATCATCGATTTCTAAGGTGCCACTGCGGGTGGTGGTAATGCCGATGGAGGCCAGAGACAAATTACCATTGGAGGTAGAAAATGCCGAAGACATCACCCCGCGTAGCTGGCTTTGGATCCCGCGGGGTAAGGAGTCACCTTGCAGTACAGCGGCTTTTTCAGTGTCAGCATTATAACTGGTTAAATCACTAATCGTTTTAGCCATCGAGTTATATGAGTCAACAAATGCTTGGATACCGCCTTTGATTGAGCTGGTCTTTTGGGCAACGGTTAATGTAGTCAACTGGTCAATATCGGCATCTTTAAGATTAAGCGTCACCCCATCAATCGCATTATCAACGGTATTACTACTGGAGGTGAGTTTTAAGCCATCGATATAGACAATCGAATCTTTGGCTGGTTGCAATTCGGTCATGGCAAAAGTATCGGCAAGCACAGTGCCCGCGCCAGTATCGGTTGCGGTGACACTCATATTATTGGCGCTGCCGGTTTTGTTGGAGGTGAGGACTAACTGAGCGCCGTTATCACTGTTCACTATGGTGGCGGTAACACCTACATTGTCGTCAGCAGCATTTATTTTAGTCACCAGCGATTGCAGGGTATCGTCGGTGGTCACCGCAATATCAAAGCTTTCACCATCGACTGCAAAATTTAATGAGCCTTCATCTAATGGCGCAGTCACATCAGTAACGGCTAAAGAGCCAACTTTTTGACTTTGGGCCAGTTGTTCCACGGCAACATTATAGCTGCCTGACACCGCATCATTAGTCACTGAAGCACTGAGGTAAGTACTCTTTGACAGCGAGACACTCTGACTATCAAAGGAGTCGGTTTTGGACAGAAAACTTAAGCTATCTTGAAATTCCGACAAGGTGCTTTTTAATGAGCCTAACGCTGATATTTCGGCAGTAATGGCGCCCTCTTTTGAATCAAATTGGGCCACCTTAGGGGCCTGCTCTGAGCTAACTAAAGCCGATACAATACCGTTAATGTCTAGACCTGACCCCAGCCCTACCGATGTTAACCCCATATTTACCTCAATTTATCTCATAAAAAGCGCGATCGACTTTTTCACTCAAACTATCAAACAAGCGAATAAGCGAATAAGCGAATAAGCGAATAAGCGAATAAGCGAATAAGCGAATAAGCAATCACTTAGGCTTGAGTTTTCAGCAACAAGCCCTTTACATCCTGCAATTTTTGCGCCAACTCCAAAGCTTCTTCACTGGGGATTTGGCGTATAATGTCACCGGTGTCAATATCCATTACTTTAACAATCGCGGATCCTGAATCTTCGTCAACCGAAAATGCGAGGCCTTTATTCATTAGTGTGACCACATCTGATAACTGCTCAACAATCGTCGCTAATGCTTCTGAATCCGTTTTAGGGGCGTCCTCGACTGCCTCGCCCTCAGTTGCCACACCCTTGGGGTCGAGCGCTTTATTCACCCCAGCGGCACTATCAACTTCAGGGGTATTTTTTTCGACCGCCAAAGGTGAACCCATCTTATCATGGGTAGCGTCGCCACGATGGGTTGTTGCTGCGCCGCTGTCTATGGCGTTCGTGGTTATTGTATTCGTTGTTGTGTTAGTTGTTGCTGGACTCGTTGTTATTGTATTAGTTGTTGTGTTAGCTGTTGCCGGGTTAGTTATTGCTGGGTTAGCCGTTGTTGAATTCGTGGCTACTGGATTGGTCGCGCCATGCAAATTGATATTCATAACACCCTCGCTTACGTTTGCCTTTCCTTAGCCCTACTTTGTGGGGTTTAGGTGTAGACGTCGACTGATACTCAAACTTGATAACTGTGCTTGCGCTTAATAATAGCCTCATCGCTCACAAGCAAGGATAGCTAATAATGAGAACTCGCAAGCATGATGCATAAGAAATTAAGCACTTAGCAAAAAAGGAAGATTCAACAGTGAATCTTCCTTTTTGTTATCGCTTAATAAGTTAACCATTCACTTAACAAACAGTCACTAGCAACTTATTAAGCTCAATTAACTAACAACATGATTCGAAAGTCATTAGTTAACGTTAACTAACGTGAGCTTAAAGTAGAGACAATGCCACCTGTGGTAACTGGTTCGCCTGCGCTAGCATAGATGAGGAGGCTTGCGACAGAATTTGCTGTTTACTGAGTTCAGCACTTTCTGAGGCAAAGTCCACATCTTGAATACGACTACGTGCATCGGTGACGTTGTTTTGGATATTACTTAAGTTATTAATGGTAAAGTCCATACGGTTTTGCGTCGCACCTAAATCTGCACGTTGGCTACCAATATCCGCTAACGCTCCATCAATGATATCAATGGCATTTTGTGAGCCGCCAGCAGTAGAAATATTAATATTAGCAATGGAGCTTAACTTCTCAGCACCAAGCGTCGCCGCCGTTGTACCACCTGTCAATAACGTCCCTGTAGCAACTAAGTTAGCAGACGTTACATCGCTATCGACTACAGCGTCAGACCAATCCAGGCGACCCGTAATAATCGAATCCTTTGAACCAGTTGCACTTGTTCCGGCAGTGACGTCAACAGAGGTTGCATCTGCTTTGTTAGCACCACTAAGACTGCTATCCCAGGCCGAGATGGACGCACCACCAGCCGAGTTAGCTCCTGCCGTAATTGAAGCTGTGATATCAATATTATCACCTTCTGCGTCAGTGAATACTAGGAAGTTTTCACCTGTAGCACCCTCTTCAACTGTCACCTTAATACCCTTATCGGCCAAAGCAGATTTTGTCGCACCATTATCAGCTGCAAGCTTTAAACCGTCAACGATCTCATTGTTAGTACCACCTGATGCGTCTGTGGTAAAGCTAATTGCTACACCACCCACATCTAAAGTATGCGCAGTAAATTCGTCTGCGTCAGCAATATCCGCAGCAAATTCACCAACCGCCGCTTGTGTCTTACCTTTAACCCCAAAGACCCCCTCGGTTCCGTTTATCTCACCGGCCAAATCAGCAGCACTCATACCGTCAGTAAGAGTGATATTTTTGCTCTTGTCCCCAGCCTGCATAGTGAGAGTTTCATTGGTAAATGTAAGCGGTGACCCTGTATCTCTGGCACCAGAAAAACCGGTTATTGAAGCCATATCAACAGACTTCCCTTTAAGGCCAATTTTATCGGCAGATACATCGCCAAGAGAAATTGAAATGGTTTCGTTAGAGCTTGAACCTACTTGGAATTGTTGCGTACCATAGGAGCCATCCAGTAAATTCTGTCCACCAAAAGCGGTGGTTTCAGCAATACGGGTTAATTCTAACTGCAAAGAAGAAACCTCTTTTTGCATTGCTGCACGGTCATCAGATGAGTTTGAACCGTTGGCAGACTGCAAAGACAAGTCACGCATACGCTGCAAAATATTGGTTGACTCACTCATGGCGCCTTCGGCGGTTTGTGCAATCGAAACACCATCGTTGGCATTACGCATGGCCACACCGATACCATTAATTTGACTGGTCATACGATTGGCGATTTGCATACCGGCAGCATCATCTTTAGCACTGTTGATGCGTAAACCCGATGCTAGGCGTTCCATGGAGGTTGATGTAGCGCTTTGGGCTTTATTTAAATTGCCCTGGGCTTTCATTGAAGTGACGTTAGTATTTACTGAAATAGCCATGATTTAATTCCTCGTATTCCTGACTGTAGACATTGCCTGTCTGTATTAAGCCAGGCGGATCATATTGGTTACACTTATGCTAACGGCAATAAAAGGCAGAACTTTAGTTTTATTTACAACACGTAAAAATAAACCGATAAAAACCCAATAAACACTGAGTTTCAGCATGCTCAGGGAATCAATAAAAAACCGCCACTTGTGAGTGGCGGTTTTTATTGTGCTTAATACATCAGGTTCTTATTAGCCAAGTAGCGACAATGCCACTTGTGGTAACTGGTTAGCCTGCGCTAGCATTGATGAAGAGGCTTGCGACAGAATTTGCTGCTTACTGAGTTCAGCGCTTTCTGAGGCAAAGTCCACATCTTGAATACGACTACGTGCATCGGTGACGTTGTTTTGAATACTGCTTAGGTTGTTAATGGTAAAGTCCATTCGATTTTGCACTGCACCTAAGTCAGCCCGCTGCGAGTCAATACCCGCTAACGCTCCATCAATGATATCAATGGCATTTTGTGAGCCGCCAGCGGTAGAAATATTAATATTAGCAATGGAGCTTAACTTCTCAGCACCAAGCGTCGCCGCCGTTGTACCACCTGTCAATAACGTCCCTGTAGCAACTAAGTTAGCAGACGTTACATCGCTATCGACTACAGCGTCAGACCAATCCAGGCGACCCGTAATAATCGAATCCTTTGAACCAGTTGCACTTGTTCCGGCAGTGACGTCAACAGAGGTTGCATCTGCTTTGTTAGCACCACTAAGACTGCTATCCCAGGCCGAGATGGACGCACCACCAGCCGAGTTAGCTCCTGCCGTAATTGAAGCTGTGATATCAATATTATCACCTTCTGCGTCAGTGAATACTAGGAAGTTTTCACCTGTAGCACCCTCTTCAACTGTCACCTTAATACCCTTATCGGCCAAAGCAGATTTTGTCGCACCATTATCAGCTGCAAGCTTTAAACCGTCAACGATCTCATTGTTAGTACCACCTGATGCGTCTGTGGTAAAGCTAATTGCTACACCACCCACATCTAAAGTATGCGCAGTAAATTCGTCTGCGTCAGCAATATCCGCAGCAAATTCACCAACCGCCGCTTGTGTCTTACCTTTAACCCCAAAGACCCCCTCGGTTCCGTTTATCTCACCGGCCAAATCAGCAGCACTCATACCGTCAGTAAGAGTGATATTTTTGCTCTTGTCCCCAGCCTGCATAGTGAGAGTTTCATTGGTAAATGTAAGCGGTGACCCTGTATCTCTGGCACCAGAAAAACCGGTTATTGAAGCCATATCAACAGACTTCCCTTTAAGGCCAATTTTATCGGCAGATACATCGCCAAGAGAAATTGAAATGGTTTCGTTAGAGCTTGAACCTACTTGGAATTGTTGCGTACCATAAGAGCCATCGAGCAAATTCTGCCCACCAAATGAAGTTGTTTCAGCAATACGGGTTAATTCTAACTGCAAAGAAGAAACCTCTTTTTGCATTGCTGCACGATCATCAGCTGAGTTTGAACCGTTGGCAGACTGCAAAGACAAGTCACGCATACGTTGCAAAATATTGGTTGATTCACTCATGGCGCCTTCGGCAGTTTGTGCAATCGAAATACCATCGTTGGCATTACGGATAGCGACACCAATACCGTTAATTTGGCTGGTCATACGGTTGGCGATTTGCATGCCGGCGGCATCATCTTTAGCGCTGTTGATGCGCAGACCTGACGCTAAACGCTCCATGGAGGTTGATGTGGCGCTTTGGGCTTTGTTTAAGTTGCCCTGGGCTTTCATGGATGTGACGTTGGTATTAACTGAAATAGCCATAGTTTTAAATCCTCTTCTTAGTTGAACGCCAAGACTCGGAGCTTGGCTAAACGGTTAATCATGTAAACTGTTTAATGTGTATGAACTTATCTATAGATACTCAAGGCCAAGCAAAACTGACCAAGCATAAGAACCTATCTAAATTATTTTTATATATAGTCAAACAAACTGGTCGAACTGATTTTACTGAAGGTACTGGATACTGCATTGAGCGCTAATTGTTGCTTTTCAAATTCGGTAATGGCCGCGGCAAAATCTAAATCTTCTAATTTTGATAATGCCGAGGTGTTAATTAATTTTTCATCAACATAATTGTCGCTGTATTGCTGCAACACTTTTAAGCTGTTGCCAGTAATGCTTCGTTGCTGACTCATTTGATTGACGCCACTATCAATGTTATTCAATAGTTGTGCCAACTCTGATTGACCCGCAGGGGTTTGGGCGTCATCGCCAGCTTCGAATAATGCAATCGCTTGGCTGAAGGTATCGAAAATACTGACTTGTGGCTGTTCTTTAATGCTGAAACTATCGTTTGCTTTAGGCTCGCCGTCTATTTTGACTGTCATGCCGTTAAACTTGACCGGCACCGAAGCGTCAAAAGAATCTGCTGGGTAAACAATATTTGCCGTCGGGGTGGCGTTATCTGTCACCTCTACGTTCAGACCACCTGCGCCGTCATCGGTGAATTCAAAGTTATAAGTATAATTATTATCAACATAGCTAGTGCTATCGGTGATTTTGGCACTGGACACCACAAAATCACCTTGCTGGGTTGGCAAATATTTGACGCCGTAATCGCCCATGGCATTGGTGGCATTCATAAAGGCCGCATCGCCTGACACATTGGTATTCACTTGGACACCGGGGGCAATATTACTTTTACGCACCCCTGCATCCCCGCCATACACCACTTGCTCGTTATTATCCAAAGCAAACGGCGTACTGTTGGTTTTATTACCGGCAAAGATATAATTACCAGACTCGTCTTTGGTGTTGGCAATGGACATTAATTGCTCAAGGCTTTGGCGCATATCATCGGCAATCACTTGCCGCTCGGCAGTCGTCATGCTGCCGTTGGCGCCGCGGAGCACCAACTCTTTCATGCTGCCAGCCAAGGTATCGGCTTGGCCTAACTGGCTTTCGGCTTGTTGAATATGACTGGTGGCGTAATCAATATTAGTAATATATTGATCCACCAAGACATTTTTTTGCTTTAGGTTATCGATACCAATGGCTGCTACTGGGTCATCGCCGGCGGTATTGACTCTTTTACCGCTCGATACTTGGGCTAATACCGTGTTGGTGGCAGATTGCTTATCTAAAATACTGCTAATGTTTTGTTGAAACATTTGTCCGGTAGAAATTCTCATGATTTATCTCCTAGCGAACCGAGCTTAATAAAGTATCGAAAAGGGTTTGGGCAGTGGTCATAATTCTGGCGGAAGCTTGATAAGCTTGTTGAAAACGCAATAGGTTGGCCGCTTCTTCATCAAGATTAACGCCTGACTCGCTTTGCACCCGATTGTAAGCCTGTTGATATATGGCCGTCGCCGAGCCGACTCGTACTTCAGCCGCTTTGGTTTGGCTGCCGATATCCAATTTAGTATTTTCAAATACCCCGGTTAAGGTGCCAGTGCCGTTATTCATTAATTTGCTGTTTGATAACGCAGCCATGGCAACGGCATTGCTGTTGTCGCCTTCGGCAAATGCTAAGTCAAAGGTAAAGCTATTCGAGCTACCGGAGCCAGCAATATCAAAGTCCATACCAAAGGCATTAATATTGTTACCCGTGTATGGGGTACTGGTACCCAATGGATCACCCGCACTATCGAATGCTTGGTAAGTCTTCGGTGTTGTTGTTGTGACGATCTTGAAGGTGATCGTTGAATCGGCTTGGAAACCCGCTACGCTTGAATCCATGCTGTTTAAGCTAATGGCAGTGTTGCCTGAGTTAGTTGCGGCCGATGTTAACGTTGGCCCTGCGGCGGCAATGTCTTTAGGGTCGGTCATCACTACTTTTAAGCCTGCAGCGGCGCCTGCGGTTGGGCGAATATCAAATTTATCGCCGTCGGCCATTGCGCCACTGGCGATGTTAATGCTAAAACCTGCGCCGCCAGTAAGTTGACCACCCAATAAGGTTAATGGGGTTGGCTTGCCCGTTTGAGTGTCGGTTAATTGATAGGCACCGGGCGCGGTAAAGCTCAACTCATAACTGCCACCCGACAGTGCACCTACGTCATCAATATTGACCGACAGTGCAGCATCACCGGTATTGGTGGAATAGCTCCCCACCCGACCTGATGCCATTAACGGGTCATTAATATCACGAAAAATATCACTGCCTACTTCGCCATTTAAGTCAAAGCCTTTGGACTGCATGTTATTAAAGGTGTCTGCTATGCCTAATGCCATTTGACCGAGCTCATTGCTGGCTGGTAATAAGGTGTCGTCCCGAAAAGAAAATAATGACCCTAATTGGCCGCCCAATTTAGACGGGTCAACGGCTAAGCTCTTATCACCGAGTGAAGCACTTAGGCCTGGCTTGTTGGGGTCTGGATCGCCTGCACTCAGGCCCATCGACATCGACACTTCACCCGAGACCAACATCACAGAGCCACCTAACATAATGGACTTGGCGCCAGTATCTAACGGGATAACATTAACCTGGGCATACTCGCTGAGCTCTAAAATGAGCGCATCTTGCTTATCCAGTAATTGGCTATCTTGATCTTGCGATTTCATCAACTCGATATTGATGCTGCCTAACTCTTTACTGATGTCATTAATACGCGTGGTGATGGATCCAATTTGGCTATTGGTTTGCTTCACCTGACCATCAAGTTGTGATTGCATTTGATTAAGGCTACTGCCCAACTGCTGCGCAGAACTTAAGCTGCTGCTGCGAATGCCAACATCGCTGGGTAAATCGGCGACACTATTCATGCTGGCAAAAAAGTTGTTCACACTGTCTGGCACCATGTTGCCCATTTGAGAGTAGATCTGATCGAGTTCACTTAACTTGCTATAAGAGGTTTCTGCTGCACTCATACTGGTTTGGCCGATGCGTAACTCACGGGTGGCAAATTCGTTATAAACACGTTTAACTTCGGACACATAAGTGCCAGTGCCATAAAAACTATTGCCTAAGCGCTGTGATTCCGATGATGACTGATTGGCAACTTGGCGGTTGTAACCTTCAGTATTGGCATTGGCGATGTTATTACTGGTCACCCCTAATTGCGCTTGAGATGCTTGAACGCCTGTGCGAGCGATATTGAGTAAATCAATTGACATTATTGAGTCTCCACAGGTAATACTGATTTAAGGCCTTCGGTGACCGACTGCATCACTTTGATGACCTTGTTGGCATATTGAGGGTCGGTGGCGTAGCCTGCTTTTTGCAACGCTTGAATAAATTGAGTCGGCTCAGCGGCCACTTTGCGCGCATCTTGGTAACGATCGCCTTGGCTAATAAACGACACAAAATCATTAAAACTCTGTTCAAGGTTGTCATACATTCTGAAATCCGCTTTTTGCTGCACCGCAATGCCCTTTTCAAATTCCAAGGTGTTGACTGAGGTTTTCTCACCTTGCCAATTTTTATCTGCTTTAATGTTAAATAAGTTATGGCTCATGGTGCCGTCGTTACGGCGGATCACTTTTTGGCCCCAACCGGTTTCCAATGCGGATTGGGCGATTAACACCTCCGCAGAAGTCCCTAAGGTCTTGGCCGCTTTTTCAGCGTGGGGATACAAGACCGAGATAAATTGCTCTGGGCTGGTAAATTGCCCTTCCTCTATGCCTTTGTCTTTGACCGTGTTGACGTTAGCCTGCGGCAAGATGTTGCCTGCTGAACCGGCTTGACTGGCTAATTGCCCACCGCTTAACACCCTGGATAACTGTTTATCCAATGGCTGGGCACCCGATAACTGTTTACTGGATAGCTGAGCCGACATGGGTTGCATCAATCCAAGCTGACTCTCCATGGCATGGGATGCGGCTATTTGATCTTTTGGCGCAATGGTATCTAAGGTAGCGTTATCTAACGTCGAGGGCGCAACAAACAGACTCGGATTGGCCTTGTACTCAGTATTGCCACGCAATATCGATGCGGGCGTGATAGCACTATCTTCTGGATCGAGCTGCTGCACCATCATCTCCGCCAGCCCTAGCATGCCTTTATTGGATAAATCGACCGACATTTGCTGATCGCGCATTTGTTCAAAAAAGGCGGTGGTGTCGCTGTTCATTGGACTGTCTGACTTAAATGCGGCATTGGCATTGCGCATGCTTTTCATCAGCATCTGAATAAAAATACCTTCAAATTGCTTAGCCGCCTCTTTAAGTACCCCCTTCTCGTCTTTCTGGGCTTGGACGCGAAGTGAATCTAGTCCTCCTAGATCCAGAAAGTTCGATGAAGCGGACAGCTTTTCCATAGTTATTCCGACAATTTTTAGATGATGATAAGTTCACCATGCAAAGCGCCTGCCATCTTTAATGCTTCGAGGATGGCAAGTACATCTGATGGTGCTGCACCCACTAAATTGACGGCTCTAACCAGCTCATCAAGTGTGGTGCCTGGATTAAACATAAACATACGCCTATCACTTTCTGACGCATCAATCGTACTGTTGGACGTGACTACCGTCTTGCCACCAGCTAATGCGTTGGGTTGTGACACTTGGGTGGCTTCAGCAATGGTCACGGTTAATCCACCGTGGGTCACCGCCGCTGGCAATAACTTGACGTTTTGGCCAACCACTATGGTGCCAGTACGTGAGTTAACAATTACTTTGGCTGACTCTTCGGCCGGGATGACTTCAATGTTTTCTAATACCGCTAAAAATGACACTCGCTGTGATGCATCCCGCGGCGCACTGACTTGGATTGACGTGGCATCAATGGCCTTGGCCATATCAGGGCCGAGTAAATCGTTAATCGCATCGGCAGTCCGTTTGGCGGTGGAAAAATCGGAACGGCGTAAATTAAAGGTCAGGTAATCACCACTGGCAAATGGGCTCACAACACTGCGCTCGACAATGGCGCCACTGGGAATTCGGCCTACCGTCGGGGTGTTTTGGATCACCTTTGAGCCATCGAGTCCTTCGGCGCTAAAACCACTGACAACTAAGCTGCCCTGAGCAATGGCGTACACATTGCCATCAACCCCTTTTAAGAAGGTTTGTAATAAGGTGCCGCCACGTAAACTTTTTGCTTCACCTAAACTGGATACTGTGATGTCAAGTTTTTGACCCGGTTTAATAAAGGCCGGCATCTCAGCATGCACCGCCACCACGGCGACGTTTTTTGATTTAGGACGTATAGAAGTGGGTAAATTGATGCCGAAGTTTTTCAGCATGGTTCTAAACGTTTGTTCGGTATAACGGGTACTTTCCCCGGTACCAGGCAAACCAACCACCAGCCCAAAACCGACCAATTGGTTACTGCGCACCCCTTCAATACTGGCGATATCTTTAATCCGTTCTGCCTGTGCCGTTGTGGTTAACATCAATATCGACACGACAATCGACACAATCAGTTTCGTTTTCATGCATTACTCCTTAGAAAGGCCACCAGTCACTCATAAAGAACGAACTCAGCCAACCGACTTTTTGGACGTCGGCAAACGTACCGGTACCGCTATACTGAATTCGAGCGTTAGCCACTCGGTTTGAATCGATTGTATTATCGGGATTAATATCTTGGCTGCGGATCATTCCAGTGACACGAATAAACTCATCACCGTTATTAATCGAAATCCATTTTTCGCCACGGATAACTAAGTTGCCGTTACTGAGTACTTGAATGACATTGGCAGAAATACTGCCATTTAAACTGTTTGATTGATCGGCGTCAGATTCACGTTTGGTATTCATGCTGTCGGCATAACCCAGATCAAGCGGGACGCCACTGATGGAAATATTTTTGCCACCGGCATAAATGGGGTCAATACTTAAATCTGTGTCTTTTTTAATTTCGTTATTGGCACTTTTCGATGCTTGAGTCGATTCTTTCAATAACACAGTAATAATGTCACCGATGCGCCGGGCACGAATGTCGGTGTACAAGCTTGAAGCTTGGCTATCAAGATAAAGAGATCCCGTCGGCGCCATTTGCGTCACAGTAGTATCTGGGTATACCGGCGCATAAAATGGATCATCAGCAATCGGTTTTTGGGGCGTAGAGCTGCACCCAACTAATAAGACAACTGACGCTAACGCAATGTATTTAATCATCTTAACGCCTTAGAGATTCTGATTAATATAAGACAACATCTGATCAACTGCCGAGATCACTTTGGAGTTCATCTCATAAATTCGCTGCCCTTGGATAAGGTTGACCAATTCCTCCGTGACATTCACATTGGAGGTTTCCAGTGCCCCTTGACGAATAGAACCTAAACCATCTTGGGACGCAGTGCCTTGGATAGGGGTGCCACTGGCACCCGTTTCGGTATATAAGTTTTGTCCTAATGGATCTAATCCTGACGGATTAATAAAGTCGGTCATGGTTAACTGGCCAATGATCTGGCTTTGTGCGGTGCCAGGGATTTGCACTGACACTTCACCTTCGGCAGATACGGTTATGCTGGTTGAATCATCAGGAACAGCAATAGCAGGCTGCACCACATAACCTGAGCCTGGGGTCACAATTTGACCGGTATCATCTAAGCTAAATTGGCCGTTACGGGTATAAGCGGCGGTGCCATCTGGCATTTGCACTTCAAAAAAGCCTGAACCTTCAATCATTAAATCTAATGAATTATCTGTGGTCAGCATATTGCCTTGGGTAAACATTTTTTGGGTCGCTACCACTTTAGTACCGGCGCCAATATTTAACCCATTGGGTAACTTGCTGCTGTCTGAGCTAATGCCCCCAGCTTGATTTACGGTTTGATAAAGTAAGTCTTCAAATACCGCCCGACTCTTCTTAAACCCGACCGTACTGGCGTTAGCCACGTTATTAGAAATAACCGCAATATTGGTTTGCTGGGCATCGACACCTGTTTTACTTATCCATAACGCTGGATGCATAATAATTACTCCTAACTAATTCTCATCAACGAAGTGGACGCCTGATCAATTTCTTCGGCGTTCTTCATCATTTTGACTTGCATTTCGTATTGACGTTGAATATCAATCATGGCGACCATTTCATGGACCGAGTTCACATTACTGCCTTCTACCGCGCCGCTCTCCACTCCAACCCCAGGGTCGTTTGGGGCATTGCCACCGGCAATAAGGCGGAACAAACCATCTTCACCGCGAATGAGATTTTCATTGCCAGGATTAACTAATTTAATCCTCGCCACCTCTTCGACCACCTCAGCGGTTGCCCCTTGAGGCCTGACTGAAATAATGCCATTGTCTGAAATTTGTACTTTTTCAATGGGAATGGGCAACACAATGGGACCCGAAGTGCCCATTACCGGACGGTTACTGCTATTTAATAACATACCTGTACTGTCAATTTTCAAACTGCCTGCACGGGTGTAACCTTCGGAACCATCAGCTGCTTGCACTGCAAGCCAGCCATCACCCTTAACCGCAATATCAAGATCGCGACCTGTGGTTTTAATGGGACCGTTATTAAAATTACTGCCAGGGCTTTCCATCATCGAAAATACCCGCGAAGGCAAACCTTCACCAAAGGCCTGCATTGAACGGGCTTGGACCATGTCAGCTTTAAATCCATCAGTATTGGCGTTGGCAAGATTGTTAGCACTTACTGCTAAGGCATTCATACCTTGCTTTGCGCCACTCATGGCAATATAAAGAAATTTGTCCATTTGCTGCTCCGTCAAACTTTCTGCAAAAACAATTTATATACACAGAATAAGCAAGCATCATGCCAACGAGAGTGTAGGAGTTTATTTGTACTATAGTAGATTGAAATTAAATGATAAAAATGATTAGCGAATAACGCTAATGTGTCAAAAAAGCATCAATCAACACGAGGGGAATAATAACGAGGATGAATAATATAAAGGATAAGGCAAGGTGTTGCCGTAAACGGCAACACCTATCATGGCGTGTGGTTAACTTAGCGGATCTGTAATATGGTTTGGTTTAAGGTATTGTTCACTTCAAGCGTACGCGAGTTAGCTTGGAAGTTACGCTGAGCCGAGATTAAATCCACCAGCTCTGTGGTTAAATCCACGTTTGATTGCTCAAGTGCAGAAGATTTTATACTACCAAATGTACCACTATTGGCTTCACCCGCTAAAGCGGCACCTGAATCGATACTGGCTTTCCAAGACGTATTCCCCACCTGAGACAGTCCTTGCTCATTAGCAAAACGCACCAATGCGACACGTGATAACGGCACAGTTGAGCCATTACTGTAACTGGCTGTCACTAAACCGTCTGAACCAATACCGACATTGGTCAATCGACCCACAGTAATACCATCTTGGGTTAATTCAGTGACTTCAAATGGAGACGCATATTGGGTGGGGTTATTAAAGTTTACCTTAATAGCTTGACTACCATCCGCACCAGGGCCGAGTACTTCAGCCCCGCCACTGCCTAAAGCTTCTGTGGTAATGCTCTCGGGATTACTGCCAGTATAAGCACCTACTGAGTTAAATTTAATCACGGCCCCTTTCCAGGTTCCTCCATCTGGGTTAGTCGCTTCTGCCAATGCATTACCATCTTTGGTGCCATTGTCAGTGGTATCGGTCTCATAAGTCCCGGCAGCACCAGCAACATCAACAGGTTCGCCATCGACCGCATAAAAGGCCGCCCAATTACTTTCGCCAGTATATGAACCATTTGTAGGCTTAACAAAATAAGTGGTCATAATATGCGACTCACCTAACGAATCATAAATGGTCACCGAGGTGGAATTATTGAAAGTGTCAGAATCATCGGGGTCAAATTTAGCCGGGTCTAATGCTTCTTCACCTACGTTCAGGTTCATCTGCAAGCCAATATCGGCTGTTTTAACCGGACTGCCAGCAGTATCTGGGATCTGGATCGGTTGAGTGGTGGTTAAGCTCACTGATGTTGAGTTACCATCGCCATCAACGGGGAAACCTTGTAAAAAGTTACCGGCTGAGTCAACCATGTAATTGTCTGAGTCAACTTTAAACGCACCCGCACGGGTGTATGATTGATCTTGTGTGCCCAGTTCTGATGAGGTGACGAAGAAACCCCCACCGCTGATCGCCATGTCTAATGAATTGCTGGTAAATTGTAAGCTACCTTGATGAAATTGCTGGGCAACTTGTGAGGTTGTCACACCACCGCCCACAGCAGTTTTACCATTTGAAAAAATTGAATTAGCGTAAACATCAGCAAATTCTGCTCGCGACTCTTTAAAACCAACTGAATTGACGTTGGCGATATTATTCGCGGTGGTATTTAAGTCTTTTTGCGCGGCAGCAATACCACTCAATGCGATGTTAAATGACATATTTCACCTCTTATCATTAATTCATTTATGATGACAGCTAACGTTTTATGGTTAGCCATACTATGTTTCAGATACCGCGAGTACGTCGGCTAACTTAATGCCGCCTACTCCACGCAAATTCAAAATGGCTCCTGTTGCCGCTGTGCCTAATGACACGCTGGTAACATGAGCAAAAGTCGATACCGCTAACTCTTCCGACGTTCCGTCCACTTTACCGCTGGCCTTGATGGCATAATTACCTGCGGCAACAGGTTCGCCGTTTTTATCTAAGCCGTCCCAACTGACATCAATATTGCCGCCTTTACTGCCGTCAACATTAAAACTCTTAATCAGCTGACCCGACTCATCTTCAATCTTAACCGAAATGGTCTCGATAGCTGAAGGTGTACTGATCACCCCTTTTATCTCAGGATTTTCAGTAGAAATAGCACCCGTATCGGAAGGAATAAGCACTTTACGGCCAACCAAACTTGAAGCTTGTAGCGCCTGGCTAGAGCTCATAACCGTATTAAGGTTTAGAATTTCATCATTAAGGTTTGAAATACCATCCACGGTCGAAAACGATGCCATTTGGGCAATCATTTGATCATTATCCACTGGTTTAAATGGATCTTGCATCGACAGCTGTTGACTGAGTAACGCAAAGAAATCTTCTTGCTCTAGCTTCTGATCATTCGCTTCAGGGATCGCAGTTGATTCGGGTAATCGGATCCCATCAAGAAACGGATTACCTGTGGTGGTGCTATTGGTCTGCACAGTGCTTTTCGTTGTCGCGCTGGTGTTTGATGCGCTACTGGACTGTTGCGGTAAAGACTGACTGTAAGCATTAACGAGGCTCATTGTTACCTCCTTGAGTAATCATACTATTTACCCATCCTTAACGTCTGTTGCAACATCGTTTTAGTTGCATCAGCGACCTGAACGTTCATTTGATAAGAGCGTGATGCAGAAATCATATCCGCCATTTCTTCCATCACATTGACATTGGGTTTGTAGATAAAACCATCACCATCCGCCATAGGATGGTCTGGTGAGTATTCTTTTAATAATGGCTTGTCACTTTCAACAATGCCTTTCACGCTGACACCAGGCGAACTATTTTGCAGACTATTGGCTTTTAACATTTCGGCTTCAAAAATGGGATGACGTGCACGATAGGTTTTATCAACACTGCTCGACACCGAATCCGCATTGGCAATATTACTGGCGGTGGTGTTCAAGCGGACTGATTGCGCAGACATACCGGAACCAGAAACATTTAAAATATTAAATAAACTCATAATTAATCACCCCGTAATGCTTTACGCATGCCACTAAATGATCCCTCAAGAAAGCCTAATGACATCTGATATTCAAGCGAATTTTGCATAAATGCGGCTTGTTCTTTTTGCGTATCGACAGTATTACCATCACCAGTATCAGCTTGTGTTGGAGTACGATATTGCACATGCTGTTGGCTTAACGCCGTTAAATCAAAATGTTTGTCAGCAGTTTGGCTCATACTCAAGCCCTGTTGATGCGAGCTGGCCGCTTTCATAGCAGAAGCAAAATCAACATCTTGTGCTTTATAATGAGGTGTATTGGCATTGGCGATATTACTTGAAATCACTTCCGCTCTTTGAGCACGAACGCCCAATGAATATTGGTGAACACCTAATGCGTTATCAAAATTAATCGCCATAAAATTGCCTCCATCAGCTAACTGATAGAAATAAAGCAAAGGTTATGCCAACAATTAAAATTGTGAGTCAATAAAAGATAAAAACTAAGATGCCGACGAATGCCGGCATGCTAAACAGATTAACCCATTATTTTATCTAGGTTTTCTTTTGATAATAAATGCCTGGGTTACAGCGCACCATAGTAAACTCGTCAGTTAAGCCGGTAAGTGATTCTGACGCACCCAAAAATAAAATACCTTTGGGATTAAGTGCGGCAGCAAATTGCCGCAACACTTTTGCCTTTGCCTCTGGCGCAAAATAAATCAATACATTACGGCAAAAAATAATATCGTATCTACCTAATAAGCTATAACTTTCAAGTAGATTGTGGGCTCTAAAGCTAACTAAACGCTTAACATTTTGCTTCACTATCATATTGCCCGAAGGCAAAGCATCAAAAAACTGACGTTTACGTTCTTCAGACAAACCACGCGCAAGCGCTAAGCCATCATATTCAGCATTCTTACAACGCTCTAACATAGAGGGTGATAAATCCGTTGCCTGGATCGTCGCCCCGTCCGGTAAGGCGCCAAGTTTACGTTGTTGGTATTCCAGCACTGTCATGGCTAAAGAATAAGGTTCTTGCCCAGAAGAACAAGCCGCTGACCAAATTTTTAATGGTCGACCCAGCTTACTGTAGTCAGGCAATATCGTATTATTTAGTAATTCAAATGGATAACGATCTCGAAACCATAAGGTTTCGTTAGTAGTCATCGCGTCAATCACTTCCAAACGCAATTGGCGTTCAGTCGGTTTCATCGATTTTTTTACCACTTCAGACAAAGTAGGTAAATTATGCTTCCCCATTAGTGGTGCTAACCGACTGCGGACTAAATATTGTTTATTCTCACCTAACACAATACCGCTATGCTGTTCTAAAAACAGCCTAAATTGATTGTATTCTGCTTCAGCAAGTGATTTGTCTGTCACATTAACATCCTAATATGTAAGCCTATATGAGTTAAACATTCAATATTCATAATTCATAATTCATAATAATAATAATAATAACAAAAGGTTTATAAACTCAAATGTTTGTTAACCGCTGCCGCTAATTCATCAGGGTTAAACTTAGCAATAAAATCGTTAGCCCCTACTTTTTGGACCATAGCTTGGTTAAACACCCCACTTAACGATGTGTGTAGTACCACTTTTATGTTCTTTAATTTTGGATTGTCACGAATTTCGGCGGTTAAGGTATAACCATCCATTTCTGGCATTTCAATATCAGAAATGATTAACGGGATCTCAACCGAGACATCATTCATTTCAGCGGCAATGCTTTTAAGCTTATCCAACGCTTCTTTACCGTCTTTTGCAGTATCAATTTGCAAATTTAACGACGCTAACGAACGAATAATTTGTTTGCGTGCTACGGCAGAATCATCAACAACCATAATGTGATAATGCTGATCTCTATCTATGGTTAACATTTCATCGGCTTCTTTACTGATCGAGGTTTTAACCGGTGAAATTTCATCAAGAATTTTTTCAACATCTAAAATCTCAACCAGCTCGCCTTCAATCTCGGTCACTGCGGTTAAATATGAACTACGTCCTGCACCATTGGGAGGAGGCAAAATGGATTCCCAATTCATATTGATAATACGTTCAACAGAATTCACCAAGAAACCTTGAACACTTCGGTTATATTCGGAAATGATAATAAAGCAATTTTCGGTTGATGTCAGTGGACGCCCTCCCGTTGCCGCATTTAAATCGATAACAGAAATAGTTTCACCACGAATATGAGCCACCCCTTTAACAAGAGGATTTAGCATAGGTAACTTTGTCAGTGGTGGGCATTGCAATACCTCTTTCACTTTAAAGACGTTTATTCCAAACCGTTGACGTCCATTAAGCCTAAACAGTAACAACTCTAATCTGTTTTGCCCGACAAGCTGGGTACGTTTATTGACTGACTCTAAAACACTAGACATAACAAGGCCTTGTAGTTAACTGCTACCCAAAAGGATAAAATTTGTTGTTTGAAATCATCATAACCTTGGATTAGCATAATACACTTAGTCCCTATCTTAAGAGGCTCAACACACATTGAGTTAAATCATCAGCAACCTAGCTAATGTTGATCAATTTATTGAATTCCAAAGTGGGCATGCAACTTGCTTTAATTTGCAGTAAGTTAATACTTACCGTGAACTGACAATTTCTTGACGAAGGGAAAATGTTATCATCATGCCCTCGGTTCTTTTTTAGCTTATTTCGTATGCCGAGATGACTCGCATGTTTTTCGTTGTTCTAAGTATAGGTGTATTCTGGCAAAACAAGCTAGTCTCTTCATTATGAAAGTATTTTTTTTATGTTTTTTGTGTTCCATGACAATTTCTTGGCCAGTATTGGCTAACGAAGATATTGTAACACCTTCACTATCGACCATTTATGCGTTAGCTAAAGAGGCTGTCGCAAAAAAAATTGATGCCGACTCAAAAGCTAAAGTGCAAATTACGCCACAAAATCTTGAAGGTCGTCTTAGCCCACCGCGCTGTCACCCACCTATTAATGTCGAAATAGCCAGTGACAGAGCTATTAGCCGAAATAACATGGTAAAACTAAGCTGCGACAGTCCAGATTATGACTATCCATGGCAAATGTATCTCTCTGTTCGAGTCGAAATTCAATATCCCGTTGTGGTTGCCAACGAGCTACTGTCACCTAATCAAATCATCGACGAACACCACTTACAGATTATGTATGTTGATCAATACCGTTTACAAGGCCAATATTTTTCAGATACTACAGCATTGCTGGGTTCACGCGTCCAGCGCCGGGTAGCGAAAGACTCGCCAGTATTGAGTAATAATCTGTGTTTTGTTTGTAAAGGTGACTCGGTTTCCATCTTCGCTAGAACCGCTAATGTTCAAATAAAAACCCTTGGTGAAGCACTGCGTGACGGCAATCTTGATGACGTCATCAAAGTCAAAAATAGTAATACAAACAAAAAATTTGACGCCGTGGTTATCGGTGTTGGCGAAGTTGAAGTAAGAATGTAAAATAGGATTAAAGTTTTTTCCTAGCGTGCCGATAGCCTGTTTGGAAAACCTGATAAATTACGCTGGAGCCTCAAATGGCGATTGACATTAATAATTTTAAAACAGCTACCAACACATCGATGCGCACTGCACGTGACACGCAGTCTGCAACGCAATCCACGACGGCGGAGGCGCAAAAATCTGCAGCACCGGTAAAAACGGATTCCGTTAGCATTACTTCGCAAGCCCACGAGCTTCAGAGTGCACAAGTGAAAATGGCGGCGTTACCAGAAGTGGATCAACAAAAGGTCGCAGAAATAAAGCTAGCTATCTCTGAGGGACGCTATAAAGTCGACCCAGAAAAGCTTGCGGCGAATATTGCCAGCTTTGAAGCAGAGTTAGGCGGTTTATCGTTTGACAAAGAGTAGCCGTTAAACGTTACTCTTCAATTTGTTATGTTAACGACACAGCACTTATTAATAAGTGCAAACTTATAGGTGCAAACTTGCATCATAGTAAAGTGTTAGTTAAGCAAACCTAAGAGTAATTTATGACAGCACTGAACGAACCGCTAAACGAACCGCAAGATCAACAACAACGCGATCAACTACGCGAACTATTAACGACCCAACATCAGACATTAACGCAGCTTAAACAGCTTATTGCCGACGAAAAAGCGGCATTATTAGCCCAAGATGCGGACACACTGCTGACACTGACTAAAGACAAAATACAGTGCTTGGCGAATATGAAAGCCACCGACGAAAAGCTGGCTCAACATCCTCAATGTACTCTGCTGACGACCGATCCAGAACTGGTACTAGAAGTCGCGCAAGCTCAAGCCATTCTCGCTGAATGCAAAGATATTAATAACCAAAATGCCAGTTTAATTGACCTCAACCTCGCCAGCCTCAATCGATTTTCCCAAGCATTACAAGCCAGCCGCAACGCATCAAGCTTGACCTATAACGGCAAAGGCAAAACCTCCACCATTGCAACACTCGGTAATGATTTTACAGCTTAGCTTTAAAACCTGAGCAACAGCCTAGAACGCTGCGCTGCTAGGACGCTTCGCGGCTAGAGGCTATAAAATCTTAGCAACAGCCTAGAGCGCTGCGCTGCTAGGACGCTTCGCGGCTAGAGGCTATAAAATCTTAACAGCAAAACTAGAGCGCTGCGCTGCTAGGACGCTGCGCGGCTAGATGCTATAAAATCTGAAAGCTCAGAGCCTAGAACGCTTCGCTGCTAGGACGCTACGCGGCTAGATGCTATAAAATCTTAGCAGCGAAGCTGTCCCTAGAAGCGAAGCGACACTAGCAGGACGTAGTCCGCCCTAGCAGCGAAGCGACACTAGCAGGACGTAGTCCGCCCTAGCAGCGAAGCTGTCCCTAGCAGGACGTAGTCCGCCCTAGAAGCGAAGCGACACTAGCAGGACGCAGTCCGCCCTAGCAGCGAAGCGACCCTAGCAGGACGTAGTCCGCCCTAGCAGCGCAGCGTTCGCTTGTTATCGCTTGTTATCGTTTCCTAGCAGCATTGCCTGTTGTAAACTGGGTTGCGCAGGTTTTTGGCCTAACCAAATCTTAAGTAATGCCTGACGAAAGGCTTCGCCAGCAATATCACCTTGCGCTTGACCATTTTTAAGACTGCTCACGCCCTTGCCTTTTTGAGTCACAAAAGTAAATTGATCCCCGTCGACAATTTCATCAGCAAACTGTTGGGTAAACTGTTCAATGTCCTTGGCAATAGCATGAGTGTCATTGTCTGTTGCTGCATCAAAACCTTTAGTAATGCCGTCTCGCATTCTCGCTGAGGTGATCATCCCTGAGGTAATTGTTAATTGAATTACCGCTATTGGCTGCTCGAGCACTTCATCTAGGGTTTGTACTTGGGTGGGTAAATATAAACTTCCCACATATAAATCCATAAAAAACTTATTTCGCACACCTGAACCATTTAATATTAATGGCTGTCCAGCGAGCGTCATTTGCTCACTAACATTAACATCCGCCAGCATTTTTTCTTGTACAAACGATGGCAACATCAACACTAAGATGGTGCCAATAAAAGGGAATAATTTCATATAGACTCTCTAAAAAATAGCAACATAAACGGCCACAACATTAGCCCATTAACCGTTTATATTCTTGATTAACTTGTGATGACATGAGTGATCACGTTAGGTACGGTTAGATTAACCACGGACGCCTAACTTATATTGGCCATTCTGTTGAAACATCAACGCTTGCTTGTGCTTTGGCGCCATTAAAATTGGACCATCATCAAAAAATAAAAAACTCTTCCAATTGCGCACAAAAACATCCCAGCGTGTTTCAATGACTTGGTACTTTTCATAGCAAAAATACACCACTGCATCATCAGGCCATTGAATATGTTGCGCTATCGCTTCAGGTAAAGCACTGTCATCAGAATCCCATGCCGATTGCCAATGTTCAGTCGCACTCCAAGCATCTTGCTTTGCTGGCCAATCCCCTTTCTCGAATTGTTCTGCCCGACTGCTCTTATTGCTTATCCACTTATTCCACACTTCCATGGCACTTTTGTCCGCCAACGGTTTTATCAGTGCTTTATCATCTTCTGATACAGGGAGATCTTTGTGATTAAAAATCCATTTACGCTTATAAAGATCAAGCGGAATATATGAGTATGACAAACAACGGCTCCTAGCAACCAAAAATGAAGCACAATTATAGCGCTAAAGCTCATCAAACTGCGATAGCAACAGATAGAAATGATGGGCTAATTTATCAAAGAAGTAATCGGAAAAGGTCATCGAAAAAGATCATCGAAGAAAGTGTTCAAAAGAGCAGGCAAAGGTCGCTTTTGGTATGACTTAGCCGAACGAACAGAGCTCTGTTGCAAAATGTCACGGTACTGGAAAAACCGCACTTTCAAAATAATTATCACCATTGACGATTTAACACGCACCCTAGCAAGCTGGAGCGTTATGGGTGGCGGCAATTTTTTAGTACTTTATCAAACTACCCCCTTGTGCAGGAAAGTTGTTAGGTCATAGCAGACTGTCGCGAGACAGCGATTTAAGCAAGAACCAGCATCACAACTCATTTAGATATTGAACATGTTAGACAAGAGCGAGGGATCACCACAGCGCATTTACTTGGGACAGATGAACTGGATAGGTTGATTAAGGAGATAGAACAGCTCTCAGGTAAGGAGAGAAGAGAACTGTTTGAAAGGGTGAGAATCAATCACTTGGACTGAAATTATGAATTATTTTTTTGCACTCTGAAAATGTAGAGCTAGCCATTAGGAACATTAATGCCAATAAGAATGTGCCAAAGCTAAACATTAATAGTAAAGGAAATGTACTGTCATTATGTTTAACGAAAGATTCTAATAGCAGCCAAATACTTGTTCCGCCGAAAAAAATATATAATAGGAAGAATGCTCCAAATTCAATAACCCTATTTATTCTCAACTTGTACTTCCCTTTGAACGAAAATGAATCCTCAGTCTCTGATATTTCGATGTAGCGATTTAAACGACCAAATTGTTCAATATATTTATAAGCATTAGGTGTATTTACAAACCATTTTACTTCTTCTAAAGTTAGGTTCTTTGAGGTTAAACAACTTAATATCACATTGATTTCGGCTAAATTATTATTCGGGTAGTTGACAGAAGATAGTGCCTTTAAATTTTTGTAAAGCTCATAGGTTTTTATGCTTTTGTTTAACTTATTTAAGATTAATGTGTTGAAAGCAATTGCTAATCCTATAATTCCGCCTAATGTGGTAATGATTTTAATTATAATTTCCAATTTACAAATCCATTATAGTTTAAGTTTCAGATAAATCGTAGCAGGTTAATGCCTACTACGGATTTTCATATCTGAAGTGCTGTGTGGTAAATTATGATTACTTAAATAGGTAACACCTTCTTAAGCGATTGGCTCTAAGGGCCATCTAGACTATTTGTTTATAACAACTCTCAACTTTATACCACTGACTTCATCAATGTAGGCGGCTGTTGCGCCTAAAACGGCTAACTGATCATCAGATATTTTAATTTTGGAGATAGCGGGTTGAATAATTGCAATGCCTAACTTAAAAGAGGAATATCTAGCAACTTTCGCAAAATGTATTAAATCCTCATAGCTACCTTTATCGATTCTTGATGCTTTTCCTTGACTTAGTCTTTTTCGTTCACGATCCATCAACCGTAAAATAAGCTTTTCTTTATCACCAAACCACTTAACACTTTTTTCTGCCTGGCCAGCAACTTGATAAACGTCATCTACTCTTGCTCCTGGCTTTGCTACACCATCTTTGGCAGATTTAGAGCAATATTTACAATGAAAAAAGTCAATTATCAACTCTTTATCTTCCAAGTTTTTCATCGCAACTATATCAGCAACTTCTCCAGAACCGTCATCATCAAATACTACATCGTAATTATTTAGTATTTTTTGAACCGTATGATATTGAATCGAATTCTTTATTCTTTGCTCTCTTTGAGATTCAACTGATATATCCACGCCTGACCAGTCCCAATCCTCGGTGTTATTTTTGTCGTAAAGATATGTATACTCTTCATTTGGGTAATACCTCAACCCCCCATCTATCACAGATGTATCAGCCAAGAATAGTGTTGGTGGGTGTTCATCAAAAAAATCAGAGATAGGGAGTGTCAACTCTCCGATCTTGATATCCAAATTGTCTATAGACTTGAAGCCTATTTCGCCTTGCCTAGGTATCGTAGCAAGAATTAAGCTAACACCATGCTGCGTATTAACCTCAATGGTGAGTGTCTTCGTATTATCGTCTTGGGCTTGCGAATAGAGTAATTCACAGTTTAATAAGCTTTCCTCCCATGTTCCCGAAGATATAGTTATCTTTGATTCATTTTTCCTAAGTAGCTCAACTGGCCACTCAACAGACAAAGGAGGGATTGCGGGAAACTCTACAAGCTCTTCTGTTTGCATAGCAGTTTTCATGATTATATTAGTATCAATAGAGTCATCAAGAACCTTTTTCCCGACTGCATTACACCACATTACCCATTTATCCAGAGAGTCACTATCCATAGCCCAGACTTTACCTTTGTGCGAACATCCTATACTCACTAGCTCACCATTTTCGTATCCTTTGCCAAAAATGTTAGATTTAGTTGCTCGGTTAGCCTCTATATCTGGTATTTGATCGTTTATCTCAGTTCCCGTATGCATCGAATATCGAAGTCCTTTTTTGTTTTTATTAAGGCCTACGTTTTGGAGTTTCAATCGTTTTAACCCTGAAAGTGAACGGAATATATGCTCCCCTTGCACCAATGAAGCATTCTCTGCAACTAATTTAACTAACCTTTTAACTAAACCATCTTTAGCTGAGGAATGAATAAACAAAAGGTTTGCTTTTCGATCATAATATGCAATGTATAAATCCCACAACTCGTCAAAGAGTTCCTTAGAACTAGTCCAGCCTACGGATAAAGATGACTTAACAGAAAAAATCAACATGTTTTTCTCGTCATTGATAATAGAGTCGATGATTTGAAACTGCTTACTTTCAAATAGCTGGAACCTTTCAGGCTTCCAAATTGCCAAATCCATTCTATAAATCGTAGTGCTGATACTAGGAGTCAGCCCTAAATCGAGAAGTTTACTTGGGTTTGAAAACTCTGAGCGGAACTCCTGATACTCCTTTTCATCTTTAATCTTTCTGCAGCTTATGTCACTAATTACACTGTTCCAATCAGAATCTTCCTTATAAAGCTCTTCAAGGCTTATATTCACATTGGGATTAGCAATATTTGCAATAAACTTTGCATCGCCAACATTCTCAGTAGTGCGAGTAAAGCGGCCTGTAAACTGAAGCATAATGTTTATACTTTTATGAGGGTCATGTATTGCTGATATTTTTAACTGAGGAAGATCAAACCCTTCGCCTAACATATCGACACAGATGATTATTCTGTGCTTCCTGTTTTTAATGGCTTCCAAAACCTCAGATTTATTCTTTACTTTGCTATTAATCAGAACTGGGTTGAACTCTTTTGCTTTTGCGTAGATATCGAAAATTTCTTTAGCTCTAGCAATAGTATTAGCTCTTGCCATAACAATATGATCTAAACCCGCATTCAGGTCAGCCCTAAGTAGCTCAATAGCTTTATCTGCAATCGCTTTATCTGAGTGTTCTTCAACAAACTCTCTAACAGGGTGAAACTCAATTGCCTTAAAGTACCCATCTTGTTGTGCCTTTTTTAAAGGGTAATTAAATATAATCTTCCCCCCTATCCTTGAGCAGTCCGATCTGAATGGCGTAGCTGTAAATTGAAAAATTGGTTTGTCTTCAAAATAAGACTTTACTCTAGCCCAAGTTGTCGCTGTAATATGGTGAGCTTCATCGACAATAAGATGTGAGCAATCTATTGTTAACATAGATAAAAAATCATTTGAAAACTTGGCAAGGGCTGAGGCAGAAGAAATAATAACGTTAGACTTTAATATACTTTGTAAATCAGCTTCATTATCAATACCGTGTTTAATAGTGGCTACGATTGGGTTTAACACATCCCTGCCTATCAATCCAAGCTTTCTAAGTAAACCAAGCTGAATGAACTTAATTTTTGTTTGTTCGCGTAGGGCATCAGAAGGAACGACTACCAAAGTTCTTTTAAACTTACCAGCTACGACGGCTGATAGAATGGTCTCTGTCTTACCCGTTCCTGTTGGCATCACAATGGTTGCCGCACTTTTATCATCAGACCGCTCAAAGCCCAAGGCAGCAAAAACCCCACCGATTTGGGGCGGTCTGAGCCCTTCAATATTTTTATTCTCTTCCTTGAAGATAAAATTAGCGCTACACCACGAATCAAATATATCTACATGAGATTTATGTTCTTCATCAAGTGGGAGCCAGCTCAAAGTGCTTCTACCTATTTTAATTTCAGTATGTTGTTTCATAAGCAAGTCCATCGAATATCCTTATTTAGTATTCCCTTAGTCCCACAATTAGCTAACGAGTTGACTTCTAGCAGCCTACTACCGAAATAGTGGGGATTTGCTAACCAAAATATACTAAGTGGACACAAAGACCAATGGTGTTACAGCTAAGGGGATTGTATTAATCTGCATTGTGGAAACAGCAAATATCGAGCCCCCATTAACCCTAAGTCATTGTCAGTTAATCCATTAATCACTTATTAGCCATTTGTAACTGTGACCAGTAGATATGAGATTTTGCTTCAATCTGTTTTTCATTTCAGCACTCGCTCTGAAATAAACGGATTTAATATCATTGTCGTAAGCGTCTTGGCTAAATCCTCTTTCTTTTGCTTTGCCATACCATTCATGGCCTAGATCAAATTCCCCCGTTGAAAGATAAACAGCACCTAACAAAGTGCATGGCCTGAAATTTAGAGGTGTCACTTTATGTGCTTCAAGGCCTAACTTAATTGAATTCACATAGTCCTTTAAGTCTCTGCATACACCCCCATAGGTGGTTAATAAAGCAGATTTTAACTTCTTTTCATTCTTAGGAATATTGAATGGATGTGATTCATCTAACGCTTTTTTAATTTTGGTCAGTTCTTCCGCCTTACGATAGGCTGCACTGGCATTAACCAGTTCCCAAGGTAAGCTTTTTTGCTTCCAATTTTGATAATGGTTGTGAGCTAGTTGAAGATGGTATTTTTTTTCAACCAGATCATTAGTGATGTTTTCATTATCTAACCACTTTTTTTCATCCTGACTGATTTGCTTTTTCATTAGCTTACTTAGAAGAATATCCGCTTCAGAGTCTTTTGGAATATTTTTGATCCCAAAAGCAGGAAAATCTGAAAAATGCTTTTTCCGTTCGATTTCGCGTTGTTCTTTTAACCTTAATTGCTCAACTTTTTTTGCTTGCTCTTTCTCTTGTAATTCTTGACGTATCTTAACTTCAATGGCGTTAATGTTAACTTGATATCGTCCTATAACGTCCTTTATGACGGCTAAATTAGCATCCTTGGATAGCTCTAGATTTGTATCGTTGAGCCTTTTTCTAATTGATATTTTAAGTTGAAGCCCATTAAAGCCTATGTGCTTAATTTTTTCCTCTATTGTAATATCATCACTGATCGACCTGAAAATATTCAGCTCTTCAGTACCAAATGCAGCTGATATATTTTCCATATCATCAGGTGAAATGTGTAGAGGGTCATTCGTTGAGTATTGAATTAAAAAGTCTATGAATTGACGATACTTGGGATACTGTTCTGGTGGGAACATCTGTCTGATTTGTTTGATTTTTTTCTGCCGTAAGGTTTTTACATCAATTTCTTGATTCTTACTTTGTAATATCGCAGTCAGGTTATACCGCTCCACAATGGGTTGCTGTTGTAAAATAGTTTGTTTACCAACCGCAACATTGCCTGGCTTGCTTTGACTCTTTGGCGTAACCATATCAATAATGTCTTTATTAGATATTTTGGGGCGCTCAATTTGGTTTGTAGTGAGTCTTTTTTTAATTTCAATTTCATTGGGCTTTACTTTATATTGTAATAAAATCAACTCTACAACGGCTTTATTAGACCCTTTGGGTAACTCAGATTGCTTTGCTGTAAGTCTGTTCTTATTTTCAATTTTAAGTTGAAGCGCATCAAGCATTAAACTGTTTAATTTATCTGTAACACCAGCTTTAGCGATCACTGTCTTAAATAGCTGATGTGCTTTATCACCCAAAGCAATTGACAAAATTTCGATATCAGATTCAGTCACAGCACTATCAACGCGACTAATCATTGTAGTAAACAAGTCAATATAAGCGCTGTGTATCGGGTACTGAGACTTGGGGAACAGCATTTGAGCTTGAGACATATTTTTAGTGATCACGATAAAAATCCATTTTTATGATGTTGATTGTATATCTTTGATTAAGCTAATATTTTAGTTTAACAAACTGCAAATTTGAGTTATTACCAAAGCAGCTTAAGCAATGTTGTAGTTATATTTATCACAACTTTGCAGTATGGAAAAGACTTCAATTTTTTTAATTTTTAGATAATGTTGATAACAGTAGGATTATCATATTTCGAAGGGTTCAATATGTCCTTAATGCTTTGTTATGCCAACACAAACTAAGTTTTACGTTTAACAAGCAAACAATGAGAAACAGCGATTAAGATCTATGATGGGGTTCAAACTATCGAAAAGCGGAGTTTTGAAGGATGCTCGAAAAAAAGTTCATAAAAAAGGGTTTTCTATGGCGGCACATAGGCGGCACAACTTTTCCGATTTATAGTAAATTATTGATAAATAAAATAAAAATAGGCTATATGGTCTCCCCACAGGGACTCGAACCCCGATCGGCCGCTTAGGAGGCGGCTGCTCTATCCTGTTGAGCTATAGAGAGATGCGGTGATTATACCGAGTTTAGGATCGATTTAAACCTTTTAAATTTAATTGCTTGATTATTAAACAATTAGCCTTGATCCGGTCGATTAGCGCTTGTCCGATTGACTCTTGTTCAATTGACTCTTGTCGATTAGCGCTTATCTAATTAAGGCTTGTCAGATTAAGGCTTAATCGCCGATTTCCGTATCCTTTAATGCCCTAATGCCTTAATGCCCTAATGACCTAATGACCTAATTCTTAATGGCAATGTCATTCACTTGAATATTCACGGCACTGTCTATGCCGTCAAATATTGCCGTGGCACTGTCTTCGGTGACTTGTTCGATCACCACATTAGCGCGGCTTTTAGTGGCAATAGCGCGCATGGTATTAAAACGATCTGGGATATTGGTTTGCAACACTATTTGGAATTTATCACCCATTTTGACGCCGTTTTTTCGACCTAAATTAATGATGATACGGTCCCCTTGCCTGGCGATAATTTGGCCGAGTAAAGGCCGACAATTTAATTGACGATCGAGTGACATAACACTTTGTTGTAAAATATCACTGATAGCCTGACCATAAGATGAACGCCAAAAACGTTGGTTAGCAGGTGAGACGGTTTCTTGTCTTTCAAACTCCCAAGGTGCTGAAGTGGCAAACAATTCAGTCCAGACCACCTCACCACTGATCCCGTGATAAAGGGTTAATTTAACGATAAATTGCCTTAGCGGATCATCATCGATTAGCCCCATATAACTGCTTTGCACGGGCTCGGTGGAGATATCAATAATTTCGGGTTGCAGCACATATTGGCTGTCGGTGATTTCACTTAACCAGCTCGGCATGCGATAGCCATTAAAGTTAACCAGTTGATTGGTATTATCAAGTTTTTCATCCGCGTGTAATCGTGCAAAACTGTTTCGCGATTGGGCGTTGATAATCTGGCCTAAATGTTCGGTGATCCTTTGTTCAAAGTGAGCTAATTGTCCGTAGCGCAGCTGTTCACGCTCTTGTAAATAAGCTTGGGGCAACATGATGGCGGCTTTGAGCGATTGGCTTTTACATTGTACATCGGGCTGTTGTTCGCTCAGTTCAAGCTGCAACACCACACTAATAGTCTGTTGGCTGATCGTTTCACTCATTAATTCAACATTATTGGCCGATCCCATACGCTGAATTTGAAAAGAATCTTGGGTCAGTCGACCTTGGTTGACCTGCTGTTCGCTGGAAAAATTAACCCCAGCTTTTAAACTGGCATAATTTAATGCTTGGCTTATGGCATTTTCACGGGCTTTATCAATATTACCATTGACTATGTTGGCCTTACCGGTGACTTCTATGGGTTCCGCTGAGACAGACATGGTCACCAGCAAGCTAGTCGCACATAGCATGGCTATTGCGACAAGATAACGGCAGGGGTTGGCTCGGTGAGTAGGGCTGTGTCGGATCAGCATACAATGTCCTAATGTCAAAAAAACGTCAATTTGGCCCAATTAGATGAATTAAGCTTACTCTATGTTTATTTAAAGCAAAAATTATGCCGACTACCTATATTGGTGGGTATTCTCTATGTTGTTCAATTACGGTAAAGCTTTTAGCGCATTTGCCGATACAAGGGTACAAATAATAATGAGTAAACAATTGACCTTAGTTATCGATGACAAAGGCGATTAAATACAAGACTTGCAGCATGATTTGTTAGAGGAATTATTATGATTAACAGGCTTTTTATCCCCACCGTCATGCTGGCGTCATTGTCGTTAGCGGCATGCACCCAAACGCCTAATGCTGCCAGTAACCTTGCCTTTAGTAACAATGGTACCTATATCAAAGTGGCCGATGAAGATGAGGTTTATCGGGATAAGCTCACTTATGATATTCAAGCCGCGGGATTATCCCCTAAAGGCCAGGTGAATGTATGGGCAGAAAAACTAGTCAACGAATTAGTGTTACAAAATGACGTATTACGCTCTGATCAACCACTGCTAATTACCACCCCGGTAATGACCAGCGATTTAAATGCAACCAATGAGTTAGCATTACAGTTACAGCAAGGATTACTCGCAGCATTTCACGCCCATGAATTTAATTTAGTCGATTTAAACGTGGCGACTAATTTACGCGCAACCGAACAAGGCGAGTTTATGCTGAGCCGAAATTGGAAGCTATTGCGAACAGATTTGCCCGTGTCACACGTATTAGTGTCAACCATGACCCTAACACCTGAAGGGATTGTATTTAACGCCCGGGTGGTAAATATAACCAATAATCGGGTCCTTTCTGCGGTGCAGTCATTTGTGACGGCATCGAGCTTGTCAGGTTATTTGCAGCCTTCTGAAATAATCGAGTCGCGCGATGGTTTGCTGTATCGCCACCAAAAACGAGGTGACAGTCGTTACACCGTATTAGGAGATAAGCAATGAAATCTATCATCTTAGTTATGTTATTGCTGCTAACTGGCTGTGTCAGTAACGATAAATACGTACAGTGGGAAACTCAAGCCCCTAGTTCGTTTCCGACGTTAACCGCTATTGGCTATGCCCCGTTAGCGACCCAGCCCAGTAAAGAAGCTTCCCATAGAGTGCTAATGGCGATGCAAGCGTCAAAAATTGCCGCGTATCGTGAGTTAGCCGAACAAGTTTATGGACGAAATATTGCGGCTAATAGCAACGTCAGTGAGTGGTTACTCACTGACGATAATGTTAAGTCGAGTGTTAACGGTATTATTCGCGGCGCTAAGGTGGTTAAGACCTACCCTGCTGGTGAGTTTTATGTCACCGAGCTAACATTAGATTTTAAGCAGGTGTGGCAATTGTACCAACAACAAAACCGCCCTAAACGGGTGAAAAGCATCACTTACTTTTAAGGTTCTGCTTCAAGGTTAAGATCTAAGATTTAGACTTTTGACTTTTGACTTTAGCCATAAGCATTAAGCGTTAAGCGTTATTAGTGATGATAGGTGTTTGATGATTATTGATTGGTGACACGTGATTGATACTTGATGATTATTGATAGACATTAAGCCAAAATCGTCAACAAAATATGGATAAAAAGGCCGCTGATATCCGATATCAGCGGCCTTTTTTGTTTTTATGGTTGAGTCTACTTTGCGAGGTTTTTAACACCACAATGACGATTTAATCTGTCTTTTAGCAAGTGTGGTTGGAATTAAAATTTAACGCCAAACACTAATCCGAATGCCACTTGATTATCCATATCTTCAGTCACATCAGGACGACTTAATTCCATTTCACCGCCAAAATAATAGCCGGCATAGGCGTCAAAGCTAACATCTTGAGTCGCTTGCCAACCGCCACGCAAAAAACCTACCCATTCGTTGACTTCAATGGTTTGATCATCATCAGCAATTAAAAAACGCTCGGTACGATATGAACTGCCAACACCAAAATCCCAGTCACGGTTATATTGATAACTTAACTCTAATCCTGCAGGGCCACTAAAACCAGCTTGGAACGGGTTAGCAAGTACCCACTTATCGTTTATCTGCCAACGTACCGCTAAATAAGGTACGGTGCGCACTTCTGAAATATCATTTAAGTACGCAACACCAAAGCCCAGCATATTACCAGAGTCGAAACGGTACATACCCGAGGCAACTACACCATAACTTTGCGCATTTGAAGATGACGCCGTATCGGCATATGCGTATTGCAGTTTTGGCGCAATAAGAAACATCCAATGATTATCAGGACGATAAGATAAAGATAGCCCCGCATGGTATTGATGTATCGTTGACCAAGGTTGAGTACTTGTGCGCAGTGGCGTGTTTTTGTTGATGTCCCAACGGTAATCTAAGTTGTTATAACCGATATTGGCCCCAATAGACCATTGCCGATTAAGTGACTGCGTGGCTGAAAAGTTAGCTTTCCACGAATCTCGCTGCAATTGATTGGCAACATTATTATTCTGGCCAACATCTGTCGATTCAGTCGAGGTGCGCGCCAGAGTGAATGAGTAAGGTGAACGCTCTGGTGCTGCCAAGACTTGTTGGCTTAACAGCAGACCTGAGACAATAAATACCAATAAAGATGATGATATCAATGACTTATACTTACTTACGTTAGCACTATAAGGTGTCATACCCATCTGCTTCCCTTCAAATAATAATATAGACTGAAAATTAATGTTGCTTCATTACAGTCGTAATACTGCTAGATAGCCAATTTAGTTCAATTTAATTCAATTCAATTTAATCTGTTCTATGTCAACTTTATGGGCCCGTAAAAACATCTCGGCAGTCTCTTGTAAGTATTGTTGCCTGCTGTTCAATAAGTCTTCAATGTCTAGGCCTAACTCTAAACGTAATTTGAGCTCACCAAATAACATTAAACACAATCTTACCGCGCTTTCATGGGGGTTTTCAAATAGATATACCCCATGATCATTGACCTTTGTTAAGTAGTTTCGAATAAGCCCTAATATATGTTTAGGGCCTGCTTCATAAAATAGTATTGATACTTCAGGGTGAGTATCGGCCTGAGCCACACAGGTTTTAAACACGGTCATGGCTTCTTTACTGACAATCATCTCGCCAAATTGCTGGGCAAACAGCAATATAACCCGTTGCGGTTGGCTTGCATCAATTAAGGCATCGTCAGTGAGCTGATGCACAACACATTTGGATTCAATCGCTGCCACAAACAAGTCATCTTTAGAGCCAAAGTGAGAGTATACCGTTTGCTTTGACACGCCAGCATGTTTTGCCACTTCATCCATGCTGGTATTCGCAAAACCCTGATCACAAAAAAGTGCGGTGGCTGACGCCAACACCTGAACACGCTTTTGTTCACTGCGTGTCAGTATTGGCGACATTTCAGTAGCAATCGAGGTGAGTGGTTTGGTCATGCTTGATCCGTATTGTGGCTGTAAGGGGCGCCGCGCAAAAAATAAGCGGTTGGCAATGGCAAGGCACCATAATAACCAACAATAGACTGGACAGTCTAGTTCTATCTAATTAGACTACTGAGTCTAGTTAACATTAAAGCTACATTTAATCTACTTTAACCACGTTATTAATGATGTCTCACGAGACGTTAATAATAGTCGACATAGTAGTTAACTACTCAACTGACTTAACCAGCCGTTAGCAAGGATTATGCTATGCGTACACCAATGACAACTCACCCGCTTATTCGATACGGGGCGCTAGCCTTAAGCTTAATGGTATTAAGCAGTTGTGGCTCTGAAGTTAAAGAGCATTCACAAACAATCACCTATCCAACGGTATTACCGCTGGCATTGGTGTTACAAGATCGTTATCAACATAGCCAAACCTATACCGGTATGATCCGTTCAGCCAATACCACAGGGATCGGCTTTGAACTTGCGGGGAAACTCAATAGTATCAGTGTCGACAGTGGTGATACCGTCACTCACGGACAAACGCTTGCACAACTGGATACCGATTTATTAGCGGCAGAGAAACAACAATTTGAAGCCAGTTTATTGCAAACGCAAGCGGATATTGATTTAGCGAAAAGTACCTTAGTGCGCACCCAAAAGTTAAAAACGCAAAACTATGTGTCAGCACAACAACTTGACGAAACCCAACAACAAGTCATCAGTCTGCAAGCCAATAAAAAGCGTTTACAAGCCAGTTTACGAGCCACCAGTTTAAAACTTGAAAAATCAACCTTGAGCGCTCCTTTTAGCGGGAAAATTAGTCAACGTTATCATAATGTTGGTGAAGTGATTGCGGTGGGAAGCCCAGTGTTTACCTTAATTGGCAACAGCCAGGCGTTAGCCTATATCGGTGTGCCGATTGATATTGCTCAGCAATTAACGACTCATCAATCAGTCGATGTCCGCGTCGGCAAGCAAACGTTTAGTGCCGAAATTGCTGGGATAAGCGCCGAAGTTAACAGCATTAGTCGCACGGTTCAATTGCGTATTGATTTGCCCGATTCAGCCAGAGTGATCAATGGTGAAATCGCTTATCTTGCTTATCAGCAAGATGTGCTGGCCGCCGGATACTGGGTGCCCATGTCGGCATTAACCGATGGCGTGCGCGGGTTATGGAACGTATTTGTATTAGCAAAGGCCGAGCAAGATTTCTATCGGATTGAACGCCGAGATGTAGAAATTATCTATACCAATGAACAACAAGCGTACATTCAGGGTGCCATTCAACCAATGGAACTCATAGTGTCGCAAGGTTTGCATAAAATGGTGGTGGGCCAGAAAGTCACCCTAGCTCAAGCTGAGCACATGGGGGCGTTATGATTAAAGCCTTTTTAGAAAATGGCCGCTTAACCAGTCTATTTATTGCATTACTGATTGTGGCGGGTTTGGGTGCTATTTCAAGTCTACCTCGCACTGAAGATCCGCATATCACTAATCGTTTCTCTTCGGTTATCACTCAATACCCTGGGGCATCCGCTGAGCGTGTTGAGGCACTCGTCACTGAAGTGCTCGAAAATCAATTACGCCGTTTAGAAGATTTAAAGTTAGTCCAGTCAACTTCTCGGCCTGGGATTTCGGTGATCCAATTAGAATTAAAAGACACGGTCACCGAGACAGATCCTGTGTGGTCGCGAGCACGCGATCTTATCGCCGACAGTAAATCCTTGCTGCCCGTCGCGGCGCAAAATAGCGTACTTGATGATCAACTTGGCTATGCCAATACGGCCATTTTAGGACTCGTTTGGGCGGATGACAGCCCGGTAAGAACCGATATTTTGAATCGTTACGCCAAAGAATTGCAAAGTCGGTTAAGACTGCTTAACGGCACTGACTTTGTGAAGCTTTATGGTGCACCAGAAGAAGAGATCCTCGTTGAGTTAGATGGCAATAAAATTAGTCAATTGCATCTAACGCCCGCCGGCATTGCCGCGATTTTAACCCATGCCGACAGTAAAATTTCAGCCGGTGAAATCAATAACAGTCAGTTTAGAGCCCTGGTTGAGGTCTCTGGCGAGTTAGATTCACAAAATCGTATCCGCCAAGTGCCGTTAAAAGTAGATGATTATGGTCAAATTATCCGTTTAGGGGATGTGGCCAATATTACTCGCCAAGCTAAAACCCCCGCCTCGAGCATTGCCTTAATTGACAGTCAGCAAGGTGTATTGGTGTCGGCACGCATGCTCAACAATAATCGGGTGGATGTGTGGCAACAACACGTCAGCCAAACAATAGCCGCATTTTCAGTTAACTTGCCGACCAATATCAAGGTTCAATGGTTATTTGATCAGCAAAGTTATACCAGTAACCGATTAGGCGCCTTGGTCATCAACCTACTGCAAGGGTTTGTAATTATTTTAGCGGTATTGATGCTGACATTAGGCCTGCGAAATGCGGTCATTGTGGCGATATCGCTACCGTTAACGGCGTTATTTACGCTCACTTGCATGAAATATACTGGCTTGCCCATTCATCAAATGTCAGTAACAGGTTTGGTGGTGGCGCTGGGGATTATGGTCGATAATGCGATTGTGATTGTTGATGCGATTGCCCAACGCCGTCAACAAGGGTTGAGTAAACTTGAAGCGGTCACGAAAACACTGCACCATTTATGGCTGCCCTTAGCCGGCTCGACAATTACCACCATGTTAGCTTTTGCCCCCATAGTATTAATGCCGGGCGCAGCAGGTGAATTTGTCGGTGGTATTGCCATCTCAGTCATGTTTGCGCTGCTGGGGTCGTATATTATTTCGCATACTATTATTGCAGGACTTGCGGGTCGCTTTAGTCGCAGTGAAAAACCAACCACTTGGTATCAGCAAGGCATGGTATTTCCGCGCATCAGCCAAGCGTTTACCGCGAGTTTGCAGTTTGCGTTAACTCGGCCAATACTGACCGCCATCGTGATTGGTATCTTGCCTGTGGCGGGCTTTTTTGCCGCGGGCAAAATGACCGAACAATTCTTTCCCCCCTCTGATCGCGATATGTTCCAAATTGAAGTCTACTTAGCGCCCCATGTCAGTATTGATAATACCCTAGCGCAGGTCAAACTGATCGATCATAAACTGCAACAGATTGAAGACATTCTTGCCGCTACTTGGGTTGTCGGTGGCAATACGCCCTCTTTTTATTACAACTTAACCCAAAGGCAACAAGGGGCCACCCATTACGCCCAAGCGATGATTAAAGTCAGCGATTTCACTGCCGCTAATCGGTTAATTTTACAACTGCAACAAGAGTTCGATGCCCAATTTCCGCAAGCACAAATTTTAGTACGCAAACTGGAACAAGGCCCGCCCTTTAATGCCCCGGTTGAGCTGCGTATTTACGGCCCCAATTTAGATACCCTAAAAATATTAGGCGAGCAAGTGCGCGGGATTTTAGTCGCGACACCTGATGTGATTCACACCCGCGCCACGCTCAGTTCTGGTGCGCCTAAAGTGTGGTTACAAGTCAATGAAGATGCCAGCTTGATGAGCGGCCTAAGCTTGACCGATATTGCCAATCAAATTCAAATGGCGACCACCGGCATTATTGGTGGCAGTATTTTAGAGCAAACCGAATCGCTGCCCATTCGGGTTCGTTTAGGCGCTAATAGCCGTGAGCAAGCAACTCGCTTAGCCGAAATAAATCTGGTTTCCCCTTCTGGCTCAGGTATACCGTTATCAGCATTATCTTATAACGAAATCAATGTCAGTCGCGGCGCCATCCCACGCAGAAACGGCGAAAGAGTCAATACCATAGAGGCATACATCACCAGTGGTGTTTTGCCTGCTCAGGTATTAACCGACGTCAAAGAGGATATCGCTAAGTTGGCCATACCGACGGGGTATCATATTGAAATAGGAGGCGAGAGCGCCAAACGCAATGAAGCGGTGGGGAATCTATTGTCCAACATTGTGCTAGTGGTGACCTTGTTATTAGCCACTGTCGTGTTGTCATTTAATTCGTTTAGATTAACGGCGATTATTTTACTGAGTGCATTTCAATCGGCAGGTTTAGGCTTGTTATCTGTGTATGTGTTTGGTTATCCGTTTGGTTTTCCCGTCATCATAGGTTTACTAGGGTTAATGGGCTTAGCCATTAATGCTGCGATTGTTATTCTGGCTGAGCTTGAAGATATTCCTCAAGCCCGAAATGGACATATCCCCCTAATTATCAGTGCCGTGAGCACTTGTGGGCGCCATATTGGTTCCACCACAATCACGACCATTGGGGGGTTTTTGCCGTTAATTATTGCCGGTGGCGGATTTTGGCCCCCGTTTGCCATCGCCATTGCCGGAGGCACGCTATTAACAACCATGCTGTCACTGATCTGGGTCCCGGTGATGTATACCTTATTGATGAAACCAAAAAAATAGGCTAAAGTTCACAATTTCGTAACCTAATCAATTAATATATAACAGATTAATTTCTAACCGTGTCACACTTTTATGCAAATAACAGATAATGAGTACCCTTTCAATGTACATTAATCAGCACAGATCAGACCTATTTTGGGTTAATCATTAAATAATAATGAGAAAGTGCATATGAGCTTCAAACACTGGCCTATATCAAAGCAAATAGGCTCCCTCGCCATATTATCATCTGTCATTATCTTTGCCGCTATATCTTGGTTTTCCTATCGAACAGCAACCACGGTATTGCATGATAAAGCGGTTCAAGCAATCAAGACGCAAATGCTCAGTAATACACGTTTAATTGAACTGCAGTACAACAGTATGCAATCCTTAGCAAGACGTAATGCCGATATTCTGCGTACCTTATACCCAGGGAAATTCTTGATCCAAGATAGCTCTGTTGATGTATTTGGGGTTAAGACTCCGGTACTCGTGCATGATGATCAGCAAGTGAATAATTCAAACAATATGGTCGATCGCTTTTCGCAACTTACTGGCGGAGTCGCGACGATTTTTGTGCGTGATAATGATGATTTTGTTCGAGTGTCAACCTCGCTGAAAAAAACAGACGGTGACCGCGCATTAGGCACCTATCTAGGTCTCAAGCACCCCGGCTACCAGGGGTTGATTAACGGCGAAGAATACGAAGGTTACGCCAAGCTTTTTGGCAAAGACTACATGACAATTTATCGCCCGTTAAAAGATAGCCATGGAAACGTCAACGCGATTCTTTTTATCGGTTTTGATATTACCCAATCGGTTGTACAAATCCAAAACGAGCTTCAACAACTGACGCTTGAAGAATCAGGTTCTTATGTCCTCATCCGTAATGCCGACAAATACATTATCTCTCATCGCGAATTGAAATCAGAAGCGCCATTCAATGAAGCATTGCTTGATGGTCTCACGCTTGAACAGGCTCTCACAGATAAAGGCAGTTGGGAGTACACTTCGTTGTCTGATCAACCGATGTATTCTTATTCAGTCAATATTCCCGGTTGGGATTGGACTTTGGTCGGTTTTGTTGCCGAAAAGGAATTAAGTAATGAAAGCGTAGGCATGTTAAAAATCAATGTAATATTGGCGTTGCTTGGCATAATGTTTATTTCTATTTTTCTGTTTACTGTGATTAATCGTATGATTAAGCCATTAAAAACGCTACAGGACCAAATTGCGAGATTAGGCCAAGGCGATCTTTCACAAACGTTTGTCCAATGCTCTGAAGACAGTCACAATGAAGTTGATCTGATCACCGTAAGCGTGAGCCAAATGGCCGCTAATTTAGCGGGATTAATGGTGTTGTTAAAGCAATCTGTTATCAGCTTAGAAGACCAAGCAAACCTCAGTCAACAAACATCACAATTAAATGGTGATGAGGCAAAAACACTGTTGAACCAAACAGAGCAAATTGCGACCGCTATCGAAGAAATGTCTTCTTCGATTAAAGATGTTGCACAACATGCCAGTCAAGGAGCCCAACAAGCACAAGAAATTGATAGTGCATCTCATGAAGGACATACTCAGTTAACTGAGGAGGTCACGGCGCTACAATCCTTGAGTGAGCAACTCATTCAAAGCCAAAAAAACATTGAAAGTGTTAGCTGTGAAAGCCAAGCTATCAGTCAAGTGACGGAAGTCATTAATGGCATTGCAGAACAAACTAATTTACTCGCCTTAAATGCCGCGATTGAAGCCGCCAGAGCGGGTGAACAAGGTCGTGGTTTTGCGGTTGTTGCAGATGAAGTACGCTCTCTGGCACAAAGAACCCAGCGTTCAATTAGTGAAATCAGCTCGACGATTAGCACATTGCAACAGCAAGTAGAACACACAGCCACACAAATGATCCAGTGTCAGCAATTGGGGGCTTCTTCTGCGGAAAAAGCGCATACAGTCAATAATCAACTCAGTCAGATTAATCATAATATCGGCGAAATGGCGATATTTTCATCCAGTATTGCCAGTGCGACCAAACAGCAAAGTACAGTGGCAGAGGAGGTCTCGCACAACTTACATACCATCTCTACCTTGGCCCTAAATAGTGATGAGCGGGCAACAAAAGCGGTGAGTGATGCAGAGCAATTAACCGCGATTGCGAGCAGCATCAAACAACAAATTGGGGTGTTTAATCTCAAGCAGGAATAATAAATATAAAACATAACCTTGCACTGTTAACGGCGTTGAATTTACCTGCAATAGGATCGCTATTGACGCATAAATTTGTCGTGTTATCAGTGCAAGGTTCAAGCGTGTGATCAAATAATTGAACACTGACCCATTTAGCGCAGTTTATGCATTGCTAACCCTGCGTTGAAGTGAGTTAACCTCGTTTAACTGAGTAGACTGTGTGAAATGTGTGAAATGTGTGGCCGCGATCAGTGCTTGATCTTGGATTCTATCAGGTCCAATACAGGCGCTCGCTTAAGTGAATGGCAATCATAGCTAGACCCTGTAACAGATTCTGTGTAACTCCCTAATTTATATATAATCTGAAATTCGTTCTTCAAATTCAATAATAAAGCGATTCAGTGCCGGTTTCCAGTTTCTAATCGGCATTGTCCATTTCTTCGAC